>OZSS01000017.1_pt1 | contig 75770 bp, 61 predicted proteins | sample 1779911 | NCBI WGS metagenome assembly OZSS01 (sample SAMEA2603589, study PRJEB24840) | metagenome | biome: Water; feature: Photic zone; material: Seawater sample | place: Mediterranean Sea | collected 2013-11-12 | depth 10 m
AGACACTTACCCTATCTTTTTTGATAAGGAGAAGAAAAAAGGGTTTCATTATTCAAAAAGAGCACGCATTAGATCATTTCCATTTGCATACAGCACCAGTGCCATCAAAAGGAAAAAGCCTGTCATTTGTGCATATTCCATAAACCTATCATTGGGTTTTCTGCCCGTAACCAACTCATAAAGTAAAAACATCACATGGCCACCGTCTAGTGCAGGGATGGGAAGCACATTCATAAAAGCGAGAATAATTGAAATCAAGGCGGTGCTAGTCCAAAATCCACGCCAATCCCAAACTGGCGGAAAAAGATTTCCGATTGCCCCAAAGCCCCCTAGTTGTGAGGCTCCTTTTTTGGTAAAGATGTATTGAAATTGAGATACATAATCATAGAGGGTCCAATAGGTATGGCCAAATCCTTCCACAATACTTTCTGAAAAACTGAGGGTTCTTGTCTTAAAGGAAATATTTGAATTTTGTAGTAAGACACCAATCTTACCCTCTGCATTTGTTTGAATAGAAACAGTATCTAAGCGCCCTTGTCTTAAAACAATCAAATTAAAAGGATTGTTGCCTTGCGTTTTTAACGCTTTTGTGAAATTGGAAAAATTATTTACCGCTGTTTTGTTCACTCTCACAATTTCATCATTTGCCATTAGGCCTGCTTTGGCTGCGGGCCCATTGGGCACTACAGAATTGATTAGCGCTGGACTTGTTGGATAGAGGGGAAACATTTCTCCACTTTGGAACATTTGATCACCAAAATTTTCAGGAATTGGAACCACCCTAGACCGACCGTCTTTGCCCATAACATCAACTGTATTGACATTGCGCAAAAGCAAATAGCGATTCACATCCAAAATATTTTCGAGGGGCTTTCCATCTACCGCTAAAATTTCGTCTCCATTTTTAAAACCCAACGCCTCCGCTAACGGGGTTGGGGCTAATCCATATGGGAGATCGTCATTGCTTAGTGTTGTTTTTCCCCATACAAAAAGCACCATCATGTAGATTAAAAACCCTAGAATAAGGTTAACCGTCACACCGCCTAACATGATGATCAGTCTTTGCCAAGCGGGTTTGGAGCGAAACTCCCAAGGCTGTGGTGGGGTTTTCATTTGTTCGGTGTCCATGCTTTCATCAATCATGCCAGAAATTTTGACATACCCTCCAAGAGGAAGCCATCCAATGCCATAGACCGTCTCTCCAACCTTTCTCTTAAACAAGGCAAACTTCACATCAAAAAACAAAAAGAATTTTTCTACTCTTGTTTTAAACAACCGAGCTGGAATAAAGTGTCCCAATTCATGAAGAATTATTAATAAAGACAAACTTAGAAGGAGCTGGATAGCTTTTATAAAAAATGGACTCATAGCGCTAAAATTCAGTCAAAAGTAGCACATTCAAAGGCATAAAAAAAATTGATTTCTACCGCCCAACAAATTAGGTCCCTTTTGTGAACTATAATTGACCAAATCATTACTTTTGTAAAGGAAGACCGATGATGCATTTTTTTAAAAAATATAGACTGTTTTTGCTTTCAATGGGAGGAGTTTCTGTCATCACTCTGTTTCTTTTTTACCGAGCTCTAAAACCAGAAAAACGGTTGCCCATCTATCAACCAGCAATGGTCAATTTCGAATTAGTAGATAGCACCCTACAACACAAAAAAAAATACCACCACATTGCAAATTTCACGTTGACCAATCAAAATGGAAAAACAATCTCCCAAGAAGACTATAAGGAGAAAATATACGTGGCCGATTTTTTCTTTACGACCTGCCCCACCATTTGTCCTGTGATGACCAAAAATATGGTAGCCCTACAAAACTCGTTTCTCAATGACCCTCAAGTTATGCTTTTATCTCACAGTGTGACCCCTGACATCGACACTGTGGCTCAACTAAAAAAATATGCCCTTGAAAAAGGTGTAAAAGATCAAAAATGGAATTTGGTTACTGGAGATAAAAAAGAAATTTATCAATTAGCTAGAAAATCCTATTTGGCAGTGAAAGAAAATGGAGATGGGGGGCCTTTTGACATGATTCATACAGAAAATTTTGTTTTGGTAGATCCAGACAAACGCATTAGAGGCTTTTATGACGGCACCAACTTAGAAGAAATTGCCCAACTGCTTGAAGACATTGACGTGCTTAAAAAAGAATATCCCTACTAATATTTTCTAAAAACTTTTTTTGTATTGACGTTCTGCTTTTGATTACTTTTGGTCTTTAAAATGATTCTAAATAATGGTGTCACTAGATATGTTATCAAAAGGCCAATTGGGGTTAATAGACCATTTCGACACTGACGAACTGCCCCTAAAATTAATTGAAATGGGTTGTTTGCCAGGAAGCACCATTTCACTTATTCAAAAAGCTCCATTTAATGACCCACTTTACATAAAAATTGATGATTCTTTTTTAGCCATTCGGAAAGAAACTGCAAAACACATTTTTGTGCAACTGAAATGATCATATGGTGAAAACCCTCAATGTTGCGCTATTAGGAAATCCCAATACGGGTAAGACATCAGTGTTTAATCAACTCACTGGACTCAATCAAAAAGTAGGAAATTATCCAGGGATAACGGTGGAAAAGAAAGAAGGCAGATGCCGTCTAGATCGAAACACAAAAGTACACATACTTGATCTTCCAGGCACCTATAGTCTAAATGCCTCTTCAATGGATGAAAGTGTAGTGATTGAGTTATTGTTAAATAAAAATGATAAAGACTTTCCAGATGTGGCCGTTGTGATCACCGACGTGGAAAATTTAAAACGCAATTTATTGTTGTTTACCCAAGTCAAAGATCTAGAAATTCCAACTCTTTTGGTGATCAATATGTCAGATCAAATGAGACGAAAAGGAATTGCCATTGATGTCTCCAAAATGGAAGCCCTTTTAGACACAAAGGTTGTGCTCACTAGCATGAGAGAAAGCAAAGGGATAGAAGCACTGAAACAGCAGCTAGTAGACTATAGGAAACTTTCTGTTAAACCTTGCCTAAACGTAGCCAATATAGATACTGCTTATTTTGAGAGTTTGCAAAAAACCTTTCCCCAACAGTCCCTTTACAAACTTTGGCTAGTCATCACCCAAGATGTAAATTTTTCAAAATTAGACCGCCAAAAAGTGTCAGATGCAGCAGCATTTAAAACACAACCTGAAAAGGAGCTAAAAAAAATGCAGCAAAAAGAAACGATCAAAAGATATCAATTCATAAATACGGTTCTAAAAGAAACCTACAAGATGAACCTAGAATTGGCCACCGATTTCAGAAGTCGTTTGGATCGAATTCTAATTCATAAATTTTGGGGTTATTTGATTTTCTTTGCTATTTTACTCACCATTTTTCAAGCTATTTTTGATTGGAGCAGCATTCCAATGGATCTTATTGATTCTTTTTTTGTTGACCTTAGTGAGCAACTAAAAAATACACTACCCCCTGGTTTATTCACAGCCTTGCTAACCGAAGGAATACTTCCAGGTCTAGGAGGTATTGTCATTTTTATTCCTCAAATTGCTTTTTTGTTTTTATTTATTTCTCTTCTCGAAGAGTCTGGCTACATGAGCCGAGTAGTCTTTTTGATGGATCGAGGCTTAAGGCGTTTTGGTTTGAGTGGAAAAAGTATTATACCGCTAATATCGGGCACAGCCTGTGCCATACCTGCTGTTATGGCTACACGAAATATTGAAAATTGGAAACAACGGCTCATCACCATTTTAGTGACCCCTTTCACCACTTGTTCGGCTCGTCTTCCTGTCTATTCAATTTTGATCGCTTTAGTAATTCCGCAAGGTTATTTTTTGGGAATGAATTTCCAAGGACTTACACTCATGGCTCTCTATTTATTGGGTTTTGGTATGGCGTTGTTGGCTTCTTTGGTCTTGAGCAAAATACTTGATATTAAATCAAAAAGTTATTTTGTCATAGAAATGCCCAACTATAAATTGCCATTGTTCAAAAATGTTACCCTCATTGTTTGGGAAAAAACCCGCACTTTTATTGCTGAGGCAGGGAAAATAATTATGGCAATCTCCATTTTGCTTTGGATTCTTGCTTCTTATGGCCCTGGAAAATCTTTCAAAAATGCAGATATAATTATTGCTGAGCATTATCCCGCACTCAGCGGAGAAGCCAAAACACAAAAAATAAGTGCCTATAAACTCGAACATTCATACATTGGCCGTTTAGGAAAATTCATCGAACCTGCCATTACCCCTCTGGGTTATGATTGGAAAATAGGCATCGCATTGATTGCTTCCTTCGCGGCACGAGAAGTTTTCGTGGGGACTTTGGCCACCATATATAATGTAGAAAATGATACTGATGAAACCATTAAAAATAGAATGGCACAAGAAACCAATGCCGTTGGCGCACCACTATTTAACCTAGCCTCTGGAATTTCTCTCATGCTCTTTTACGCTTTTGCCATGCAATGTATGAGTACACTTGCCATTGTGAAAAAAGAAACCAACAGTTGGAAATGGCCCATACTGCAGCTTTTTTTTATGACCATTTTGGCGTATCTTTCGGCATTGACAATTTTTCAAATTCTCAACTAAATGGATATACCCGTTCAAGCAATATTGGTTTTTTTGGCTGGAATACTCGCATTAGGCTATTTGTCTAAAAAATTTGTGTTTACAACAAACAAGAAGAATAAAGACTGCTCTACTGACTGTAATTGTCATTAGTTTCCCCCGTTTTTTTAATCCCTTTTTTTGAATTGAAAAAAAAAGAGTTATCTTCCAATCACTAAACAAAACGAATTTAAACATGACTAACAGTAAAAGACTATTTTATGGTAGTTGTTTTGCCTTAATAACAACTGCTTTCTCCTTTAGTATTCGGGCAGGAATTCTACCTCAGTTAGGTGAAGAGTTTCAATTAAGTGCCCAACAATTGGGGTTTATTAATTCCATGTGGTTTTTAGGATTTCCTATCTCAATGATTTTAGGAGGTCTATTTTATCATACTATCGGACCAAAAAAAATCATGCAATTTGCTTTTTTAACCCATACTTTAGGAATAATACTTACTATCTATTCTGGCGGATACGTAGGATTGTTGATTTCAACTTTAATGATAGGAATTGGCAATGGTTGTACTGAGGCTGCGTGTAATCCAATGATAGCGGATGCCTACGAAGGCAAACAGATGAACACCCTTCTCAACCGCTTTCACATGTGGTTTCCTGGGGGTATTGTAATAGGAAGCTTAGTATCTAAATTTATGACTGACGCTTCATTGGGTTGGCAATCTCAAATTTGGATTATTATGATTCCTACGCTCATTTATGCCTACCTTTTTTTGGGGCAAGAATTCCCAAAGCCAAAAGTACAAGCAGCTACATCAGTGGCTGGAAATTTAAAAGCTATGGCCACACCTATTTATATTTTTATTTTGGGATGTATGGCCCTAACAGCAATATCAGAATTTGGTCCTCAACAATGGACGAGTTTAATTATGGCCAATAGTGGCGCACAACCAATGGTAATCCTTGCGCTAGTGACAGGGTTGATGGCTGTGGGGCGTTATTTTGGTGGAGACATTGTTCATCGTTTAGATCAAACAGGAGTACTTTTGGGGTCTGCAGTTTTAGCGGCTATTGGGATTTTCTTATTCAGCACCCAAACGGGAGCAATGACTTATGTAGCAGCCATTTTCTTTGCTCTTGGAATATGCTATTTTTGGCCTAACATGATTGGTTTTGTGGCAGAAAAGATCCCAGCAAGTGGTGCCCTAGGCATGTCAATTGTTGGAGGAATGGGGATGTTTTCAACCTCTATTTTTCAACCCATTATTGGGGGATGGATCGATGCTTCAAGAGAAAGTCAAAGTGCTATGGGGCTAACAGGAGAAGCCCTAGAATTGGCGGCTGGGCAACAAACACTCACTTATATGATTAGTTTCCCAGTGATTTTAATCATCTTATTTACAATACTCTATTTTTGGCAAAAAAACGCTAAACTAGCAACTGCCTAAAAATTGAATTTGACTTTGGAAAAAGCCACCTTATGGGTGGCTTTTTTTATGGGTTCATGTGGCTTTCAATAGCTTCAATCTCAATAGGAATGTCTGCCATAAGGTTTAGTGGTTCTCCTTGCTCTTGTATGACCACATCATCTTCTAGGCGAACGCCAAACCCTTCTTTGGGAATATAAATACCAGGTTCAACAGTAAAAACCATTTGAGCTTCTATGGGTAAATGAAGCAAACCATAATCATGCGTATCTAAGCCCATATGATGTGAAGTGCCATGCATGAAATATTTTTTATAAGCGGGATGATCAACGCTTTCATTTTGAAGGTCAGCTTTGTCTAAGAGACCTAGTCCAACCAATTCAGAAGTCATAATTTTTCCAACTTCAATATGATATTCCTTCCAAAGAGTACCAGGAACTAAAAGTTTAGTAGCCTCTTTTTTGACCTTTAAGACCGCTTCATATACCGCTTTTTGCCTTGCCGAAAAAACTCCTGAAACAGGTATGGTTCTTGTCATGTCACTAGAATAATTGCCGTATTCTGCTGCCACGTCAAGCAAAATCAAATCCCCAGTATTACATTTTTGATTGTTATCTGTGTAATGCAACACATTGTTATTTTTGCCAGCAGCTATGATGGGTTCATAAGCAAACCCCTTCGAGCGGTTGCATATAAATTCATGCACTAAAGCAGCCTCAATTTCGTATTCCCAAATTCCTGGTTTAACAAGTTTTAAAATCCGTTTAAATCCTTTTGCAGTGATGTCGCAAGCCTTTTGAATTTGTCCAATTTCTTCAGGTGATTTTACAGCACGAAGCTTTTGTAAAATTGGGTTGCTTTTGGCAACCGCATGGGCAGGATAATTTTTTTTACACCAAGCAATAAATCGATCTTCTCTAGTTTGAGTTTCAACACTTTGTCGATAATGTTCGTTTGTGTTAAAATAGAAGCAATCACATTGTGTGCTCAATTCCTGAAAAATACGTTCAAACTCAGAGATCCAATAGACTGTATTGATTCCGCTCTGTTCTGTAGCCGCTTTTTTGGTGAGTTTTGCTCCTTCCCAAACGGCAATATGAGCATTTGTTTCTTTTACAAATAGGAGTTCTCTGTGTTTTTTTTCAATGGCATCAGGAAACAATATTAATATAGTTTCTTCTTGATCCACTCCAGTCAAATAGAATATATCGCGGTGTTGAGCAAAAGGGAGAGTGCTGTCAGCGCTTATGGGATAGATATCATTTGAATTAAAAACAGCAAGACTGTTAGGCTTTAGAGATTCAGAAAAGGCTTTTCTGTTGTTTTGATAAAAAGTGTGGGGAAGAGGATTGTATCGCATGCTTTTCATATTAACAGATGAGCACAAGGGTATTTGTTGCCATTTGGTGGTAAAGATATTTAAAAAACAATCAAATCATCAAACAGTTGAATTCTTTAAAAAAAGCCTATAAAAATGGATTTGCAGTTTGCCATAACGGCTTTATGGTTTAAATTTGTAATAACAATTTGAATTTAACTATGAGTACAACTTCCTCTATAGGTCGAAAAGTGGCCATGGCGCTCTCTGGGTTGTTTCTAATCCTCTTTTTGACGCAGCATTTTGTGATTAACATCACTTCCGTTTTTAGCGCAAAAACGTTCAATATGCTGTCTCACTTTATGGGAAATAATCCTGTAGTGCAATTCTTATTACAGCCACTTCTAATTGCAGGGGTGCTATTTCATTTTGTGATGGGCTTTGTTTTAGAATTTCAAAATAGAAAGGCACGGGATTCTAAATATGGCGCATACAAAGGAGGAGCCAATGCCAGCTGGGTTTCGCGAAACATGTTGCTTTCTGGGGCAGTAGTTCTTTCTTTTCTAGCCCTTCATTTTTATGATTTTTGGATTCCTGAAATGGATTATAAATACATTGAAGCACTCCCATTAGATCCTGACCGTTATCACGCAGAAACAATTCATAAATTTGAAAGTCCCGTGCGAGTTTCATTATATGCCCTTTCTTTTGTTTTTCTGGCCCTGCATCTTTCGCACGGTTTCAACTCCTCGTTTCAGTCTATTGGAGCCAATAATAAATATACCAAAGCAATCAAAGGATTCACAAGGGCCTTCGCATTTGGCATCCCCCTTGGGTTTGTTTTTATTGCATTATATCATCATTTAACTGCATTTTAATATGGCGCTAGATTCCAAAATTCCGTCTGGTTCGTTAGCCGAAAAGTGGACCAAACATAAAAGCAATATCAATTTGGTAAGCCCAGCAAATAAACGTTTGATTGACGTCATTGTGGTGGGAACAGGACTAGCAGGGGCCTCTGCTTCTGCCACGCTAGCTGAATTGGGTTACAACGTAAAAACGTTCTGTTTTCAAGACTCTCCCAGAAGAGCACACTCTATTGCGGCACAAGGAGGAATTAATGCTGCAAAAAACTATCAAGGGGATGGCGATTCTACCTATCGCCTTTTTTATGATACCATAAAAGGGGGTGATTATCGTTCAAGAGAAGCCAATGTACATCGTTTAGCAGAAGTATCTGCGAACATTATAGATCAATGCGTAGCACAAGGCGTTCCATTTGCTAGAGACTATGGGGGGCTTTTAGACAATCGTTCTTTTGGCGGCGTATTGGTTTCTAGAACCTTTTATGCCAAAGGGCAAACGGGACAGCAACTTCTATTAGGGGCTTATTCAGCAATGAACCGTCAAATTGGTCGAGGGAAAATTAAAATGTATAACCGACATGAAATGATGGATTTAGTGGTGATTGATGGAAAAGCCCGAGGAATTATTGCCCGCAATCTAGTCAATGGTGAGTTAGAACGACACAGCGCACATGCAGTTGTGATAGCCTCTGGAGGTTATGGAAATGTGTTTTTTCTGTCCACTAACGCGATGGGAAGTAATGTTTCTGCTGCCTGGAAAATTCATAAAAAAGGAGCCCATTTTGCTAACCCCTGTTTTACTCAAATTCATCCCACCTGTATTCCTGTTTCGGGAGATCATCAATCTAAATTGACTCTTATGTCAGAATCATTGCGAAATGATGGGCGGATTTGGGTGCCCAAAAAAATAGAGGATGTCAAAGCCATTCGAGAAGGATCACTTAAACCCACTGAGATAGCAGAAGAAGATAGAGACTACTATTTGGAAAGAAGGTATCCAGCTTTTGGAAATCTTGTACCTAGAGATGTAGCCTCAAGGGCAGCCAAAGAGCGTTGTGATGAGGGGTATGGTGTCAACAAAACGGGTGAAGCTGTTTATTTAGATTTTGCTGCTGCCATAACACGCTATGGCAAAGAACAGGCACATATAAAGGGCTTGGATGAAAATGATGCAGCCTTAGTAAAAAAATTAGGACAACAAGTGATCCGTGCAAAATATGGAAATCTATTTCAGATGTATGAAAAGATTGTAGATCAAAACCCATATGAAACACCAATGATGATTTATCCTGCAGTGCACTACACCATGGGAGGAGTTTGGGTTGATTACAATTTGATGACCTCTATCCCTGGATGCTACGCCATTGGAGAAGCCAACTTTTCTGACCATGGAGCAAATCGGTTAGGAGCTTCTGCCCTTATGCAAGGTTTAGCTGATGGTTATTTTGTATTACCCTATACCATTGGCGATTATTTGTCCAATGATATTAGAACGGGTCGAATAGCTACTGACTTACCTGAATTTGAAAAAGCTGAAGCTGCAGTGCGGGAGCAAATGGAATCTTTTATAAATTCTAAGGGAACTAATTCTGTAGATTATTATCATAAAAAACTTGGTAAAATAATGTGGGATAAATGTGGTATGTCTCGCAACGAAAATGGGCTTAAAGAAGCCATAAAAGAAATCAAAGAATTGCGGGAAGATTTTTATAAAAATGTTAATGTGCCAGGCACCACCACAGAATTTAATGAGCAATTAGCCAAAGCAGGACGAGTAGCAGATTTTTTAGAATTAGGTGAACTTTTTGCTAAAGATGCTCTTGAAAGAACAGAATCTTGTGGCGGTCATTTTAGAGAAGAATCACAAACTCCAGAAGGGGAAGCCCTAAGAGACGATGCCAATTTCACCTTTGTTTCTGCTTGGGAATATAAAGGAGAGCCCTCAAAAGCAAAGCTCCTCAAAGAGGATTTGAAATATGAAGAAATTGAAGTAAAAACACGCTCCTATAAATAAGGAACATATGAATTTGACATTAAAAATTTGGCGTCAAGCCAACCAAGATGCGAAAGGAAAATTTGAAACCTATCCAATAAACAACGTTTCACCCGATATGTCTTTTTTAGAAATGATGGATGTGCTCAATGAGCAACTCATGGCTCAAGGAATTGACCCTATTGCTTTTGATCACGACTGCCGTGAGGGGATTTGCGGGATGTGTTCTATGTTCATCAATGGAGAGGCCCATGGACCCGATCGATTAGTGACCACTTGCCAATTGCACATGCGTAAATTTAAAGATGGAGAAACCATTACCATTGAACCGTTTAGAGCCAATGCCTTTCCTGTCATTAAAGACTTAGCCGTTGACCGGTCTTCTTTAGACCGAATCCAACAAGCAGGTGGTTTTGTAAGCGTGAACACCTCAGGAAATACACAAGACGCCAATGCTATCCCTATTGATAAACACGATGCAGATAAAGCCTTTGATGCTGCTACCTGCATAGGTTGTGGGGCCTGCGTTGCTTCATGTAAGAATGCTTCGGCTATGTTGTTTGTTTCTGCTAAAGTTTCACAATATGCTCTGCTCCCTCAAGGAAAAGTGGAAGCTACTGACCGAGTGATGAACATGGTCAAGCAAATGGATGAAGAAGGCTTTGGCAATTGCACCAATACAGGTGCCTGTGAAGTGGAGTGTCCAAAAGGGATATCTCTAGAAAACATAGCTCGTCTAAATAGAGAGTATTTAGCAGCTAGCCTCAAGGGATAGCATTTGTTTTGTTCAAAAGCCCAGCCCTATTTTCTCACAAATTGCAATACCTGTTGATATTCTGTTTCATCAAAATTGTGATATCCTGGTGATCCAAAAACAGTAGCCCCATGGGCTACTAAGAACTCAATTTCAGCCTCTTTTGTTTTGCCCACACTTTCATCGCTAAAACGGTGAAGATAATTCTTTGTTCTTAGATAATCAATAGATTTAAATTTTGTAGCTCGTAGGAGATAAGGTTCAATGTAGCTTATTTCTCCAAGTTTTTGAGTGTGCCAGAACTGTATAAATAAATTTTGAACAATATCCTCTGCAACCATAGGGTCTTTTACAATAGCAGTTGAATAATTACAAAGTGAAGAATAGTGGGTGTAAAATATTTTTTTCAGCACGGGCTATACTTTTGGGACATAGAATAATTAATAATGTTATGTAAAATATCATTTCACTCTTGGTTAATTGAAACTAGATGGAAAGTCTAAATAGAGTATGATTCTACCCACTATTTTTAGAATCACTTGTGCCTAAGCAGCTCTACTTTGATAAGATTATAAAAAATGGAATTGTAGGTTGCCAACAGTAACAAGTAAGTTTGAGTGAATTGCAAATATACAAAAAAGCAAAACTAGATTCAATTAATCCCAAATTCGTTATACGTTTGAATCACCTCAATGCAGCCAAAGTTTAGAAGTGTTTTCCTATCAAACATGGTGCTTACTCCAACAACTTCCATACCAGCAGCTTTTGCAGATTCAATGCCTGAATGGGTGTCTTCAAATACTAGACAATCTCTGGGAGTAACGCCTAATTTTCTAGCAGCCGTCAAAAAAATATCTGGATGCGGTTTTCCTTTTAATATTTCGTGCCCTCCAGTAGTAGAGTGAAAATAGGAGTGGAGTTGTAGTGATTCAAAAATGAAGTCAATATTGTCTTGACCACCCATTGTCGCTAAACCCATGGGTATCCCTTTTTTTGATAGTTGCTTTAAAAATGGAATCAATCCATCTATGGCTTTCACGTTGGGGTGATATAATTTGCGATATAAAACCTCTTTATAGCTTCCTATTTTTTGAAGTTCCTCTTTGGAATTTACAGTTGGAAAAAGGCGAGCCATTATTTCAATTAAAGAACCCTTATGATATTTGGAATCAAAAGTTTCATAACTCATATTGATTTGATGGAAGGCAAAAAATTCTATCCAAGACTGTTGGTGGTAGGCCATATTATCGACCAGTGTCCCATCCATATCAAAAAGGAGTGCTTTTTTATCAAAACGATTGAAGAAAGAATTAATTTTAAGTCAATTAAAAATTGATGGGTAAAGATAGACAAGAATTGTTAAAGGTGGCTTTGCTTCAAATAAATTCAGTATGGCATCAACCTGAGAAAAATAGAATTTTACTTTCTCAAGAAATAGCTAAAATAGGAACAAAAACGGATCTTGTTCTGTTGCCTGAAATGTTTACCACCGGTTTTTCTATGGCCCCAAAAAAACTAGCAGAGACAATGGAGGGTCAAACAGTGCAATGGATGAGGTCCCTTGCAAAAGAATTTAATACTGTTATTGCAGGAAGTGTTATTATTGAAGAAGAAGGGTTTTTCTTCAATCGATTTTTATGGGTACCTCCAAAAGATACCATAGCTTATTATGACAAACGCCATGGGTTTTCATTAGTCGGCGAGCATCTAAAATATAAGGCGGGTGAAAATTCTGGCCTTGTAAACTATAAAGGGTGGAAAATCTGCCTTCGAATTTGTTATGATTTACGGTTTCCTGTGTGGTGCCGAAACACAGAGGAGTATGACTTACTTTTATTTGTTGCCAATTGGCCTAAACCTAGAATGCAAGCTTGGGATACACTCCTCAAAGCTAGAGCTATCGAAAATATGGCTTATTGCTGTGGAGTAAACATTGTGGGAGAAGACCCTAAAGGGAATCAATATTTAGGGCATTCTGCAGGGTATGATTGTTTTGGAAATAGGCTCACAGGCCCCCTATCTGAAAAAAAAGAGGCTATCTGGGTTCCTCTAGATTATCAGGCACTTCAAGCACATCGGAAGCAGTTCCGATTTTTAGAAGATCGAGATAATTTTGAGTTACGTTAAACGTTTCATTGAGGTCCCAATTAGCACGTAATTCGATTTTCTTTGCACTTCGAGTCAGCGGGTCTAAGAAGTATATCACAGGTTCGGGTTGAATTTTTTCAAGATAATTTCCTGTGTCCCATTCTTTGTTTCCATTTACGTCTTTAATTAAACGAAAATAATAAGTAGCTGCGTCTAATAATGGAAATTCATATAGACCAGATTCAATAGGTGAATCATAAAATCGTTTTACGTTTAAGTCGCTATCTAAAAGTTGCAATATAAAAGGCTCTGGGTCGTCATATTGCAGCCTAAGGAATATAGTTCCGTAGTCTTCGATTTTTTTGGTTCTTATTCCATATTTCACAGTATCGTTAGTGTTGCCTAAAAAATCTACCAACGCATTGGGAAAAACACTAATAGTATATTCATCATTAGGGAGGGCATCAAATTGCAATGCAATGCGATCATAATTTTCAAGAATTTCCAGGGCAACTGGAACAGGAATAGAGTCTTTTCCAAAGACTTCTACTTTTGTGCTATCTATCTCAACTATGGGTAAATTTGAGCTAAGAAGATAGGGTTCAGTTAGAGATAAATTCCCTTTGGTATTTGATTCAATGACTAATGAATCAGGTTGGGGTTCTTGATTAAAAAAAACTGTTTTAGTCAATAATGTATCACGCATTGGAAAAGAAAATTTCAACGAATCTAGAGCAGCACCTTTAAACCAAAAATTAAGCGAATCAGCTTTTCTATTTTTATTGATCAAATAAGAAAAACTATCGGGTAGATCAGATACAATTTCAAAATCTTGTCCTTCATATTCACCAAAATGACCTAAATAAATATGATGATTATTGACATAGGAAGGATTAGCCCAAGCAAAAGATAGCTTTTCATTAAAAAGTCTTAGGGTGATTAAACTATCAGTAGGAAGAGTAATTGGTGTAGCAAGAAACCCAATTTTATCAGTAGATTGATCAAATAAATAATTGCTTCCCACATCTTGAAGAGCAATGAGTTCATAGTCACCAGCCCTTAAATTTTTAAATTCAAATAAAAGAGTATCTAAAGTATTGGTTACATAAAAAGGTTTTTTGGTATAAATAGTAGAATCATTATAAGCAGTGTCAATGGGATAGAGCTGAAGTGAAATAAATCGTTCGGTGTCTTTTTCAAAAGCATCAAAAACACGTCCTTTAAGATTTAAAGAATCAATTTCTGATCCGGTAGAAAGGATATAAGTGAAATAAGGCAACGGATTTGACTCATTGAAATCTACAATGCTTTCACCAAAATTAAATGTATATGTCGTATTTTCTAATAGGCTATCTTTCAATTTTATTGTTACTTTTTTGGACGCTCCAGTTTGAGGATAGACCGTATATTTTTCACGTTCTAAAGGAGGCGAAACGATCAACTGTTTTGATAAATCTTTTAAAGTAACATATTCATCAAAGTTTAATCGTATTTCTGTTTTATCAAATTCTGTGGTTTTCATTTTAGGTGAAGCATTAACGAGCCTAGGCGGTATTGAGTCTTTAGCCCCACCTGTAGGAGTTCCTGGTTTGGCACATTGAACCAAAGTGGTAAGAAAAAATAAATAGAGAACTGTTCGTGTCAATTTCATCGCTACAAAATAAAACAATATTGTAGTTAGAACCTATAACCGACAACGGCAATGCTTAATTTTATTTGTGAATGTTCTAAGAGAGTCTTTGCACAGGCAGTGAGGGTTGCCCCTGAGGTGACCACATCGTCAATTAAAAGAAAATGTCCTGTTGTCTTTTTTAAACTAGCTTGAGTTTCGAAAGCATTTTTAATTATTTTCCAACGATTGCTTTGATCAGCTAAAGCCAGTGGGGGAGTGTCGATTATACGCTTAAGATAATTTGTATATACAGGTTTTTGAATAATTTCACTTACTGCACTAGCTATTATTTCAGATTGGTTATAGCCTCTTTCTCGTTTCCTTTTTGAATGCAGTGGAACAGGAATGATTCCTCTTATAGTACTGAAGTTTGAACTCTTTAGAATAGCCTCTCCCAACCATTGGCCAAAAAGCGTCCCAATGTGTTTTTGCTTTTTGTATTTGAGTTGATGAATTAAGTTGGCCACCAGTCCCTTTTTGGTGAAATAACAAAGTGCGACAGCATGTTCAAGTGATAATTGGAGGCTTAATTGTTGGTGTAGAGCATTGTTAGAATAGTTAAAGTGATCAGTAAAAGGGAGGAACACAATACATTTAATACAAATCCCTTTTTCATGTTGAGACAAATAATTTCTACAGCTGAAACAAAGACGAGGAAGAATTAGATCAATAAAACTTTGAAGCGTCTCTTGGTAAACTTTTTTCATGGAAAATTTTAGGCTCACTATTAAAGATACTAAAAAGGATTATTTTTGCTGCATGAAAAATCCAACAGAGCAGTTTAAAAAAGTTATTTCCCATGCGAAGGAATACGGGTTTATCTTTCCTTCGAGTGAAATTTATGAGGGACTTAGTGCGGTTTATGATTATGGGCAAAACGGTGTAGCGTTAAAGAATAATATTAGAGATTATTGGTGGAAAGCGATGGTCCAAATCAATGACAATATTGTAGGTCTAGATGCTGCTATATTTATGCATCCTACCACTTGGAAAGCTTCAGGTCACGTTGATGCTTTTAATGATCCACTGATTGACAATAAAGATTCAAAAAAGCGATATCGTGCGGATGTATTAATAGAAGATCATGTAGCAAAAATTGAGAATAAAATTGAAAAAGAAATTGCCAAAGCCGCAAAACGTTTTGGAGATGATTTTGATAAAAAACAATTTATAGCAACCAACCCAAGAGTGTTGGGATATCAAGAAAGAGCAGCTTCTATACTCAAACGAATGGGGACTGCTTTGGAACAAGAAAATCTTGCTGATGTCAAAAGTTTGATCGAAGAATTAGAAATTAGTTGCCCTGAATCAGGATCACGCAACTGGACAGAGGTCAAACAATTCAATCTTATGTTTGGCACCAAGTTAGGAGCTAGTGCAGAAAGTGCAATGGATTTATATCTAAGACCCGAAACCGCTCAAGGTATTTTTGTCAATTTTTTAAACGTTCAAAAAACGGGTAGAATGAAATTACCTTTCGGAATTGCACAAACCGGTAAAGCATTCCGCAATGAAATTGTGGCTCGTCAATTCATATTTAGAATGAGGGAATTTGAACAAATGGAAATGCAATTTTTTATACCTCCTGGTTCCCAAAAAGAATGGTATACTCATTGGAAAGAAAAAAGACTTCAATGGCATCTGGCACTAAATATGGGACAAGAAAACTATCGCTTTCATGATCATGATAAGTTGGCTCATTATGCTGATGCCGCTTGTGATATTGAATTTAAATTTCCTTTTGGTTTCAAAGAACTAGAAGGGATACATTCTAGAACAGACTTTGATTTGGGGAATCACGAAAAGTTTAGTGGAAAAAAACTCCAGTATTTCGATCCTGAAAAGAACGAAAACATCACTCCTTTTGTTTTAGAAACATCCATTGGTTTAGACCGTATGTTTTTAGCTGTTTTTTCTCATGCTCTTCAAGAGGAAACCCTTGACAATAATACGACCAGAGTTGTACTAAAAATCCCACCCTTTTTAGCCCCGACCAAAGTGGCTATTCTTCCTCTAGTTAAAAAAGATGGGTTACCTGCACTAGCCAACGAAATTGTTGATCAGCTCAAATGGGACTTTGCCGTTGCCTATGACGAAAAAGATGCTGTAGGAAGGCGCTATCGTCGGCAGGACGCTCTTGGCACCCCTTTTTGTGTTACGGTTGATCACCAAAGTTTAGAAGACAATACAGTGACCCTAAGGAATCGAGATTCTATGGAACAAGAAAGGGTAGCCATTTCAGCCTTAAAGACAATTTTAGTTGATAAAGTTTCTATCACATCATTGCTAAAAAAACTTTGATACATTTTCAACAGAAAAACTAATATAATTTAGAATCAATGGTGGTAAAAAAGACTATGTTTTCATAACGGTGAGGATTTTATATCTTCGTAGTAAATGGAATTAAAAATTCTCTCCTATAATGTTAATGGAATTCGAGCAGCTTTAAAAAAAGGATTTGACAGCTGGTTAAAGGCTGCTAATCCAGATGTTATCTGCATTCAAGAATCAAAAGCACTCAAAGAACAAGTTGAAGTGACGCTTTTAGAACAATTAGGCTATCACCACTATTGGTTTTCTGCCCAAAAAAAAGGATATAGTGGCGTGGCTATTTTCACTAAAAAAGAGCCCAAAAATATAGTCTATGGCACAGGTGTTGAATCCATGGATTTTGAGGGACGAGTGCTGCGTGTTGATTTTGAAGAATGTTCTATCATCAGTCTATACCTCCCCTCAGGAACCAACATAAAACGGCTGGATCACAAATTTGCCTTTATGGACGAATTTAAGTCATACATTGATGCGTTAAAAAAGGAATATCCTAAACTTATCATTTGTGGAGATTATAATATTTGTCATCAAGCCATAGACATTCATGATCCAATAAGAAATAAAAATGTCTCAGGTTTCCTCCCTGAAGAACGCGCTTGGTTAGATCAATTCATGAAAAAGGGTTTTATCGATAGTTTCCGTTTGTTAAATCCAGAACCACACCACTATAGTTGGTGGAGCTACAGAGCTAATGCTAGAAACAACAACAAAGGGTGGCGTATTGACTATGCTCTAGTTTCAGAACCATTAAAAAACAATATCAACAGAGCCTATCTTTTACCAGAAGCAAAACATTCTGACCACTGTCCAGTGGGACTAGAATTAAAATTTTAAAATATGACTAAAAAAATAGCTTTAGTAGGGGTTTTGTTGTTTGCACTTCAAAGCTGTGTGTCTTCTCGGGTTTTCAATGATTTAGAAGAACGGTATGCGCAACTCAAAATGGATTATGAAGCTCTTTCTCAAAAAAAAGACAGTTTGAATATGGCTGCCCTAGCATGGAAAAAACGAAGTGATTCTTTGGTACAAAAATTAGAACAAACTCAAAGTAGTCTTTCTAAACTAGAGAAAGCACATAGGCAACTTCAAAAAGAATTTTCGTTATTACAGAAAAGCAGTGATAGTTCTATTCAAAAGGCTCTAGTAGAAAACTCAAGCCTTTTAGAACAAATTGAAGAAAAACAACAACAGTTAGCCTTACGCTCCCAACGGGTTTCTGAATTAGAATCACTCATGATGGCTCAGGAAAAGGCATTAAATTCACTAAAGCAACGTCTTTCAGATGCGCTCCTAAATTTTGAAGGCAAAGGACTAACCGTAGAACAGCGCAATGGAAAAGTATATGTTTCAATGCAAAATAAATTATTGTTTCGCTCGGGGCAATGGAAGGTTGGAAAAGAAGGCAAACAAGCACTACAGCAATTGGCCACCGTTTTGGCTGAAAATCCTGATATCGCTGTTCTGATTGAAGGTCACACTGACAATGTGCCTTATAAAGGAAAAGGAGCAGTGGAAGGCAATTGGGACTTGTCTACAAAAAGAGCCACAGCGGTGGTACAAATTTTATTGGAAAATGGGCTAGTTCTCCCGCAAAATTTAACGGCTGCAGGCCGAAGTGAATTTTTGCCAGTGGGGCCAAATAGCACTTCAGAAGGAAGAACTGCCAATAGAAGAATTGAAGTAATTTTAAGTCCAAATTTAAACGAAATTTCAGTCCTTTTAAATACACTTTAATCAATGGATTATAATGAACTTCCTGACACAGGAATAAAAGTAAGTAAGATATGCCTAGGTACAATGACATGGGGTCGACAAAACACCGAAGAAGAAGGGCATGCTCAAATGGATTATGCAGTAGCCCGAGGCATTAATTTTTTTGATACAGCGGAGCTCTATGCCGTTCCTCCATCAAAAGAAACACAAGGCGATACAGAACGTATTATAGGCACTTGGTTTAAAAAAACAGCTAAACGAAAAGACATTATTTTGGCCTCTAAAATTGTTGGGCCAAGAGACTTTACTAAACATATTCGAACAGACCTGAGTTATTCAAAGGCAACGATCGATGAGGCTATATATGGAAGCTTGAAACGCCTACAAACGGATTATATAGATCTCTATCAATTGCATTGGCCAGAACGTCCCACTAACTTCTTTGGCGAGCGTGGTTATACCTATAAAAAAGGGGATGTATGGCACGAAAATTTTGAACTGGTGTTAGACGCCTTACAACAACATGTTAAAAAAGGCACCATCCGCCATGTAGGATTATCTAATGAAACTCCTTGGGGCACTATGCGCTTTTTGCATGCTGCTGGCCCTGCTAGGCCTAAAATGATTACGATTCAGAATCCCTATTCACTCCTGAATAGATTACCAGAAATTGGATTGACAGAAATATGCCATCGAGAGAATGTAGGTTTATTGCCTTATTCTCCACTGGCGTTTGGCACACTGAGTGGAAAATATAGAAATGGAAATTTACCTCCAAAAAGTAGACTATCACTTTTTCCACACTATGACCGATACAGTAGTGATCAATGTAAAAATGCTATTGAAGCATATTATCAATTAGCAAAAAAAAATGATCTCACCCTAACGGCTTTGTCACTTGCTTTTGTTAATGATCAGCCCTTTGTAACCAGCAATATCATTGGTGCAACAACCCTCGATCAACTTAAAGAAAATATTGATAGTGCCTATGTGAAACTTTCTGATGAAATATTGGAAGCGATTGAACTGATTCATGAACAATATCCCAATCCAGCGCCCTAATTAATTAGTCTAATTGTAACAGACGCTTTGCATTATCATAAAATACTTTTTTTAAGGTCTTCTCTGATAAGCCAATTCCTTTTGTATGATATTTTTCTATCATCAAAGAATCAGAACTACTAAGATAATTCCACAACATTTCATAATTGTGTTTTAAACGGGAAGCTTCTGAGGCTAATTCTTCTTTTGACATCTCATTTACGTCAGCATAATTTTGATAATCAGAACCAAAAAGAATGCGATCTTGATATTTTTCAAAAAAGGCTTGAACTGTTTTACTGTCTTGTCTTGCCAGATCTCTAAAACGAGCTCCCATTTCAACAACAATATTTGGAAATTGGTCGAGCCTTTTAGCTACCATACTCACATCATGGGACATGCTGCCTAAATGAGCACACATGATTTGTAAATTCGGATTGTTAGCAATCCAACGATCTCGAGCCTCAATAATGGTTTCGTAGGTGGGCATTTCAGGAAAATTATAGGCGTGATACTGAGGATGGTTTTTATAATAGCCATAATGTGTACCATTAGGATTCAGGGGCAGCCAAGCTTCTTTAGGCTCTGCGATATGTGCCATAACTGGAATTTTGGCCTGCACAAGAAAATCCCAAATAGGCTGCAAACGTTGATCATCAATTTGAATAAAAGAGCCAGATTCGTCTTTAGTGACCATTCCAAAATTTTTCCAAACCTTCACCATACGAGCACCCTCTTGAATTTCTTTTCTAAGCTGACTTATAATTCTATCTGCATAGTCTTTATCATCAATACCATCGCCTAAAAAAGCTGTACATAGATAAAATAAATCAGGATTTTTTTTGGCATGTCTGACATACTTGTCCCAACTTCGACGGATCTCATTTTCCTCGGCAATGGCAACATCAACTAATAGTGCTTGCATTTTCCATTCTTTCATCAAGGCTGAAAGTTGGGGTCTAGGATAACGATAATGCGCATGAATATCAATTTTTTTAAATTGATTTTTTTGAATAGTTTCAGAAGAAACAGTATTGTTTTGTGAGCTGTTTTGACAAGAATAAAACAAAACAGCTAGTGAGGCAACTAGTAAAAATGATTTCATACAGATGGTTGTTTAAAACACATTAAGTTATAAAAAAAAAGAACAATTTATTGAAGCGCTTCAATCAGCCGTTTAGTATGAATACTTTTAGGGTTTTGATAGAGTTCGTCAGCGTCTTGCAATTCTATAATTTTTCCATCATGGATCACCATCACACGATCAGACATATATTTTACTAGTGCAAGATCATGAGAAATAAAAAGGTAACTTAAATTAAATTCTTTTTTTAGTTGATTTAGTAAGTTTAGAACTTGAGCTTGAACTGAAATATCAAGAGCTGCCACGCATTCGTCACAAATCACCAATTTAGGTTGTGGAGCTAAAGCACGAGCAATCACAACTCTCTGGCGTTGTCCTCCCGACAGCTGATGAGGATACCGATTCAAAAAGTCTTCTCCTAGGCCTGTTTGATCCAATAAGCTAAACACACGATTTTGCACATCACTTGAGGTGAGCTCTTTTTGGTGTATTTGAATAGCTTCCCCGATGACCTTACCTACTGTTTTTTGTGGATGGAGTGCTGCATAGGGATCTTGAAAAATAAATTGAATTTCTTTTCGATAGTTACTTATATTTTTTTCATTCAGAAGGGTTCCTTCAAATTCAATAGTTCCTTTTTCGGGTGGGTCTAAATAGATTAAAGCTCGACCTAAAGTTGATTTCCCTGATCCAGAAGCTCCAACTAACCCTAGAGTTTCTCCTGGAAATAGAGAGAAAGAAAAATCTGAAAGGGCAGGTGTTTTCTTTTTAGAAAAACCAAAAAGACTATTGGTATTATGTGTTTTTTGAAGTGATGAAACGTTCAAGAGTGGTTTTTTTAGATATAGCTTTTCAAGTCTTTCGTGGCGATCTTTGATTGATATTGTTTGAGGTTCAAAATGATCATTCTTAAAGTCTTCTAGGGTAGGAAGTCTTTTATACCTTAAATCAATAGTAGGACGAGCAAAAAGTAATCCTTTTGTATAAGAGTGCTTAGGAGTGTCAAAAAGTGCCTGAGTATTATTTTCCTCCAAAATTTCACCTTCTTTCATCACCATCACGCGCTGAGCAAAATCTTTAACTAGTTTTAAATCATGCGAAATGAAAAGAATACTCATGCCATATCTTTTTTGCAGTTTTAGAAGTAGCTCCAGTATTTCTTTTTGAACGATTACATCTAAGGCAGTTGTAGGTTCGTCTGCAATAAGAAGATTGGGCTCGCAAAGAAGTGCCATAGCAATCATTAGGCGCTGTTTTTGCCCACCACTCAAGGCGTGTGGATAAGCATCTAATATATGTGTAGTATCATTGAGTTGAACCTCTCTAAGGGCAGCGTCAATTTTTTTTCTTTGCTGTTTTTTTGGTAATGAAGTATGCGTGTTGAGGACTTCTTGTAACTGTTTTCTACAACGCATTGAAGGGTTTAAACTGGATTGAGGTTCCTGAAATATCATACCAATTTTTCGAGTTCTTATCTCACGCCAGTTTTTCTCTTCCAGTCCAATAAGAGGCTTTTCTTTAAAAGTCATTTTCTCTGCACGGACTAGTGCATTTTTCGGATGAAGTCCCAAAAGAGAAAGGGCAGTCAAAGATTTACCACTTCCAGACTCCCCCACAAGAGCCAACCGTTCGTTAGCAGCTATTTGTAAACCGATCCCCTTTAAAAGTTTTTTACCAGCAATCTCAAGTTCTAAACCAGCAATCTCAATTAAAGGAATAATTTGCTTTGTCAAGTTTTTTCAATTTGATTCCTGTTGTTTTTATTTAAAGATTCATTTTCTTCAATTGATCTACCGCATAATTTGCTGCTCTAGCTGTCAAAGCCATGTAGGTTAGAGATGGGTTTTGGGTAGCAGAAGAAGCCATACAAGCCCCATCAGTAACAAAAACATTCGGTACCGAATGAATTTGGTTATTTTTATTGAGTATGGAGCTTTTAGGACTTTTCCCCATACGGGCTGTCCCCATTTCATGAATCCCTTTACCAATCGGGGCATTGGAATCATAAATAGATACATTTTTGCACCCTGCAGCTTCAAGCATTTCAGCCGCCTGCACTTTCCAGTCTTCTTTCATCAAACGTTCATTCTCCTTAAACTCTGCATCAAAAACAATAGTGGGAAGTCCATAGGCGTCTAGCTTATCGTAATTCAAATACATTCGATTTTCATGATAAGGAAGTACTTCACCAAAACCTCCCATACCAATTCTCCAACCACCTGCTTTAAGAATATTTTCTTTGAATTTTACACCATAATTAAATTCAGCTATGCTTTCAGACCAATCACTTCTAGAGGCACTACCCTGATACCCATAACCTCTTAAAAAATCAACGCCTTTATCTTGTTTTCCGAGATTTCTAAATCGTGGAATATAAAAACCGTTGGGTCTTCTACCGGTGTAATATTGATCTTTAAAACCATCATATTCTCCAGAAGCTCCACTTCCCAGCTGGTGATCCATAATATTGTGACCAAGTTCACCACTATCATTCCCCATTCCATTTGGAAAACGATCAGATTTGGATTGCATTAAGATAGCTGTTGAGGCCATTGAAGAGGCACACAAGAAAACTATTTTTGATTTAAATTCTATAACTTCTTTGGTATGTGCATCTACCACTTTTACTCCAGTAGCGCGTTGTGTTTCAGAATCATAGAGCACTTCAGCAACAATAGAATCTGGCCTAAGAGTCATGTTGCCAGTGGCCTCTGCTGCAGGAAGTGTGGAAGAGTTGGAGCTGAAATAAGATCCAAAAGGACACCCACGATCACAACGATTTCTAAATTGACACGCAGAACGCCCAGCACCCGTTTTGGTTCCTTCTGTTATATGTGCCACCCTACCGATGGTCATCAATCGGTCGTCATAGTTTGTAGCGATGGTTTCTTTCAGATGAGTTTCTAAACAATTCAATTCCATGGGAGGAAGAAAAATGCTATCAGGCAATTGGGGAAGATTAAGCGCTTCTCCACTAACACCAATGTGTTTCTCTACATATTCATACCAAGGTTTGATATCTTTATAACGTATAGGCCAATCTACTCCAATACCTTCTCTTGCGTTGGCTTCAAAGTCTAAATCACTCCATCGATACGATTGCCGCCCCCAAATAAGTGACCGACCACCTACTTGCTTACCACGAATCCAGTCAAAGGGTTTATCTTCATCATAGTCATGTTCAGAATCTTTATTGTAAAAATGGCGTTTATATTCATTGACGCCCCATCGTTTTTGTTTTGAATAATCTTTTAAAACTTCTTTGGGAGTAGCCCCACCGTGTGGAACATCCCAAGGGTCAAGATGCATTGTGGGATAATCTTCTACATGTTTGACCATCCGCCCACGTTCTAAAACGAGGGTTTTCAATCCATTTTCGCATAACTCCATGGCCGCCCAACCACCACTTACGCCAGTTCCTACAACTATTGCGTCAAAAGTGATCGATTCTTTATCTTGTATTTGCATGTATTTGTTTTTAACGCAAATAAGATACTAATTTTTTGAATAGAGTTATAGTAGTTATTTTGAGATGAAAACTTCATCTTCCACTAGTAAATTTTCATTTTGGAGTTTTAAATATATCTGAGCAATCGTCAATACATCTTTTTCACAGTAAGAAATAATTCGATCTAGTTGTTTTTCTTCATAATATACATAGGCAATCTGGCTTCCATCTATATCATCTTTGGGTGATGGAATTCCCAAGACATGGGCCATTAATTTTAAGGAAGTATAATTTTTGAAGTCACCAAACCGCCAAAGTTGAAGGGTGTCAATATGGGGTACTTCCCACGGTTTGGCATCAAAAAGTGCTAATAGTTTAGGTAGTTTAAGGTTGTGAATTAGCATTCGGCGAGCAATGTAGGGGAAGTCAAATTCTTTACCGTTATGTGCGCAAAGCCGATGCTTTTGAGTAGAAAAATAGTTGTCCAACAAATTTTTAAAACCAAGTAGTAATTCTTTTTCTGGTCCTGAAAATGTCTTTAAACGAAACTGTCTAGATCCTTTTGTATTTGAAAAGTAACCTACAGAAATACAAACAATTTTTCCAAATTCAGCCCATATCCCAGCGCGGTCATAAAAGTCTTCAGCACTGTAATTCTCTTTTCGCTGATAGGATGATTTTTCTTCCCAATAGATTTTTTCAAGTTCTGGGACTTCATCAAAGGTAGCATATTGAGGAACCGTTTCTATATCTAGAAACAAAATTTTAGTGAGAGGTGTCTTAGGGAACATCGGAAGTAATATCTAGTGCAGCTTGCATGTAAACATAGATGTCTTCTGTATAAGGATTACCATTTATTTTTTTTCCTTTTTTGTGACCTAGTCTTACAATTATTAAATCATCTTTTGGTAAAACAATAATATATTGACCTAAATGCCCCCGCATCATAAACACACGTTGCTCATTATAGTTTTCTAACCACCATCCATAACCATATTGAGGACTTTCAGCAAATCGTGGCTTTAATGATTTGGCAATAAAAGTAGAATCTAAAATTGTGTTTCCATTCCACTTTCCATAGTTTTTATATAATTTACCAAAACGAGCAAAATCTCTAGCATTTGACGCTAAACAACAATAAGCCTTTTCCAATCCTTTTTCGTTACCATCCAACTGCCATAAAGCTTCTCCCTCTGCACCCATTGAATTCCAAAGGCTTTCATAGAAATAGGCAGTTAGGTTTTTTCCGGTTGCTTTAGTAATTACCATGCCGAGCAATTGAGTTGTGCCACTAGTGTATCGAAAGGATTTGCCAGGTTCTTTATTGATGGGCTGGTCTAGCATTACTTGACCAAGATCTTTAACAAAATAGGCGGCTGTGGTGACAGAAAATGGAGAATAATATTTTTCACTCCACTTTAAGCCAGATGCCATTGAGGAAAGGTCACCAACCGTGACCTGATTGGCAAAAGGCCCTTTAAGTTCAGGAAGAAAGTCAATCACTTTTTGATCTAAACTTTCAATGTAGCCTTGTTCAATGGCTTTGCCCATCATTGCTGAAATCATGCTTTTGACAACAGAAAAAGAATTGCTTTTAGTTTTAGGGCCAAAGTTTTCATAGTAATTTTCATATATCAAACTGTCCTCTTTTATTACAAGAAAAGCTACAGTTTCATTTTCTTGATGATAGGTTTCAAGGGAATTAGATATTGAAATTTTATTGTAGGAAGAATGGAGAGGCCACGGCTGAGGTGAAGTTGAGGCACGTAACACACGATTATCAAATTTTTTATAATCTTCAAGATATGCGGTAACATGTCCTGTCAAATATATTTTAGAAACGGCCTCTAGCAAGTAGTCATATTTTGAAATATAAAGTAGACTAAAAAGGGCAAGGATTAAATAGACAAATCCTTTGATTCGTTTTTTCATAGTTTAGTTGTTAAGTCCTAATAGTATTAATTACTATAACCCTCGTGATCCAATAGGGCTCTTTTATTTTCTAATCCTCCAGAATAACCTACAAGCGATCCATCACTTCCAACCACACGGTGACAAGGAATGATAATCAAAACAGGATTTTTACTAATGGCCCCTGCTATGGCTCTAACAGCTTTTGTATTGCCATAGAGTTGAGCAATTTTTAAATAACTCACTGTGCTTCCTTTTGGAACTTTAGAGAGCAATGACCAGATTTTTTTTTGAAAACTAGTTCCTTTAGCTGCAATTTTGATATTGAAATGATAATTTCTTTTATCAAAATAATTCTCTAATTGTTTAATGATTTCATTTTGAAATGAAGTAAAAGAAACATTTAATTTTTTTGGATTTTGGACAAATTCTAACGCCACAATAGCCTGTTTAAGAGTAGTAATTTCAATCCATCCGAAAGGACTTTTAAAAGCACAGCTTGTTTGTTCCATTAACGTTGAAATGATTTGATCTCAAGTTTGGTAAAGTTAAACAATTATCTTTTTTTTGAAAAAATGATTTACTTTAACTTTAATTGGAACCCATGACTACAATTCAAAGCCTAAAGTGGGAAGGAGTTATGCCTGCCGTAACGACACAATTCAATGCATCTGGAGAATTAGACTTGGAAGCTTTTAGCCAAAATTTAGCATTTCAAAAAGAAGCTGGGGTTCACGGTTTTATATTGGGTGGCACCTTAGGAGAAGCGAGTACACTCACAAGCGAAGAAAAAAAGCAATTGCTACACAAAGCAAAGCAAATTGCAAAAAATGATATTCCTGTTATCATAAACATAGCAGAGCAGTCTACTCAAGACGCAATTAGCGCTGTTGCACTCGCTGAAAAAAATGAGGCAGACGGGCTGATGCTCCTGCCCCCGATGCGCTACAAGGCCACAGATCAAGAGACCGTTGCTTATTTTGAAACCATTGCTCAAAGGACCTCGTTGCCCATTATGATTTATAATAACCCAATAGATTATAAGATCGAGGTAACATTGGATATGTTTGAAGAATTACAGAGTTATCAAAATATAAAAGCAGTAAAAGAATCAACTAGAGACACAACAAATATCACACGCATGCGAAACCGATTTGGAGATCGTTTTCAGATTTTATGTGGAGTAGATACACTAGCTATGGAAAGTCTTGTGATGGGGGCAGATGGTTGGGTAGCTGGACTTGTTGATGCCTATCCAGAAGAAACAGTTGCCCTCTATGTTTATTGCAAAACACAACAATATAACAAAGCCAGAAACTTATTCCAATGGTTTCTACCCCTTCTAGAACTCGACATCTCTCCCCAACTAGTTCAAAATATAAAACTATGTGAAGTTGCAACTGGATTAGGAACGGGTTATGTTAGATTGCCAAGAAAGCCACTTGCTGGTATAGAGAAAGAACGAGTACAAACAATTATTGACTTAGCAATGTCTAATCGACCAACTATTTCAGATTATAAAAATATATTATGATAACAGGACAAAATATAATTGAAGGGAAAATTTCCAAAAACGATAGAAATTCCATTTTTCAAGCTTTGAATGCGAATACCCAAAAACCGATCGCACCCAATTTTGAAGAAGCTAGTAAAGATCAAATTCAGAATGCAATTGTATCTGCATCAAAAGCCTTCCCTGTTTTTGCCCACTCCACACCCCAAAAACGTGCTGATTTGCTTACAAAAATAAAAGAGGAACTGTTGGTTAGTGAAAATGAAATTAAAGCCCGCTATCGAGACGAATCCGGTTATCCGGAGGGACGTGCCAATATTGAATTTCAGCGCACTATTGGACAAATACAATCGTTCATTGACTTGCTGAATGAAGGGTCTTATTTACAAGCGCGCATTCACAAAACGGGCGCAGGTCCTGACTTACGAAAAATGCTCTATCCTATCGGTCCGATTGTTGTTTTTGGAGCTAGCAATTTTCCTTTGGCATTTTCTACTGCTGGCGGAGATACTATTTCAGCGTTGGCTGCTGGTTGTCCAGTAATTTTGAAAGCACACCCCTATCATGCAGGGACCAGCGAATGGGTAGCAAGCTGTATTGTTCGAGCAATTTCAAATTCGGGATTACCTCACGGTATATTTTCCCATCTCAATGGAGAAAGTCACCAAGTAGGAGAAGAATTAGTAAACCATCCTAACATAAAAGGGGTCGGATTTACAGGAAGTTTTAAGGGTGGAAAAGCACTCTATGATTTGGCTCAAAAAAGAACAGAACCTATACCAGTTTTTGCAGAAATGGGAAGTGTAAATCCCATCTTTATTTTTTCAAATAGATTGAAAACAGATTCAGAATTGCCTGTTCAGCTCGCTGCATCTGTAGCTTTAGGGTGGGGACAATTTTGTACTAACCCAGGGCTAATAGTAATTTGTAGTGATGAATCAGAGCCCTCATTTTTCTTTAAATTAAAGGACGCTTTGTTAGGGCAGCCTTCCGGAACTATGGTGCATCCTAACATTGAACAAAATTATTTACAAAAAGTAGAACAACTTTCAAAAGAGAAGATTTACCTTGAGAAGTCAAAAGAATCAAATGCTGCAGTAGGTCTTGTCAAAGCGGATCAATTTCTTCAAAATCCAGAAATAGGAGAAGAAGTTTTTGGACCTTTCACTCTCGTTGTACATTGTCTTAACCAAAGTGAAATGCTAGCTGTTTTAGAGGAATTACCCGGTCAGTTAACCTTGAGTTTGTTAGGAACCGATTCTGATAAAAAGGCACTTCAAGAAACACTTCCCTTAGCGAAACAAAAGGCAGGAAGGTTGTTGTTTGAGGGTGTGCCTACAGGAGTTGCCGTAACACAAGCCATGCAACATGGAGGCCCATTTCCAGCAAGTACAGACGGAAGATTCACCTCTGTAGGGACAGATGCAATTTATCGGTGGATGCGTCCTGTGGCTTTTCAAGATTGTCCAAACGAACTATTACCACCGGCCTTGCAGAAAGAAAATCCCTTAAAGCTTTGGCGAAGTATCAATGGAGAGTTAATGCAAGACTAAATGGTATCTTCAACACGTCATGTTTTTGAATGTATAGAAGCTTACACTGCTGGGAATCCCGTGAGGCTTATTAAAGGCCCCAGACCCAATTTAGAGGGGGTTAGCATGGCTGACAAAAGAATCCATTTTATAGAAGTCTTTGATTGGATTCGGACAGGACTAATGTTTGAACCCCAAGGTCATGATATGATGAGCGGTAGTTTTTATTATCCACCTTGTCATGAAAAAAATGACGTTGCTATTCTATTTATTGAAACTAGTGGTTGTTTACCCATGTGTGGTCATGGACTGATTGGAACCCTAACAATATTATTGGAAGAAAAATTAATCACTCCAAAAACGCAAGGGCAGCTTCGAGTTGAAACACCAGCGGGTCTTGTGGTGGCAAGTTATAGGCAAAAAAAGGATAAAGTTGAAGAGGTGTCTTTCACAAATGTTCCCTCTTATTTGGCAGCAGAAAATCTCTCAGTTGATTGCCCTGGGTTGGGGACACTCAAAGTGGATGTCGCTTATGGAGGCAATTTTTATGCTATTGTTGATGAACAAGAAAATTTTAGAGACCTTGAAGATTATAGTGTTTCAGATTTAATAGCATGGAGTAGAGAAATTCGAAATGCACTTAATCGTAATCAACATTTTGAACACATAGAAGACGCTAAAATCAAAGGGTGTAGTCATGTACTTTGGACTGGAGCTCCAACCCAAAAAGGAGCCACTGCAAGAAATGCTGTGTTTTATGGAGATAAAGCGATTGATCGTTCTCCGTGTGGAACAGGCACCTCTTCGCGCATGGCACAATGGGTTGCAAAAGGACTTTTAAACATTGGAGACTCTTTTGTGCATGAAAGTAAAATCGGCTCTTTATTTACAGGAACTGTTCTAAAAAAAATCACTACGGGTGGGCAGCCGGCGATAATACCACAAATTACAGGGTCAGCACGAATTATTGGATATAGCCAGCGAATTTTAGACCCTATCGATCCCTATGTTAAAGGATTTCAAGTGCTATAACCATGGAGAAAAAAATTGTTATCGTGGGAGGTGGTATTGTGGGTTTGAGTTGTGCTTACTATCTTGAAAAAGAGGGACATAATGTGACTTTGATTGACAAAGGTAATTTTTCTGAGGGAGCCTCTTATGTCAATGCGGGTTATTTAACCCCAAGCCACATTCTACCTCTGGCAGCACCAGGTATGGTGGAAAAAGGATTTCGTTGGATGTTCAGATCAAATAGTCCTTTTTATATTCAGCCTCGCTTAGATTATGACTTATTTCGGTGGGGGATGCATTTTATACGGTCGTGTTCTAACAAACATGTGGAACGGTCTATCAAAGTGATTAAAAACATTAATCTTTTGAGCAAAGAGCTTTACTTGGACATGCACCAAGCCTCTGAATTTGATTTTCAAATGGAGTCCAAAGGGCTTTTGATGGCTTATCAAACAGCAGAAACTGAAAAAGAAGAAACCATTGTCATGAAAAGGGCACAGGCAGAAGGACTTGAAGTAAAACAACTATCAGCTAATGAGGTAGCCCATCTTCAGCCTGAGGCTCCAATGAATATTGCTGGCGCTTTTTGGTATCGATGTGATGCCCATGTCAATCCAGAATATTTCATGCAACAATTAAAAAACTATTTGGAAAGAAAGGGGGTTCAGATTTTGGCAAAAACGCCAGTATTAGGTTTTAATATAAAAGCAAATAAAGTAAAAAGCGTTGTGCTTGTTGATAAACAGATTCAGGCTGACAGTGTTGTAGTGGCAACTGGGGCTTGGTCTGAAAATTTGTTGAAGCCTTTGGGGATAAAACTTCCAGTTCAGGCAGGCAAAGGATATCGAATCAATGTGAAGAAAACTTCCAAAATTACTTATCCTGCTCTTTTACTTGAACCTAAAGTTGCAGTTACTCCTATGCAAGACTATACCCGATTTGGAGGCACTATGGAGTTTTCAGGCATCAATCATAAACTCAATAAAAAACGAATAATAGCTATAGCCAATGGAGCGAAAAACTTCTACAGTGACCTAGAAATTCCTGAAGAAGCAATTCAAACAGCCCGCTGTGGTTTACGACCCTTATCTCCTGATGGATTACCTTTTATAGGGATCCATAAGAAATGTAAAAACTTAATTTTAGCCACTGGACACGCTATGATGGGCTGGAGTTTGGGTCCTGCTACAGGAAAATTAGTCGCTGAATCTTTGTCAGAAAAAAAATTGTCTTTGGCATTGGAACTCTTTCATCCCGAAAGGAAATTTGGCATCTAATTTAAAGAAGATCTATTGCCTGTTCTGCAAAATAACTCGCAATTAAGCTTGCTCCTGCGCGCTTAAAGGCCAATAGTTGTTCTAGCATGACGTTATCATGATCTAGCCAACCTTTTTCAGCAGCAGCTTTGAGCATGGCATATTCACCGCTCACTTGATAGACAGCAATGGGATTATTGATTTGGTTAGACAAGTCTCTTACAATATCAAGATAGGGCATACCAGGTTTTACCATCACAATATCAGCTCCTTCTTCGATATCTCGGAGTGTTTCTTCGAGGGCCACTTTACGATTGCCACAATTCATTTGATACGATTTTTTGTCGCCAAAAGCAGGGGCAGAATCTAAGGCCTCTCTAAAGGGACCATATAGTGATGAAGCATATTTAGCACTATAGCTCATAAGTATGACATCAGGAAAATTATTTTCTTCTAAGGTTTGTCGAATCTTTAAAATACGACCATCCATCATATCGCTTGGTGCAAGAGCATCGGCTCCAGCTTGTGCGTGTGAAAGTGCCATTTTTGACAGAATTTCTATAGTAGGATCGTTCAACACTTTTCCGCTTTTTACGATGCCATCGTGTCCTTCTGAAGAATAAGGATCCAGTGCAACATCAGTAAAAACAACCATCTCAGGAGTCACATTTTTTATTGTCTTAATTGCGTTTTGCATTAATCCATCAGCATTGTACGCTTCTGTTCCAGCATTGTCTTTTTTGGCTTGAGGGACTTTCACAAAAACGAGAACTGCTTTTGCTCCTTTTTTCCAAAGTGATTGCACATGAGTTGCTAATTGATCTAAACTATATCTAAAATAATCTGGCAACGAAAGAATAGGTTCCTTTTTATTATTTCCTTCTACAACAAATAAAGGAACAATAAAATCAGTTGGAGAAAGCTTGTGTTCCTGCACCAATTCTCGGATGCTATGGCTTGCTCTAAGTCTACGGTTTCTGTGAATAGGGAACATGTTCCAAAAATAAGGATTATTCATTTGTTGTTTCATTTGATTCTTGAGAATCTTTTAAAGGAAATTCAACTGTAGGCGACAAGAGTTCGTCTTGGTCTAGTTTGAGGGGCTCTGCTTTTTTGGTGGTGTTATTTCCTAAAATAAGGACTACCATAGACAACAAAATGACCACCAGCAAAGTACGTTCATCAATCCACTCACTTCTCACAAAGGGAAATGATATTTCATCTATTTGTATAAAAAGTAATATGCTAATAAGCCCTCTGGGTGCCATATATACTAGGGGAGCTGTATTGAGCTTAAAACTTCCAATCATAAAATAAAGATGCCTTAAGAAAAGCATTATGAAAAAAATAAGAGCCCCATACAGAAAAGGTTCTAGACTATTAAATTGACTAAGCGATATGGAAAAGCCAAAGAATAAGAAGAAAAAAGTTCTTACTAAAAAGGTTGACTCTGCCGTGAGAATATGAAATTCATGTAGTCCTTTTTCAGATTCCTTTAGATTTAGGTATTTTATCAAAAATGGAGGTAAAAGTGATTTTACGTTGCTCATGAATAAACCAAAAATAAAAATGGTAACCAAAGCAGGCAAGTGGAGAAGCTTTCCAAAGGCATAGACTAAAACCAATAGGGCTAGAATTAAAAAAAACTTTACATGGTAGGCAATGTTTTGTAAAAGGCGAAATAATACATAAGTGATGACCAATGAAATTAGTATAACACCGATAATTTGAAATGCAAGACTTATCATGGACTGTCCTCCAAGCAATGACTGGTCACTTTCAAATTGGCGAAGGGCATAATTGAAAATCATTATTCCTAAAATATCTGAAAAAGTAGATTCATAAACCACAAATTCTTTATCATTGGGTAAAAGTCCTCCAGCTGAAGGAATGGCCACTGCGCTACTGATGATGGAAAGTGGTATTGAATAGATGATAGCGGAGTTGAATTGTAAATCAAGTATTTTTTGAAAAACAAAGGTTAAACCCACAATGTTGGTAACCAAAAGCACAGCAGCTGCCACAAACCCTTTGATTATTAGAGGGAGTTTTTCTTTAGTAATTTCCAGTTCCAAAGCACCTTCTAGGACAATTAGAATCAGACCAATAGTACCTAAAACAGGAATTAAACTATCAAGAACACCTACTAAGTCGGAGCTGTAAGCCGCTGCAATTGCTCTAATAATCATTCCTGTGACCATCAATAAAATAACAGCAGGAAATTTTGTTCTCCTTGCCAGTGCATCAAACAAGTAGGAGAAGATGATTAGTATAGGAAAAACAAAAAGAATGGTTAGCGTATTCATTTTGATTTGGTATGCTATGAACTAACAAGGTAAGAAAAAGGAAATACAGATTGTGTCATAAAAAGTATCACACCCAAGTTTTAGGTTCTTTTAATACCTCAATTAAGGTAGCCTCGTCGCTTCCATCTTTAGGATGATGGTTATAGGACCACTGAACTTTAGGAGGAAGGCTCATCAATATGCTTTCAATTCTACCATTGGTTTTAAGCCCAAAGAGTGTTCCTTTATCGTGAATCAAATTAAATTCAACATAGCGCCCTCTTCTGACTTCCTGCCATTGTCTTTGCTCATCAGTAAAGGGTAGATTTTTTCTTTTTTCTACTATGGGGAGATAGGCAGATAAAAAACGGTTTCCAACTTCACAGACAAAGGCATACCGATCTCCTATAGTAAATGATTTTTCGGGCCTTAAATAATCAAAAAAAAGACCACCTACACCTCTTGCTTCTTTGCGATGTGCATTCCAAAAATAGGAATCACACTGCGCTTTAAAAGTTTTATAGAAATTAGGATGGTGTTTGTCACAAGCGGCTTTACATGTTTGATGAAAGTGAATAGCGTCTTTCTCAAACAAATAATAGGGGGTGAGGTCTAACCCTCCGCCAAACCATTGGTCTTGGATTTCATGTTTTTCATTATACATTTCAAAATACCGCCAATTAGCATGAACTGTTGGAACCATTGGGTTTTTTGGATGGAGAACTAAGCTGAGACCACAGGCAAAAAAATCAACTTCTCCTACTTTGAAGTAGGACTGCATACTTTTGGGAAGTGGGCCATGAACGGCAGAAATATTTACCCCTCCTTTTTCAAAAACCTTTCCATTTTCAATGATTCTTGTTTGTCCCCCTCCTCCCTCTGGTCTTTCCCAGAGATCTTCCTTGAAAGTAGCCTGACCATCGGTTTTTTCTACACCAGAAGTAATCTCATTCTGTAGGTTTTTGATATAGGCGTAGAAGAGATTTTTCATCTATTAAGATTTTAATTAGGAGCGATAGGTTTTTACCGCATCAATAAAAGCACGAGCGTGATCAACAGGAATATTTGGTAATATGCCATGGCCTAGATTGACAATATATCTGTCTTTTCCAAAGGCATCAATCATAGATTTCACACCTAATCGAATTTCGGGGATGGGTGACAGAAGTCTCGCCGGATCATAATTCCCTTGCAGGGTAATTTTTCCTCCCGACAGATACCGCGCATTTATGGCAGAGCACGTCCAATCTATACCCAGCGCAGCAGCACCAGACTGACTCATATCTTTTAAGGCAAACCAGCACCCTTTCCCAAAGACGATCACTTCAGTTTCCAATTTCAAACGCTCTACAATTTGTTTTAAATAGGGCCATGAAAATTGGTTGTAATCTTGAGGAGACAATAGCCCACCCCAAGAATCAAAAAGTTGAACTGCATCAGCACCTGCTTTTACTTGAGCGAGTAAATAATCAATAGTAAGTGTTGTAATTTTTTGTAACAGCATATGGGCTGTTTTGGGTTGACTAAAACAAAATGCTTTTGCCTTATCAAAGGTTTTGGAGCCTTGCCCTTGTAGGGCATAGCAAAGGAGAGTCCAAGGTGATCCTGCAAATCCAATGAGTGGAACTTCGTTGGCCAAAGCTTTTTTAGACATTTTTATGGCTTCCATAACATAATGTAAACGGTCTTCAGCTTTTGGAACCTGTATAGCTTCAACATCCTCATAGGTTTTTATGGGATTTGGCAACCAAGGACCCACACCCTCTTTCATCTCAACAGTAATGTCTAGGGCTTGAAGAACTACCAAAATATCACTGAAAATAATGGCTGCATCTGGTCCCACTTGCTCGATGGGCATTATGGTAATTTCTGTAGCCAGCTCTGGTGTTTGACAGCGCGTAAAAAAATCGTATTTTTTTTTGAGTTTCATGAAGTCAGGAAGATAACGCCCTGCCTGTCTCATCATCCAAACAGGGGGTCTCTCAACAGTTTCGCCCTTTAGGGCTTTCAGAAATAAATCATTTTTAAGCATAAGCGCTGAAGTGTTGTTTGAGTTTTACTAATAGTGCTGATTCTTTGGGCTGTGTTGCCACATAAAACTGATCTGTGTGTTTTTTTAGTGCATTGGCAGTGGTGGTGCCAATACAAAATCCATAGGTGTTTTTAGGCCATTTGTTTTTAATAAAAAAACTTTCAACAGCCGAAGGGCTATAGAATAAAATACCCTCAACGTCCAACTTAATTTTATGGGGTGTTAAGAGCGTATCATAAATTGGTATAATAGTAAGTTTCATCTCATTTTGAGCAAAAACGAGCTCTAAATCATCCATTCTTCGGGTGCCACAAAAAAATGAAAATTGCTCATTTTTGTGATTTTTTACTAAAAAATGCGCTAATTCTGATGCATTTTGCGCCATTTTAACCACTTTTTGGCCATTTTTTCCCAAAAGCGATTTTACCTTTTCACCGACACAGAAACACTTTTTATCTTTTAGTAAATCTTGATTAGGTTGTTGTTTTTGCAAAAGAATGCGAACAGCATTTTGACTTGTAAAAATTACATTTTGGTCCACTTCCTTTAATTCAAAAGCAATAGGTTTTATTTCAATTAAAGGAATATCGACTACTGAATACCCTTGCTGAAGTAATCTTTCTTTAAAAGATAAAGAGATATTTTTGGTAACTATCAGACGCATCAATGAAATGTTTTTTTGATATCATCAAGAAGTTGTTCTCCGCCAAGGGCTTTAATAGTATCTGCTGCGCGCATAGCGTATTCTTGGATGTGCTCTCCGCGAAAGGAATTTTCATATTCTATGGCTTGTGTTCCATCTAAAGAAAAAAGGCCAGCTTTAAATGAAATAGTATTGTCTTTAACAGATGCTAAAGCCCCAATAGGCGCTGTGCAGCCTCCCTCTAAAAGTCTTAAAAAAGTACGCTCTAGGGTTGTGCATTTTGCTGTTTTTTCACAACTAATAGTTTTTAGCTGATGCATCAAGTCAGTTTTTTCTGAATGACAACAAACAGTGATGGCCCCTTGCCCTGGTGCAGGAATCATCCACTCCAACACTTCTCTTTTGACAGGCCAACCTAAACGCTCCAATCCGGCTACGGCAAAAAGAGCACCTCCCCATTTGGATCGATTCAATTTTTCAATTCGTTTTTGCAAATTGCCTCGTAGGTTTGTTGTTGTGTGTGAGGGGAACTTTCTTAGCCATTGGGCTTTTCTGCGTAGACTGCCTGTGCCAATAAACGGGCTTGATTCCCAATTTTTAAAATCTGGATGAAACACAATAGCATCTAAAGGATTTGCTCTTGATAATACAGCAGCTTGATGAATCCCTTCAGCCAACTGTGTTGGAACATCTTTCAAGCTATGCACTGCAATGTCGATCTCATTGTTGAGTAGTGCCGCATCCAAGGCTTTAGTAAAAACTCCTTCAACCCCCAAGGCATAAAGAGGTTGGGTTAGGTTTAAATCTCCATCACTTGAAATAGGTATAAGGGTTGTTTGAATCCCCATTTTTTCGATCAGATGTTGAACCGTTTGCGCTTGCCATAAAGCGAGGTCACTTTTTCTTGTTCCAATGCGCAAGATTTTCATATTTCTTGGGAACTTAACTGAAATATGTCTTCAAGTAAGGCAACTGTTGTAGCAGCTTTTTTAGGATTTTCTTTAAGATAGGTAGCAACCTGACCCGTTATTTTTTGAGCCATATAGGCAGCATCTTCATTTTTTATTGGATCCACATCTCCGTGAGAAGAAAATAATAATTTTTCTTTAATGGCTTTTAGGGTTGGAGCAAATTTCCGATGTTCAAGCCATTCTAAAAATTCATTCTCAATGTTGTTTAAAATTTCTTCTGCTTTAGGAAGGTATTTTTTTCGCTCTTTTATGGAAGTATTTGTGATTTGTGAGAGCTCATCAAGATGAATTAATTTCACATAGTTCAAGGTTTCGATTTCTGGATCTACATTTCTGGGCATTGACAAATCTAAGATGAGTAGTGGCTTGTCAGTATAAACCATATCAGCCGTTAATGTTGGGCGTTGTGAACCTGTAGCCACAATTAACAAATCTGTATTTCTAAGTTGAGAAGTCAATTGACCATAAGGTTTTACTTGAACAGGAAATTTTTTTGCAACAGCGGTTGCTTTTTCTTCTGTTCTGTTGATGAGTACAATGTGATCATTCTGTGTATGTTTTACTAAATTCTCACACGTATTTCTCCCGATCTTACCCGTACCAAAAAGTAAAATATTCTTTTCAGAAATAGAAGGTACATGCTGCATAATATATTGTACAGCGGCAAATGCAACAGAAGTCGCACCCGAAGAAATTTTTGTTTCAGTTTTGATTCTCTTGCTTGCCTGAATAACAGCATTCACCAACCGTTCAGTGTAGCTATTGACTAAGCCCATTTTTTTAGCTCTATAAAAACTTTGTTTTAATTGTCCAATAACTTCAAAATCCCCTAAAATTTGACTTTCAAGCCCAGTTCCCACACGAAAAAGATGATGAAAAGCTGCACGTCCGGAGAGGACATACCCCTTTTTTTCTAGAATAGCCGTTGTCCCATTTGAATATTCACAGAGTAAATTTTTTAGTGCCTCTGCATGTTGTCCCCATGCATAAATTTCAGTCCTGTTACATGTGTTGAGCAGTAACATTTCTTTGTAATTTTTTTCTTTGGCAGCTAATTGAAGAGCGTGTACACTGGTTTCGTCGAGGCTAAATTTTCCTCTCGTGTCTAAATCTGCATTTTTATAACTGATGCCTACACAAAAAAAGTGAGGTGTATGGGTCATAAATTCCTAAATCCTACAGCAAAAGTAAAGGACTAAAAAAACTAAAAACAACGCTAAAAAGACTTTTTGTAACGTGAAAGGTTTTTAACTATAAATTTAGAACTCTTCTAAATTAGTTTAATTTTGTAGTGTTATAAAGATAAAAAGAAAAAGTATTGTTATAAATCAAAAATTGATATGAAAAAAAATGACGAAGGAGGTACACAAGAAGTAGCAGTCTTAGAAAAAGATTTTTTGGTAGTTCGATTTAAAAATGAAGGTAAAAATCCTACAGTCTTTCAGCAAGAAGTGAATTTAGCATTTATTCAATTTCATTTTTGTTTAAAAGGGCAGCTAAATTTTTTATATAATAGTGGGAGTTATAATTTTCCACTTTCAGAAGATAAATCTATGTTACTTTATAATCCTCAAAAAGCACTCCCTATAGAAGTGGAGATGCAACCCCAATCTTGGTTAGTGAGCATAGCCATTTCAATAAAAAAATTTCATTCTCTTTTTTCTAATGATGCTGAGCATATTACCTTTTTAAGTCCAGAAAATAATGCCAAGAAATTTTATGACACAAAAGTGTTCACACCCTCCATGGCTGTTGTAATTAGTCAAATTTTGCAAGCCAAAATACATCCTAGTATGCGCAACCTTTATCTAAGAGGAAAAGTTTATGAATTACTGTCTTTGTTTTTCAATGTGACTGAAGAGAACGCAGCTACAGAACAATGTCCTTTTTTATTAGATGAAGAAAATGTTAGACGTATTAGAAGTGCTAAAACCATATTGCTAAATCGCATGACAGATCCGCCTACATTAGAATCTCTAGCGGCAGAAATAGGATTGAACATTAAGAAATTAAAAGAAGGCTTCAAACAGCTTTATGGAGATACTGTATATGCCTACTTGTTAGATCACAAAATGGAAGAAGCAAGACGTATGTTGGAAGAACGACAATATAATGTCAATGAAGTAGGAATGAAGTTAGGATACAGCACAGCGAGTCATTTTATTGCGGCTTTTAAAAAGAAATTTGGAACTACTCCAAAGAAATATTTAATGTCCTTATCTTCGTAAAAAAATTGAAATGAAAGGAGTATTGCTAGTCAATCTGGGTTCTCCAGATAGTACAAGTACGAAAGATGTAAGGAACTATTTAGACGAATTTTTAATGGATGAACGGGTAATTGATTTACCCCTTTGGTTTCGTACTTTTTTAGTGCGAGGCATAATTTTAAATACGAGGCCTAAAAAATCAGCTAAAGCCTACAGAAAAATTTGGTGGGAAGAGGGTTCTCCGCTTATTGTTCTTTCAGAAAGATTACAAAACAAGGTACAAGAAAAGACAAGTGTCCCTATTGCACTCGCGATGCGCTATGGAAATCCATCAATAAAAAAGGGGCTTCAAGAATTAGCCGATCAAAAAGTAGATGAAGTGCTACTTGTTCCTTTATATCCCCAATTTGCTATGGCTACCACAGAAACGATTCTTGTGATGGCAGAATCACTTCGTAAGGAATATTTTCCAGAAATGCATTTTACTTCGCTACCAGCTTTCTATAATCATGAAGACTATATTCGTGTATTGTCAAGCTCCATTCAAGAAGCACTACAGGGTAAGGAATGGGAACATTTATTGTTTTCTTACCATGGTGTACCAGAGCGACACATTCGCAAATCAGATATCACAAAATCACATTGTAAGATGGATGGAAAATGTTGTTTTAAAGATTCTCCAGCTCATCAATATTGCTATCGGCATCAATGTGAAATAACCACAACTCAAGTGGCTGCATATTTGGGACTGAAACCAGAAACGTATTCCACATCATTCCAATCTCGATTGGGGTTAGACCCATGGCTCCAACCTTACACAGACAAAACAGTGGCGGCATTTGCTAAAAAAGGAGTGAAAAAAATGGCCATTGTAACCCCCGCTTTTGTTTCTGATTGTTTAGAAACCTTAGAAGAAATAGGAATGGAAGCGGTTGAAGATTTCGAAGAAAAAGGGGGAGAACATTTGGAGGTTATTCCATGCATAAATGATCGAGAAGATTGGGTAAATGTGTTGAGTCGATGGATCGATGAATGGGCCACAACCACCATAGCTCAATGAGTGAGAGTTCTTCATCTTCACTAGCTACTCAAGCGATTCCTAAACTCCTTATTCAGCAAGCATTGCCAGCCTCCGTGGGCATTTTAGTAATGTCTTTGAATATTCTAATCGACACATTATTTGTGGGTCAATGGATAGGAGCGTATGCCATTGCCGCCATAAATATAGTGCTACCAGTTTCTTTTTTTATTGCCGCTCTGGGCATGTCAATTGGCATTGGAGGCTCCTCTATTATTTCTAGAGCACTTGGAGATAAAAATAAAGCCTTAGCCACAAAAACTTTTGGCAATCAACTAGCACTAACCCTCACGGTAACACTCTTGTTTTCTGGTCTTGGTCTTTTTTTTTCAGATCAGATTATTCCCGTATTTGGAGGAAAAGATACCCTATTTGATATAGCAAAAATTTATTACGTGATAGTACTATATGGAGTGCCAGTTTTGGGATTTTGCATGATGTCTAATACTGTCATCAGAGCAGAAGGAAAGCCAAAAAATGCCATGTATGCCATGTTATTGCCTTCTATTTCTAACTTGCTTTTAGATTATGTTTTTATCAAAGTTTTAGACCTTGGCATGTATGGTGCCGCTTGGGCAACTACCCTTTCTTATGGAGTTTGCGCCGGCTATATTCTCTATTTTTTTAGTTCAAAAAAATCAGAATTAAATTTAGTCTTATCTGATTTTAAATTGGATGCTAAGATCGTAAAAGAAATTGGTGCATTAGGATTTGTTACTCTATCAAGACAGGCGATGGTGAGCATTACGGTGCTTTTAGTAAACAATATTTTGTATCAATTGGGAGGAGCTTCCATTTTAGCAGTATATGCAATTATCAGTAGGATGCTAATGTTTGCCACTTTCCCCATTCTAGGAATCACTCAGGGGTTTTTACCCATTGCAGGCTATAATTTTGGCGCAAAACTATATGATCGTGTAAGACAGGTCATTTGGGTTTCTCTCAAATATGCTACTCTTTTAGCGACCCTAGTTTTTTTATTAATTTTCTATTTTGCTGATGCTGTTCCCTACCTTTTTACAAAAGAATTTAAAGTTGCCAACGCAACTCCGAGTGCTTTGCGATGGGTTTTTGCTGCTTTGCCTATTGTGGGAATACAACTTATTGGTGCAGCATTTTTTCAAGCAATAGGCAAAGCAATCCCTGCCCTTTTACTGACACTCACTAGGCAAGGTTTTTTCTTTATTCCTTTGTTGTTTCTTTTTTCTTCCCAATGGGGCATTATTGGGGTTTGGATGTCTTTTCCAGCTTCAGAAGTGCTAGCTACCCTGGTAACAGCATACTTTCTAAGGCAAGAGATTAAAAAGCAAAGATTGCTGTATAACAGCTGAAATCAGCCAAACCATTCCAATTTTTGTATTTTTAAATTTTAAAATCAAATAGACTTGTATTATAACTATTTTAAGGCATTACATATTATTTTTGTAATTACATGGTTTGCTGGTCTTTTTTATATTCCTAGATTATTTATTTATCATTTGCAGGCGCAGAAAATGGAAGAACCAAAGCGTTCAATTTTGTCCGATCAATTTAAACTGATGAGTCGTAGACTATGGAATATAATTACTTGGCCCTCAGCTATACTGGCTATTATATTTGCTTTGCTCCTTTTGATTTTGATGCCAGAATGGCTCACGCAATCTTGGATGATAGTGAAGTTATCTTTTGTGATCGGATTGATTTTTTATCATTTGAAAACGCATCAGATGTATAAGCAAATGCAACAAAATGTTTTTAAACACAGTGAGACTTTCATGCGCTTCTGGAATGAAGGCGCTACCCTACTTCTGTTTGCCATTGTTTTTCTAGTAGCACTAAAAAACACATTGCAATGGTGGTGGGGCATCCTTGGTATAGTAGTGTTGGGTTTTCTTCTTTATTTAGGAATCAAAGCTTACAAGAAAACAGTAAAGAATTCTAAAAATTAGGCTATGCTAATGTTTCCGAAAATGGCATTGAGAACCCGAATTTTTTTATTTATGGGTGGGATTCTCATACTTGCAGGGGTTTTGATTTTAGGTTTTACGAGTTTTCAATATGAATCACAAAGAGATGCCTATCATCAAGGGAGGTTAGACAGAAAAGAAGCCCAAATTGCACGGCACATCGGTCATTTGGTCAATAAATATGAATTGTCTCAAAAGCCTGATAGTCTCTGGCGCCCTTTTAAAGAAGATTTTGAAAAAATCAATTCTATTCATAATGTGCAGTATTCTCTTTTCAATATTGAAGGAAAACCGTTGTTTATTTATCACACCCCACTTGCAGTGATTGCCAATAATTATGAATTAGAAAATCAATTAATTGAAAATATTAAAATCAGTGAAGGGGAACGATTTTTGGAAAACAATTTTGCAGATCTCGATAAATTTAGTGCTTCGTATAGTCTTCTAAGAGATCGCTACAATCGTCCATATGCAGTATTGTTTTTCCCCTATTTCGAGGACATCTCTTTTTCTGAAAATGAACTCAACACTTTTTTAAGTAGTCTATATCAAATTTATATTTTACTCTTTTTAGGTGTGTTATTGCTCTCCTATTTCCTTTCAAAATGGATTACACGTTCTTTAGAGGCCATTAGGATTAAAATTGATCAAACTGGTTTGCTGACAAGAAATGAAAAAATTCACATTAACAACGCCACCAAAGAGATTGATGGACTGGTGAACTCCTACAATCGAATGATTGACGACCTTGAAGCTAGCGCCAAAAAATTAGCACAATCAGAACGCAAACAAGCTTGGGAACAAATGGCTAGACAGGTGGCACACGAAATCAAAAATCCACTCACTCCAATGCGTCTCACAGTGCAAAGTTTTCAAAGAAAATTCAAGCCTAATATGACAGAGGCTTCTTCTGAAGTTGAGGCGTTTTCTCAAACCCTATTAGAACAAATTGATACTATGAGTGAGGTGGCCAACGCTTTTTCAGATTTTGCAACCCTACCCCAAGCAAAAAAAACAAAAGTAGATTTGGTTGAAGCTACCAGAAAAGCAATCAATGTTTTTGATCGTGATCAGATTTCATTTTCAACCGAAAAAGAACAGGTTTATCATCAGCTAGATCGATCTCAATGGATTCGAGTGATGACCAATTTAGTACACAACGCTTTTCAGTCTGTTCCTGAAAAACGAAAACCTGAAATTAGCATCAAAATTCAAAATACAAAAATGGCAACAACCGTTTTGATTGAAGATAACGGAAGTGGTATCCCTCCTGCTTTAAAGGACAAAATATTTGAACCTAAATTTACAACTAAAACAGGGGGTATGGGGCTAGGTTTAGGGATAGTAAAAAATATAATCAATTCACATCAAGGAGAAATATCTTTTGAAACCAACTCAGTGGGAGGCACCACTTTCAAGGTGTATTTAAGGCACTAAATAGTGGTTGCTAACTCAGTTTTAATTATCCTTTCAACTTGATCAATCAAATCATTAGGATTCTCTTTTCCTATAACAATTGGATGGTGAATTTTAAATAAAAGTTTTGTGGCTAAGGGCATAGGAAAGTAATTGTGTTGTGCCAATTGCCAAGAATTTTTTATACTCACAGGAATTATATAGGCCTCTGGCATGTTAGATATCAAAACGCTTAGACCTCCCCTTTGAAAAGGTTTTGGTTTACCGTCTTTTGATCGGGTTCCTTCGGGAAAAATTATTACACCCCATTTTTTCTGGGCTATCCTACAGGCAAAATCTTTAATTTGTGTTAGTGCTTTTTTTTTGTCTTTTCGATCAATTAAAACGGAGCCTCCGTGCCTTAAATTAAACGATACGCTTGGTATTCCTTTGCCTAATTCTTTTTTACTTACAAATTTGAGATGGTGTTTTCTTAAATACCATATTAAGGGAGGGATGTCATAGGTACTTTGATGGTTGGCAACAACGATTAGTGATTTATGCTTTGGTAAAGGCTCTTCAATTTGGAATCGAATATCGGTACCTAACACTTTTAAACAACCCAAGAGGGAAAAATTTAGCCAATCCACGCTTTTTTTATGGTATTGAAAACCAAAAAGATGTAAGGCTAGCCATTGTACTAAATGAAAAAAACAAAGTAAAAAGCCAAAGCAAAGGTAGTAGAGTATATTGACAAAATAAACTACAATATTTTTCATCAAAAATGGTTTCACCAGGGGCTTGGACAAAAAGCTACTAGCAGTGCTCGTCGAAAGCTGCCTTCAAATTTTCAGCGATCATTTCTGCAGGGCGCCCCTCTATGTGATGGCGTTCGATCATATGAACCAACTGACCCTCTTTGAAAAGGGCAATACTAGGTGAGGAGGGAGGAAACGGAATCATTTGGGCTCTTGCAGCTTCAGTAGCTTCAAAATCGACTCCTGCAAATACTGTGCAAAGGTGGGTAGGATTTTTTTCATGAGCCAAAGCATAACGCACGGCTGGTCTTGCATTTGCCGCAGCGCATCCACATACTGAATTGACTACTACTAGGGTCGTTCCTGATAGTGAAAGTGCATTATCAACATCTTCTGGTGTTTGTAGCTCTTTAAAACCAACGCCTGTCAGTTCTTCGCGCATTGGTTTAACTAATTCTGCTGGATACATAGTTTTTATTTACAAATATAAAAAAGTAATGTATTTATTCTGTTTTGAAAGCCCAATTTAAATAGCGAAATTTGGGGCTTTAATTTGTAAGCATGATAAAATGGTTTGCCGCTTTTATGGGTTATTATTTTTTGCGCTTTCCTGGTGCTATTTTAGGTTTTTTTATAGGGTCATTTATTGATCAGATGAACAAGGGAAACCAATTCAGTTATTCTACAGGTAGAAACCGAATGCAGCCTGAAGTTTTTGAGCTTAATTTATTAGCCTTAGCGGCCACAGTGATTAAAGCCGATGGGAATGTAAAAGCACAAGAACTTCAATATGTTCGAAACTTCTTTATAACTAATTATGGAGAAATGAAAGCGAGCTCCATTTTTAAAATATTTAATGAGCAGATAAAGAAGGAAACCCAAAACATTCGAGATCTAACACGAGTTATTTTAGAAAGAACCCGCTATGAGACGCGCTTACAAGTGCTGCATTTTCTTTTTGGGGTAGCCAACGCAGATGGAAGTATTAGTGTTGAAGAGCTAAATAAAATCAACTCCATAGCAGAAGCTTTAGGCATTCGTTTTTCAGATATTGAGAGTATCAAAGCAATGTTTGTCAAATCGGCTGACCATGCCTACAAAATATTAGAAATCACCCCTCAGGCCAGTGATGGCGAAGTGAAAAAAGCCTATCGTGATATGGCTAAAAAGTACCACCCTGACAAATTACAAAGTAAAGACCCAGCTCTCATCAAAGGCGCACAAGAAAAGTTTCAAGAAGTCCAAAAAGCCTATGAAACAATTCGAAAAACGCGTGGAATGAACTAAAATAACTACTCATGAACTCATTTTGGCTTTATTTTACCCTTGGATTTGATCATGTTTTGGATCTAGGAGGGTTAGATCACTTCTTTTTTTTGATAGTATTGGCCTTGCCTTTTGGCTGGCGGAACTCCAAAAGTCTTGTGGGATGGGTTACCCTATTTACCATTGGTCACACTTTTTCATTATGGGCAGCTTATGCCGGTTGGATAAAAATTTCAGGTGTATGGATAGAGTTTCTAATTCCGATTACGATAGCCTGGATGGCTATTCGAGTATTGTTGCCCGAGGGCAAATCAACTTTCAAGTCTAAACTCAATTTGAATGTGTCATTGACGACCCTTGTTTTTGGATTGATTCATGGGCTTGGCTTTGGACGCTATTTTTCACAAATTGTTGTTGAAGATGCAGCATATAGCTCTTTGTTTCAATTTGCCTTAGGGGTTGAGTTTGCCCAACTGCTCATCGTTTTAGGTGTTGTTGTGGCTAATTTATTGGTCTTAGATATACTTCGTTGGAATGCAAAAAAATGGCGATTGATTATTTCTGCCATGGTCCTTTCACAGGCGCTAATGATGGCTATTGAAAACAATCCTTGGACTTAAAAACTATTCACAAATTCAACTCGATTGATTTTGTAAAACCTTGTATATTCGTATTTGATGGATAAGCAATCTAAATATGATATTGCATACTTAGAAATGGCACACCGGTGGGGGCAATTATCGTACTGTAAACGAAAAAAAGTGGGAGCACTAATTGTAAAAAATAAAATGATTATTTCTGATGGATATAATGGAACCCCCTCAGGATTTGAAAATGTTTGTGAAGATGAAGCTCATTATACTAAATGGTATGTGTTGCATGCCGAAGCAAACGCCATTCTAAAAGTGGCAAGCTCAACTCAATCGTGTAGAGGTGCCACCCTCTACATCACACTTTCTCCATGCAGAGAATGTAGCAAGCTCATCCATCAAGCGGGGATCGTTCGAGTGGTTTATGCAGTTCCCTATAAAGATGACAGCGGATTGAAATTTTTACAAAAAGCAGGAGTGGACCTAAAACATGTTATTATAAATCAAAAAGCTTAAGCAATGATGAAAAACTCAATTTATCTTTTGCTGATTGTCCTTTTTTCGATTTCGATAGGATTTCTAGTTGGGGAGAAAAAAGAAGAGCTTTTTCCCTCTCAAAACTCTACTTTTCCAAGTGTCAATCGGCTAAGCCGGTTAATGGAATATTTATCCAATAATTATGTTGATCAAATCAATACTGATAGTTTAGTAGGAACCATTATTTCTGATGTGGTTGACAAGCTCGATCCGCATTCTGTATACATTCCTGCTCAGGAGCAACAATTGATTGCAGAGAATATGCAAGGTAATTTTGAAGGAATAGGAGTGAGTTTTTTTATGGTTGAGGACACCATTGCTGTTGTTCGGGTGCTAAAAGGAGGGCCAAGTGAAAAAATGGGTTTAAAGACAGGGGACAGAATTTTGATCGCAAATCAAGATACGCTCTATAACAAATCACTCGAAAGTGTTCAGGTGATTGGAACTTTGAAAGGACCGACGGGCTCCAAAGTAAATCTCGAGATTTATAGAAAAGAAACAGATTCACTTTTTCAACTTGAGCTTACTAGAGGTGCTGTTCCACTTCCAAGTGTACCTTCCTACTACATGGTTGATGATCGAGTTGGCTATTTAAAAATAACCCGTTTTTCTCAAACCACTTTCGACGAGTTCACTAATGGGTTGATTGATCTTAAGAAACAAGGAATGGAGGCTCTAATTTTAGATATGCGAGGCAATCCTGGAGGCTATTTATTGCCAGCAAAACAAATTGCTAATACCTTTTTGTCCAATGGCAAGCCAATTGTTATTGTAGAGTCGAATAAAGGAGTTCGACAACGAACAGTTGCAGATGCTGATGGGCAATTTGAGAATGGATCACTCTATGTTTTAGTAGACGAGCAGTCTGCTTCAGCCAGTGAAATAGTTGCTGGAGCCATTCAAGATAATGATCGTGGATGGATTGTTGGGCGGCGCACTTTTGGTAAGGGCTTAGTGCAACAGCAATTGCCCTTAGGCAAAGGAGATCAAATTCGGCTTACAACAGCACGTTATTACACTCCTACAGGCAGATCCATTCAAAAACCCTACAACACCAATGATAAAGAGACCTATTTTGCAGATTTACAAAATCGTTTCAAAAAAGGGGAAATGAAAGATGCAAAAAACATCCCTGTGGAGGATAGCTTAGCTTTTAGAACTCCAAAAGGAAGAACCGTCTATGGAGGTGGTGGTATAGTTCCTGATTATTATGTTGCAAACCCGAATACACAAGAACAAGAGTGGAATAATTATTGGATTCAGTCTAATTTAGTGAACCATTTTCTCTTTTTAGAAATGGATAGAAACCGTAAACCCTTCAAGTTTTCTGGTCCTGCACATTTTTTTAGCGAGCCACTTCCCAACACAGAAGCACTTATCAAAGCCTTTAAATCCTACAGTAAAGAACGAAACCTGGATATAGATTTCGCAAAGGAAAAAGAGATAATAAATTCCTTAAAATCATATATGGGACTTCAACTTTTTGATGAAAACATATATAATCGCGTTAAAAATCAAGAGGATCCATTTATGCTTAAAGCCCTCAAACAAATGAATCAAGAAGAATTTTAGCCTTCACTTTTTTGATTAATTTTCTTTGCTAATTGTAAAATCAATAACAATAATAACGCACTCCCTGAGGCTAGCGCACCAATTACAGCTACAGTGCTTTTTCCTTCTAGGGGAGTTTGCCAATCTATTTGATAGATATTAAATGCCATCATGCAAATGGAGAGGATCATGAATATTTGAATGGTTTTTTTCATAAGATTTTTTTTAAAATGCTATACTAATGCTCCAATATTATTAGTGAAAAGCTTGACGGCAATAGCCAACAATACAACACCGAAAATTTTTCTAATTATATTAATTCCAGAAGTGCCCAGTAGTCGTTCAATAAAGCGAGATGATTTTAATATGACATAAACAATAATTGCATTAATTATAATAGCAATAATAATATTGGCAATGTGATATTCTGCTCGTAATGAGAGAATTGAAGTCATTGTTCCTGCGCCAGCAATAACAGGAAAAGCTAATGGTACAATTGAGGCTGTGGCTGGTGCATCATCCCTAAAAAGAGTGATGCCTAAGATCATCTCCAGGGCAAGAAAAAAAATGACAAAGGAACCCGCAACAGCAAAAGAGTTGACATCAATGCCTATGAGTTTGAGGATTTCTTCTCCTAGAAATAAAAAGCTTATCATTATCAAAGCTGCTACTAAGGTTGCCTTTTCGGATTGAATGTGTCCCACTTTTTTGCGCAAAGAAATAACGACAGGCAGACTACCCACAATATCAATTACTGCAAAGAGAACCAAACTAGCAGAAAGAATTTCTTTAAAATTGAACATGCCAAAAATTTCGATAAAAGTAAATGGCTTTGGGTAAACAAAAGAAGAATTATGTTTAAATTTGAGAAAAAAGCTATGTTATCAATTCAGAACACGCTTGTTTCTGAAGAGTTGATCCAAAAACACTTTGTATGCAACGTTTCCCAGTGCAAGGGAGAGTGCTGTGTCTCAGGAGAGGCAGGCGCTCCTTTAGAATCAAATGAAGCGGTCTATTTAGAAAAAAACTACAGTAAAATTAAACCCTTCCTTACTCCTAGTGGTGCAGATGCAATTGAATCGCAAGGCACCAATATAAAAGGTAAAGACGGTTCCATAGAAACACCATTAGTGAATGGAAAGGAATGTGCTTATGCCACCTTCACAGAAACGGGAATAGCACAATGCGGTATTGAAAAAGCGCATCAAGAGGGAGTCATCACTTTTCAAAAACCAATTTCTTGTCATCTATACCCGGTGAGAGTTACTTCTTATTCAGAATTTGAAGCGGTCAATTATCATGAATGGTCAATTTGTGATTCTGCCTGTAATTTTGGAAAAGCATTAAAAATTCCAATCTATCAATTTGTAAAATCTGCATTGATTAGAAAATTTGGTGAAGAATGGTATTCACTTTTAGAAAAAGAAGCAGACAAATTGCATTCGCTCTAAGAAGCAGTGTTTATAGGGCTTCCGCCTTTTTAACATTTGTAAAATATTGATAAACAGTCTAATACTATTTCTGTTTTTTCTCTTTTTTGATCCAAAAAATCATTTTTTGTTAAAAACTCGATGGGTTTGTGGAAAAGTTGCTCTTTCAAATCTGCAATCATTTTAGAATCTTTGTAAAACACAAAAACCAATAATTCTTTAAAATAAAAAAGCAACAACAATATGGCAGCAGTAGAACCTATTCTCCAAGAAAATGAAAATCGATTTGTAATATTCCCTATCCAACATCATGACATATGGGAATGGTATAAAAAAATGGAGGCTAGTTTTTGGACTGCTGAGGAAATCGACTTGCACCAAGACCTTGACGACTGGAATAATAAACTAAGTAACGACGAACAATATTTCATCAAACATATTCTAGCTTTTTTTGCTGCATCAGACGGTATCGTTAATGAAAACCTTGCCGAAAACTTTGTCAATGAAGTACAATATTCTGAAGCAAAATTCTTCTATGGTTTTCAAATTATGATGGAAAACATACATTCAGAAACCTATTCATTATTGATTGATACCTATGTCAAAGATGAAGAAGAAAAAAACAGGTTGTTCAAAGCCATTGAAGTTTTTCCTGCCATCAAGAAAAAGGCTGACTGGGCTCTTCGATGGATTGATTCAGATTCTTTTGCTGAAAGATTAATTGCATTTGCTGCTGTGGAAGGTATTTTCTTCTCAGGGGCCTTCTGTTCTATTTTTTGGTTGAAAAAAAGAGGACTCATGCCTGGCCTTACCTTTTCCAATGAATTAATATCTCGTGACGAAGGAGTTCACTGTGATTTTGCTGTCCATTTGCATAACACTCACCTAGTAAACAAAGTACCCAAAGAACGTATTCGAGAAATCATTATTGATGCTCTCAATATTGAGCGTGAATTCGTTACAGAATCGCTTCCTGTCAGTTTGATAGGAATGAATGCAAAATTGATGACACAATATTTAGAATTTGTCACCGATCGCCTGTTGGTTGAATTAGGTGTTGGGAAAGAGTATAATGTGACAAATCCTTTCGATTTCATGGACATGATTTCACTACAAGGGAAAACCAATTTCTTTGAGAAGCGAGTTGGAGAATATCAAAAAGCAGGTGTACTCAACAGTAACAACGAAAAAGAGAACGCCAAAATAAGTTTCGACGAAGATTTTTAGTCATTCGCTACCAAAATTTATTCTGAGCCTACCAACCCCCCCCTCCTTTTTTGTTTTGGAACAATTGTATAACTAAATAAAAGATAAAATATGTATGTAGTTAAAAGAGATGGTCGAAAAGAGCCTATCATGTTCGACAAAATTACCGCGAGAATTAGAAAACTCAACTATGGTCTGAATGCACTTGTAGACCCCGTTCGAGTGGCAATGCGAGTGATTGAAGGCCTATATGATGGCGTGACCACCTCTGAATTAGATAATCTAGCCGCCGAAATTGCGGCTACTATGACAACTACATACCCAGATTATGCACAATTGGCTGCAAGAATTTCTGTTTCTAACTTACATAAAAACACGAAGAAATCCTTCTCAGAAACGATGAAAGACCTCTACGAGTATGTCAATCCACGAACAGGAAAAAAAGCGCCACTTCTTTCCGATGAGGTTCATGAAATTATTGAAAAAAATGCCGATGTCTTAGATTCAAACATTATTTACAATCGCGATTTTGGCTATGACTTTTTCGGTTTTAAAACCTTAGAGCGCTCTTATCTTTTAAAAATAAATGGAAAGATTGTTGAGCGTCCGCAACATATGTTGATGCGTGTAGCTGTGGGAATACATTTGGACGACATGGACTCTGTTTTGGAGACCTATGAATTGATGTCTAAGCGTTACTTTACACATGCCACTCCCACCCTGTTTAACTCAGGAACACCTAAGCCCCAAATGTCTTCTTGTTTTTTACTCACCATGAAAGAAGATAGTATTGACGGGATCTATGACACATTAAAACAAACTGCAAAAATTTCACAATCTGCAGGAGGTATTGGTTTGTCTATACACAATGTACGCGCTACTGGGTCTTATATTGCAGGAACAAATGGCACTTCAAATGGCATTGTGCCAATGTTGCGTGTTTTTAACGATACAGCTCGATATGTAGATCAAGGAGGAGGAAAACGAAAGGGTTCTTTTGCCATTTATGTTGAGCCATGGCACGCAGATATTTTTGATTTTTTAGAACTCAAGAAGAACCATGGAAAAGAAGAAATGCGTGCTCGCGATCTTTTTTATGCCATGTGGGCCCCCGATCTATTTATGAAGCGGGTTGAAGAAGATTCCCATTGGACTCTGATGTGTCCCAATGAGTGCCCAGGGCTTTATGATTGCTATGGTGAAGACTTTGACGCACTTTATCTTCAATACGAAACAGAGGGCAAGGGACGAAAAAAAATTAAAGCCCGTGAGCTTTGGGAAAAGATTTTAGAATCTCAAATAGAAACAGGTACCCCTTATATGCTATATAAGGACTCAGCTAATAGAAAATCAAACCAAAACAACTTAGGGACCATACGGTCATCTAATCTTTGTACTGAAATATTAGAGTATACATCTGAAGATGAGGTTGCTGTTTGTAATTTGGCCTCTATTGCGCTACCTATGTTTGTTAAAGACGGTTCTTTTGACCATCAATCGCTTTTTGATGTGACCAAACAAGTAACAAAAAATCTCAACCGAGTTATTGACCGTAATTATTATCCTATTCCTGAAGCAGAAAACTCTAATATGCGACACCGACCTATTGGCCTTGGTGTTCAGGGCCTAGCCGATGCTTTTATTTTATTGCGCCTTCCTTTTACTTCAGAAAAAGCGAAAGAACTCAATCAAGAAATTTTTGAAACACTTTATTTCGCGGCTGTAACAGCTTCTGTAGAAGAAGCAGAAAAAGAAGGCCCCTACAAAACCTATAAGGGTTCACCCATATCAAAAGGTGAATTTCAACACAATATGTGGGGTATCAAAGACAAAGAGCTTAGTGGCCGTTGGGATTGGGATGCCCTACGCAAAAAAGTAAAAAAATATGGAGTGCGCAATTCATTGCTCGTTGCGCCAATGCCTACAGCATCGACTTCTCAAATTTTGGGAAACAATGAGTGTTTTGAGCCCTACACCTCAAATATCTATACTAGAAGAGTGCTCTCTGGAGAATTTATTGTGGTGAATAAGCACCTCTTGGAGGACCTAGTCAAGCTAGGCCTCTGGAATGAGGATTTAAAGCAAGAACTTATGAGAGCAAACGGTTCTATCCAGAACATTGAAGGCATCCCAGATGATATTAAAGAATTATATCGAACAGTATGGGAAATGAGCATGAAAGATATTATTGATATGTCCCGTCAAAGAGGGTATTTTATTGATCAATCTCAATCACTAAATCTCTTTATGGAAGGAGCAACAATGGCGAAACTAACCTCCATGCATTTTTATGCTTGGAAATCTGGTCTTAAAACAGGAATGTATTATCTAAGAACTAAGTCTGCAGTTGATGCTATCAAATTTACTATAGACAATAAGGCGAAAGAAAAGCAAGACAGTGTTGTGGCCCCTGCCCCTGCAGCAACTCAAACAGCAATGGCAACAACTACCCCAGTTGTAGAGCCACTTTCTCCAGAAGAGCTTAAGCAAATGTTATCACAATCCAAAGAAAGTGAAGACGATGATTGTTTGATGTGCGGATCCTAATAAGCAAACACATTCTATCTAAAAATCAATTCATTACACTCGTATGTTAAATTAATGTTACGCATATGTATCTTAAAAATAAAATAATTGTTATATTTGTTAAATAAACATTAAACTACCTACATGTTATGAGATTTGCCGTTCTACTTTTTTTCTTTTTAAGTCACTCCCTTATCGCTCAAAATGAAGTGATTGAAAATCAATTAGTAAAAACTGAAAATTCTTATGAGTTTACGCGCTATTACGTTAATGGTCAAATTGCTCAACGAGGCCCTATAAAAAATAAAAAATTACACGGCGTTTGGGTGAGTTATTCTCCAGAGGGTAAAAAAGTTTCTCAAGGCACTTTTAAAAAAGGAAAAAAGACGGGGAAATGGTTTTTTTGGAATGAAGAAGGTTTAATTGAAGCTGACTTTAATGAGAATAAGCTAGTTTCTGCCGTGTCATGGGACAAAGGGAAAATCTTGGCCGATAACTAATCTTCAGCCTACCTATTTCAAATATTTTTTACTACTTGATAAAAACTTTCTATAAGGGCAAACTTGTGATTCATTAAATCTCTAGAACGCAATAAAATATTGAAATAGAGGGTGGTGTTTTTAGGACTGGTTTCCTCCAGACGAGTTCGTTCTATTTGATCTCTAATTTTATTCTCAATAAGTGACATAATAGCTCCTTTCTCTAGAAGCACATCTTCAAACTCATTGATGTTATTTTTTTCTGTGAAGGCTTCAAGGGTTTCTTTTCTTAATTTTTTAAAGGCCAAACGAATTTCATCCAAATCTCTGATTTGGGAAAGTTTAAGTTTACGATGATTATTGTCTACATGGGCTTCTGCAATTTTAGTCAGATAATTCAAATCCTCTGAGACATCGTGTAAAATTCCCAATAATTCAATGTAAAAAGCACTGGCTGATATACTTTTTTCCTCTAGATTTCGGATGAAAAAGAAGACTTGATTTCTTAGCTCTTCAATTTCACCACTTAACTGTTTAGATTCTTTTTTTGACGTTTGGAGTCCTTTAAGTTTGTTTTTGGAGAGGTTTTCTACCATGTTTGAATAGATTTTGTAGGAATCTTCAAATATTGTTGAAATAGACTGGGCGCTTTCTTCTATTACACCTAAAAAAGAATTGCTTTCCATTCTAAAAGCCCTTTGAACAGCTTTTTCATTTTGTGACTGTTTGCGTTGGCTTATGAAATTTCGGCCAATAATTAAGACTATTAAAAACAGGATAATAGCAATTGCAACAGGCCCTCCTAAATGAATAAGATAAATGATGATTCCACTAACAATAAAAGCCATAAAGGCTGTAAAGAACCAACCGCTAATCACCCTGAGCACTCCCGCCACTCTGTAGACAGCACTATCAGATCCCCAAGCGCGGTCAGCAAGGGAGCTTCCCATTGTGACCATAAACGTTACATACGTTGTAGAAAGGGGTAATTTTAAGGAGGTGGCCCATGCTATAAGCAGGGCAGCAACGACAAGGTTAATACTGGCTCTTAGTGTGTCAAAAGCAGGGGCAATACCTTTTGAATTTTTGGGTATTTCTGAAGCCGTGAAACGTTCAGCTATCTTTTTCTTTTGGCTTTGAGAAAGCCACTGGGAAGACCACAGGCTTAGGGAAATAAAACCGCGAACTAAACTTCTAGACAGCCAATTGGGATTAAATCGTTCTTTTGTATCAAATTGGTTAGAAAGATCAATAGAAGTTTTAACTACTCTTTTGGCCTTTGATGAAAACCAAAGCGTAAGAATCATCACCAGTCCAGAGCCAAAAAGAAAAAGAGTGGGAGTTGGCACTTTTTGAGCTAAAACATCCATCGTAAATTCAGAAGCATTGAGATTGCTACTTACCCATGCTTCATAGGATTGATAGGCTGCAATTGGCACACCAATAAAGTTTACTAAATCGTTACCAGCAAAGGCTAGCGCAAGGGAGAAGGTTCCCATAGCAATGATGACTTTATAAATATCAACCTTTAAAAAACGAATTAAAAGAAAAGAGAGAAACAACCAAAAAACAAAACCAAATAGATAGACTAACAGGCTATAATTTTCTATAAAAGCGGTTATAGTTTGCCCTTCTAATAACGTAAAATTTGTATCGGCAAAAGGAGTGCCTTTGATCCCTTTGATAAGGATAAAATTTGTGATTGAAGATAAAGCAAGTCCACCAAAAATGGTGTTAGAGATGGTTCTTGATCCAAATTCATGACCAATCAACAAACGGCTAATCCATTGCACAAAAGCTCCTATTGAAAAGGCAATCAAAATAGAGAGTAGAATACCCAAAATGATCTGAGAAGCTTTATCCGTATTAATATAATAAGAGATTGTTCCTAACGCATCTCCATTTGAAATTATTTTAATTAGGGCAGTAACTACAGCAGCTCCCAATAGCTCAAATACAATAGAAACTGTTGTAGAAGTGGGCATCCCTAACGTATTGAAAAAGTCAAGTAGAAGGATGTCGGTGAGCATCACTGCAGTGAAAATAAAGATGATTTCGTCAAAATAAAAGGCTCCTGGATTAAAGATTCCTTTTCTAGCCACTTCCATCATACCACTAGAAAAAATGGAGCCACAGGCAATGCCTAGACTAGCAAAGAGCATTATGTTACGAAATGAAAAGACCCGTGAGCCTATTGCGGAATTTAAAAAATTAACAGCATCATTGCTCACTCCAACAATTAAGTCTCCTACAGCTAGAAGAAACAAAATTACGATTAGAATTAAATATACGCTATCCATCAAATGACCACATAAAAGTTACAAAATGTATCACAATTTGATACTATATCCAAGTGAAAAGGATGTGCCGGGGTCGCGCAAGGAAAAAATTTGATTAGTAGCATTAAAAGTTTCAAAATAGCTTTCGTTTGTATCACCAAGGATATTTGAAATTTTAAAGTTTATTGTTTTATTTTTTCCTTTGCCTACTACTTTTCTAAAATTAAAATTTAAATCATTGAAGGGGTCAGTATAAATATCTGAAGTGTCACCTAAGCCAACAACTTGAAGTGTTTTTCCTTGAACGTTATAAAACAAACCAATTTGAATCCCGGCCTCTTCATTGTTATATTCTAAACCAGAATTGATCAAATACGGAGATTGGCCTTGAAGGGTTCTAGTTTTCGAAATTGTTTCCCCAGTTCTTTTATAAAATTCTCTCAAATTGAGTTCTACTTGACCAATCTCTTGGCGAGATTCAATAAGTGAGGTATTTAAACGAAACTTGAAATTTGGATTAATAAAATCAAGAGACTTTCTAAATTCAAGTTCAACGCCATAGACATTTCCATTTCCTAAATTTCTGGGTTGAAAATTATTTCTTGAGCCCTCAAAGGTGGCTAATTCGATGGGATCTTTAAAAAATTTGTAAAACCCACTAAGAGCGAAAAAATCTGAATTTTGACCATACTTTTCAAATCGAATATCGAAATTATCTATGTAGGAAGGTTGAATATTAATATTCCCAATAAAAGTAAATGCAGAAAGAGGGTCGTAAATTTGAGCAACAGAAGCTTCTTTGAAGGAGGGTCTTGCAGTAGTTTTAGAATAAGAAGTTCTCAACTTTTGATTTTCTCTCAAATTATATACTAAATTGACTGAAGGAAAATAATCAAATTTATCTAAGACTTTTTCATTCTCTAAATTTATTGTCCCACCGCTGTTTTCTCCAGTATAGAAGAGTGCATATTGTTCGAGTCTGATGCCCAAGGTAGCAACAAATTTTTCTGAAAAATTTAATTCAGTAGAAGCATAGCCAGCGAAATTCTGAATTTCTGAACGGTATGCAGTTCCTTTTTCAATAGCTTCATTGCTATTAAATCGGATATAGTTTCCATTTAAATTTTCTTGGGTAAAAATATTGTCATCATTAAGCAATGAATTCGGGTTTCCATCTCCACCTTGATTAGCTCCAACTTGAATATTGTATTTAAAGATGGAAAAATCTCTATTTTTTGTTAAACCATAGAGTCCAGCTTTAAATTTAGAATCATTATCATTCAGCTTAAATGTTTTTGTAAAATCTATTTTAGCTACATAATTTTCCTCTTCAAGATTCCTCCAAATCCTTGTTGGGAGTAAATTCACAAATACGGCATATTCATTATCGCGAACAACAAATTGAGTATTCCTAACATCTTTATCAAAAACTCTTGAAAAACTTGGTGAAAGAGCCCATTCCAACTTAGAATTAGAATCAGCAAAAGCATGAAAACCAGTTAGCTGTAGGTTAGTGATGCGCTTTTGATTATATTCTAAATTGAATTTTTTAAATGTTTCAAAATTAGAGGAATTGTCTTCTTGGATTAAATCAGTACCCGTATTTTGACCATTAAAAATATTTAATGCATTTATTTTATACTTAGAGTTCGTTGTTTTTAAAGAAACCCCTGCCAATTGACTGAAGATGATGTTTGAAACAGCTTCCAAACCATTTTGAGACCTTCCATTGTAAAGTTCAAATATTGTTGGGTCAGTATTCTTAAAAAAGAGGTTATCCTCTGCGTTCTCATAAAATGAAGTTTCATTTTTATAAGTAGTAGAAAAATAATAGCCCAAAGTGTTTTCACCGACAGCTAGCTGGTTTCCTAAATTTAGGTCAAACGAGAAATCTTGAAAATTTTGGGATGGGATAGGTCCCATGTTAGGGTTAAATTTTCTAGTGTTCTCAGTAAGAATTGGAGTTCTAATAAGTTCTATAGGTTGATATGTTTTATAGGGGTCTTCTAGGGGTATATTCCTCTCACCAAAATCAAAACCGAGTATATCAGAATATTCCTTTTCATAGCCAAGGAAATCATTTCTATGATGCATTTCGGGATTTATAGAAGTACTGACAGAAATATTAAAAATTTTATCATTTGGAAATTCTTTTGTTACGATATTTACTATCCCTCCTGTAAAATCTGCAGAATATTCTGCCGCAGACGATTTAACCACAATTAAGTTCTCTAAAATTGAGGTTGGAAAAATATCCATCTGTAATGTATTTCGATCAGGGTCTAAACCAGGAATGTCTATGCCGTTAAGAATAGATTTTGTGTATCTGTCACCTAGGCCTCTGATATAAACAAATTTACCTCCCTGCACAGAAACTCCAGGCACAATTTTTATGGCCGAAGCAATGTCGCTCGATCCTACGCTTCTAATGGTCTGAGATGAAAGTCCGTCTAATAGATTGGCAGATCGCCTTTGAAGGGCTAGGACAGCAACTTCTGTATTTTTTTTGGCAGTAGAAGTTATAACAACTTCTTCAAGACCTTGAGCAACTTCGTTTAAGACCACATCTATTTGCGTGGTTTTGCCAGCCAATACTTCAACTTCAGAAATTTCAACGGTATCATACCCCACATAAGAAAAGATTAACGAGTAAGTTCCTGGGGCCAGTTCAAAAGAATATATCCCATCAAAATCAGTTGAAGTTCCCTCAGAGGTTCCTTTTAGTTGAATATTTGCAAACGGAACCGGATCCAGAAAAGTACCATCAGTAAGTTTACCTGAAATTTTTCCAGTTTGAGTATATCCGATAAGTGATAGGAGAAATGCAAATAGAAAAAAATATTTGTTTTTCATGCGTAAAAAACCCACGCAAAAATGCGTGGGCTCGGCAAATTTAATATTTTTTTTCAATTAATTTTTCTGACCGTAGTAAGACCAAGAGAATACATTTGTAGCTCCCACAGTTGCAGCGTCTGCTGAACTGATAGAAGTAGCAAAACCGTTTTGGAATGTGGTGTCATCAACTTTATTATCAAAAATACCATCTAATGTAGCACCCTCTGGAACTACAACTTCCCATGCAGTAAAAGTAAGTTCTCCGTCAGTAAATCTAGTGACGTCTGCTGCTTTATCTAACTCTACATTTGAAGAAGAAGTCAATCCATAAACAAGAACGTTTTCTACTGTACCGTTTGCTCCATCTCTAAAGTCAGCGATAGCGTTTTTAGCATTATCTGCATTACCAATTATGGTCACGTTTTGCAATGTAAACGGTTTATTTACATCAGCACCAGCTTTAGGGCCATCAATCTCTAAACCATGATCTCCTGCAGCTTCTTGAATAATCATAACGTTATCAATTGTACCGTCGTAAGCTTGATCGATATCTACAGCATCATCACCTTGTCCCCAAACAATAATATTAGTAGCATTTACAGAACCTCCAAAGAATTCAACACCATCGTCAACGTTCCCAACAACTTCTAGGTTATCAAGAGTAGTTCCGTTGCCTACTCCTCCGAAAGTAATTCCATTAATTTCATTATCAGCGCCTATTTCTGCTCCACCGTGGCGTACACTCACATAGGTAAGTGTACCAGAGCTGTCACTATCGTCAGATCCACCATAGAGACCTTCGGCTACATCAGCAGGGATACCTTCTATTTGTTGAGTAACTGCTCCAGCAGGATCATCTCCATGAACATGTGCTTTACCTAACACAATCAGTCCGCCCCACAAACCTCTTACATTTTGATCGAGATTTGAACCAGCGAGTTGTCCAACTTCTATATCATCAGCAACTGAAGTCATGATAATAGGTTTATCAGCAGTTCCTGCAGCTTCAATTTTACCACCTTGGGCAACTACTAAAACAGATGCGTTTGTTCCAGTTCCGCCAGTAGCTTTAATGATAGTTCCAGCAGGGATAGTTAGTGTAACTCCATCTTTAACAAAAACACGACCATCTAATGTCCATACAACTGAGGCATCTAATGTGGTGTCTTCAGTAATATCACTATCGATCACATACGTTGGAGCCTCAACTTCAACCTCAACCGTTTCGACAACGGTCTCTGTGACAGTATTAGTGACATATTCAACAGTTGGCTCATCATCTGAGCAAGCAATAAAAGCTAATGCTGATAGACTACCAGCTATAAATTTAAAGTTTTTTATTTTCATTTTCTTTTAATTAGGATTCAAGCCAAATGTAGTGGGTTAAACATTTTTTAGATTTAGTTAAAAGTTAAAGATTGTCTCAGCCATGTTATGAAATCGTTAGCAATAGAATTTCCGCTTAATAATCAAGTAACATTAAGACTACTATTCTATTTTTGCAATATGAAATGGGAATCTTTACTGTCTTTAAAACGATTTGGTGATACCAGCAAACGACTAAGAACAGAACAGGATAATTTGCGTTTGGGTTTTGAGGTGGATTACGACCGTATCATTTTTTCAAATGCTTTTAGAAGTTTGCAAGACAAAACTCAAGTCATTCCTTTTTCCAAAACTGATTTTGTACATACCCGTCTCACACATAGTTTAGAAGTTTCTGTGGTAGCACGCAGTTTAGGAAGATTAGCTGGCAAAGCTCTTTTAGAAAAACACCCTCATCTAGAAGCTTCCTTAGGTTATCAAGCCCAAGATATAGGAGCCATAACCGCTGCTGCAGCATTGGCCCACGATATTGGAAACCCACCCTTCGGACACAGCGGTGAAAAAGCAATTGGTCATTTTTTTAGAAAAGGGGCAGGACAATTTTTTAAGAGTGAATTATCAGAAGTGCAATACGAAGACCTGTGCCGCTTTGAAGGGAATGCCAATGGGTTTAAAATTCTAACAGCCTCTGGTCCGGGTACCCCTGGTGGCCTCCGCTTGAGTTATGCCACGTTGGGTGCTTTTATCAAATATCCAAAAGCCAGTTTACCGCATCAGCCCACCCCTCACGTAGCTGACAAAAAATATGGATTTTTTCAATCAGAGCAGCTTTTTTTTCAAGATCTCATGCTGGAACTCTCTCTAGACAATGGAACTCACTTTTTTAGACATCCTTTAGCTTATCTAGTTGAAGCTGCAGATGACATTTGCTATACCATAATTGATTTTGAAGACGGCATAAATTTAGGCTGGATTGAAGAGGAATATGCCCTAGAATATTTGATCAATTTGGTTAGAGACAATCTAGACACAAAAAAATACACCTCTTTGAAATATAAAAATCAACGATTAAGTTATTTGAGAGCCCTCGCTATCAATAAATTAATAGGAGATACCGTCTCGCTTTTTATGACCCATGAGGAGGATATACTTAAGGGCAACTTCTCTAAGGCCTTGATGGAAAAAAGCCAATATAAAGCTCAAATTGAAGATATTATTACGATTAGTATTCAAAAAATATATGAATCTCAAGAGGTCATCCAAAAAGAAATTGTAGGCTACAAAGTGATAAGTACCCTTCTTGAAGCTTATGTTATGACAGCTCACCGTTCATATTTGGGTAATGCCAATAGTTATGACAAATTGTTGCTAAAAGCAGTACCAAATGGAGCAATAAGTTCAGATATTTCAGTATATGATACTTTACTAAGTGCCAGCACCTTTGTAGCCAGTTTGTCTGATGGTAAAGCATTAGAATTAGCAAAAGATATAGGATTTTAGTAGCTGTTCCATTGAGTATTATTCTTTTATTAGATTTGTGAAAAATTAGCAATGCGTTGGATCTTTTTTATTTTATTTTTTGGTGTCCTTGAATGGTATGCGTTTCAGGCCATAAAGGCATCTACAAACCAACGCATATGGTGGTGGCTTTATTTAAGCATCGCTACTTTTTTATTGATTAACCTATTCATTGGCCTGTTGCAGTTTGATCGAAGTCGAGGGTTCAGCACCTATGAAACTTACAGCTTTGGATTATTTTTCGCAATGGTCGTTTTTCAATTAATGGTGGGAGGCATGCTGTTACTGGAAGATCTAATCAGAGGAATGAAAGGGTTAATCAACATTGTTTCTCAAACGACAACCTCAGACAATCTTTATTTACCCAAACGTAGAGCCTTTATTTCTCAGTTAGCTATTGCGCTAGGGATGATCCCTTCAGGGGCGATTATTTATGGCATGTTAAAAGGTAAATACAATTATCAAGTGTTGCGTTATACCCTCACCTATGACGATCTTCCCCAATCATTTGATGGATACCAAATCACTCAAATTTCTGACATTCATAGTGGCAGTTTTGACAATGCTGAAAAAGTACAATACGGTATAGATTTGATCAATCAACAAGAATCAGATATTATTCTTTTCACTGGCGATTTGGTAAACAACATAGCTAAAGAAATGCGCCCTTGGCAAAATCAATTTTCAACTCTCAGCGCTCGCCATGGTGTTTTTTCTGTTTTGGGGAACCATGATTATGGTGATTATTATCAATGGCCTTCAGAGCAAGATAAAGTTGACAATATGAATCAGCTCTCGACACTCCAAAAAGAAATGGGATGGACACTTTTGCGCAATGAACATCATTTTATTCAGCGCGGCAAAGAACGATTGGTTTTGCTTGGTGTAGAAAATTGGGGTACAGGTTTTAAGCGTGCAGGCGATTTAGAAAAGACCCTAGAAAACGTAGAAGAAAAAGATTTTAAAATTTTAATGTCTCATGATCCTTCTCATTGGGAAGCTCAAATATTACCTCATGCTTTTCCTATTCATTTAACCCTAAGTGGGCATACACATGGCATGCAATTTGGGATTGAGATTCCGGGCTGGATCAAATGGAGTCCAGTAAAATGGCGCTACAAACAGTGGGCCGGTGTTTATGAACAAGGACAACAAAAAATTAATGTTAATCGCGGTTTTGGATTCCTTGCCTATCCTGGGCGATTTGGAATGTGGCCTGAAATAAGTGTGATCACTTTAAGACGGTCAAAAACAGCGGTTTAGACAATTTCTTTTACATTTGCTCAAACAGTCTTTGATTTAAAGTCTTTATTTATGTCAAAATTTGGTGAATTATTAGACGATAAACAACCCTTATTATTGGTTTTTTATAGCCGAGATAATCAAGTTTCAGAGCAAATGCACCCTGTATTAAAAGACGTTGCGGCAGCTCTTGGAGACAAAGGAAAGGTCATAAAAATTGATATTGATAAAAATCCCAAACTAGCCAATGCCCTCAGGGTGAAAGTTTTACCTACTTTAATGATTTATAAGCATAGTGAAATGGTTTGGCGACAAAGTGGAGAACAAGATGCCAATACCCTCATTGGACTGCTTCAAGATTATATGTAATCGAAACTATTCTATTTCTACAGCAAAAAGGGCTTTCGTTTTTTCGTAGTCTTTTTGAATGGTGTCTTTTAGAGCTTGAGGACTTCTCTCAATAACAATAGAAAGCAAAAAGCGATAATCTAGAAATACGTCTTGGATAGCTTCTCTATATTTTTTTTGATTTTCTGGTGAGACACGGCTAAAGTATTGAAGTTGTTTTTTTATTTCACGATTTACTTTCATTACGAAATCCTCTGCTTTATCTTCTGCTTCTGCGATGTAGTAGCCTTCAGCCAATTCAATTAATAGGGTATAATACCTAAGCTCGCCGTAGAAATCGATAAATGGATTGGTAGCAATTAAAAAGTCATCTATTGCTGTTTCTAAAATGGCACTGTCTTCATTGGCATGAACCGCTTCAACTAAAGTTCTATATTTTTCTACTTCTGTGAGAATTTCTTCGCCTAGTTCGTATTGAAAAGGCATCTCAAGCGATTTGAAATAGCGCATTTTACTTTTATATTTTCTTGACAAATCCATAAAAAGAGACTGCGCTTTTTCCTTTTTCCCAATGCGATAGTAGCCATCAAGAAAGGGAACCAACAAACTGTAGTAGCCAAAATAGTCCACAGGCATTTTCTCCAGAGCGAGATCAATGATTTTTTCTGCTTTGTCAAACTTATTTTCATTGATCAGCTTTTCTGCAAGCCTTGCTAGGTTGGAACGAAAGGAGATGCTATTTTTTCTTGTCTCGGGGTCGTGATAGATGTCAGGGCTTTCTGCATTACCCCATTCCCATTGTGTCACAATGTTATACATATTCTCTGAATCTATACGCCCCATCAAATAAGGATTATTTTTGCCCAATTCACTGCGTATGGGGACTAATTTATAGACTAACCCATCAAGTTGAAGATAATTCTTCATCCAGATATATTCTGATTCAGCATAGCTACCGCCAGTGAAATAGAGAGGCCGTTTCCAATCATTATTGGCTAAGATATCGAGCATCATCAGCTGATTTTTAGTGATGCCTGATTCAGGAAGTTCAATATCGATGAAAGGCACAATTTTATCAGCATCTTTTGCTGCAACCAAGCCACTTTCTAACACATTTTTTTTGTTTACGGGCACCCGAATTTTATTGGTAGGATAAAAAACAGATTCTTGCTGACTTTTTGGAAGTTGATTTGGATCTTCGCCAGAACTTATCAATAGGTTTTTGATTTTAGTTCTTGGGTGGTCACTGGCTACCCAATTGACAAAGTCTTTGATATCCCACCGCAAAGAGTCGGCTAAAGGTTGATATCGAATATAATCTCGAACACCATAAGCATAAAGGGGGTGTGTGAGCTGTGAGGGTATAGGCTCACTTTCATAGGTTTTACGTTTCATCTGATCAATATACCAGTCGGTGGCTAGTAAACTAGTATTGATGGTTCTTACATCTGTACGAAACCCTTCAATTTCTTGAGCATACCACAGTGCAAAAGTGTCATTATCACCTATCGAGAAAATCATAGCACCACTATCCTCTTGAATAGATTGAAGATAGGAGCGCGCAATGGACTGAGCGGTGAAGCGTTCAGAGCGATCGTGGTCATCCCAATTTTGATAGGCCATCAACAAAGGCACTGCTAAAAAACAAAGCCCAAGGGCAATACTTTGAAAAAGGGCAGGAAGTTTTATTTGTTGAATTTTATGGAGTAAAGCGCGAGCCCCCAGACCTATCCAAAGCCCAAAAACATAAAAAGAACCTACCAATGCATAATCTCGCTCTCGAGGTTCAAAGGGACGCTCATTAAGATAAACCTTTAGTGCCAAACCAGTGAATAAAAATAGGAGCAAGAGGACCCAAAATCTTTTTGGATCTTGTTCGTATAAAAAATAGAGCCCAACAAGCCCTAGTAAAAAGGGTAAAAAGAAATAAGTGTTGCGTGCTTTGTTGTTTTTTGCATCTTCATCAATTTCATTTTGATTCCCTAGACGTATGTCATCAATAAATGGAACGCCACTGATCCAATTTCCATTTAATACATCATAATTTCCTTGCTTGTCGTTTTGTCTGCCAGTGAAATTCCACATCAAATAGCGCCAATACATATAACCCATTTGAAATTCAAACATGAACTGTAAATTACTCCAAAACGAGGGTTTCTCAATTACTAAATAGTTAGCATAGGTTTTAAAAAATTCATCATAATCTCTGCCAGTGAGCAATCCTTCTGCAGCCTCTTGTCTAAATTGACTTACTCTTTCTTGCAACTGTGAAATAGAACGATAAGCAGGATCAATTGAAAATGTTAAGGGGCCTGTAAAATTCATATAATTGGCGGCATATTCAGCGTTGTGCAAACGGGGTAAAAACCCTTTGTGGTCTTGATGGGTATTGTACCGTGCGTCTTCCCAATAATTGACTATAATGTATTTTCCAGTGGTTAGGTCTCTTTCATATTTTGGTTTGTCGTCTATAAAAGGGATATCTGGGTCTTGACCAGCATAAACATCACTAAACATAGGGCCATAGAAAAGATGTGTATCAGGATATTGTTCTAGATTATAATAGGCTAAAAGCAAGCGGGCATCGGAGGGTGAATTTTCATTTATTACTGTGTTGGCGTTGGCTCGAATAGGAATCATGATCCATGAAGAAAAACCCAGTAATACGAATAGTACGCATAGAATACTTGTGTTTATATTGACCCAATTTTTCTTTTTTGTGTAGCGCAAACTAAAATAAAAAAAGGAAATAAAAACAAGAGCAGCAATGAGGGTTCCGCTGTTGAAGGGGAGCCCAAAGGTGTTAACAAAAAAGACTTCTGCGTTTCCAAAAAAGGCGAGGGTGAGTGGCAACAACATTTTAAAAATGAATAGAAGCACTGCTACCGAAAGGAGATTGGCGATAATAAACCCTTTAAATGTGATTTTATTAGCATTTTTAAAATAATAAAGCATACCAAGAGAGGGAATGGTCAAAAGTGCCATGAAATGCACTCCAAAACACAAACCGATAATAAAGGCCATCAGCAGCAACCAACGGTCTCCTCGTGGCGTATTCATTTCGCTTTCCCAACGAAGTCCCATCCAAAACAAAAGGGCAAGCAAAAACATGGCCATGGCATATACCTCTGCTTCTACTGCATTGAACCAAAAACTATCAGAAAAACAAAAGGCCATTGCGCCCACAGCAGCGCTACCAAAAAAACCAATCTTTTGTGACAGGGATTCTAAACCTGAAAAGGAAGGTATTTTTCGCAGTATAAGAGTGAGTGTCCAAAAAAGAAATAAAATGGTGAAAGCACTGGAAAAAACGGACATATAGTTAACCATCAGCGCAATTTTTTCAGTGCTAGAAGCAAAAGAGGCAAAAAAAGCTCCCATCATTTGGAAAAAGGGGGCTCCTGGGGGATGACCAACTTGAAGTTTGGCTGAAGTGGCAATATATTCTGCACAATCCCAATAACTTGCAGTAGGCTCTACTGTAGATCCAAAGGTGAGCAGTGCAAGACCAAAAAGTGTCCAACCGATGAGGTTATTCCAAAATTGATAGGCTTTTTCTGTCATATTTCTTAAAAGGCCCTACGAAAGTAAGGATAAATAAAAGAAGAGAAAACCTTTTTTTGACGGTTTAAATAAGCTTTAACGTCCATTCAAATCTCTTTTATATCAATCTTTTTTAAACACCCCTATGAATTCTTAGCTACACCTTTTAAATATTATAAATTTTTCTAAATTTGCATCACTTTTGGCCTATGGTGTAACTGGCAACACGTCTGATTTTGGTTCAGAAGAGTCTAGGTTCGAGCCCTAGTAGGCCAACATTACTTCCACCCTCTGTTTTTCAGGGGGTTTTTTTGTGTTTAAAATGTGGGCGAATTTCTTCCGCTTGTAAGAAAATGGTACTACAAATTGAGTTAAATTTATACATATGAAAAAAATCACTATTCTTTTTTTCTCAATTTTGACTTTATTTCTATTAAGTGAGTGTGTAGGGCAGAAAGGCAATACCAACCATAATTACACCTTTAAAAAAGGAAATTTTAATGGTATTGGCAAGTGGTATATGGGCAGAGAAATTGCGCATGTGATGGGCTACCAAGGAATTAGATGGCTAGAACGATCTAGTCGTGAAAAAGAAGAAAACGTTTCTAAATTGATTGAAAACATGAAAATCAAATCTACTGATACCATCGCAGATGTTGGAGCTGGGTCAGGATATCATGCATTTAGAATGGCTAAATTGGTCCCTGAAGGGCTTGTATATGCAGTAGATATTCAATCTGAAATGTTGATGCAGATTGAAAAGTCGAAAGAGTCTAGAAAAATCAAAAATGTAGAAACAATTGTTGGAAGTGAAAAAAGTATTCAATTATCCAAAAATTCAGTGGATAAAATTTTAATGGTTGATGTGTATCATGAGTTTAATTACCCAATGGAAATGATAGAATCCATCAAAAAAGCACTAAAGCCCAATGGACAGTTGTTTTTAATTGAATATAGAGGTGAGGATGCAAAAGTACCAATCAAAAAAATTCACAAAATGACTGAAAAACAAGCGGTGAAAGAAATGGAAGCCGCTGGTTTCAAACTTGAAAAAAATATTCAAAATTTACCTTGGCAGCATTGTTTGATTTTTGAGGAAAAATAATCTCATCCATTGATTCATTTCTTGATATTAGAATTCCAAAGGAGATCATCTTTATTCTGCTACTTCTTCTGAAACATTCTCGGCATTTCCTTGTCCTAGATTGATTCTAAGGACAATCTCATGTGTTTTGAGGTTGAGTTGAGACAAAGAACTGACTGTAGCCGTTTCATAGGCATAACCAAGATCAAAGAAGCCCAAGGAGAGCATGGCTAAAAGGGCAATAGAGCTATTGGTTCTTAAAGAGACACCAGCATCGAGTTTATTTTGCCAACTTCCCATAGCAGTAAAGTCAGCTGTTGTGGGAAGTCCTTTCACTTTTCTAAGCATAAGTGAAGGTTTTAAGAAAAAATCATTTCCAATACCAAAATCAACACCCCCACCAAGGTATGAGTGTCTTTGATCTTTTGCTGTTATGGCGAGTTGACTATCATTACGTTTGGTATTAAGTAGTCTAGGAATAGAAAAAGATATCCAAAAGTTAGCTGCTTTATAATAGGCCCCAGCACCAATATTAGGGCTAAATTTACTAGTGGAGACTTGCGAAGGATCGCTAGGCGAATAAATCTTTAAAAGAGTCGGATCAGCATTATAAAAATTGCCACCACCTTTGAGGCCCAAAAAGAGTTGAGCATCACTACCCATTTGAAGTCTGTAGGAAAAATCGATATAGGCAAATGTTTGCTGTTCAACAAAGACTTTGTCAGAGACCACAGAGAGTCCCAAACCGACATTATTTTCTCTGGCTGAAGAATAGGAAAAAGCCAATGTTCTAGGTGCTTCGTCCACAGCAGCCCATTGGGTTCTGGATGTGAAAGAGAACAGATTATCTGCCTCAGCTCCTGCATAGGCAGGGTTGATGACATTCATATTGTATCGATAGAAGCTATAATAGGATTCTTGTTGACCTAAAACCCATAAAGGCACAAGTAGCGTGAAAGTAAAAAATATTTTTCTCATTTTATCTTGTTAAAAAGAACCATCCTTCAAAATCTACACTATCGTTACCATCCAAGTCAATACGATAATAATAACTACCTGCGGGTAATTCTACACCGTCTAACTCACCGTCCCAATCATTATTATAAGGTTTTGCATAGAATAATTCTGTTCCCGTTCTACTGAAGATCCATACTTGGTTGTCTAGATAACGATCAATTTCTTTGACTTGCCAAGTATCATTTTTACCATCTCCGTTGGGAGAGAAGAAGTTAACAATTTCAATACTAGCTCTCAGGGCAGGATTATCAAATCCTTGAGGGAAGCTGTTGAAGACAAGTGGATCTGTTCCAGCAATTGTTTCATCCAAATTAGGGAATCCGTCACCATCTTGATCGTTATATGGGTCGTCATCAACAGTATCCAGCTGGTCTACTACACCATCTTGGTCAGTATCGAGTAGGGTTGATTCCAAATAGTTTGGCTTGCCGTCTAAATCAGTATCGTCATCTCGGGGATCACCATTGCCATTAAGGTCTTCTAGTCGGGTTATTATCCCATCCCCGTCGTCATCCGTGTCTACATGGTCAAAGATACCATCCCCATCAGTATCTAGGGCAAAATTAATTCCTCTGGAAGTAATTTCAAAGGCAGTGGGCACGCCGTCGGCATCGTCATCTAGGTCGTGGTAGTCAGGAATCGTATCCCCATCAGTATCTTTGGCAAACAGGACTCCCTCGGCAGTGACTTCAACCAAAGTAGGCACTCCGTCGTTATCATCATCGGTATCGAGATAATCTGCTATGCCATCTGCATCAAAGTCGAGCGCATCACTGGGGTTACCGTCTAGATCTAAATCAGGAATTTCATCAAAGCTGTCAATGCCATCGCCGTCGTCGTCCGTATCAAGATAATCGGCGGTTCCATCCCCATCTGTATCAATAGCATCTTGAGGATTAAAATCTCCATCAGGATCAGGATTTTCAAAGATTGTAAAGACCCCATCATTGTCATCGTCAGCATCAAGATAATTGGCAAAACCGTCAAGATCGGTATCTATTGCGCCAAAGTCAGCTACAAAATTTTCAACGACCCCTTCGACATAAGAACCCTCATATATACTTAAGATAGTATCCCCATCATCGTCAGGATCTCTAGAGTTTATAATACCATCAGCATCCGTATCGGAGCTAATCAAATCAGGCGATACTTGATTCACTGGTGTTTCAATTGTTTCAAGGGTAAATATTTCTTTGTCAGTAGGATTTACCTCAACAAAGTCTGGTGTAGCAGGGATAGGCACATTTGGATCACCTGCTGTGGTATTGACATAGGCAATTTCTACCTCATAAATACCATCTTTGTTGGCATCATCAGGGTTATTAGGGTCTGGCGTGGTAATAAATGTTAGGTACCCTTCTTCATTATCATTTTTACGTTTTCTTACATCACCTTCTTCTTTATTTCCAATACTTCTATCTGAAGAAGGTTCACCTTTAACTACTTTAAACTTGTTTGCATCGGCTCCACCAGTAACTTTTTTTCTGACTTTGAACTTCCCAACATTTCTATCGGTAGAAGTGTTGTTTTGTATTTTGAAGTTGATCGGTGTTGTTTTGGCTCCTAGATTGTTGATGGAGATCTGGTGCTGTTGATAATAGGTTATAAACACATTTTCAGAGATATCAGTAATACCATCATTGTCATCGTCAATATCAGGAATGTCGCCCAGTTCATCAGAGTCATTATCTCCATAGACATCGATTTGGTCGGGTATACCGTCACTGTCATTATCTGAAGTAAAGTCAGCATTCAAGGGGAAGGCATCCTGACCATCCACAATACCGTCGCCATCAGTATCTGGATTATTAGGATCTGTACCCCTTAGATTTTCTAAGAAGTCAGACAAGCCATCACCATCAGTATCTGTAGGCTTGCTATCAGGATCTTTAGGATTTGTTCCCGATAATAATTCATCGGTATCACTATAGCCATCGTTATCATCGTCATTGTCTTTGTTGTCACCAATACTGTCCCCGTCTGTATCAAATTGCTCACTACTATCTTCTGGGAAAGCATCCCTGGTATCGGGCACCCCGTCGTTATCATCATCGGGGTCAACAGCGTTAGGGATACCATCGCCATCAGTATCTTTGGAATAGGCTGGGTTAAGAGGGAAAGGATCTTCTTTATCTCCAACACCATCGCCGTCAGTATCGGGATTGTTTGGATCGGTTCCTATGCGCTGTTCTTCAGCGTCGGAGAGTCCATCACCATCACTATCCGCTGGGAAGTCATCGGGGTCTAATGGATCGGAGCCTAGTTTGATTTCAATGACATCATCGTAGCCATCGTTGTCATCATCTGGATCGGCGTTGTTACCAATGCCGTCTGAGTCAGTGTCTTGACTTTCATTAGGATCATAAGGGAAGACATCCGTTTTATCAGGCACTCCGTCGTTGTCGTCGTCAGGATCTAATAGGTCAGGAATACCATCACTATCTTGGTCACTATTGTGCTCAGGATCGAGAGGGAAGGCATCAATTTTATCGTTTACCCCGTCACCATCAGTATCATAATTGTTAGGATCGGTTCCCAGTAGTAGCTCCTCTGCATTAGAAAGACCGTCTTTGTCTGCATCTTCTGGAATACTTACAGGATCCAATGGGTCACTACCTTCGTTACGTTCTATAATGTCCGAATACCCATCATTATCATCGTCAGTGTCAGCATTGTCGCCTATACCGTCTTTATCATTGTCGGAGGACTCGCTAGGGTCATAGGGGAATTCATCAGTTCCATCAGAAACACCATCACCGTCAAGATCTGGGTCTTTGTTATCTCCAATGCCATCACCATCGAGGTCGCTACTTTCTGTAGGGTCTTTAGGGAAGCGGTCTTTAGTATCAGGTACGCCGTCATTGTCATCGTCAGGATCTAGTTCGTTGGGGATACCATCTCCATCAAAGTCATCAGCCAAAATTTTATTAGTAGGATCAAGAGGGCTTGGATCGGAGCCATCTTCAAAGCCATCGTCATCTGTATCAGGATCCAGTGGATCTGTTCCCACAATTACTTCTTGCGCGTCGGAGAGTCTATCATTATCTCTATCTCCTGGTGTGCTATCAGGATCTCTTGGGTCAGAGCCACCTGAATTTTCAGAAGCATCGCTATATCCATCATTGTCATCATCAAGATCTTTATTATCACCAATACCATCTCCATCAAAGTCATTTGTTTCGGTTGGATCTTTAGGGAAGTCATCTTGGCTGTCAGGCACCCCGTCATTATCGTCATCGGTATCAACCTCGTCAGCAATACCGTCTCCATCAGTATCTTGATTACTGTTGGGGTCAAGAGGTAGATCATCTAGTCCGTCAATAGTACCATCCCCATCTGTATCAGGGTTATTAGGATCTGTTCCAAGCTCTTCTTCTTTAGTATCAGGAAGAAAATCACCATCTGCATCGTCGGGGAACTCTGAAGGATCTTTACTGTCCGTACCTAGCTCTAATTCAATAACGTCAGAATACCCATCATTGTCATCGTCAGGATCTAACAGGTCAATAATACCATCTCCGTCACTATCTTTATTGATATCCCCATCTAATGGTTCTGGATCAAATTTATCTCCAATGCCGTCCCCATCTGTATCTGGATTAGCAGGATCAGTACCTATTTCTCTTTCTTGGTTATCTGTAAGTCCATCTCCGTCAGAATCAACAGGATAGTCTAACGGATCTTTAGGATTGGTACCGTCATTATTTTCTGCAATATCATCAAATCCGTCATTGTCATCATCTGTGTCGGCATTATCACCAATACCGTCTGCGTCATAGTCTGAAGTTTCAGTTGGGTCAAGGGGTAGATCATCTTTTTCGTCACGCACACCATCATTATCATCATCGGGATCACGACTATCTGGTATACCATCACCGTCGGTATCTAGACCTATATTTGGATTCAAAGGGTCAGAGTCATTTTTGTCGCTCACGCCGTCGCCGTCTGTATCGGGATTGTCCGGATCTGTGCCAAGGTTTACTTCTTCTATATCCGTCAAACCATCATTGTCTCGATCTCCAGGAATACTATTTGGATTTAGAGGATCTGTACCCGCTTGTTCTTCTTGAGTATCACTAAAGCCATCGTTATCATCATCAGTGTCGATACCATCGTTTAGCCCATCACCGTCAGTATCTGGTTGGTTAGTTGGATCTAGTGGGAAGGGATCCACACTGTCTTCAAGACCATCGTTATCATCATCTGGATCCGTTTTGTTGGGTATGCCATCACCATCGGTATCGGTTTGATAGTTTGGATCAAGGGGGAAGTCGTCTTCACCATCAATAGATCCATCTCCATCAGTATCTGGATTACTAGGGTCAGTTCCCATACTTGCTTCTACATTGTCGGGGAGCTTATCATTATCGCTGTCTTGAGGGATGCTGTTAGGATCAAGGGGATCAGAGCCAGCCGTATTTTCATTTGAGTCAGAATACCCATCATTATCATCATCACTATCGGCATTATCACCAATACCATCATTGTCATTATCGGATGATTCGGTAGGATCAAGAGGGAAGATATCATTGCTATCGTCCACACCATCATTGTCATCATCAGGATCTGTAGCATCTGGAATACCGTCTCCATCGCTGTCTCCAGGCACATCGTTAGCTACCAGTGGGTCTGTACCATTGGCAATTTCTTCCAGATCGGTTTGTCCATCATTATCGTCATCCAAATCTGTATTATTACCAATACCATCTCCATCAGTATCTACATTTTCATTAGGATCATTGGGGAATGCATCTTGATAGTCAAAGAAACCGTCACCATCGGTATCTAGTTCATCGTCGACTACTGTGATAGAAAAGTCAGTAAGATCATCAGCGCTGAGCAGGCTGTAGTTTACATCTGAGGAGTTAGGTTTACCAGTAGCAATATTTACCACAAGATCACCTGTTGCCTCATTGTCATTAACGGTATCAACTCTTATTTCCTGAGGGACATTCCAGTTCTGTGGAGTAAAAGTAAGTGTACTTGGGATAACAGTCACAGCATTGTTAGAGCTAGTAATCGGTATAGTTACATTAGAAGTTGGTGGATAGGTAAGCACAGCAGTATAACTTCCTGAGTCTCCCTCTGCCGGGGCAGATTCTATAGCAGTAAAGGCAATACCAAAAGGAACCTCAAGTATGCTCACCTGCATGGGCTGAGTAACAACATATCCTACCTTATCAGTTGCCGTAACTTCAATCTGATAAGTACCGTCTTGGTCCGCATCACTAGGGGTACCAAAATCGGGTGCAGGACTAATGCTGATTGCTCCTGTTTGAGCATTGATAGTGACATTTCCTGCATCTGCCCCCCCTGTTATACTATAGGTAACCTGCTCATTAGCGGTAACCGAACCGCCAGAGATGGTTCCTTCTGTAATGGTCAAAGAAGTAGTCGATGTAATTGCTGGGGGTGTATTGTCTAAACTAAAGCTACTAGTAAGCACGCTTTGATTGGTAGAGACCTTATTTGGTGTAGTTACTTTGGTTGAAGATATTACATCAGAAGCTTCAATAGCAAAAGTAAGGGCTCCATCAGTATAGGTGTTGGAAGCTGTAAGAGTAAAGGTAGCAGTAAAGGTATATGGACTGTTATTTGTCTGACCAAAGTTAAGAGTAGGCTGGCTGTTTAACCCCGACAAGGTCATCGAGATTGTAGAAGTATCTAAAGCCCAAGTCTGATCGGAGACTACCGTTACTGTAATCACATCACCCTCTTTAGCATCTGAGGATGAAACAGCATTGTTGGAGCTAACCGTTACTGTAAGGTTAGGATCAGTAGCTTTTACCTCTATACTTGTAGTGAGTGAAACACTATTAGAAGCTAAACTGACATTTCCATCGTTGTTATACAAGTCTTTTATACTGCCTCCATTAAGATCTAAAGAACTAGAAGAAGAGATCTGTAACCCTTCGGATAGATCTCCATCTTGAACGGTATAAACAAAAGTAGCACTGGCAGTACCTGAGCCAGAGACGTAAGTGGCATATGCTGTTGAACCATCACTTCTTGTAATGTTATCAAGGGGTAATGTGGGTGTCCCTGTTATGGTTGTAAGCTCATCAAAGTTTACAGTGAAGGTAACAGTATCTGAGTTTGACGGGTTTACATCATCGTCAGTATAAACCCCATTAGCAGTAGATGTAGTTATCGAAGTAACCTTAGGGCCAGTAAGGTCGAT
>OZSS01000018.1_pt1 | contig 73743 bp, 75 predicted proteins | sample 1779911 | NCBI WGS metagenome assembly OZSS01 (sample SAMEA2603589, study PRJEB24840) | metagenome | biome: Water; feature: Photic zone; material: Seawater sample | place: Mediterranean Sea | collected 2013-11-12 | depth 10 m
AACAAAAACTAGAAATCATCCCTGAGATTTAAATCACTGGCATATCCTCTTTATTAGACTCAATTACTTCTAACAACTTGTATATTTAAAGTAAATAAGCTATGTTTATTAATAACCATAAATTATTTAAAATGAAGAATACCTTATTTTTGATGTTACTTCCACTCCTAGTTTTTTCTCAACAGCCAAGAAATATGAAAGCAGGGAAAAAAGCTAACGCTATAATTATTGATTTACTTGAAAATTATGGAAAAGCTTATGAATACGAGGATTTTGAAAGTATCGCAAATTACTTTGACTATCCAACCACCTTCAAAGCTCCGATTGGAAATACAGTTTTAAAAGACAAAGAAGAATTAATTAAATTTTATAAGGTAGCGAGAAGTTCTGAAGTAGTTGGTGATGATTATTGGTATTCACTTTATAAAAAAATTAAACCCATATGGATAAATAAAGATTTATGTATCATAGATGCATTTTATAACAGATATGGTAAAAAATATAACTTGGTTCACGAAGGGAGAGCACTCTATATGTTTAGAAAAACAGATAATGGATGGAAAATTTTTGATGTAACCATTGTGCCTAACTAAAAAATGATTTTTTCAATTTTTTACTTCATTAAAAAAGAAGATTTAAAATAGATTTTTTATATCATCGACATATCCTCCTCATTCCTATGTTCGTGTGGATTATTACTTTCGGCATAATTCAATACGGTTTTCTTAGAAGGTGGTCCTCCACTCCCAGTATTTATTCTTCTTATAATAGCAGTTAACCTTGCTGCTTACGGTTCTAAAAAAGGAACTATTTAAATCATCGGCATATCCTCTTAATTAAGGTAAGGAAGTAATTTGTCATTATATGTTCCTTGTTAAGAGAGCAGACAGGTTTTGAAAAATCAAATCATTTTGTACATTTAAATTTTACTAATCATAAATCAATTAAAATGAAAAATATTTTAATACTATTATTATTGTTTCCCCTTATTTCTATTGCACAATGGAAAGGAAATTCTGATGGAGATAATCAAAAATCAAATATGATAAAATACTATATGGAATCATACGTAAATCAAGATTATGGTCAATTAGAAAGAATCATTGCTAATGACGCAACCATAAGATATAACGAGATTGAAATGAGTAAAAATAGTCTTAAAGATGCCGAAATGGGTCATCATAGTTTGTACTCCGATATATCATTTAATACTTGGGCTGTCATCACATCAGAATATGAAAATGGTCATATATGGACACACCTTTGGGGAGAATGGACAGGTACTGGTAAATTCACAAAAACTAAATTAACTAATCTTGTTCATTTAGCATATAAATGGAATGGGAATAATCAAGTAGAAAATATACTAGGTGTCTATGATGCTACACATTTAAATAATGAAATAGCGGCTTCATCCAACAAAAAGAAATAACTGTTTAAGTCCACCCAAGTGGAGGGTTTTTTTATAATAGGGGCTTATTAACCGTAAACCAAAAACAATGAAATATATCACATTACTATTATTTTTCCCTCAATTAATTTTAGCTCAGGTAGACTTTGACCCAGAATCAATGGGAAAAGATTTTCAAAGAAGTCTTAATCTGGACGAACCTTATCAACTCACTTGGTTATCAAAAGAAAGAGAGGGAGTTCCAAAAGGACAAACAATAAAAAAGTCTCATAAAAGTAAAACCATATATCCTGGAGTAAATCGTGATTATTGGATATATGTTCCAGCAAATTATGATAAAAAGACTGAATCTAATCTTATAATATTTCAAGACGGAGAGTGGTATTTATTTGGAGATGATTTTAAAGCAGGTGTTACATTAGATAATATGATAAGCTTAGGGTTGATACCACAAACAATAGGAATATTTATAAATCCAGGGGATAAGTTAGTTGGAGAAAAAAGTATTTGGGATGGGGGTCTAATTTAAAAGTTTTAGTTTCAAATTTTTTTGAGGTTTTTCTAGAAACTAACAAACAAAACAGATAAAGTTTGTTGCCAATATGTTGCCAAATAGGTAATAAAAAAACCGCAACATCTTGTTTATAATGACATTGCAGTTTCTGTTGGTGGTCCCACCTGGGCTCGAACCAGGGACCAACTGATTATGAGTCAGCTACTCTAACCAACTGAGCTATAGGACCTTTTTAATGCTACAAATATAGACAAACACTTAATAATTACAAGCTATCCTTTTTAACTCAAAAAAATAAAGAGATACTGTTTAAACCCTATAAGCTAAGTTCTACTTTGATGAGCTCCTCTAATTTTTCGATTCGAACAATGGCCTCTTCATAAAACTTTATGTTGGCATATATAATTCTTTTCATATCGAACACATAATTTTTAAACCGAAAATCGTCTAAAGCTGAGGTGAGTACATTTGGGTTGAATCGGTAGGGCGCAAAATAAAAATTATTTTTTTTCTCTCTTGAAATCTCTGGCATTGATTCTATAGGATAATGTAACATCATGTAGTCTGAAAACTTGTAAAATAAATTAACATACATATCACCTATTCGATCTAAGACCCCATAGGCGTTTTCATAATAATAATTAAGTTCTGAGGAAAGAGACTTGTTTTCTACATACTCTAGTGCTCCGGTCGAAATGAGAGACTTAAAATTTGGGTTTTGCCCTCCAAAATCCCATGTCAAGAGCAGACTGTTTATTCCTTCTTGTGATATTATACCATTTTGAATGTTTTGAGCAAATTGCACCCTTTGATATAAAAAGTCTAACGTCATTAAGAAGAACGCTTTATCAGTCTTAAGGTCATTTTGGACTCCTGCTAAAGTTTCGTTTTTGAGTTGCTCTTTTTCGAAATCATTCAGCTTTTCTTGAATGTAAAAGGATATCATAATCGAAAAAACAATAGCTAATACATCAAATAGAGTCGATTTAATTTTTTTTTGTTTCATGGCCATAATGGTTTTCCCTTTTGCTGGTGTTATGCTATTTATTTTTTCACCCTTTTTTACATAATTGTTTCTGTATCATTCTCTCTTTTCATTCCAAAAACCAAACAACAGAAGAAACCCCGTTCCTACCACTGCAAAAACGACAGCAGATAAAAAAGAATAAAGAAAGTTAAACGTGTTGTCATCCACCAACTGAAATAATGCTGAATCCTTGTAGGGATCATTAAAAAGCGTTAAATAAAAGGCCATCAAATAAAAGACCAATCCAATTCCTAGAAAAATACGTTTCACCATTTTTGAAAAATTTTATTTAAAGATATAAATTCTCCTTTTGATTTGACCCTCAAAAAGCCAGATGCTCCAAAGGCCAATGTCTTAAGCATCGAAAAGGACAAGCGAGTCATATAAATGTTTTTATATTTGCTAAAAAAAAAGTGAAGAAGAAAAAGCCCGATAACGTGGCTTGGGACGAAGAAAAACAAGCCTATATTTCCAAATGGTTACCCTATGCAAGTTCATTGAGTGGTCCTATAATTGAGGTGCCCAACGTAGATCACTTCAAGAAAAAGGGGGTTGAATCTGTTTCAAAACACTTTCAAGCTGAATTGCAAGAGCTCAAAGATAAAATAGAGTCTTTTGTTTCTTTAGCTGCAGACACCCAAAGAGTTTATAATGCGCACTTTAAATTTGAACCTATAGTGGGTGAAACATACCACCTCTACCAAGGTAAAGAGAACGTCTTTTTATCTCTTGTCACACCAAAAGAATGGTCCATACCTCATCTGGGGAGTTATCGTCTTAATCCAGAATATAAATGGGTTCGTGTTTCTTGGCCTCCTTCTGCTCAATAATTGGATCTTAGTTAGTGCTCCTCAAATAATCCTTATTTTTACTAGATGGAAGAAACCCTAAACGAGCGACAAAAAAAAATAAACAATCTGCTTCAACAAGAAATTGCTAGCTTACTTCAAAAAGCAATTAGACAGGCAGATACTTCAAATTTTATGGTGTCCATTTCTAAAGTTCGTGTGGCGGTAGACCTTTCTACTGCTAAAGTGTATGTGAGTTTTTTTCCCACTAAAAATTCTAAAGAGCAGCTAAAGTATCTTCAAGAAAACACAGCGCAACTTCGGCACGATTTATCTCAAATCTTAAGGCATGACCTGAGACGAGTGCCAGAATTAGTTTTTTATTTAGATGATTCTCTCGACTACATAGAAGGAATAGAAAGGGCCTTATCTGAAGGAGAAAACCCGATAAAAAACCCCGATTCTCTTTCAAAAAGGCAAAAAAAATGAATGCCACATTTAAAATTGCAATGCGTTATTTTTTTTCAAAAAGCAAACAAACTGTTATCAATCGTATCAATAGTTTTGCCCTTGCCCTTGTCATTTTGGCTTCAGTGGCTTTATTTATTGTCCTTAGTGCTTTTGATGGTTTAAAGGATTTCGGCATTTCCTTTACAAATAATTTTTATCCTGATTTTGTCATAAAACCCAAACAGGGTAAAACACTCACGTTAGACTCTTTACAATATAAAAAATTAGCCGCTTTAGAGCTGATTGAAAATTTTGCTCCAGAAATAGAAGAAAAAGTATTTTTAAGCTATCAAGAAAAAAACCATGTGGCCTACTTAAAAGGGGTCACTTCCAATTATGTTGAAGTCTTGCCCATAAAAAAGGCTGTTTATTTGGGCAATTGGCTGGAGGAGGGTCCTCAAATTGTTGCTGGTTTTGGTATTGCCAGCACACTTGGTTTGGGTGTAAATGATTTTGATGCTTTTCTAGAACTCATTGTGCCAAAAAAACAAAACAAAGCCCTGCTCAATCAAGATCCTTTCAAAAGAAAAAATGCCTTCGTTGTTGGGCTTTATCAGGTTTCTGAAGAACTGGATCAACAGTATGTGTTTTCTAATGCTTCTTTTGCTCAAGACCTTTTGGGTTATGCTCCCAATACTTTTTCTCAAATTGCTTTAAAGGTCAATTCTAATGTGGTCAAGCAAGAACTCCTACAGTTGCTTCAACCCATGTTTACTCAAACCATCAGCGTTGTTTCTAGAAAAGATCAGAATGCAGCATTATACAGGATGTTGAACCTAGAACATTTAGCCATTTATTTCATTTTTACTCTTGTCATGATTATTGCTCTTTTCAATGTTATTGGTGCACTTATAATGATGATTTTAGACAAAGAAAAACAACTTAGAATTCTTTTTGCCATGGGGTTTTCACCTTCAACCCTTAGGAATGTTTTTTTTACTCTAGGCCTTCTAATCTGTGGAATAGGTGGGTTTTTAGGGTTGGTTACAGCTAGTATTCTTGTTTTAGTTCAAGACTTTTATCCTTTTCTATATGTCCCTGGCACCAGTCTGCCCTATCCTGTTGAATACCGTTTTGAAAACCTTCTAATTGTATGGTTCACACTCATGGGCTTAGGAACCCTTAGTGCAGCATGGGCTTGCAGAGGAGTGGTTAAAAAGGTTCAAAATGTTGCTCCTGCAGCGTGAGTTTCTTCTAGAGTTTCTACCTCTTTAAAAACAGCAAAGACATCGTCCGAATGATTGGCGGTCACCATTGCTGTTCTATGTACTTTAAAATTTGGAATTCCTTTAAAATAATTGCTGTAGTGGCGCCTTGTTTCAAGTACTCCAAGGGTTTCTCCTTTCCAAGCGATGGCCATTTCTAAATGACGCCTAGCCGTTTCTACACGCTGGTTTATTGATACTGGTGCTATGTGATTCCCTGTTTTTAAAAACTGTTTGACCGCTTTAAAAAACCACGGATTACCAATACTCGCTCGCCCAATCATCGCTCCGTCTAACCCAAAAGAGTCCTGCATTTCCTTGGCTTTTTCGGGGCTGTCAACATCGCCATTACCAAAAATGGGAATATGCATTCTAGGGTTATTTTTTACCTCGGCAATGGGGTGCCAATTGGCTTCTCCCTTATACATTTGTGCTCGGGTTCGACCGTGAATGGATAAAGCGGCACACCCAACGTCTTGTAATCGTTCAGCCACTTCAACAATTTTGATAGAATCGTAGTCCCAGCCCAAGCGGGTTTTGACCGTTACAGGGAGTTGGGTGTGTTTTACCATAGCTTCAGTAAGTTTGACCATCAAAGGGATGTCCTTAAGGATTCCTGCTCCAGCTCCTTTGCAAACCACTTTTTTAACAGGGCAACCAAAATTGATGTCAATAATATCAGGGTTGGAGGCTTCAACAATTTCAACCGATTGCAACATCGCATCAAGATTAGCACCAAAAATTTGAATTCCAACAGGGCGTTCCTTTTCATAAATGTCTAGTTTCTGAACGCTCTTTGCAGCATCTCTAATTAAACCTTCGCTTGAGATAAACTCCGTATAAACTACGTCTGCCCCTTGCTCTTTGCAAAGTGCTCTAAAGGGAGGGTCACTAACATCTTCCATCGGTGCAAGAAGCAGCGGAAATTCTGGTAGAACTATGTTTCCAATTTTTGGCAAATCAACTTTTTTAGCAAAAATAAGCAAAAGTTAGGCCACGGTTGCTTTTTTGCTCTATTTCATCTGCATCGTTTTGAAGTCAATTCGTTCACTTACGTCATCTCCTCACGCTTTCCCATTAAATGGTGGATATTCATCTGTCATATTAGTGAGGTAAAGTTTTACTCTATATTCCCAACGGATATTTTCAACTAAAAAAGCGTGCCAGTGGGCTGGATATTCTGCTGTAAATAAGACAACCCAAAAGGCCAAAAAAGACAGTATTGCCCCCCAAAGATTTCTAAAAAAAAGAATAAAGAAATGGGGTAAAACAACATATATCGTTCCAAATAATAATCGCACTATTGTTAACTTCCTGCTTATTCTTTCCGGATAGTCAATGACTAGCGTAGTATAATTATCTTGAGCTCTTAACCCAAAAGTGGGATAGCCATCTGATAAATTCAGCAGCCTGGCATATAGCCGAAGCTGCCATCGCATTAATTGTGCTTGATAGTCAAACATTTTGAGAGGATACTTCCCTGTAAAGAGAATGACCCAAAAAGCAATAAAAGATAAAATATTGCTCCAAAGAGACAGAAATAGTAGAAGAAAGGCGTGGGGTATAACAATATAGAAAACTCCAAAAAAGGTGCGTAATAGAAGCTCTGAACGTGCGTAGCGCTCCTGTCGAACGATGTTCAAATTCATAATTAAGTAGGTTAAAGTTAGACTAGTTTAAAAGATAAAACAATTCGTTTTTAAATCGCTGAAAAAGCAATAATTTATTTTAGTTCAATTCCGCTGTTTTGGATGTTCTTTATAAATTCCTTATCCCAATACGCTTGAACTTCTCCTTTTTTTAGATAGTAGATTCTGGGCGGTGAACTCCCAATAAGTTCAAAAAATGTTTTGTCGTCAATAAATGCATAGGGAAAAGTACTTTGGGTCTGCCCCTCAAATTCAGCAACTGTTTTGGACCCCGTTTGAAATAAAGTGCATAGAGTGGTATTTTTTTTTTCTTTTTCCGTTCCCAATTAGCTAGTTTAGAAGCGGCCTCTTGGCAATGTTCACAATCTAAGTTAAAAATGCTTACTAATTTATCTCCCGCTGTGAGGTCAACACGTCCCACTTTTTCAAAATGACTATAGTCGTTGAAAACGAAGGAATCATAATCTTGGATAGGTAATTGAACCCATGGAATCACCAAAAAAAAGAAAGAAAGTATCATAACGGTCTTTGGTGCTCTTTTTTGAAACCTACTTTTCTTATATAAAGTAGCAGCCATAAGTAGTAGAATCAAATTTTTTGCTACAGACTCTAGGGGAGAAAGAGCAATTAATTCACCAAAACAACCGCAGTTTTCAGTGTCCCCAAGGCTAGCCATATACAATAAATGCAAAGTGAAAATGACAATCATAAGCATGGCAATACTCAACAGTATTCTTCTATAAAAGGGCAATAGTAAACTAAAACCTAAAGCTAATTCAAGGCCAATTATGAAACGGGTTAGATATGCAGCAAAAATGCGGGTGTCAGCGAGGTTTTGTCCCATCAATGTGATTTCAAAATACCCCGGGCTAATCCATTTGGTGTAAGCAGAAAAAAGGAAGGTAAAAGCAAAAAATGTACCTAAGATTTGGATAAATCGAAACATATTCAAATATAGCTTTTTTAATAAAATAGAAAACGAGCGCAAATAGCTATATTTGTCAAATCTTAGAACGCTGGTGCTGTATGAAACACATTCGAAACTTTTGTATTATTGCCCACATTGATCATGGTAAAAGTACACTGGCTGATCGTTTACTTGATTTTACAGGTACAATCACAGAACGTCAAAAACAAAATCAGCTTTTGGATGACATGGACCTAGAACGTGAAAGGGGCATCACAATTAAATCTCATGCCATTCAGATGGACTTTACGAAAGAGGGCCAGACCTATATTTTAAATCTGATTGATACCCCTGGACATGTTGATTTTTCTTATGAAGTTTCTCGTTCTATTGCCGCTTGTGAAGGTGCGCTTCTTGTTGTTGATGCTGCCCAAAGTATTCAGGCACAAACCATTTCAAACCTTTATTTAGCTCTTGAAAATGATTTAGAAATCATTCCTGTTCTGAATAAAGTTGATTTACCCTCAGCTAATGTTGAAGAAGTAACCGACGATATTGTAGACCTTTTGGGGTGTAGCAAAGAAGAGGTTATCCCTGCTTCTGCTAAGACTGGGCTGGGAATCGATGCCATTTTAGACGCCATTTTAAAAAAAGTGCCTTCTCCAAAAGGAGATCCTGATGCCCCACTACAAGCCCTAATTTTTGACTCTGTATACAACCCTTTTAGGGGAGTAGAAACTTATTTTAGAATCCTCAATGGGCGTTTGTCAAAGGGACAAAAAATACAATTCATGGCAACAGGCAAAACCTATTTTGCTGATGAAATTGGGACTCTAAAACTCGCTCAACAACCTAAAACATTAATTGAAGCAGGAGATGTTGGCTATCTCATTACTGGAATTAAAGAAGCCAAAGAGGTTAAAGTTGGAGATACAATCACACTGGCTGAAAATCCAACCAAAGAGGCTATTGCTGGCTTTGAAGAGGTAAAGCCAATGGTTTTTGCTGGCATTTATCCTGTTGACACTGAGGACTTTGAAGAACTCCGTTCCAGTATGGAAAAACTACAACTAAACGATGCTTCTTTGGTTTTTACGCCCGAAAGTTCTGCTGCACTTGGATTTGGTTTTCGTTGTGGCTTTCTAGGGATGCTTCATCTTGAAATTATACAGGAACGCCTGGAGCGAGAATTCAATATGACTGTCATCACCACTGTTCCCAATGTATCTTATCATGCCTACACTAAAAAGAGTCCAGAAACGACTCTTTTAGTAAACAATCCCTCCGATTTACCTGATCCTTCTGTTTTGGATCGAGTAGAAGAGCCCTATATCAAAGCTTCTATTATCACCAAAGCTGACTTTGTTGGTAACGTGATGACTCTTTGCATTGAAAAAAGAGGGCAGATTACCAATCAAACCTATCTTACTCCAGAACGGGTTGAGTTAAGTTTTGATCTCCCACTGGCTGAAATTGTTTTTGATTTTTATGATCGTCTAAAAACAGTCAGTAAGGGCTATGCTTCTTTTGACTATTCACCCATCGGGTTGCGCTCCTCAAAATTAGTTAAAGTGGATATTTTACTTAATGGTAACCAAGTGGATGCACTCTCAGCTCTTATTCATGCCGACAGTGCGTACAGCATAGGAAAAAAAATGTGTGAGAAACTCAGACAACTTATTCCTAGACAGCAGTTTGACATTCCCATTCAAGCTGCCATAGGGGCTAAAATCATATCCCGTGAGACTATAAAAGCATTGCGGAAAGACGTTACTGCCAAATGCTATGGCGGTGACATCACAAGAAAGCGGAAACTTTTAGAAAAACAGAAAAAGGGGAAAAAGAAGATGCGTCAAGTGGGTAGCGTAGAGATTCCTCAACAAGCCTTCATGGCAGTGCTGAAACTGAATGATTAGAACTGAATGCTCTGTCTGTCTTTTATTTTTTAGTTTAAGGCTAGAAGAAAATTAATTTACGAGATGTCTGTCTTGAATTTACAGCGATTACCCTATAAGAATCTATCCCGCTCTATCCACCTTTTAGATTCTACTATGTCTGATCCTGATTTAGGCATGTTATTGGTCACTTAATTGGAAGTGGGTAAATAATAGCGCCCTCTCTTTATGTTTGCTAGGATAACCTTTTCCTTTTTTTATCTTTGAAACAACAACAATTAAATTTATTTGATGGGTTTCCAATCGTTTAAACGTTTATTGTTTGGTTTTGCTTTCTCTCCTTCTTTAAAAGCAAATGCTTTTGAAGTGATGAGGTTGGCTTATTTTTTAAACGCTGAGATAATTTTTATTCATGTCGGCAAACCAACCTCACAAAAAGAAAAACAATTTAATGAACTTGTTGCCCAATGCGAGAAAAGACCTGAAAAAGTGAGTGTCAGGTGGGAAAGTGGTGACCCTGTCAGAACACTTTTGGAATGTTGTAAGAAGTATGCCATAGACTTACTTTTGCTAGGGGCCCTAAAAAGAGAAAACATGGTTAAGTTTTATATGGGGTCAATCGCACGAAAACTGACCCGAAAGGCGAATTGTTCCGTTTTATTAATCTTAAACCCTTCTGTAGATCGCACCCCTTGTACTCACATCGTTGTCAATGGTTTCGAAAGCCCACAAACTGCTGATACAATTCAGGCTGCCTTTTATTTTGGAAATGCCCTTGGTACCAATAAAATAACTTTGGTTGAAGAAATCAGCCGCTCAAAGGTTGCTGTAAGAGTGAATGATAATCGCTCATTAAGGATGGCAACCCTAAAAAAGGAACGTTTAAAACGTGCTGAAGATTTACGTTTACATGACATCATAGACCGCATTCCTGAAGAAAATAAGATGAAAATTAAATGGCAAACACAAAGTATTTTTGGAAAGCGAGGCTATTCCATTGGTCACTATGCCCGTGTGATGCGCGCAGATTTGTTAGTTATGAATGCCCTTGAAGACGCTTCTTTTTGGCGACGTTTTTTCCCCAAAGATGTAGAACATATTTTAGCAGAACTACCCACCAATGTTTTAATAATTCAATCTGAGGAAAATGTCTAAATCATCAGCCATTGTCAATTTTGTTGGTCAATTGCCTAGAAACCTTTTTTCTGGCTTTGTAGTTTCCCTGATCGCATTGCCCTTAGCATTAGGGCTAGCCATAGCCTCTGAAGCTCCCCCAATAGCCGGTATCATTTCAGCTATTGTCGGAGGATCGATTGTAGCCCTTTTTGGTGGTTCGCATTTGACCATTAGTGGTCCTGGAAATGGTCTTGTAATTGTCGTGCTTAGTGCTATCACTACTTTAGGTAATGGAGATCTAAAGGCAGGCTATCTAATTACCCTTGCTGCCATTATTTTTTCTGGTGTTTTAATGTTCCTTTTCGGTCTTTTTAGGCTCGGTGCTCTGAGTGAGTTTTTCCCGGCTTCTGCCTTACAAGGAATGTTAGCTGCTATAGGAGTTGGTATTTTAGCCAAACAGTTTCATGTCATGCTAGGTGATACTCTTGTTGGTGGTAATACTATAGAACAGCTTGCTCAAATTCCGGAAAGCGTACTCAAGTTTTTTAATGAGCAACCCTTTGCTGGTATTCTAGGTTTAGGGAGTTTGATTTTTTTATTACTTTATAGTAAAATTCGAAACTCTTATTTTCACTTGATTCCGGCGCCAATGTGGGTCGTTCTAATAGCCATTGGGACAAGCTACTATTATCTTCTTGTTGTTGGAGTACCTGCTCCTATCGATGACTCTTTATTGATTCAATTTCCAGACAATCTCATTGCTGACCTACCCAAACCTGATTTCAGTAAGTTGAACACTGGAACTTTTTGGAGCGTTGTGATATCACTCACCTTAATTGCCAGCATTGAAACTCTCTTAAGCATAAAGGCTGTAGATAAACTAGATCCCAAAAAAAGACGGTCAAATGTGAATAAAGACCTGAGAGCTATTGGAGTCGCTTCAATTTTAAGTGGTTTTTTAGGAGGTCTTAATGTGGTCACTGTAATTGCTAGAAGTTCAGTAAATGCAAATAATGGTGGTTCTAATCGATCGGCCAATTTTTTTCATGCTCTTTTTTTAGTATTATTTCTGTTGTTATTTAGCCAACAAATCGCTTTAATTCCCCTCACCGCTCTCGCTGCAATATTAGTCTATACAGGATACAAGCTTTCTACACCAGAAAACCTTTTTCGCATCTATAAAATTGGTCGGGAACAGGCACTTATTTTTTTAACAACCTTAATAGCTACCTTGATCACGAACCTCATTTCTGGAATAGTCATCGGGATGCTCACTACCCTTCTCATCCATATTTTAATTAACAAAAGCTTCTTTCTGTTTTCTAGAAACGTTTTTAAACCTAATGTCTTAATGTATCAAGAAGAAGAAAGTAAAAACTATTATGTGAGCGTAAAAAACTTTTGCTCTTTCTTAAACCTGTTTAAGCTTCGTGCTAAACTTGATGAAATTCCAGAGAACCATCATGCCATAATTGATTTTTCATTGTGTGAGTTTGTGGATCATACTGCCATGGAATCTCTCAATGATTATCAACGCACTTTTGCTAAGAGAGGTGGTTTATTTGAAATTATCGGCTTGGATATCCATGCTTCAAAAACTGATCATCCTTTTGCTGTAAAAAAATCAAGGCCTATTGAGAGTCTTATTCACCTACCCCAAGTGCTCACTAGAAGACAATCTCAACTTCAAAAACTGGGTGATGATCTGGGGTGGGAGTATCTTCCTGATTTTGTGACCCAACCAGCTGCCATTGAAGACTTTTTGTTTTTTGATTCTCATGTCTTAAATTACCAATATAACAGTCTTGCGCGCGATGATCAAAAAATGCTTCTCTTTGATTTAAATTATTCTGAAGGCGCGTTTATTGCAAAGGAAGACATCAAAGCTACCTTTCTCTATATCAAAATTGACCGAACTTTACCTTCGTTTTTACTGGATAAAGAAAATTTTTATTCCAATTTATATTCTTGGATTGGTGAAAAGAAAGATATCGATTTCAAGGAATTTCCAGATTTTTCAAGAAATTTTCATCTAAGCGGTAAAAACCCAAAAGAAATTCAAAAGTTGTTTAGTAAAAAGCTTGTTTTCTTTTTTGAAAGTCATAATATTTATCATCTAGAATGTAATGGTTCTGGTTTACTCATTAAAGGCAAAGATCGGTTATTGAGTATTCAAGAAATCAAAGGAATGTTGGCCTATGGCAATGATTTAGTTCAGCTTTTAGAACAAAGCTAAATCACCGCAAAATTCGTATTTTGTAGAAAAACTTTGTCACCATGAAAAATGATTTATTTATATCAAGTCTTTTCGTATTGTTTTTTAACGTTCTGATTGGGCAGGATTCCCCTTTTGGACAAGTTGAGGTTATAGATTCAAAAATGAACTCCTTCTTTGTCTCTAATCCTAATATTGAAGTGCTCGCAAAAGGCTTTGAATGGTCAGAGGGTCCAGTTTGGGTTCCACAGCTTAATGGCCTACTCTTTTCTGACGTGCCTCAAAACAAAGTTTTTTTTTGGAGCCCTGAAAAAGGTCTAAGTTTATTTTTAGACCCAAGTGGATACACTTCTGGGGTGAGCAGCATTGGTGAAAAAGGGTCCAATGGGCTAACTCTGGATGAAAATGGCAGTCTAATTCTCTGTCAACATGGTGACCGACGAGTGGCTAAACTTACCAATTGGTCTTTTCTACAGCCCCACTATGAAACTTTAGTGGATCAATTTGAAGGAAAACGCTTTAATAGTCCTAATGACCTTGTCTTTTCAAAAAACGGAACACTTTTTTTTACAGACCCTCCGTATGGATTGAACCAGCAAGATCATGACCCAAACAAAGAACTCCCTTACAACGGTGTCTATAAATTAACGCCTAATGGCTCACTCACACTCATCACTAACAAACTTGAACGCCCTAACGGTATTGGGCTTTCTTTAGATGAAAAAACACTCTATGTGGCCAATTCTTTTGCTGTCAACCCCATTATCTTAGCGGTTAATCTAACCTCCGTTCCCTATCAATCTAGGGTTTTCTTTGACGGCAGTGAGCTCTTAAAAGACAGAGACGGACTTTTTGATGGACTTAAAGTACATTCTTCTGGGATGATTTTTGCCACAGGCCCTGGCGGTGTTTTGATAATTGATCCCGAGGGAAAACATTTAGGAACAATACTATTGCAAAACGCAACTGCCAACTGTGCCTTTGATCTAAAAGAAGATTATTTATATATGACCTCAGATTCAGTTTTAGCTCGAATTAAACTAAAATAAAATGGAACTCTTTCCTGTTGAAGCGGGTAATTTTAGACTCGACGGTGGTGCCATGTTTGGTGTTGTCCCTAAAACACTTTGGGAGCGCACCAACCCTTCTGATGCTAAAAATCGAATTGAAATGGCGTCGCGTTGCTTGCTCGTTGAAAAGGGAAAACAACTTATTCTTATCGATACTGGAATGGGCAACAAACAGGGAGATTCTTTTTTTCGTCATTATGGATTATGGGGCGACTACTCTCTTATTTCATCTCTTGCTCGGGCTGGCTTTCATCCTGACGACATCACTGATGTTTTTTTTACCCATTTGCACTTTGACCATTGCGGAGGTGCTATAAATAAAGACGGTTCTGGAACATTGGTTCCTGCTTTTAAAAACGCTCGCTATTGGGTACATCAAAAACATTGGGAATGGGCCATTTCACCAAATGCTAGAGAAAAGGCTTCCTTTTTGACTGAAAATCTCAACCCGATCGAAACAACTGGACAGCTTAACTTTATTCAGGACGAAGAAAGGCACATCAAGGAGACCCCTTTTCCCTTTGAAATACTCCTTATGAATGGTCATACTGAAAAGCAAATGCTGCCGGTCTTTAAGTACAAAGGGCAAAAAATCGTTTACGCCGCCGATCTTATACCAACCGTTGGTCACATTCCTATTCCCTACATTATGGGCTATGACACTAGGCCATTAGAAACTCTTAAAGAGAAAGATTGGTTTATGAAACTTGCGATGGAAGAAAACTACATGCTGTTTCTAGAACATGACCCTTACAACGAATTGATTTCTTTAAAAGAAACAGAAAAGGGTGTTCGTTTGGATCAAAGTTTTACATTTGAACACTTTTTTTAAGAAGATGAATAAAATTTTAGCAATTAGTCTAGTCTTTTTTCTAGTTGGATGCGGATCTATTCGATTTGTTGGTGAGCCATTGGTCGTTAACCCTTCGTTAAAAACCAAAACAGTACCTCTTACAGAGGATCAAAAAAAACAATGGCATCTTCTCGATTTGGAGAAAGATTCTATTCCAGGAACAAGTGTTTTAAGAGCTTACAAGCAATTATTACAGAACAAATCTGGAGAGCGAATTATCGTTGCGATTATTGATTCAGGCGTTGACACCTCCCACTCTTGTTTAGAAGATGTGGTATGGGTAAACGAAGATGAAATTGAAAATAATGGAATTGACGATGACAAAAACGGTTTTGTAGATGATCGGCATGGCTGGAATTTCTTAGGTAGCTCGGATAAGGAAAACATGGAATATGTGCGCCTAATGAAGATCACTGACCCCTCCACAGAAGAGTTCAACGTGTATGCTTCCTTTCTTAACGAAGATAAGAGTAATGTTAGCAGTGAGCTACCTCAAATTAGTGCTCTACTTAAAAGAATCAAGAATGCCGACAGGGTCTTGTCTACGTCTTTGGGAACGAAAGACTATTCTCTTCAACAAGCAAAAGACATAAGCCCTAAAAGCCCTGCAATTATTGACGCCATTCGGATGAAGGAGTTTTTGATAAAAGCAAACATCATGGTTGCTGATGTTGAAGAATATTTAGACTACCTAGAAACGCGCATGAATTTCCATTTTAACATTGACTTTGAGGGGCGTTTGGTTGTTGGTGACAATCCCAATGACCTAGAAGATAGGCTTTATGGAAACGCCAATGTAGTAGGCCCTTCACTTAAAAGTGCAGAACACGGCACTCATGTAGCTGGTATTATTGCTGGGGTATGTGGTCAAAAAAGCGTTTTTCAAGGGGTGGCTCAAAATTTAGAGCTAATGATAATAAGAGCTGTCCCTGACGGAGATGAGTATGATAAGGATGTGGCCTTGGCCATCAGATATGCCGTGGATAACGGTGCACGTGTGATTAATACCAGTTTTGGAAAGGATTTTTCACCTCACCAAGAATGGGTTTTTGATGCACTTCGTTATGCTGAATCTAAAGATGTGTTAATAGTCAATGCGGCTGGGAATGATAATAAAAACATAGACTTTGGTGCGTCTCCCTCCTATCCTACTGACCAAATAGAAGGTGTGGAGTTTATCAACAACTTCTTGACGGTAGGCGCCACAGATTCTGTCTATAGCTCAAATCAAGTTGCCTCTTTTTCAAACTTTGGTGCCTCAGCGGTTGACATTTTTGCACCAGGCTCAAAAATATACTCTACTGTTCCAGGAGAGGACTATAAGTATTTGAGTGGCACTTCTATGGCTGCTCCAAATGTGGCTGGAATTGCTGCCGTATTGCGCTCTTTTTTTCCTTCATTTTCTGCCGCCACGATAAAAAAAATAATTCTAGATTCTGGTGTCCCCCTATTCCAAGAAGTCATCCAGCCTGAAAATAAGCTTTTGGTCTCACCAAATGATCTCTCTAAGACTGGCAAAATGGCCAATCTTTATAATGCGTTACTCCTTGCCTCCAAAACCAAAAAAAAATGAAAAAACCCTTTATCTCCTTATCGTTCTTAATGACTCTAAATATAGCCGTCTGCCAAACCTACTGGCAACAAGAGGTGGACTATAAAATGGTTGTGGACATGGATGTTGAATCTCATCAATATGAGGGTATTCAATCTCTTGTTTATAACAACCATTCGCCAGACACTTTAAAAAGTGTTTATTTTCATTTGTTTTACAATGCCTTTCAACCCGATAGCGAAATGGCAATACGATTAAAAAATGGAAAAGATCCTAACACCCGTTTTCAGGTTAATTTTGACACCTTACAGCCACAAAACCAAGGGTATTTAAAGGTTACTAATCTAAAACAAGATGGTGTCAATTTAGTTCCCAAAACAGCAGGAACAATTTTAGAAGTGCCATTGGCCAAACCGCTACTGCCTAATCAGTCTACTGAATTCACACTGGCGTTTTCAGGTCAAGTACCCTCCATGATTCGCCGTGCTGGAAAAAACTCAAAAGAAGGTGTTGCCTTGTCAATGGCCCAATGGTTTCCTAAAATGGCAGAATATGACTTTGATGGGTGGAATGCTGAGCCCTATTTAGGAAGAGAGTTCCATGGGGTTTGGGGAAATTTTGATGTGACGATCACAATTGACAAGAACTATACCGTTGCTGCAAGTGGTTACTTACAAAATAAAGAAGAAGTAGGACACGGATTTGCAGATACTAAAAAAGCAAAAGCAAAGCGAGGAAAGTTGACCTGGCATTTTGTGGCACCAAAGGTTCATGATTTTACATGGGCTGCAGATCCAGACTATATTCATGATATCTACCCAGGACCCAATGGAGTAGATCTTCATTTTTTTTATAAGGATAATCCTGAAATTATTGAAAATTGGAAAAAATTACAACCAATAACAGCCTCATTAATGCAGTTTTATAATAATACTATTGGACCATATCCTTACGAGCAGTATAGCGTTGTGCATGGTGGTGATGGGGGAATGGAGTATGCGATGCTCACTTTAATTACTGGTGGACGTTCTTATGAGGGTCTTGTTGGGGTCACGGCACACGAGCTTGCCCATTCTTGGTTTCAACATGTACTAGCTACAAATGAAATGAAACACGAATGGATGGATGAAGGATTTACTTCCTTTATTAGTGCTTATGCTGAGGCAGCTGTATTAGAGAAACAAGACGATTTTCCTATTGAAAGATCATATATGGGTTATTTTGCGCTTGCCCGCTCTGGAAATGAACAGCCTCAAATGACAAACGCAAATCGATATAGTTATAATTATGCTTATGAAAGAACTGCTTATTCTAAAGGGGCTGTTTTTTTAGCGCAATTAGGATATGTCATAGGCCAAGAAAATTTGTCAAAAACTTTGCGAGAATATTATAGAGAGTTCAAGTTTAAGCACCCCCGTCCTAATGATTTTAGAAGGGTTGCAGAACGTGTTTCTGGCATTCAGTTAAAGTGGTATTTGACCGACTGGACACAAACAACTAATACTATAGACTATGGTATTCAAAGTGTGGTTGAAACTGATGAAGATCAAACGGAAATTACATTGAGACGTTTACAAGAGATGCCCATGCCCGTTGATCTTTTAGTGAACCTTAAAAATGGTCAGCAAAAGTTATATTACATCCCCTTAACGATCATGCGAGGGCAGAAAGAAAATCCGTACAATATGCCCTGGACACAATTGGAAGACTGGTCATGGGCAAACCCTGAATATCGCTTTTTAATTGATCTTCCAAAAGAAGATATTCTTTCTGTTGTTATTGACCCAACCTTTTTTCTTGCTGATATCAATCGGGAGAACAACTTATATTTGCAAGAAGAAAGAGAAACATCATCAAAAGCCGAAAAATAAAAGAAAAGTTTGTTATAGACTCATTGTTTAGCGAGGGGACGCGAGTTCGGGGTGGTCAGTTAACTATAATTTATAAGCGAGCTTTATGTGATTCTTTGAGATGGGGAATTAGTGTGCCGAAAAAAAAGGTGCCTAAAGCAACACGACGAAATAGAATCAAAAGGCAAATGAGAGCGGCTATTGATCATTATCTTATTGATCATCCTACTTTATTAGATAGACCAATCGCAATCTTTATTATCTACAATCACGATGATTTTATCGTTTTTGATGACTTGAAAACAAATCTAAATAGGCTTTTTGGTCTTGTTTTTTATTCGAAAGAATAATACATCGCGCAGTGAGGAATATTGTCTTCTAGATAGTCTTCTCCTCTATATTCAAAACCTAAACTTGAATAAAAAGACTCTAGGTGTTTTTGCGCGGATATTTTTATTGGAAAGCCAATGAATTTTTGTTGGCAGAATTTGATGGCCTTTACGATCACGTTTTTTCCATAGCCTCTGTTTCTTTCTTTGGCTTCTACAACAACTCTACCTATTGAAACATACCCGTTTTTTGGTGGAATGATTCTTGCGTAAGCGCAAATATTTTCCTCTTTTGTTTTTCCAATAAGGTGGTATGCGTTCTGGTCTTGGTTATCAATGTCTTGGTAAACACAGTTTTGCTCCACGATAAACACAGCCGCTCTTAGCCTCAGAAGCGCATATAAATCCGTTGTTGTGAGCCTGTCAAAAGGGACAATTTTCCACTTCATCTTTATGAAAAAAATCAACAAATTTTATCGACGCGTCTTTGGTGTCTCCCACCCTCAAATGGTGTTTTTAAAAATGACTCAACAATGTCGAGGAGATTTTCCTCCGTTATAAATCTAGAAGGTATGCATAGAATATTTGCATTATTGTGTGCTCTTGCCAAATTGGCTAACTCTTTATTCCAACATAGTGCTGCTCTAACTTCTTTGTATTTATTCGCTGTGATGGCCACACCGTTTCCACTACCACATAGAAGGATACCGAATTCTGCGTTTCCTTCAATTATGTCTTTTGCTACTGGATGAACAAAGTCTGGATAATCGACACTTGTTACCGTGTCTGTTCCATAATTTTTTATGTTATGGCCCTCTTTTTTTAAATATTCTAGTAGCACGTTTTTACGAATATAACCAGCATGGTCATTTCCTATGCTTATTTTCATAATTCCATTTTAAGTAAAAGTAATAAACACATATGGTAAATTTGTTTATTTGTTAATTGACTTGAAAACTATTTGTTAATAATTAGGTACAATATTTTTTGTTTTGCTTTTTCTTTCTCTTGATTATAAAAATTTATTGGAAAGTCGTTTCTTTTTTTTCTTATTTATAAGATAATTATGGGTAGTTTTTGTTGCCCTTATAAACACAAAATGGATTGATTTTTCAAACAATTTATTCTCTTTTTGAATAGTTAACCAATGTTAATTACTTCTCTAATCTATTTGTTTTTAGAATATTGTAATGTTGAATTTAGCTCATTAAGTATTAATAATAATTATACGATCTAATAAAAAAAGAAATGCGTGCCATTTTTTACCGCTCTTAACACACAATCATAAACATAAGATATTAATTAAAAAAAAAGTAAAGTATGATTAATTGTAAACTAACGTTGAAAACCTCATTTTAAAAAGCAGATGGTGTAACTTTGTTTTCTATATAAAGATAAATGTCAAAAAGAAAACACACACAATTACGTGTAGAAAAGAAAATACAAGAGATTTTCCTAAGCCGTCCCACACAAAAACTTAATTATAAACAGATAGCAAGCCTTTTAAACGTTACTGATACTAAGGGAAGAAATGAAATCATACGTTCTTTAGGAAGATTGAGTAATAAAAAGGTAATTAAAAATGAATCAAGAGGATTATACCAATTGCTTCAGAGAGCACAAAAAACAGCAGAGGCAAAATTTATTTTACTTCCAAATAGCAAAGGGTCTGTATATCAAGATGAAGAGGAAATATATATAAAAATAAAAAAAAAAAATTTCGGTCTTGCGTTACATGGGGATACTGTAGAAATAAGTTATGAGAGAAATAGAAGAAAAGAGGAATGGGAAGGACGGATTTTACGTGTTTTAGAAAGAAATAAAAGGGAATACGTTGGCATTCTAGAGAAACACAAAGATTTTGCGTTTGTAATAACCAGAAACATTAGAATGCATGCCGATTTTTTTATACCAAAAACTAATGCAAAGAAATATAAAGATGGGGAAAAGGTTGTTGTTGTATTTGATAATTGGCAGCAAGGAGAAGACAGCCCAACCGGAAAAATTGTGAAAACCCTAGGTATACCAGGGGAACAAGAAACAGAAATACATGCCATTCTCCACGAGTATGGTCTTCCTTATAGCTTTTCTCCTGGTGTAGAAAAGGAGGCGGAGGAAATAGAAACGACTATTAAAAGGGATGAAATTAAAAAAAGAAGAGATTTCAGAAGAAAACTTACATTTACTATCGATCCGGTCACTGCTAAAGATTTTGATGATGCACTTTCTTTCGAAATTTTATCCAATGGATCCTATGAAATAGGAATTCATATAGCGGATGTATCACATTATGTTCGACCAGGATCCTCTTTGGAAGAAGAAGCTTACAACCGAGCTACCTCAGTTTATCTTGTCGACCGTGTCATTCCTATGTTGCCAGAAAAACTATCCAATGGGGTGTGTTCTCTCAGGCCAAAAGAAGAAAAGCTAACAATGAGTGCCGTATTTGAGATTACGCCATCAGGAAAAATAGTTTCTAAATGGTTTGGTAAAACTGTCATCTTATCAAACCATCGTTTCTCCTACGAAGAGGTTCAAGATTTATTAGAAAGTAATTCACCTGTAGTCTCACAAGAAACATCTCTAAAAAAGGTTGCATACACAATTAGCTCAGAAATGTTTGAAGCTCTAAATACTTTAGACAGTCTCGCCCAAAAAATTAGAATGAAACGATTTGAGAACGGAGCACTCTCTTTCGATCGACAAGAAGTTAATTTTACTCTTGATAATGATAATCAACCTGTAGGAGTCCATTTTAAAGTGTCTAAAAGAGCACATCAGTTGGTGGAAGAATTTATGCTCCTTGCGAATAGAAATGTAGCAGAAATGATAGGAAAAAGAAAAGAAAAGTTACCCTTTGTTTATCGTATTCACGATGAACCAGACCCAGATAAATTAGATTCATTGAGAGAATTCGTTCAGCGTTTCGGATATACTTTTAACGTAGAAAAAAAGAATATTGCTAAAAGCATAAATTCTCTATTGACGAAAAGCTCTGGGAAGAAAGAACAACACATAATAGATACGTTAGCCTTAAGAGCAATGAGCAAAGCAATATATACGACACAAAACATTGGCCATTACGGTCTGGCTTTCTCTCATTATACACATTTTACCTCACCGATTAGAAGATATTCAGATGTTTTAGTGCATCGATTATTAATACAATACCAAAATGAACCGAAGCAGGGTACAGCACAAGATTTAGAAGCTGCATGCGAACATGCATCAAATAGAGAACAACTTGCCACAAAAGCAGAACGAGATTCTATTAAATATATGCAAGTTGTCTATATGCAAAACCAGATTGGAAAAACTTATGATGGAGTGATATCAGGCGTTACAGAAAGAGGGATTTTTGTTGAATTAAACGAAAATAAGTGCGAAGGAATGATTCGCGTTGCGGATATTGAAGGAGATTATTTTGTTTTTCTAGATAAAGAATTTGCTTTGGTGGGGCAACGGACAAAAAAAGTTTTTGAATTGGGAGATCCAATAACGATTAGAGTTAAAAAAGCAGATGTAATCAAAAGACACCTTGATTTTGTTCTTGCTTAAAGCGTATCTTTGTAACGAAAAAAGCACTAATTATAAATGAAATTCTATATTGCTTTTCTTTGGTTTATTCTTTTCTCTTTCACAGGAATCGCGCAAGAAAAAAGAATAGTCATTGTTTCCCCTTTTTCTGCTCTCAAAATATTTTCTGGAATGGAAGTCCAACTAATTCCCTCAGAGGAGAACAAGGTAATCGTTTATGGGGACTATCAGCAAAGCGTTATCGTTCAAAAAAAAGGATCAACCTTAAAAATCAAGCAATCTATTACATCTTTAATTACGAAAGAGTTTTCATTTGTAGAAATCTATTTTAGCCAACCAGTTAATCATATAACGGCCAACCAACGAAGTAAAATAACAGCAAAGCAACGATTAGAACAAGAAGAAATTTCACTAAAAGTAAGAGAGGGATCAAAGGTTGCCTTTGAAATAGATTCTGAGAGAATCAAAAGTAACGTAGCCACAGGGGGAAGACTAACCCTAGAAGGCACAACGAAAACCTTAGACCTAAAAATCAACTCAGGCGGTAGTTGCGAAGCAGAAAAATTAAAAGCAGAAAGCGTTATTACCCACGTTGTTGCGGGCGGTGTGGCTTATGTAAATGCGAAAGACCAATTAGAAGCTAAGGTTACAGGCGGAGGGATAGTGCGTGTCTTTAGTAAACCACGGAAACAAATTACACAAACCACACTCGGAGGAAAGATTATAGTGAACGACTAAAAAAACCCGAATAAACGGGTTTTTAAGAGAGGCATCGAGCGGATTCGAACCGCTGTAAAAGCTTTTGCAGAGCTCCGCCTAGCCACTCGGCCACGATGCCATGGAGCACAAAAATAGCAAATTTAATAGCAAAGTAATTTATTTAGCGCATAAGTTCTAATTGAACAGCTACTTCGTCTACATTGCCCCCTATGGGTGGATTTTTCTTAACCACTTTTACTTTTACCGTTTCAACACTCAGATGTTCCTCAAGTATAGAGGTTCCAATACGGTGAGCTACATTTTCTAGAAGGTACGCCCTTTTCTTCATCTCTCTTTTTACGATAGCATGAAGAGCAACATAATCAACAGTGTCGCGTAAATTATCGGAATTTGAAGATAGAGAAAGGTTTGTATCTACCTCAATATCAACAATATAGTCACTTCCTATACGGCTTTCCTCATCCATACAGCCATGAAAGGCATACAGACGAATCGAATTCAAAAAAATCTTTCCCATTGCAAATTTTAGCAAATATAGAAAGTCTTGTGGGATGAACTCGATAACAACGAAATCAATATCTTTGCCTACATAAATTAAGCGATGGAGAAGTCCTTAAACTTTATTGAACAAGTCATAAATGAAGATCTAAATAAAGACTATTCACTCTCTTCCCTTCGTTTTCGTTTCCCTCCCGAACCGAATGGCTTTCTACACATTGGTCATGTGAAAGCCATATGCTTAAATTTCAATTTAGGAGAACAATATAACGCCCCTGTATATCTGCGTTTCGACGACACTAACCCAGCAAAAGAAGATACGGAATATGTCGAAGCGATAAAAAAAGACATCCTGTGGTTGGGCTATCAATGGACAAAAGAATGTTATGCATCAGATTATTTTGACCAGTTATATGAGTGGGCACACCACCTTATAGATAAAGGACTGGCATACATAGACTCTCAAACATCGGAGGAAATCGCCTCCCAAAAAGGAACCCCAACACAAGCAGGAAAAGAAAGTCCGTATAGAAAACGAACTATAGCTGAAAATATGGCTCTTTTTACAGACATGAAAGAGGGGAAGTTTAAAGAAGGAGCCCACGTGTTAAGGGCAAAAATTGATATGTCCTCACCCAACATGCTACTTCGAGATCCTATAATGTATCGTATCCTTTTTAAAGAACATCACAGAACAGGAAAAAATTGGTGTATTTATCCAATGTATGACTGGACACATGGAGAGTCAGATTACATAGAACAAATATCACACTCTCTTTGTACCTTAGAGTTTAAACCTCACCGAGAGCTATATGATTGGTTTTTACAAGCGCTACAACCTCATGCACTTCCTCTTGTCCCTAAACAACGTGAATTTGCACGGCTCAATTTATCCTATACAGTAACTAGCAAAAGAAAACTCGCCAGTCTTATCGAAAAAGGGCTTGTCAGCGGATGGGATGACCCTAGAATGCCAACTATATCGGGTCTGCGAAGAAGAGGATATACACCAGCAGCTCTGCGTAAGTTTGTTGAGGTGGCTGGTGTTTCAAAACGAGAGAACGTTATTGATCTCTCGCTATTAGAATTTTGTGTGAGAGAAGATTTGAATCAAAACGCACCAAGAGTAAATGCCATACTCAATCCAGTTTCACTTGTTATTACAAATTATCCTGAGGATCAAACGGAGACACTCTTTGGAGAAATAAATCCAGAAAAACCAGATCTAGGAACAAGAGAAATACCCTTTTCTAAGAGATTATATATTGAACGTGAAGATTTTAAAGAAGAGGCTAACAGAAAGTTCTTCCGCCTCACAATAGGAAAAGAAGTTCGTTTAAAAAATGCATATATAATCAAGGGAGAACACGTAGAAAAAGACGATGTAGGAAACATTACTACAATTTACTGTACTTATGATCCAGAAAGCAAAAGCGGTAGTGGAACTGAAGCAAGCCAGCGTAAGGTAAAGGGAACATTACACTGGCTGAGTCAAGCACAAGCGCTGCCCGTCAAAGTAAATCTTTATGACCGCCTTTTCAAAGTTCCAGCTCCAGACCAAGACAAAGAGATTTCTTTTTTAGAGCATATCAACCCAGACTCGTATAAGCAAATTGACGCCTTTGCAGAACCAAGTGTCAAAGGAGCTAAGCCAGGAAGTTTATATCAATTTCAACGTATGGGCTATTTTGCGGTAGACCAAGACAGCCGCCCAGAGGAGTTGTTATTCAACAAAACCGTTGGCCTACGAGACACGTGGGCAAAGCAACAGACGACTCAGTAATTTATTGTTTTTGGGCGTCGTCTCCTCCTTTATTTTTTAATCTTTGATTTTCAGCTTTCATTGCCTCACCAATTTGATTGCTGGCTGTAAAAGAAGCTACCATATTATTGAGCATGTCACTTCCTGCTTGAGGAGAATTGGGCAATAAGATTAGGTTACTATTGGTCTCTTCACCAATGGACTGCAATGTGTCATAGTGTTGAGTTACTACGATAAGGGCTGACGCCTCTTGAGAGTTTATTCCTACATTATTTAAAACATCAACAGAGTCTTCTAATCCTCGAGCAATTTCCCGTCTTTGATCAGCAATTCCCTGCCCTTGTAGCCGTTTGCTTTCAGCTTCGGCTTTCGCTTTTTCTACTATAAAAATGCGTTCAGCATCACCTTCGTATTGAGCAGCCACTTTTTTTCGCTCAGCAGCATTAATCTGATTCATAGCTGATTTGACTTCAGCATCAGGATCAATATCAGTAACTAAAGCTTTAATAATATCATAGCCATAATTAGTCATAGCATCATTAAGCTCCCCTTTGACCGCATTAGCTATTTCATCTTTCTTTTCAAAAACATCATCTAATTTCATTTTAGGAACAACAGCTCTCACAACATCAAAAACATAAGATGTAATTTGATCTTGAGGGAAATCTAACTTATAAAAGGCATCATAAACCTTGTCGTAAACAACTTTATATTGAACAGATACCTTCAACTTAACGAATACATCGTCCTTCGTTTTAGTCTCTACAATCACATCCAATTGCATTATACGTAAAGTAATTCTTCCAGAAATCCGATCAATTAAAGGAATTTTTATGTGTAAACCAGACTGCCTAATGGCGAGAAAGCGACCAAAACGCTCAATTATTGCTGCAGTCTGTTGCTTGACAATAAAGAGTCCAGAAACAATTAAAAGGAAACCAAAAACGAATAAGGAAATAATCAAATAATTCATGAATCTAAATTTAGGTTAACAAAAAAACTTGTGGCAGAAACCAATCTATCTAAAGTTACGTCTTTTCCAAGGATTTCCATAATTGAAAATAAATCAGGGCCAGATAAACTTCCGACCAACGAAAGGCGTAATGTTTGCATAACTGATCCGATGGCCACATTCTCAGATTTTGCCCAATCCAATAGCTCACCCTTCAGATTAGCAAAAGGTTTTTGCTCGAGCAGAACCTTTGATTTTTCTAAAATGGCAATAGGGTTTTTCTTCAGTATTTTCCGTGCTATTTTTTCATCAATAGAAGGGTTTTTTATGAATACCTCAATTTGAGCCCCGATGTCACTGAGCAAATCTATTCGTGAAGCAATCAGTGACACAATTTTTATTTTGTTTTCCCTGCTGAAAGATTTTAATGGTCTAAAATAAGAGGCAAATTGATTGAGAAGATCCTCAGGTGTATAGCTACTTAAATGTTGCTGATTAATCCATTTTGCTTTAGTGTAGTCAAAGCGGGCCCCCCTTTTCTGAATACCCTCTATATGAAACTCTTCAATGAGCTGATTCATTTTATAAATCTCCTGTCCAGATGTATTATTCCACCCAAGAAGGGCCAGATAGTTTGTCATAGCTTCTGGAAGAAACCCTAACTCTCTGAAGCCAATATTTTCTTCGTTCCAACTTATTGGAAAAACGGGAATACCAAGCTTATCACCATCCCTTTTGGAGAGTTTCCCTTTTCCGCTAGGTTTTAAAATAAGGGGCAAATGAATAAAGGTCGGAGATTTCCACCCAAAGGCAGTGTATAACAAATCATGAAATGGTAATGAGGGTAACCACTCTTCTCCACGAATTACAGTCGAAATCTCCATTAGATGATCATCAATAACATTGGCAAAATGATACGTAGGAAACCCATCTTTTTTCATCAAAATTTTATCATCAATAGTATTTGAATTTACTCGTATAGTACCCCTGACATTGTCAGAGACAACTATTTCATGGTTAGGTTGGACTAAGAGGCGAATCACAAAGGGTTTTTCAGCAAGAGCTTTGTCAACTTCTTGTGATGTCATGGTGAGGCTATTTTTTAACCGTAATCTATTCTGCGCACTGTAGAGAAAAGCACCCCCTTTACTAGTGTCCTCCTCTCGAAGTTTTTGGAGATCTTCATCACTATCAAAGGCATAATAAGCTTTTCCCTCCCCCACTAATTGTTCTACATGTTTTTGATAAAGATCCTTTCTTCCGCTTTGATTATAAGGGCCGAAAGGGCCTTCCTTTCTACCCCCTTCATCAGGTTCGATACCCGCCCAAGTTAAAGCCTCCACGATATAGTCTTCACTGCCTTTGACTAAACGTTTTTGATCGGTATCCTCAATTCTCAAAATAAAATCACCGCCATGTTTTTTCGCATATAAATAATTATATAGAGCTGTGCGTAATCCCCCTATATGTAGAGGACCTGTGGGGCTAGGTGCAAAACGGACACGTATTTTCATTATTTTTTTTTGCAAAGATAGCTGCTTTTCATTGTGGGCGTCAGTATTTTATAGAATCTCTATATTTGCAAAAAAAAGCGAAGGTGATTGAATATCTAAGTTTACCCTCTGGTTTGAGAGCGTCTGCTTTAACAGCAACCATAACAAATATTGTAATGACAAGGGGATCTGACATTGTGCACTTATCGTTCAATTTTGTGTCAGGCGACGCACTCTTAGAATTGAACAAGAGACATTTAGCGCATGAGTACGAAACAGATATCCTAACCTTTGATTATGGGACTCCCAATAAAATAGAAGCGGAAGTTTTTATTTCTACCAAAGCGACTGAAGAAGCCCCTAGTAGATTTTCAGAAACAGCTGAAAATGAGGCAATTAGGCTAATTGCACATGGTCTTTACCATTGTCTAGGGTATACCGATAAAACAGAAGAAGAAAAGGTACAGATGCGCATTTTGGAAAATGAGTTTATAGCAAGGTTCCACGTGAAACAGAAAAAGTATGTTTGATCAAACCTATGATGTCTTAGTAGTAGGAGCGGGTCATGCTGGATGCGAGGCAGCGGCAGCAGCAGCAAACCTAGGGTCTAAAACGCTACTAATAACTATGAATTTGCAAACGATAGGTCAAATGTCATGCAACCCTGCAATGGGTGGAATAGCTAAAGGCCAGATCGTTCGCGAAATAGATGCTCTAGGGGGTTATAGTGGAATCGTTTCCGATTACAGTGCCATACAATTCAAAATGTTGAACCTTTCAAAGGGTCCGGCCATGTGGAGCCCTCGCACTCAAAATGATCGACAACTCTTCTCTCAATCATGGCGTCAACTTTTAGAGCAAACGGAAAAGCTTGACTTCTACCAAGAAATGGTAGTAGATCTGATTACTAATAAAGAACAAGTTGTTGGAGTGGTGACCAGCCTAGGAATAAAGATATATGCTAAATCCATTATATTAACGAACGGGACTTTCTTAAATGGTCTTATCCATATTGGCGAAAAAAATTTCGGCGGCGGACGCGCCGGAGAAAATGCAGCACACGGGTTGACCCAAACCCTTGTCAACCTTGGCTTTGAAACCGGAAGGATGAAAACAGGAACCCCACCTAGGGTTGATGCCCGTTCCTTAGATTACTCCCTGATGGAAGAACAACCTGGAGATCTAAAGCCACAAAAGTTCTCCTACAGTACCTTAACGAAACCATTAGAGAAGCAAAAAAGTTGTCATATTACCTATACCAGCGAAGAAGTACATGATCTGTTGCGTGAAGGTTTCGATCGCTCACCAATGTTTAATGGGCGAATTCAAAGTACAGGCCCCCGTTATTGTCCCTCTATAGAGGACAAGATCAACAGGTTTTCAGAAAAAAACCGCCATCAGATTTTTGTAGAACCTGAAGGATGGAATACAGTGGAAGTTTATGTGAACGGGTTCTCTACTTCTTTACCAGAAGACATACAATACAATGCACTCAAAAAAGTAAAAGGCTTCGAAAAGGTTAAATTTTTTAGGCCAGGGTATGCCATTGAATATGATTATTTCCCACCCACTCAATTAAGACACAGTCTGGAAACAAAATTAATTAAAGGCCTGTTTTTCGCTGGACAGATCAATGGCACTACAGGCTATGAAGAAGCGGCGGCACAAGGCATAATGGCTGGGATCAATGCTCATATGTCAATTAGAGAAAAAAAGCCATTGGTGTTAGGACGTAATGAGGCATACATTGGTGTTTTGATCGATGATTTAATTTTAAAAGGGACTGAGGAACCTTACAGAATGTTTACATCAAGAGCTGAATACAGGACGCTCCTAAGACAAGACAACGCAGATGAAAGACTTACGCCACTGGCCCATAACTTAGGTTTAGCAAATGACGAACGGCTTGAGACCGTTTATAAAAAGCGAAAGGAAACAGAAAAAGCGACCGCCTTTCTATCCACTCAAAGTTTCGCTCTAGAGACAGCTAACAAACTGTTGCAGAGGAAGCAAAGCGCATTGGTAAAACAAACAGATAAATATGCGAAGCTCCTTTCTCGTCCTCAAATTTCTAGAACAGACCTCTTGGAGTTTCCTGTAGTTCAAAAATTTTTGGATCAAGAAAAAATTTCAACAATCGCATATGAACAGGCAGAAATTGAAATAAAATATGCTGGCTATATCGCCAAAGAACAAAAAAATGCAGACCGGTTGCAAAAATTGGAGCATGTAAAGATCCCCACCGGCTTTAATTATGAGCAATTAAAGTCTTTATCACATGAGGCCCTTGAAAAACTGAATGCAGCCCGACCTGAAACCCTCGCCCAAGCGGCACGGATTAGCGGAATCAAGCCTAGTGATATTAGTGTTATACTTGTAGCAATTTCAAAATAATAACGTTTCACGTGAAACAATGAAGAGAAAAAAAGACAAACTCCTTTTAGTAGGAAAGGACTACCTAGTTTCTCAAAAACCCTTTAAAATCTATTGGGACAGTCAACAAAAACTAGGGTGGACCGATATTGATCCTGCTTCAACCATGGACTCTTATTATGCCTCAGAAGCCTATGATTCTCATAAAGTGAAGCAAAAAACATTGCGTGATTGGGTCTATAAAACAGTTCAACAATGGATGTTCCGCTATAAGTGGAGAAAAATAATTCAAAAAAGCAAGAGGACGATCTTTACTCATTTAGATTACGGAGGTGGTGTGGGAGGCTTTTCATCCTTTACCCAAAAAAAAGGAATTACAACAACTATTGTCGAGAATAGCTCTGGCGCTTTAACTCAATTAAAAAAAGAAGGACACCATGCCTATGGTAGTCTAGAAGAGATAGAATCAGACGAAAAGTTTGATTTAATTACACTCTGGCATGTTCTTGAACACCTTCCTAATCCCAAAGAGACTGTAAAGAAACTTAAGGACAGATTGAATGCTAAAGGACTGTTAGTACTAGCGGTGCCCAACTTAAACTCATTTGATGCTAACCACTATCAAGAATATTGGGCAGGCTATGACTTACCACGCCATCTATGGCATTTCTCAAACAAGGGTTTGCAAAAAATAACTGAAAACGTTGGGTTTTCATTACTCTCTAAACACCCTCTTTTTTTTGATTCTTTTTATGTATCAATGCTCTCACAACAACACAAAACAGGAAAAACACAGATTTTAAAAGCGATTTATATAGGCCTTATTTCAAACTTGAAAGCAATCAAAAAGGGAAACTATTCGTCTAGTTTTTTTGTGTTTTCTAAATCCGATTCCTTCTTAATGTGAATTAAACGAGTAAGTTGAAGACACAAATCAGTAAAGACCATCTTTGCGCTAGCATTTCTTTCTAAATAATGGTGGGTCTCTTCAAAAAGAAACACCATTTTTTTTATATTGAGATGATGCACAAAGGGGGCAAGTTTATTTATATTAAAGTCCGTTTGTGATTGGAAAGAGGTGAGCTCCCTCAAGTTATAGTTTAATAAAAAGGCATCTCTAATCACATTAATGCTATACAGTATGAAGCCCTTTTGTTTTTCTTTTTCCAATGCGACCATACTTTCCACCCATGTCATTAAATCTAAAACAACCCCTTTATTATTCTTTGCTGAAAAGGAAGCCCTTAATAAACTGACCAACAAACTTTCAAAAGGATTTTGGTTCGATTCTTCAACCAACCGGAAGAGCTTGTTTAAACTGCCGCCCAGTGAACCGACCTTTTCCAATAATGAATCCTCCCAACGGTTTCTTTTTATAAAATCTTTTAAAGTCTCATCAGAAAGGGGCGGAACCGAATGGGTTTGACAACGAGATACAAGGGTAGGGAGTAATTTAGCTTCTTTACTGATCAACATAAAAAAGGTGTTTTTGGGAGGCTCTTCTAAAATTTTTAAGAATTTATTTGCCGCTTCAATACCAATGCATTCTACTCCCCAAACCACACAAACCTTAGCGCCACCCATGAACGACTTTAAATTCATTTTGTGTTGCATTGACGCAATATCTTTGACTCTTATCTGTGCTTTTTTGTTTCCAGATTGGAGCCATTCGACCCAATCTGCGGTTAGTCCATAGAGGTTGTTTTCTACAAAAGAATACCAGTTTGGTAAAAGTCTTTCAATAGTATCGGCCGAATTCTTTTCTTGAATTATGGTAGGAAAAACATAATGTAGATCAGGGTGTTTTGCAAGTTGTGCCAGTTTTTTTCCTTGTTTGACAGAGGCATAGAGTTGCTGAGAACTATAAAGAAGTAAAATTGCTTGATAAAGGACAAGAGCAAATCCGCCAAACCCTTCGGTATCTATAAACAACTGAGCATGAGGAATACGGCTCTGATCAATAGCTCGCTTTAGTTGTGAAAGAAGCTGTTCTTGCCCTACAATTTCATCTTCTAGCATAATCAAAGATATGGTTTCTTAGTTGCATTTATAGACCAAAAGACCTATGAAAAACAACAAAAATGGTATTTTTACAAAAACAGGACAAATGGAGACACTAAGCGCGCAAACACTTGGAAATGAGAGGGTTATAATTAGAGTAGACTTTAATGTTCCTCTAGATAAAGAAGGTAATGTATCAGATGCAACACGAATCATTGCAGCCAAACCAACAATTGACCTCATTCGATCAAAAGGCGCAAGTTGTGTTTTACTGTCGCATCTTGGAAGACCTAAAGGAGTAACACCCGCACTATCTCTAAAACAAATAGTATCAAAAGTTTCGGAGGTTTTAGCACTACCAGTTCAGTTTTGCAACAGTTGCATTGGATCCGAAGCAGAATCTTCAGCGGCTTCGCTTCAGCCAGGAGAAGTTTTGTTGATGGAAAACCTACGGTTTCATGATGAAGAGACAGCAGGAGATTTAGCCTTTTCAAAGGCCCTAGCACAACTGGGTACATTTTATGTTAATGACGCATTTGGTACAGCTCACAGGGCACATGCTTCAACCACAGTAATGGCTCAATTCTTCAATGGAAAGAAATGTTTTGGCAAACTTTTGGAACAAGAAATCAAGGCCATTAAAAAGGTGATGGAAACAGGAGAAAAACCAGTTCTTGCAATATTAGGGGGAGCAAAAGTTTCCTCAAAAATCACCATTATTGAAAGTATGATGGATAAAATTGACCATTTAATAATCGGAGGCGGAATGGTTTACACTTTTATAAAGGCCCAAGGGGGGAAAATCGGAAATTCTATTTGCGAAGATGACTATCAATTTGTTGCTCTTGAGATATTAGAAAAAGCCAAAGCTAAAGGAGTTCAAATTCATCTTCCCGTTGACGTGGTTTGTGGGGACGCATTCAGCAATGATGCTACTCAAAGGATAGCAGCTGTAGAAAATATTGAGAATGGATGGGAAGGAATGGATGCTGGACCAAAATCAATAGCACATTTTACAGCAGTAGTGCAGCGCTGTAAAACCATATTATGGAATGGCCCTTTGGGCGTATTTGAATTTTCGAACTTTGCCTTAGGTACTATCGCACTGGGTGAGGCTATTGCGTCTCAGACAGCCAAAGGAGCTTTTTCTTTGGTCGGAGGTGGCGATTCTGTTTCCGCAGTAAAACAATTTGGTTTAGAAGCCAAAATGAGCTATGTTAGTACTGGCGGCGGAGCGATGTTAGAAAGTCTTGAGGGAAAAACACTCCCAGGCATTGCAGCTCTTCTTGATTAGTGACATGAACCCGATATTGCCATGATAAAGAAAAGTCTCTTGTTAATTGTTTTCCTAGGAATAGGATGCGACAATCCGTCTTCTAAAAACCAAAAAGTAATTCCTAATTCTAGCGGAAACATCAACACCATATCCGTTGTTATGCCAGAGAAAGCATGGCGTGGGACATTGGGAAATAAAGTGCGAGACCTGTTTCAAACACCTTATGAAGGACTGCCTTTTGATGAACCCCAATTCTCGTTGAAATATTTAAATCCAAAAGTATTTTCAGGCTTTGCTAGACAAAGTCGAAATATTCTTTGGTTTGTCAAAGACAGTTTGAGTCAATTTCAAATGCTACGAGACGCCTTTGCACGCCCACAGATAGTAGCACTTTTTAAAGGAAATGATGATGATGAACAGGCCTTTTATCTAGAAGAGAATATAAGCTTGATCAAACAATCTATAACAGAAAATGAAAGAATTGAAAAACTACGGCGTATTTCAAAAGCTCCATCGATAGAGACTAACTTAAAAAAACGGTTTGGGATTTCTCTCCGTTATCCTTCAGCTTACAAGACAGTTAAGGACACGACTAATTTTATTTGGATTCAAAAACCAACAACAACAGGACATCTTAACGTGATAGTGTACACCCTTCCACTGAATACGATTCAAAAGCCTATTGATAAAGCCATTCTCAAAACCCGTGATTCTATAGGTAAAAAATATGTCCCAGGACGTTTGCCAAACAGCTATATGATCACAGAACGCGCTTACCTACCGTATTTTTATAAAACGAGACTGGATAACAAAGAGGCCCTGCTAACCAAAGGAACGTGGGAAGTTTTCAATGATTTTATGGCAGGCCCTTTCGTCAACTATATGGTAAAAGACGAACCCCTAAACAGATGGATAGTCGTTGAAGGGTTTACATTTGCTCCCTCTAAAAGCAAGAGAGACTATATGTTTGAGTTGAACACCATTTTAAGTACTCTGGAAGTACTTTAGCTTTTTTTTGAAGAAGACTCTTCTACCTGAGTTTTTTCGTCGTCGTCTTTTGTTGCATTTTTAAACTCTTTGATACCACTACCGAGCCCACGCATTAGCTCTGGAATTTTTCTCCCACCAAAAAGTAATAATACAACGGCAATGATCAAAATAATTTGAGGTCCGCCAATCATTCCTAAAAAAGTATTTGCCAATAACATATTACTAAGTATTTCAAACAAATGTACTGAAATATTTATATCACTCGCCATAAAAAAACACTTCCTAAAAAAAACAAGATTTGGTAATGTTTATCTTTGTGTGACTTATGGCAATAAAAGACAACAAAAAAAAGAAACTGTTTAAGAAGTTGATGAACCCGTATCGGCTTGTTGTCGTCAATGAGGAGACTTTCGAAGAACAGTTTCAAATTGGACTTTCGAGGTTAAATTTAATCGTTTTTTTAGTTTTAACATTTACCATTCTTAGCCTAAGCGTTTTTTTTGTCGTCTCCTATACACCACTCAAAGAATACATTCCTGGCTACGATTCTTCCGAAATTCGAAAGAAAGCAGTTGAAAATCTATTTTTGGCAGATTCATTAATTTCCATTTATAAAAAAAATGAACAATATTTAAATATTGTAAGGGGTGTGCTGAGTGATAATCTAGTCTTTAAGGAAGATCCGAATCCGAACTTTTCAGAAAACAACCTCACGACAAAGCAGAACGCTACTCGAAATAATATCACCCCTGCTGATTCAGTACTGCGTGATTTAGTCTCTAGGGAAGATAAGTTCAATGTGGTCAACAACACCCGGCTAGCCGAAGAACTTTTTTTAATTGTCCCTGCCAAAGGGATCGTTTCCCAAGCCTATGACCAAAACAACAAACATTTTGCAGTAGATATTGCTCTTGAAGAAGGAACTCCTATCAAATCTGTTGCTAATGGGACAATAGTTTTCGCTGAATATACAGCCCAAACGGGCTATGTCATTATGGTGGAACATGACCTAGGGATGCTCTCCGTTTACAAACACAATTCAATATTAAATAAAGAACAGGGAGACATAGTCGCTGCTGGAGAAGTTATTGCTCAGGCAGGAAATACAGGGGAATATTCAACAGGGTGGCATCTTCATTTTGAATTGTGGATTGATGGGTATTCACTGAATCCAGAATTGTTTTTTGATTTTGAGAAATAGCATGAAAGAATTTGCTGCTAGAGTTTTTGCTGCTTGGAGTCATAAGATCAATCAAAAATGGATCAATAATCCCGTAGCAGCACAAAGGAAGACTTTTAACTATCTTATTAAAAAAGCAAAAAACACTCAATTCGGTAAAGATCACGCCTTTCACCAAATCAAAAACTACACAGACTTTACTCAACAGGTACCCATTTCAGACTATGAGGGTTTGCGTGCTTATATCGAGAAAATAAGAGCAGGTAAATCGGATGTCTTATGGCCTGGCTTACCCCTTTATTTTGCAAAGACAAGTGGAACGACTTCAGGGATTAAGTATATACCAATCAGCAAAGAGTCCATGCCCACTCATATACGAGCTGCAAGAGATGCAATCTTAAATTATATCTATCATTCGAAAAAGGCCGCCTTTGTAAGTGGCAAGCAAATCTTTCTGCAGGGGAGCCCTGTATTAAAAAAAGAAAATGGAATTGATGTTGGCCGCCTTTCTGGAATTGTTGCTCATTATGTGCCGGGCTATTTACAAAAAGAGAGAATGCCTTCATGGGAGACTAATTGCATCGAAGACTGGGAGACTAAAGTTCAAATGATTATTGAAGAAACGCTGAAGGAAAAAATGACAGTAATTGCTGGAATTCCTTCTTGGGTCCAAATGTATTTCGAACAAATTGTCCAACAAACCAATAATACAGTTGGCAAACAGTTCCCAAATTTTAGTTTGTTTATCTATGGGGGTGTCAATTATGAACCCTATCGGCCGATATTTAAAAAACTAATTGGCCGATCAGTAGATAGCATAGAATTATTTCCCGCTTCAGAGGGATTTTTTGCCTACCAAGACCAACAAGATGACAAGGGATTGCTTTTGTTGTTAAATAATGGCATCTTTTATGAGTTTATTGAAGCAAGCTCTTTTGATGACAAGAATCCCATCCGATATAGTCTAGAACAAATTAAATTAGGCGTCAACTACGTCATGCTTATTTCGACTAGTGCAGGCTTGTGGGGTTATAATTTGGGGGATACAGTTATGTTTACTTCGTTATATCCCTTTCGTTTAAAAGTCACAGGAAGGATTAAACATTTTATTTCTGCTTTTGGAGAACACGTAATCGGCTCAGAAATTGAACAATCACTAAACATTGCTATGGATAAAATAAACGACTCCGTAAGCGTCAGAGAATTTACTGTAGCTCCACAAATTAGTCCATTAGAGGGGTTACCCTACCATGAATGGTTTATAGAATTTGAAAAAGCCCCTGAAGATATAAATCAATTTTCGTCCCTCATTGATGATGTAATGCAAGCGCATAATATTTATTATAAAGACCTAATCACTGGAAAAATATTACGACCATTGGTTATTACGATCGTTGCTAAAGAAGGCTTCATAAGCTATATGAAGGCAATTGGAAAATTAGGAGGACAAAACAAAGTAGCACGTGTGTCAAATGACAGAAAAATAGCAGATGCATTATCTAAATTTACTGTTGTGAAATGAAAAAAAAGAATATTGTTTCTTTGGTTTATTCTCTCGAAAACACTTTTGTAAAAAAGGACATTGACTACCTAAACACAATCACAAAGAAACTTTATTTACATTCTTCCAGACCACATAAAGACCCTTTTCGATTTTTGTGGAATCGAGTCAGTGAACTTTTTTTTAGTCTTTTTTATGTTTCTAGATCCAAAATCATTTTTTGTTGGTTTAATGATTATCATGCGTTTTTTCCTCTTTTGATAGCTAGCCTCTTTTCCAAAAAAAGTGTTCTTATTGTTGGAGGCTATGATGCTGTGGCAGATCAAACACTCAAATACGGTCTTTTTTGCCGTACAAATTGGCGTCAAAAACTGGCTAAAATAAATTATCATATGGCCCGATGCATTTGGGTAGTAGATGAAACACTTGCCTTTGGATGCCCCAATGCAAAAAGCCAAGAAAGGATCTTATCTGGGATAAAAACATTTTTACCTAAACTGAGCACACCGATAAAAATTGTTCCTACGGGATATGACCCCATATTTTGGAAAGCAACAAAACAGAAAACACCAAAAACAATTTTGACTGTTGCCAATGTCCCAGATTTAAGGACTTATCAAAGAAAGGGGATAGACCTCTTTATGAAATTAGCTAAGGCACTGCCAGACTATAAATTTACACTGGCAGGAATTGACTTTAAATTACAAAAGCATGATACATTACCTCAAAACGTTACTCTTTTAGGTACACAAGACGCAAAACAATTGCGGGAAATTTACAGTGCACACACCTACTATTTTCAGGGGTCAAGGGTGGAAGGGTTACCCAATGTGCTTTGTGAAGCAATGCTTTGTGAATGTATAGCTATAGGGCGTAATGTTTTTGGGATGCCAAAAGCTATAGGTGACACAGGATTTCTCTTTAACCCTCATGAGCAATGGAATGAGATGATTCATTTTATAACCCAAGATAAACCAGAATTGGGCAAAAAAGGGAGAGCCAGAGTCCAGAAACAGTTTCACCAAAAGAGGCGTTATGACACTCTGCTTGAAACAATAAATAAAGAGTAAATGAAGCCCGCTGTTTTAGATTATCCAAAATCAGATAATTTGGGGGATTACGTCCAAACGATAGCAGCAAAAATGATGCTTAGTGAAGACCCTATCTCCATAGATCGTGAAAAATTGAATAGCTATTCAGGAACACCCGCTTGTTTAATAATGAACGGATGGTTTATGGAAAACCCAAAAAACTGGCCTCCTTCCACACAGATAACCCCTTTATTTGTTTCTTTTCATATTAACCCTACGGTGGCCAAACAGATGACCAGCCCTGCCTCCATTGCTTATATGAAAAGGCACGAACCTATTGGGTGCAGAGACCTATACACCACTGAACTTTTAATTAGCAAGGGGATTAAAGCATATTTTTCGGGTTGTTTGACTTTAACTCTAAACCGAGAAAATTTTTTAAAAAACATCAACCAACCAAAATCAATATTAGTAATTAGTGTTTTAGAACGATTGAAACCCAAAAGAGTAAAGTGGAAAAACAAGGATAATTTGGTCCTTTTGGGTTCACAATGGCTAAAATATCCCTTTAAAAACGTAAAATATAAAAGGGCTATGAGAAGAGTAGACCGGTTTTTAGTGACCCAACCCGAAACTGTTATCAAACGATCACAAATTATTTCGAATCCGAATATTCCTCCCGCTCAAAAAGAAACTCTAGCAATGGATCAATTACAAGCCATTGCATCTGCAAAACTTGTGATTACTTCAAGAATCCACTCAGCATTACCTGCAATAGCAATGGGCATTCCTGTGCTCTTTCTTTCAGATGGACTTTCACACATCAATCAAAGTAGTAGACTAAAAGGGATGGAGTCTTTTTTAAGAATGGAAAAAACAAAGGGATTAAAAAACCTCAAGCTGGAACATATTCCAAAACCTAAAATTGAGAAAGAGATTGTTGCTACTTTAGAAAAAGCAGTACGCACAAGATTTCAATAACATATAAATCAATGCTACTTAGAATTAGTCTTTATCTTTGAAAAAATCTAATTATGAATGTTTTAATCATTGGTAGTGGAGGAAGAGAGCATACCTTTTGTTGGAAACTGGCTCAAAGCGAGGTTTGTGACCACCTCTTTGTGGCCCCTGGTAATGCAGGGACAAGTCGCCTAGCAACAAACTTACCCATTGCGGTAAATGACTTTAAGAAGCTAAAAAAAGAAGTTCTTTTTCACAATATAAACCTTGTTGTTGTTGGCCCCGAAGATCCTCTTGTAAATGGCATCCATGATTTCTTCTTAAACGATCCAGACTTAGCGCATGTTGCTGTGGTTGGCCCACAAAAGCAAGCTGCTCAATTGGAAGGGAGTAAGGATTTTGCTAAGGAGTTTATGATACGACATGGTATCCCAACAGCAAAATATGCTACGTTTACCCCAAAAACACTAGCCGAAGGCTATGCTTATCTAGAAAATCAAATACCACCCTATGTGCTTAAAGCAGATGGGTTAGCAGCGGGAAAAGGAGTATTAATTATTGAGGATTTACAAGAAGCCAAAAAGGAGTTAAAAAAAATGCTGATAGAGGGTTCTTTTGGAGAGGCTTCAAAACAAGTTGTCATAGAAGAGTTTTTAGACGGCATTGAACTATCGTGCTTTATTTTAACAGACGGGGATGGTCATTTGGTTCTGCCAATGGCTAAAGACTATAAAAGAATTGGAGAAGGTGATCAAGGACCAAATACTGGTGGGATGGGAGCAGTTTCCCCTGTCTCTTTTGTTACACCAGTGTTCGAAAAAAAAATTAAAGATAAAATTATTGAGCCCACTTTAGAAGGCTTCAAAAAGGACAACATACCCTATCAAGGGTTCCTATTCATTGGCTTAATTAAAGTGGGAGAGGAACCAAAAGTAATTGAATATAATGTCCGGATGGGAGACCCTGAAACCCAAGTAGTTCTTCCGCTATTATTAAACGATTTAGGAGTCCTATTAAGCGCCGTAGCCAACAAAACCCTAAAAGAAGAAAAAATTGACATTGCAAAAAAAGCAGCTGTTACAGTTGTTGCCGTTTCAGGAGGGTACCCAGCGGATTATGAAAAAGGAAAAGTCATTGAAGGTCTTTGCACTGATAGTAAAGAGAATATTATATTTCAAGCGGGCACAAAATTAGAACAAGAAAAAGTGCAAACAAGTGGGGGACGTGTGTTAGCAGTCACCTCTTTTGGAAGAAACCACAGAGAAGCAGCTAAAGCGTCATACACTCAATTAAACAAAATTAGTTTTGAAGGGATGTATTTTCGAAAAGATATAGGGAATGACCTATAAAAAAGAATGAGCAGAAGGATCTTTATCCTCTTCTCCCTTTTTGTCAAAAAGATTTAATTGTTTGATCCAATAAAGCATGGCAGCAAAACCAACAAGTAAAAAGGTCCAATTGATTACATTGGCAACCGTCCAACTGTTCAATTCAATTTGTCTTAGAAGTTCAAATGGCATAAATAAGATTTCCTCAAACAACCAAGCAATTCCTTCGAAAAAAGCTTTCATAATTCAATTTCTTTAGAATTCAAAATTACTACAATCAAAAAATGTTTGCAAACCAATTTAGGAAAATAACTCCCTTTTCACTTCTTCTAGGGGGATTTCTAAATGCAATTGTCTTGTTCTCGATTTTCTCTATGGAAAACAGAGAAATACCGTTTTCAAGTGTTTTCTTGACCCCTTTATTATTATGGGTTGTCTGTATGCTGTTTTGTTATGAACTGATATGGCTTGAATCCAAAAGGATAGTATTTTATTTTAAAGGATTCCATTTTGTAACTCTTAGCACGGCTCTATTGGTCTATCCGTTTGAAACAATAGCGATTGACTTAGTGATTCAAGTGGGTGTATTCTTTTTGATTTTTGATGGATTAGTGCAGACCCCAAAAAGAGACGAAGAAGATCTGAAAAGAATGTTTAATATAAGCGTTTTAGTCACTTTGCTATCAATATACAATACGGCACAAATAATTTTTTTCTTACCTCTTTTATTCTTTTTTTCAGCAAATAGATTAACCAAATTTAAAATGATTCTTGCCTTATTGCTCCCAATAGTATTAATCCCCCTTTTTTTCTATTCAATTCTAATTTATTGGAATCTTGAGACAATGATTCCTTTTCTAAATTGGCAATACGACCCTTGGGATTTCAAGAATAGCTCTATAAAAGATTATGGCTGGCTACTATTAATTTTGGTAGGCCTATTCATTCACAGTAAAGTCAGCTTTTCAAAAAAACAAAAAGCGATTGTTCGAATTAATTTTGGCTTAGCCATTTGGTTAGTGAGCTCTTTAATTTTTAGCTTTATTTACACCAATGCTTCATATGGCCGATGGGAGTGGACCATTTTTCCAATTGTCTTAATGATGAGTAACATTTTTAAGAATATTGACTCAAACCGTACTGTAAATCTTCTCCTAGGGTCTATTTTTACGGGAGGAGTCTTAATCAGAATTTTTGTATTATGAAAATAGAAGAAATAACTAAGTTAAGCCAAAAAGCAACAACCATTTTTGAGGAAGCGGTGACAAAATATCATTATTTAGACACCACAGAACAGCTGTTAAATAATCCCTACGAAAAGGGAAGTATGGAAGCATTGTTGTATAAAAAAAATTGGATTGATACAGTTCAATGGCATTATGAGGATTTAATAAGAGACCCAAAGATTGATCCCAAAGAAGGAATGCATTTAAAGCGAAAGATAGATGCTTCAAATCAAGCCAGAACAGACTTAGTAGAAGAGCTAGATCAATATTTTTTCAGTCTTTTTGAAAAAGTTAACCCTCTTGAAGGGGCTTCACATAACACAGAGAGTCCTGCTTGGGCAATTGACCGCCTCTCCATTTTGGTTTTAAAGATTTATCATATGCAAGAGCAAATCATTAGAACAGATGTCACCAAATCTCATGTTGACCAATGCCAAGCAAAAAATCAAATTCTTTTAGCCCAGCAAGAAGACTTATCCAATGCGATTGATCAATTACTTCTTGATCTTAGTGCTGGAAAAAAATTTATGAAAGTTTACAAACAAATGAAGATGTATAATGATGAAAATCTGAATCCAGTACTTTATGACTCACATAAAACGAAAAAAAATTGAGTCAGCAGGAACATATTTTAGTGTTGCGTATTTCAGCCCTAGGTGACGTTGCCATGCTAGTACCTGTTCTCCGCGAGGTGTTTAAAACGTATCCTGATGTCAAAATAACTCTTTTAAGCCGAGCAAAAATGCAGCCGCTTTTTGAGGAGTTCAAAGCAGTAGAGTTCTTTCCTTTTGATCCAAAGAAACACAAAGGACTTGTGGGGCTTTGGAAACTGTTCTTTGCATTAAAAAAGCAGCACATTATGGCAGTAGCCGATCTGCATTATGTATTAAGATCTCGTGTCTTGAGCTTGTTTTTTATCTGTTTTGGGATCAAGGTAAAACACTTAAATAAAAATAGAAGAGGAAGAAGAGAGTTAATCAATACTGAAAAAAAAGACATAAAACCATTAGGATCAGTTCATAATTGCTATGCCCAAGTATTTAATAATTTAGGTTATCCTATTGACCTAAGTCAGCATCAGTTTTCAAAACGACCGACTAAAAAATCAAAGGCAATAATTGAAGGTTTTAAAGTTGAAAAAAGAAAATGGATAGGTATTGCTCCGTTTGCAGCGCATCTGGGAAAACGTTATCCACTGGATTTAATGCAGAAGGTAGTTTGTTATCTCCAGCAAGAGCATGACGTTTTCTTATTGGGAAGAGGGATTGAAGAAGAAAAACAATTAATGCTATGGGCAGCAGCTTATAAAAACGCACATTCTATAACCAATCTTTCTTTTAATAGGCAACTTAAACTGATCGCCCATCTAGACGTAATGCTTTCCATGGATTCAGCGAACGGACATATTGCGGCCAATTACAATATACCTGTAATCACTCTTTGGGGAATGACACACCCCTATGCTGGATTTAAACCGTTTAATCAACCAGATGAAAATCAGATAACTCTAAACCGTAATCGATATCCTAAAATACCCACTTCAATTTATGGAAACAAAATTCCTCAAGGATATGAAGAGGCTTTTAGAAGTATTGCTCCAAAAGAAATAATTGAGAAAGTGCTCTGGGTACTTACTTCAAAAGAGACTTAAACATCGTCATAGTCAACTGTAATTTGATCGCTTTGAGGCAGTGCTTGGCAGGTGAGGATCAACCCTTCTTCAACCTCACTATCTGTGAGAATTTGATTTGTTTGCATTGTTGCCTTACCGGTTTTTATACGAGCAATACAGCTACTGCAAACACCACCTTGACACGAATAGGGCACGTCTAGTTTTGCATTTAGTGCTGCATCTAGAAGAGTTACATTTTGTTTTGAAGAAATGGTCTTAGATACATCGTCTACCGTTACAGTAAGGGCCACATCTTCAGAGGTTGCACTAACACTATTTTCAGATGTGGAGAAGAATAATTCAGAAAAAATCTTGTCAGAGGCTATTCCATTGGATTCCAGAGCGACAGTAACGGCGTCAATCATACCTTCAGGGCCGCACAAATAAAAAGAGGAAATATCCTCACTAAATTGTTTTTGATAATATTGAACGATAGCCTTATCAATTCTTCCAAATAAAGCCTCTTCGACGTTGGCCTGACTGAAAACCCAAACAATCTTTAACTGAGAAGAAAATTTTTGTTGTAAGGCCAGAAGTTCCTCATAAAACATAGTTTGTTTGGGACTTTTATTGCCATAAACTAAATTAAATTGATTCTCTGGATCGGCATTCAAATGGGTTTTTAGAATAGACATTATTGGTGTAATTCCACTGCCTGCCGCAAAAGCGGCAATTGCACTCGGGGAGGATTGAGGGTCATAAATAAATCTACCCTCAGGGGTGTTGACTTTTAAAGATTGGCCTACTTTTAGTGAAGAAAACGCATAGTTTGAGAAAACGCCATTGACCACTTTTTTGATTCCTACTTGCAAACGGTTTTCATAAGGTGCTGCACAAAGAGAATAAGAACGGCGTGTTTTTTCCCCACCAATAACACTTTCAACAGTAATGTATTGACCCGCTTTAAATTCGAAATCAGTCTTCAGTTCTTCGGGAACATCCAGTGAGACTAATACAGCTTCTTCTGTGTTTTTTTCAATGCTGCCCACAACAAGATCATGCATATTTGACATAGCTTTTTGAAGCAAAGGTATTAAAGTTACAGAATTAAAAATCTGGGGCGCTAAAGAAATTGCCTACGATATACTAAATTCATGGTTTGTAAGTTTATATGTTAAACAGCTCTGCATGTTAAGAAGGCACCAGTTTAAAAATCTGATTATAGTAGGATTGATGTGCTCTGCATGTTCCACTTCTAAAGATGGCTTTTTTCGAAGGGAATATCATACACTAACTACAAAATACAATGTGTTATTTAATGGTAAAGAAGCATTTGAGGTGGGCAGTCAAATCTTGAAGCAAGCTTATGAGGACAATTTTTTTGAACTACTTCCAGTAGAGCCAATTAGTCTTTTGGGAGAGGATGTCAATTCTCCAACCATTGTTCCTGGATTTACAAGAGCGGAAGAAAAAGCGGTAAAATCCATCCAAAAGCACTCAATGAATATAAAAGGGAAGCAACGCAATAGAAAGATTGATGAAGCATATTTACTGTTAGGAAAGGCGCGCTATTTTGACCGTCGATTTTTCCCCGCTTTGGAAGCCTTTAATTTCTTATTAGAAAGCGAAGCAGATTATAAAACTTTTATCGAAGGACGAGTTTGGAGAGAGCGAACCAATATTAGGTTAAACAACAACGCACTAGCTATTCAAAACTTGAGAAGTCTAGCTCTAGATTTGCCTTCAAAAAATAAGTTTTATGCTCTCGCCAATGCCACTGTGGGAGAAGCATATCTAAATTTAAAGGAAATAGATTCGGCTCTTTATTATATCAAAAGAGCAGCTCTCTCTGATAGGCAAAAAAAACAACGTGCTCGCTATCTTTTTTTAGTTGCTCAACTTTTTGAAGAGAAAAGCATTTTAGATTCCGCACAATGGGCATATTCTGAAGTGATTGATTTAAAACGGAAAGCCCCCAGAAATTTATTTGTCAATGCAAAAATTAGGAGCGAGCTTTATTCTAAGGATTCAACGGAGGTGGTAGACAACCTATTAAAAATGTTGGATAATTATGAAAATGAAGCCTATCTACATTCTATTTATAGAGGCTTGGGGCAATATCATATAAAAAGGGGTATGTATTCTATGGCGATTAATTATTATAATGAATCACTACGGTCACCTCAAATTGATACTTACACCAAAATTGCCAATTATTCAGATTTGGCCGATTATATGTTTGATGAAGGAGCCTATGTTGCAGCAGGTGCTTATTTGGACAGCATTATCCCGCTCTACGATCAAAAAAGCCTACAGGCTAAAAGACTCGTTAGAAGAAGAGATAACCTTTCAGAAGTGTTATTGTTTGAATCTCAAAAAAAACAAACGGATAGCCTTTTGAGGTTGGTAGCCCTTTCAGAAAAAGAACAAATCGTTTATTTTGATTCGCTTTTAGAACAAAAAAAGAAAGAGCAATTTAGAGCAGCTCAAAAGCAAACACAATCTTCAAAAACGGGATTTCTAAAAAGAGAAAAACAAGCCTTTTATTTTTATAACCCTAATTTAGTAATACAAGGTAAGCAAGACTTCTTGGCCCGATGGGGAACCCGCCCCAATGTGGATAATTGGAGGACTGCCACAGATTTAAAGGCAATTCTTATTGAAACTCAAACTGAAGGAGAAGAACAGCAAGTAAATCCAATCGAAATCATCACCCCTGAGGCAATGGCCGCAAAAGTTCCTAAAAGTGAGGCCCTCATAGATAGTGTTAGAAAAGTCAACAGAAATGCGTATCTCCAATTGGGCTTGATTTATAAAGAAAAATTTGATGAAATTAAAATGGCGAATCAACATTTACAAACTTTTCTAAAGCGAAAACCAGAAGACTTAAAGCGCCAAGAAGCACTATACCATTTGTTTAAATTAAATGAGAAAGTGGACCAAGAGAATGCGAATGCATATAAAGAACAACTCACCCTAAATTATCCAGAATCACCCTACGCAAAATTTTTATTAGACCCAGAAAATTATGACGAAAGTGAGCTTCAAACACCAGAACGGCTATATGAAAAGGTCTATGCACTTTTTGAAGCGCAACAATTTACAGAACTACTTGAGTCCATTGCAATCATGGAGGTTATGTTGAGCGGTTCATCAGCAGCGCCTAAAGTAGCTTTGCTAAAAGCCAACACCATTGGTCGTCTTCAAGGCATAGAAGCATGGAAAAAAGAACTAGAAGAAGTGGCCAATGTTTATGGCACTCTTGAGGTTGGTGAACATGCCAAAAGGCTACTGGCAGAAATAAAGGCAACACAAAACCTTAGTGATAGAGGGCCTATTTATAAAAACTATAAGTGGATTTTCCCTTTTCAAAACAAGCAAAAAGGTCAAATCCAACTTCTCGAAAAGACGCTCAAGGATGCGTTACAAGAAAGCCCAAAAAAATGGTCTGTGAGTATAGACACTTATGACGAAATCACTACATTTATCGTTGTTCATGGTATCCTCGACCCCAATGAGATTGAAGACTGGCTTGACTCGACAGATGAGAAAACAGTTACCCTAAGGGAAAGAAATTATTTTGTAGCTTTGAGTGCAACCTATCGAGACTACCAAAAAAACAAAACCTGGAAAAACAATCTATGATGAAAACACATGAAGTGAATAGTGTCTACAGCCGCATTGAAAAGTCAACTAGTATTAAAGGGAATCTCAAAACGAATTCGGATATTCGAATCGATGGTACAATGGATGGAAATATTGAAACAAAAGGTAAAATTATTGTAGGCAAAGGAGCTTCCGTAAAAGGCAACATTCTTTGTATGTATGCAGAAATTGAAGGGAAATTCAAGGGGAAAATCAATGCACAAGAAACACTGAGCCTCAAATCAGAAAGCGAGGTGTCTGGAGAAGTAACCATTGGGAAACTTATTGTAGCCTCTGGGGCCACGTTCAATGCAACCTGCACGATGGTAAACAATTCAGACAAAATAAAATCTTTATACGACAGTAGTGAAAAAACAGCCTAATCGCTGGTTGATTTTTTCCGGTCTTGTCTTTCAGATCGCCATAATCATGTTCCTTTTTATTGAGTTGGGACAATGGCTTGACGGAAAACACAATGAAGACCAAAACACCTTTACTCTTCTCTCTGTTTGTCTTGCCATGTGTTTTATTTTATATCTCATAATAAAACAAACTAAAAACATAAAGTGAATTCTGCTCGGTTAATCTTTCCTTATTTGTTCCCTCTTTTTATTGTCATGCTGGCAGCTTTTTTTGGCCATTATTATTTTGGTGAAGTGGCATTGACCCTTTTATTCATTCTTTATTCCCTCAACTTCATTTTAGCTGCTTTTCCTATTGTTGGCCTTTTTAGGGCTATTTTTATTCAGAAGAAAGGAGCTTTGTCTATTTATTTGTTGAGTATTTTGTTTAAAGTCGTGATGCTCGTTTTTTTCATTTTTGCAAAAAGACAAAATGATTTAAGCTTTTCTGAACTCAGCAAAACCACTTTTATGATTCCTTTTTTCCTTGCTTTAGTAATGGAAATTTTTGCTTTTGCACGTTTTAACACCCAAGCACTGAAAACAGAAAAAGAAAAGAGGTAGAATGATTCAAAATGGAAAGAAAACAACCATAAAATAAATAAATAAAAAAGGGTAAAAACAATTTCTTAATTTCTACTAATACACTACATTTGCAGCGCTTATAAAAAAGTTTAGAATACCATTTTTATGGCAATTAGGCACATTAAACTTATTTTATCTTTAGTCTTTCTATCACTGAATGTTACTGCTGGCTTAGCAGAGACAAAAGAAGAAAGTAAGGGAGATTTAAAGTCAGATATCAGAGCCTACATCATGCACCACCTTTTAGATTCGCATGATTTCAATTTATTAAGTTATACCGATGAAGCTTCAGGAAAGAAAGTTCATATAGGATTTCCACTCCCAGTAATTCTTTGGGACGACGGCCTAAAGATATTTTCATCTTCTGCTTTTCATCATGGCGAAACGGTTGCCCAAGTGGGAGACCAATACTATGCTCTTGAGCATGGCAAAATATACAAGACTGATGCTGAAGGAACAATTGCTTATGACGAAAACCAGCATGCCACCAATGAAACGCCATTAGACTTTTCGATTACAAAAAGCGTAGTGAGTATTATCGTCACAGCACTATTAATGTTTTTCCTTTTTAAAGGCCTAGCAAGCTCCTACAGAAAAAACGGTCTTGTTGCGCAGGGGATAGGGCGCTTCTTTGAACCTATAGTAATTTATGTTCGAGATGAAATAGCAATTCCTAACATAGGAGAAAAACATTATAAAAAATACATGAGCTATTTATTAACGCTTTTTTTCTTTATTTGGTTTTTGAATCTTTTTGGACTCACACCGTTAGGTATAAATGTTACCGGAAACATTGCCATAACTTTTTGCTTAGCATTGATCACCTTTGTCATCACTAACGTCACAGCAAAAAAAGAGTATTGGAAGCACATTTTTTGGATGCCAGGCGTCCCCACCATAATGAAATTTGCATTGGCTCCAATAGAATTATTGGGCGTTTTTATTAAACCCTTTTCACTAATGATTCGGCTTTATGCAAATATTTCAGCCGGACATATTGTGCTAATGAGTTTAGTAGCTCTAATATTCATTTTTAAAAATTGGATTGGATCTAGCCTTTCGTTTGTGTTGGCTTTTTCAATCTCAATCATAGAAATTTTAGTGGCTTTGTTGCAAGCCTACATATTTACAGTTTTGTCAGCGTTGTATTTTGGCTTTGCTGTAGAAGAACACGATCATGAAGATCATTAAAACGAATGTTTAATTTTAACTAAATACAAATATGGAAATTCCAGTAATGATAGGAGCAGGTTTAGTAGTAATTGGTGTTGGCATCGGTATCGGAAATATCGGTAGAGGTGCTATGGAAGCCATTGGTCGTCAACCTGATGCCTATGGAAAAATTCAAACAGCGATGTTAATTGCTGCAGCACTTGTTGAGGGAATTGGATTTGCTGCTCTATTTGCAGTATCATAACCCTTTTCTTATTCTTGTAGATAAGAACAAATTAACTTTTTAAGACGCATTAACCATGGAAAAATTAATTAGTGAGTTTTCATTTGGGTTGTTTTTTTGGCAACTACTCATTTTTGTGGGGCTGATATTTCTTCTCAAAAAGTATGCTTGGAAACCCATCTTAGACGCAGTCAATGAAAGGGAAACGTCAATTAAAGATGCTTTGCATGCTGCCGATGCAGCACGAAAGGAAATCGAAGCATTGAAAGAAGACAATCAAAAGGTATTCAAAGAAGCACGTGCTGAGCGAGAAGCTATGATGAAAGAGGCTCGCAAGGCCAGTACTGAAATGATTGATAAAGCTAAAAAAGAGGCTAACCATGAGGCAGAAAAGATTCTTACACAAGCTCAAGAGGCCATCGAAAATGAGAAACGTGCAGCAATTAATGTGCTTAAAAATCAAGTAGCCAACATAGCAATGGATATTGCTGAGAAAGTGGTTGAGAAAGAATTGGATGATAAAGACCAACAATTAAAATTAGTTGGGCAACTCCTGAAAGAGGCTAACCTAAAATAAGCTTATGAAAATGAGTCGTGCTGCTTATCGATATGCCAAGGCTGCCCTAAAATTTGCCTCAAAGGAATCAGAGGCTCTGGGTGATGACATGGATCAAGCACTTGCTCTTTTGGAAGCTTATGAAGATGTAGCATCATTTCTTGAAAATCCACTCCTCCCTGCAAAAGCAAAAAAAGAAACACTCATTAAACTAATCCCTCAACACACAAAAGCGTTTGCGCAATTGTTGGAGGTCTTGGCATCGAATAATAGGCTTTCTATTTTAGAGGCAGTTGCAAGACAATACAAAAAGCGGAACGAATTACAACAAGGACAGCTTTCAGCAACCGTTGTCACCGCTATACCCTTGACACCTGTATTAAAAGCGGAAGTGTTAGAAAAAGCAAAAAGCATTACTTCAAAGAAAATCCAATTGCAAAACCAATTAGAACCCTCCATAATGGGAGGGTTTATTTTAACCCTTGGAGATATGCAATATGATGCAAGTGTAGCTCATAAATTAAAAGGCATAAAAACCGCCTTATTGGCAAAACAATAGAGATAAATAAGATAGAATCATGGCAGATGTAAATCCAGCTGAAGTTTCAGCAATAATAAAACAACAATTAGAAGGCTATTCCAGTGCCACTGCACTAGATGAAGTGGGAACGGTTTTAGAAGTAGGAGACGGAATAGCGCGAGTTTATGGATTAACGAATGTTCAATACGGAGAATTAGTCGTCTTTGATGGAGGCTTAGAAGGCATGGTGTTAAATCTAGAAGAAGATCATGTTGGGGTAGTGCTCTTAGGGCCCTCTAAAGGAATAAAAGAAGGAGATACTGTAAAAAGAACCCAACGTATTGCTTCAATCAATGTTGGAGAGGGTATCGTTGGCCGAGTTGTGAACACCCTAGGAACGCCAATTGATGGCAAGGGCCCATTGGAAGGAGAAAAATTTGAGATGCCCTTGGAGCGAAAGGCTCCAGGAGTCGTTTTCAGGCAGCCTGTCAATGAACCCCTCCAAACAGGGATTAAATCAGTTGACGCAATGATTCCAATTGGCAGAGGGCAGAGAGAGCTTGTGATTGGCGATCGGCAAACGGGAAAAACAACAGTATGCATTGACACCATCTTGAATCAAAAAGAATTTTTTGATGCAGGTGAACCCGTATATTGTGTCTATGTTGCTATTGGTCAAAAAGCCTCAACAGTAGCAGCCATTGCAAAAACATTAGAAGACAAAGGAGCCTTGGCCTATACTACTATTGTTGCTGCAAATGCAGCAGATCCTGCTCCAATGCAAGTATATGCTCCTTTTGCAGGAGCAGCTATTGGAGAATACTTTAGAGACACAGGTAGGCCAGCACTTATAATTTATGATGATTTATCAAAACAAGCTGTGGCTTATCGTGAAGTTTCTTTGTTATTGAGAAGACCACCAGGAAGAGAAGCCTATCCAGGTGATGTTTTCTACCTGCATTCTAGATTGCTAGAGCGAGCAGCCAAAGTGATTGCTGATGACACTATCGCCAAAGGCATGAACGACCTGCCTCCCTCTCTTAAAAGCAAGGTAAAAGGAGGCGGATCCCTAACAGCTCTTCCAATAATTGAGACTCAAGCTGGAGACGTTTCAGCCTATATACCAACGAACGTAATTTCTATTACTGACGGACAGATATTTTTAGAGGCAGACCTCTTTAACTCGGGCGTCCGACCTGCTATTAATGTGGGAATATCCGTTTCTCGTGTTGGAGGATCTGCGCAAATAAAATCAATGAAGAAGGTCGCAGGCACCTTGAAATTAGACCAAGCTCAATTTAGGGAATTAGAAGCTTTTGCTAAATTCGGTTCTGATCTAGACGCAGCCACTCTCAATGTGATAGAGAAAGGAAGGCGAAATGTAGAAATTTTAAAGCAATCACAAAATGATCCGTTCACAGTGGAAAATCAAGTGGCCATTATTTATGCAGGCTCAAAAAACCTTTTGCGCGCTGTGCCCGTAAATGAAGTCAAAAATTTTGAAAGACAATACTTACAGACATTGCAAAAAAAGCATCCTGAAACATTGCAGGGGTTGAAAGCAGGCAAACTAACGGACGATATAATTGACGCGCTTAACACTGTGGCGCAAGAAACGGCAGCGCAGTTTAAATAGAAATGGCAAACCTAAAAGAAATACGCAATAGAATCGCGTCTGTATCTTCAACGATGCAGATCACTAGTGCAATGAAAATGGTCTCAGCAGCCAAATTAAAAAAGGCTCAAGATGCAATTACTGCCATGCGCCCTTATGCAGAAAAGCTTACGGGACTCATTCAAAACCTCAGCAGTGCAGATAATGGAGATCAAAAGAACCCCTATACTCAGACTCGGCCAATTCGGAAAGTACTTCTAATTGCAATTACCTCCAACCGTGGCTTATGCGGGGCGTTTAATACGAATATTATTAAAAACACTTTGAGTCAAGCTAAAAACGAGTATGCCGAAGCAACCGTTGAGGTAATTACTATAGGAAAAAAGGGAGGAGATATATTAACAAAAAGGCTAGATGTGAAAGCGCAGCATAATGAACTTTTGGACAGTGCGGCCTATGCAGAAACCTCAGTTTTAGCTCAACAAATTATGGATGATTTTGCTGAGGGACAATATGATAAAGTCGTGTTACTTTATAATCAATTTAAAAATGCAGCAACCCAATTAGTCAATATAGAAAACTATTTACCTATTGTTTTTCAAGAAACAGCTGAAGCTCAAACAGGGGATTATATTTATGAGCCCAATCAACAAGAAATAGTATCAGAACTACTCCCAAAGTCTCTAAAAATTCAACTGTTCAAGGCACTCAAAGACTCTTTGGCAGGGGAACATGGCGCTCGGATGACAGCCATGCATAAAGCAACCGATAACGCAACTGAATTAAGAGACCAACTTAAACTTACTTACAACAAAGCAAGACAAGCCGCTATTACTAACGAAATTCTTGAAATTGTTGGTGGTGCCGAGGCACTCAAAGGCTAGTAATTCCTAATTTCTTCCAAATCGGCTACTTTTTCGTTAATAATTGCAGGATAACTCTTTACTAATTTTTCTATAAGGGCATTTCATTTTGTATTTTTAAAACTAAAATCTATTCAGAAAATGATTCAGGTAGCTATAAAGAACAGCAGTACCAATGAAATCCCTACCTATGCCAGTGCCCAAGCTGCAGGAATGGATTTACGTGCGGATCTCTCTGAGGAAATCACTATAGCTCCATTTGAAAGAAAAATTATACCCACTGGATTATCAATTGCCCTACCTGAGGGATATGAGGCTCAAGTAAGGCCCCGAAGTGGCCTAGCGGCCAAGCATGGAATTACGGTGTTAAATGCCCCTGGTACAGTAGATGCTGACTATAGAGGAGACATAGGAGTGATTCTTATAAACCTTTCAAACACTAACTTTTCCATTGAACCAGGTATGCGAATCGCTCAGCTAGTGATAGCTCAATACGCTACAATTTCTTGGGAGCAAGTAGAGGTTCTTTCAGATTCAGAAAGAGGGATAAGAGGCTTTGGGAGTACAGGAGCAAAATGATAAATTAATGAAGTTGAAAAAAAGTATCTATTACGGATTTTTGCTGTTGCTCTTTCTTGTTTTAGAGTCATGCAAGTCTACCAAATTATTTCCTGCTGACACACCCAAAAAAAATGTTGATTTTGCTACTCTGACAAGCCAATTACAACGCGTTCAACCAAGCATATCAAATTTAACAGCGAGGATAAAGGCACAATACAATGATGGAAAAAGAAAGCAACAAATCATTGTTCAACTTCGAATGGCTTCTCAAAAAAAGATTTGGATGAGTGCCACAATGCTCGTCCCGATTGCCAAGCTACTGATAGAACAGGACCAAGTTTCGTTTTATGAAAAATTTCAAAAGACCTATTTCCAAGGAGATTTTAATTTGATTAATGCCCCTCTAGGGACCCGATTAAACCTCGAACAACTAGAACAACTTTTTTTAGCCAAACCTCTAGTGCCCTTATCGAAGGGAGATTGGAAATTAATTTCCCATCCTGAGGACTATGTGCTTGTTTCAAAAGTTAAAAAAAGCCCGATTTCCATCACCTTATTTTTTGACAGCAGTACCTTTCTGCTAAAAGAGCAACGTGTACTTATTCCTGGAACAGCAAATACATTAAGTATAAAATATGAAAACCACACACGCGTTAACGATCAATATTTTCCTCAAAAAATAGTAATCTCCTTTTTTGACGGTAAACAACTTCAACAACTCGATTTAGAATTCTCAAGAATCACATTGCCCAAAGAGCTAACCTTTCCGTTTGTGATTCCAAAAGGCTACAAAGAATTAGAATTATGAGAATTGAGCTGCCAACATTGTGGCTTTTTATTTTACTTTCTTTTTCTGCCTCAGCCCAAAGACCAAATAATGAGCAACAGCAAAAGCTAGAAGCTCAAAAACTTCGCTTACAAAAAGAGATTAAACAAATAAATCAATTGCTTTTTAAAAACAGAAAGCAAAAAAAGTCAGTTTTGAGCGAAGTAGAAGATATTGATGTAAAATTACAACTACGTGAAGAACTAATTAAAGTTAACAATCAACAAGCAAATGTTATTAATCGAAGAGTACGCATCAACGAAAAGGAAATAGCAGATCAACGAAAAGAATTAGAAAATCTAAAAAAAGATTATGCCCGAATGATTTTAGAATCATATGAAAGTAAATCACTTCAAAGCAGGCTGCTTTTTTTGTTTTCATCGGAGAGCTTTTTACAAGCTTTTAAGCGGATTCAATACCTGAAGCAATATGCTATATTTAGAAGAAAACAAGGGCTTTCTATTGCAAAAAAGACGCAGCTACTACAGGAACTAAATAAAACTTTATTAGTACAAAAAGACAAATTAGAGGCTATAGTTTCAGAGAATAAAAAGGAACAAGAAATACTCTTAAATGATCAACAACAGCAACAACGCTTGATAAAATCTTTACGGCGAACGGAGCGAAATCTAGCTGCTCAAATCAATAAAAAACAGGCACAAGCAAAAGCGATTGATAAAGAAATCGATCGGTTAATTAGAGAAGCAATTGCAGCCGCAAATGAAACAGCTGGAAGCAAAAATAGAAGTAGTTTTGAGCTGACCCCTGAAGCTAAATTGATTGCCGCCAATTTTGAATCAAACAAAGGGCGCTTACCTTGGCCATTAGAAGAAGGCGTGGTAGTGCAGGGTTTTGGAAGACATCCACACCCTGTTGTCAAAACGACAATTGTTCAGAGTAACGGTGTCACTATTGCTACAAAGGCAAACGCTCCTGTACGTTCAGTTTTTGAGGGTGAAGTAATGTCGATTGTCACCTTTAAAGGAAGTAACCCTTTTGTATTAATACGTCATGGAAACTACATAACTGCTTATAAAGATTTAGGTAAAGTGTATGTGAAAAAAGGAGATAAGGTTTTAGCCAAACAAGAAATAGGAGCTGTTTTTACGAATCCCCAAACGGGAAAATCTCAACTTCAGTTTAGTATTTTCAAAAACAACGCACCACAAAATCCTAAAAGTTGGGTTTATAGGATGTGATGTATTATTCTTCCAAATACCAAACTTCTTCTTCCTGCGCATTTTTAACAAAAGAAAGCAAATTGTATGCTTTGCGTTTTGAAGTAAAACGGCCAAAAGCAACTCTATATAGCCCGTCAGGGCTTTCTTTAGCGAGTTCCGCATCATATCCGTTTGCTCTCAGTTGAGCAATCAAATTGTTTGCATTGTCAATAGACCGAAAAGAACCCGCAATGACACTGTAGTATTTTTCATCTGAAAACACAACATCATCATTAGGTAGTGGAGCCCTTCCTGTAGCTTCTGCAGCAACAGATACCTCCCCCAAGGTGCCTAAATCAAAAGTTGCTTCTTGAACATTTTTTTTGATTTTTTCCTGTGCCAACTCTTGTTGCTTTATTTTTTCATGAGTTACATAATTTTGCCCGAAATAATAAGCGCCAGCGATCAAAACGGCGGCCACAACACCTACCAAGGCATAACGCATTTTGGGGCTTTTGTTTTCATTTGTTAGATTTTCATCGTTTCCGTCGGGCTCGAACATTAAATCATCATTGTTTGAATTTTCCATAATTGAAATAATTTTAGGGGTTTCTGATTGAATAGAAATAAATAAAGGGCTTCTTTGGAAGTTTGGTAATCCAAATGCCTGAGTGTTGAAATTTATTTTACCCAAAGGTAAAAAGTGCCATTTTTTATCAGGGCTAAGTTGCATTTCACCCACACCAGGAAAACGCAAAACTTGTGTTTGTATTCTTTTTTTCCACAGACTTGCTTCTTTTTCAATTTTACGAAGCGCCTGTTCATAACTAATAGCCTCTTTTTGTGCATAATAATGAGCTAAAATACCATCGTTGGTAGACAACAAACGATTGAATAGAATTTCTTTCCTAGGAGGGAAAAAAGCTCCGTCATTTGTTACTGTAGCATGATTAGTTCGTGTCAAAAAAGCCCCAAAATTGGGCACCGTGACACATTCGTGCTGGTATAAAAGTTCTTTGATATACTGATAAAGAAGCATACATCAAAAATACTAAATTTATGCCAACATAATTTCTTTTGAAAAAAGACTACTAGTATTTTTAGTATTTTAAATAAAATTTTGCCCCTTGAATGCTTTAGAAGCCTGTTTGTTTTTACGATATCTTCCTGGAATAGGGCCAGTAAAAGAGCAAAAATTGCTCAGCCATTTTAAGACTCCATCAGCTATATTTGATGCTTCAGAAAGTGATCTTTTGAAGATTGAGGGACTGGGAAGTATTCACACAAAAGCTATTCAAAATTGGAGAAAGTACAAACCTCAGGTTCAACAACAAATAGACCTCATTGCAAAGCACCAAATTAAAACCTTGTTTTGGGGTGCTGAAAACTATCCAGAGACATTAGCATTTTGCCCTGATGCACCAGCAGTATTATTTTATAGGGGTAATCTAGATGTAGCTAGAAAAAGAAAAATAATAAGTGTGGTTGGAACTCGATCTCATACGCGCTATGGCGAAGAGATGTGTAAAATGATTATACAAAATTTGGCCCCATACGATCCTATCATATGTTCTGGTTTTGCTTATGGCATTGATATTGTGGCTCACAAAGCTGCTTTAGCCAATGGCTTAAACACCATAGCTTGTTTAGCACATGGTTTTAATACACTATATCCCAAAGAACACAAAAAATATCAAAATCAGATTGAAAAGCAAGGCGCCTTTTTTTCAGACTGTTTGTTTGGAGAAACGATAGAAAAAGGAAGTTTTCCTCGTAGAAATAGAATCATAGCCGGGCTAGGACATTTAACTTTAGTTATTGAATCAGCCTCTAAGGGAGGTAGCATGAACACGGCAGATTTGGCCAATCAATATGGGAGGGAAATATTTGCGCTTCCAGGAAAGGTTTCTGATGCTAAAAGCAGGGGTTGCAATTTGCTTATAAAACAACAAAAAGCAACCTTATTCTTCGATATTGAACAACTTTTGGAGAACCTTCAACTCCTTAAAGAATCAAAACCCAAAAAACCAACTCAAAGAAAGCTTTTTATTTCATTAACTGAAGAAGAGCAAAAAGTCTTTGCTGCATTTCAAGATGGCGAACGAAAGCATCTTGATTTGCTTGCTGCCGAGTTAAAATGGGAGGTTGGCAAAGTGGCAAGTCTGATAATGATTCTCGAGATGAAAGGTCTAATTTTAGCCCACCAAGGGAAATATTTTGAAGTGATTTAATACCCAATTTTGCTTCTGACTCTTAATAAGACCTCTTGGGCAACTGCTCTTGCTTTATCAGCACCTTTAACGAGCGCTATTTGCACCTCTTCAGGGTTTTGGACATAATAGTCGAAGGCTTTTCTTTCTTTCCTGAAATGAGTCAGGAGAAGTTCAAAAAGGGCTGTTTTTGCATGCCCATAGCCCATGCCGCCATTTTGATATCTAGCATGTAATGCTTTTGATTCATCCTCAGAGGCGATCAGTTGAAAGAGTTGAAAAACCGTACATGAATCGGGGTCTTTAGGATCCTCTAATGGGGTACTGTCCGTTTGAATTTGCATAATTTGTTTACGCAATTGCTTTTCTGGCAAAAAAATGTTAACAGTATTGTTTTTGGATTTACTCATTTTTTGACCGTCCGTCCCAGGAATATATTGTTCATTTTCTTGAATTTTAGCTTGAGGTAGCACAAAAGTGTCTCCCATTTGATGATTGAATCGAGCAGCTACATCACGAGTAATTTCTATATGTTGTAATTGATCTTTCCCTACAGGGACAACTTCAGCGTCGTAAAGTAAAATATCCGCAGCCATGAGCATCGGATAAGAAAACAACCCGGCATTGATATCAGATAATGAGTCAGACTTATCTTTAAAAGAATGTGCCAGTGTGAGGCGTTGATAGGGAAAAAAGCAATTCAAATACCAAGCGAGTTCAGTGACTTCACTCACATCACTCTGTCGATAGAAATGTGTTTTTTCAATATCTAAACCACAGGCTAGCCAGGCGGCTGCTGTGGAAAAAGTATTTTCTCTAAGGGTGTTTCCATTTTTGATTTGCGTCAAAGAATGCAAATCAGCGATAAACAAGAAAGAATCGTTTTCTTCAGCTTTCGACAGGGCAATGGCAGGCAAAACAGCCCCTAGTAAATTTCCTAAATGAGGAGTTCCCGTTGATTGCACCCCAGTTAAAATTCTTGCCATTTAAACAAATTTTGACAAAGGTAAGATTCCTCAATTGGGAGTACAACTATTTCTTCACCTAAAGATTATCATGTACTATTCAGGAATGCTTCTATTTAGTTTTCTACATTTGTTAAAATGGGAATCCAACTATTATTGAAGAGTACCAACTAATGAAAAAAATACTTCTTGTTTTGTGGCGCATCTGGTTCTACTTGTTGACTGCCATTCCTGTTATCCTTTTATTTCCAATATTAGCAATAGCCCTATTTTTACCCAATGGCTATTGGTTTTTATTTTGGATTGCTCGTAATATTTGGTCTCCTTTTGTGCTTTTAGGAACAGGTTTTTGGATTAAACGCACCAATAGTATTCCCGAGTTGAAATCTACTTCTATAATTATTGCCAATCATACAAGTTATATTGATATTTTTATCATGTTTAGACTTTTTAAAAAACCTTTTGTCTTTGTTGGAAAAAAGGAATTAGTCAAAATTCCAATTTTTGGTTATTTGTATAAACGTGCGGCTATAATGGTTAACCGATCTGATAAAAAAAGCCGTTTTGCGGTTTATGGGTTTGCAGACAAAGTGATCGCCAAAGGATATAGTATTTGTATTTTTCCAGAACAAGACTATGTGAATGAGTCAATTTTATTGAATCCTTTTAAAAGAGGGGCTTTTAAGATGGCGATTACAAATCAATTACCCATACTTCCACTTGTCTTTTATGATTGCAAGCGAAAATTTCCTTGGTACACTAGTTATGGTTATCCAGGGTCACTTCGTGTTAAAGCACTACCTAAAATAGAAGCAGAAATCCTAAAAGAGGAAGACCTAGAAAAACTTATGAAGGCGACTCATCAGAAAGTAAAAAAAGTATTATTAGAAGATGAAAAAAAGACAGCTCTTCAAGCGATTGATTTGTGGCAAAAAATCAGCTCATCGGCCTAATATTTGCAATACTATAGCAAGAATCTGTCTCAAAATCGCGAAGTGCATTAATCATTTTAAAGACTTCAAATTCCGTATAGTTTTCTAAGCTTATGGGGGTAGAACTGATTTTTCCCTGAGCTAGCAATCGGGCACGAGCGGTGCCCTCCAGAAGCGGTTTATCTGGTGTAAACCAGCCCCCATTTTTCCTAAAAGCTATATTCCCATAAGAAGTATCTGTTAACAACCCATTTCTAACTATTAAGACATCATCAGCATCGCCTCGCTTTTGATATAATTCGCTTAGAAGGACTCTGTCTTCCCATTTTAATTCATAATTAATAGCATTATCTTCAACCAACTGAAGGTGAGCAATAGGGCTAAAAGCGTAGTTACTAAAACACCATTCTCTTTGATTTTCATTATATGAAATGCGCAATTTAACCTTCCCTTTCTGATAAGCGTTAGGAATGTCAATGCCTTCTAAAAGGGGTTTTACAGGAGGCCTTTTAAAATAGGTTATGAAAGATTTAACATATCTCTTCTCGTGCCAAGAGGCGTGTTGCACTTGGCCATCTATGACACCTATTGACTCAAACAGTGGGAATGTAGATTTTTTTAAATAGTTCTTCATATTCATCTTCTAAGGTACTTAGGTGCGTAATGCCACCTCCACTTCTGTAATAATAAAATTGGTCCTGCTTTTCGATAAAACGAATATTCACAGCACTTTCTAGTTTACGCCCGTCAAAAAGACCAAACACACCTGTATAATACCCGCGAGGGTTCTGCTCAACTTCCTTAATCAGTGCTGTCGTTTTTAATTTTGGAGCCCCTGTAATAGATCCTGCAGGCAATAGTTTCATCAAAAGGTCACCTCCGTTCTCTTTCCAATTAGGTGGCAAAGTTCCTCTAATTTCTGAACTGGTTTGCAATAGTTTTCCTTGAGTTGTTGAAATGGTTTCAACATATCTAAACTGTTTTACCTGCACGTTTTTGGCAATTTGTGAAAGGTCATTTCGAATTAAGTCTACAATAGTATTGTGCTCCAATTGCTCCTTTTGATTTTCTCTTAGGCGTTCACTGGCATTAGGAATAGAGGCGTCTATGGTTCCCTTCATGGGGAAGGCTGCAATTTCATCCCCTTCAATCTTGATAAAGCACTCTGGAGAAAACAAAACAAATTGGTTTTTTAAGTAAAGTTTATAAGGAGCATTAACACCATAAAAGATATCTTCAAGACTGTTTTTTAGTTTTATTTCTGTGGGGAAGGTGAGATTAACCAAAAAAGAATCTCCGCGATAAATGCCTTTATATACTCTTTCAAATGCAGATTTATAGTTTTCAAAAGGGAGTCTTTTTTTTTCAAGATTACTTAAGCCCACCTTCGGAGGTTTTGGCACATTAGTTTCTCCCTTAACATTGAAAAACAAACCATTATTTGCTGCTTCATCAAGAGTGTAGAGTAAAGGTTTCTTAAATTCATAGTCAATGAGAAAGACAAAGGGGACCTTTTGTGTTAACCAGTTTGAAAATTGCTGACGAAATGCTTGCAACGGTGCAGCGCTTTATTATGAAGAGAGAGACTTTAATGTTTCTCTAATTTTGACTTCTAATTCCTCCATGAGTTCTGGGTTATCAGCCAAGAGTTGTTTCACAGCATCCCTACCTTGACCTAGCTTGGTGTCGTTATAACTAAACCAAGAACCACTTTTTTTGATGATTTCATAATTCACACCTAAGTCAATTATTTCTCCTACTTTAGAAATGCCCTCACCAAACATAATGTCAAATTCAGTAGTTTTAAAAGGGGGAGCGACTTTATTTTTAACCACTTTAACCCTTGTTTTGTTACCAAGCACTTCTGCATCTGCCCCTTTAATTTGAGTAGAGCGTCGGATATCTAAACGAACAGAAGCATAAAACTTTAAGGCATTTCCACCAGTTGTAGTTTCAGGATTTCCAAACATGACTCCAATTTTCTCTCGCAATTGATTGATAAAAAAGACTGTACACTGCGTTTTGCTAATAGAACCGGTCAATTTCCGAAGGGCCTGAGACATCAATCGCGCGTGAAGTCCCATTTTGGAATCACCCATTTCACCCTCAATTTCACTCTTTGGGGTTAGTGCGGCAACAGAATCTATCACCACCAAATCAATGGCTCCTGAGCGTATTAAATTGTCAGTTATTTCGAGTGCTTGCTCACCATTGTCGGGTTGTGAAATGATTAGTTCAGCCACATCAATACCTAATTTCTCAGCATAAAAACGATCAAAAGCATGCTCAGCATCAATAAAAGCGGCAATACCCCCTTGTTTTTGACATTGGGCAATCGCATGAAGCGTAAGTGTTGTTTTTCCTGAGGATTCTGGACCATAAATTTCAATGATTCGACCACGAGGATACCCACCTACCCCTAATGCAATGTCTAAACCAAGCGAACCCGAGGGGATGGCGTCAATTTCATCAACAATCGCTTCATCACCCAGTTTCATTACGGCTCCTTTTCCATACGTTTTGTCTAGCTTATCAAGGGTTAGTTGTAAAGCTTTTAATTTTCCTTTCTTTTCGTCTGCCATGATCTTAAAAATTGATTGCTACTAAAATACCAAATTCTCTCTATTCAACAGGGGTTCATTTAGGGGTTTATTAACAAGTTTTAGAAGTCAAATCAAGCTTAGATCATGAAAAGAAGTATATTACATTGTATTCATAAAAAATCTTATCATGGGGAAAAAAGGTAAGGTCTTAACGCAAAGAAATATTAGCTTTATAGCACAGCAAAAAGTCTTTTTTGTTGCCACTGCAGCTAAAACAGGCACTATTAATCTTTCTCCAAAAGGGTTAGATTCGCTTCGAGTCCTAAATCCAAGTACTATTGTATGGTTAAACTTGACAGGGAGTGGAAATGAAACAGCGGCTCATCTAATGCAGACTCCTAGGATCACACTAATGATGTGTGCTTTTGAAGGCGCTCCTCAAATATTGCGGATCTATGGAAATGGTACAACATACAACCCCTCCCATTCACTATTTCAAGAATATTATTCTTTATTTTCCCCCAACGTTGGGGCGAGACAAATTATCGAAATAAAAGTGGAGATGGTTCAAACCTCTTGCGGTTTTGGTGTTCCGCTAATGGACTTTAAAAACGAGCGAACAGCTTTAAACGATTGGTCAAATAAACTTGGAGCGTCTGAAATTGAGACATATCAAAAAAAGAAAAATGTGAGAAGTTTAGATGGCTTTAAAACAGATATCTCCGAGACCTCCTAACAAAAACTTAGTTCTGAAAAGGGCTATTTTCTTTTAAATACGCTATTTTTGACCTAGTCTCTTCAACTTAAACTATATAGCATGCAACTGTATAACAAATTAAGTGCAAAAGAGCGTGAGCACCTCCTAGAACAAGCTGGTGAAGAACGCCTCACCCTGTCCTTTTATCAATACGCAAAAATCAGAAACCCAACATTGTTTCGGGATTATCTATTTATTCATTGGGATGAACTCAATGTATTAGGAAGAATCTACATAGCCAATGAAGGCGTCAATGCTCAATTATCTGTCCCAGCACCAAATTTTGAAGCATTTAAGACAGATCTCGATAGTATAGAATTTTTAAATAATGTAAGATTAAATATTGCTATTGAACAAAATAATAAATCTTTCTTAAAACTTAAAATCAAAGTACGCAACAAAATAGTTGCCGATGGACTAAATGACAGCAGTTTTGACGTCACGCAGAAAGGTCAACATCTTGACGCTGAAAAGTTTAATGCTCTTTTGGACGATCCAAACACAGTTTGTGTTGACATGCGGAATCATTATGAAAGTGAAATTGGCCATTTTGAAGGGGCTATTACACCCGATGTGGACACCTTTCGAGATTCTTTACCCAAAATAGAAAAAGATTTATCGAAATATAAAGAAGATAAAAATGTAATGATGTATTGCACTGGAGGCATTCGATGTGAAAAGGCCAGCGCTTATTTTAAGCACAAAGGATTTCAAAACGTTTTTCAATTGGAAGGGGGCATAATAGAATATACAAGACAAGTACGAGAAAAGGGATTGAAAAATAAATTTCTTGGAAAGAATTTTGTTTTTGATGAACGAAGAGCAGAAAAAATAACAGAAGACGTCATTGCGAGATGCCATCAATGTGGAGCACCTTGTGACACTCATGTCAATTGTGCTAATGAGGCATGCCATCTGTTATTTATTCAATGCGAAAGCTGCCAAAAAAAGAGGGAGCAATGTTGCTCAGCAAAGTGTCAGGAAACGATTCATCTTCCTTTAGAAAAACAAAAACGCTTGCGAAAAGGGACCCATAACAGTAATAGAATTTTTAAAAAAGGGCGCTCTGATACACTTAAATTTAAACACTAATTTAAGAACAGACGAGACAGTGATTGTTCTAATTCCACGTATCTTTACCTTGATTTTATGTTATGAGCTGTAGTCAGTGCACATCGTCAAACGGAACGCCTAGAGGCTGCAAGAGTAATGGAACTTGCGGCACAGATTCATGCAATAAACTTACTGTTTTTGATTGGTTAGCCAATATGCAACTGCCTTCTGGGCATACTCCTCAGCCATATGTGGAAGTACAATTTAAAAACAGCCGAAAGCAGTTTTGTCGATATGAAGAGGGTTTAAGTCCCAGTGTGGGTAACATGGTAATTACTGAAGAAGACCATGGTTATGATGTGGGCATAGTAACCTTAGCCGGGCCTTTAGTTGCCTTGCAGATGAAAAGAAAAAAAAAATTAGCAAACCCTGATTCAATTGGAACTATTCTGAGACTGGCAAACGATCAAGAATTAGAAATATGGGAAACAGCCAGAAAAAGAGAAGCAGCTGTACAAAAACAAGCACGCGAAATAGCACTTCGATTGGGATTGGAAATGAAGCTCTCTGATGTTGAATTTCAGGGAGATGGTAAAAAAGCAACTTTTTATTATACCGCAGATAAAAGAGTAGACTTTAGGCAACTTATAAAAGATTTTGCACAAGCTTTTTCTATTCGTATAGAAATGCGACAAGTAGGATTACGTGAAGAGGCCTCAAGATTGGGTGGAATAGGTTCCTGTGGAAGAGAACTCTGTTGTTCAACATGGTTGACAGATTTTAGATCAGTTTCAACCGGGGCAGCACGTTATCAGCAACTTTCACTCAATCCAACTAAACTTGCGGGACAATGTGGCAAATTAAAATGCTGCCTCAATTACGAATTAGATGTATATCGGAAGTCACTTAAAAAATTTCCTAGAACCGAAACTAAATTACACACACAAAAAGGAGTTGCTGTGTTTCAAAAAATGGACATCTTTAAAGAACTACTGTGGTATAGCTATAAAGACGACTGGATGACTTGGCATAAATTAGGGTTAGAGGATGTTCTTGAAATTATAGAAAAAAACAAAGCAAAAATTACTGTAACTAGCCTAGAAGATTTTCAGAGAGAAAGTTACGAAGAAACTGACAAAGCCCTTTTTGAAAATACAGTAGGACAAGATAGTTTGACCCGTTTTGACTCTTCAAAAAAACAGAATAAAAGGAGGTCAAAAAGACGCTATAACAATAGGAGAAAAAGAAAAAAGAATGTTTAAAAAACCATGGTTTCTTGTTTTTCTTTTTTTGAGCTGCGTTACCAGTCCTTATCCCTTAGAATATAAAACGATGGATGGCTATTGGTCAGCTTCACAAACACTTACTTTCACTCTTGAGGAAACCCTTTTAGAAGCACCACATAATCTGTATTTACATTTGCGAAACACAGATGACTATGCTTACAGCAATATCTTTTTAATAGCACAAATAAAAGATAGTACGCAAGTTTATGCCCTAGATACGTTAGAATATGCCATGGCCAATGTTGACGGAAGCTGGTTGGGAAAAGGTTTTGGTGAGGTTAAAGAAAGTGTGTTGTGGTGGAAAGAGAATCTTACGCTAGAGGCAAAGGGTCCCCTAACAGTTGAGGTTCAACACGCCATGAGAAATTTCAGAAAGGAAGATGGCGTTGCCCAATTAGAAGGCATAGTAGGAGTAGGTTTGGGTATTGTTCTTCAAACTCAAGAATAACAAATGGCCAAAAAAAGAAAAAATAAAAGAAAGCAAACAAAGAGGCCATTCAGAAGGTGGTTGCTCTTCTTTTGGGCCCTTTTTTTAAGTGTAATTTTAAGTATAATTGTGATATTTTTGGGAGCTGCCAAAGGGCTATTTGGTCCTATGCCAGATCTACAACAACTAGAAAACCCCAAAACAAACTTGGCCACACAGATTATCGCTTCGGATGGACTTGTTTTAGGGAAATTCTTCTACAATGAAAACAGAACGCCTATTGCCTATGAAACCCTTCCTAAAGCCTTAGTAGAGGCACTGATTGCTACAGAAGACGAACGTTTTTATGAACACTCAGGCATCGATTTCAAGGGAACCCTTAGGGCTTTTGCTTATTTAGGTTCACGGGGGGGGGCAAGCACTATTTCACAGCAGTTAGCACGTCAACTTTTTGTGGGGGCACACGCGAGCAACACTTTTTATAGACTGGTTCAAAAGGTAAAGGAGTGGGTTCTAGCAGTGCGCTTAGAAAGCCGATACACCAAAAAAGAAATCTTAACAATGTATCTTAACATTTATGATTTCAATTATCAAGCGGATGGTATCGAATCTGCTGCAAGAATTTATTTTAATAAAAAACCATATGAACTAAACATTCAAGAATGTGCAACGCTGGTGGGCATGTTGAAAAACTCCTCTCTATACAATCCTATTCGTCGAGCCGAACTAACCAAAAGAAGAAGAAATATTGTTTTTCAGCAGATGTATCGCAACAATCTCTTTGATTTACAGACGTTGGACTCTCTAAAACAACTGCCTCTTGAAATTGATTATACTCCTCAATCTCACCGAGAGGGATTGGCAACTTATTTCAGAGCCTATCTTCAAGAATTTATGAATCGATGGTTAAGAGAAAACCCAAAACCAGACGGGACTAAATATGATTTGTTTCGTGATGGATTAAAAATTTATACCACCGTAGATTCCCGTTTTCAAGACTTAGCTGAACAAGCAATGAATGACCACATGAAAAACTTACAAAAAGAGTTTTTTAGACAAAATACAGTAAAATTGAACCCTACTGCTCCATTTTTAGACTTGAGAGAAGGAGAAATTGACACGCTACTTAAAAGAGCTGCTTATCGATCAGAACGGTGGAGAAAATGGAGCAATAGAGGAGTAGATGAAGAATTGATTTTAAAAAGTTTCTATGATGAGGTTCCAATGACTGTTTTTAGCTGGAAAGGAGAAATTGACACCATTATGACTCCAATGGATTCTATCCGTTATTACAAACACTTTTTGAGGAGCTCTTTAATGTCAATGGAACCACAAACAGGGCACGTTAAAGCTTGGGTAGGGGGTTTCAATTATAAACATTTTCAATATGATCAAGTAAAACAAGGGCGTAGACAAATTGGCTCTACTTTTAAACCCTTTTTATATGCTACAGCTATAGACCAATTGAAGTTATCACCTTGTGATCAATTGCCCGATGCTCTTTTTTGTATTGAGGCAATGAAGCATGGCAACACCAATGCGTGGTGTCCCAAAAACTCAGGAGATCGATATGGTAGAATAAGAACCTTAAAAAATGCTTTGGCAAATTCGGTAAATACTGTGAGCGCTCGTTTGATGGATCAAGTAGGCCCACTACCTGTGATCTCACTGACGCGTAAAATGGGAATAACCTCTAGAATTCCTCCGGTACCATCAATAGCCTTGGGGACACCAGACATCAGTTTGTTTGAAATGGTAGGTGCCTACAGCACTTTTGTCAACAAAGGAATTTATGTAAAACCGGTGATTATAACGCGAATTGAAGATAAAAACGGTTTGGTTCTTTTTGAGGTTGTACCTGAAACAACAGATGTTTTAAGTGAAGAGGTGGCTTATGTTGCGCTCAACTTGATGGAGGGAGTAACGCAACATGGCTCAGGAGCACGACTTAGGCATAGTGGATTTGATGAAAATAATTCAATATACAAGCAGGTTGTAACAGGATATCCATTCAGTTTTGAAAATGCTATAGCAGGCAAAACAGGAACCACACAAAACCAGAGTGACGGATGGTTTATGGGAATGGTTCCCAACTTGGCCACAGGTGTTTGGGTGGGAGGTGAAGACCGCTCCATTCATTTTAAGGATATTGGTTATGGACAAGGGGCTACCATGGCCCTTCCCATATGGGCAAACTATATGAAAGGACTATATAATAGCCCAGAATTAGGCGTTTCTCAAGACCCTTTTTCTGAACCAGAAGAAATAACCACCCGATTAGATTGTGAATCGATTGAAAAGCAACAACTCCTAAATACAGATACGCAAGAAGAAGATTTAGATTCTTTTGGGTTTTAATTCAAATAGCCCGTTTGATCTGAAGCATACCATTCGGCAAAAGCAGTAGCAGTTTCTCTTAATTTAAGATGGTGAAGCGCCAAGTTATTGGGGAGCTGTTTTATTAATATGTTGGCAAAGTCAATAATCATCATCTCACAGGTAGGCTGATAGGCAACTCTATAAATCTTATGCCCTTGAGCCTCCATTGTATCAGCCAATTCTTTATGTGGAGAGTTACAATTTAGAACGGTAGCATGATCCAAAGGGTTTACAATTTCCCTTTTAACAACCTCTTTGAGATCACCAAAATCGATGAGCATGCCAAATTTTACATTAGCTCTATCATCAATGGGTGTGCCTAAAACGGTTACATCCAATTCGTAACTATGGCCATGTACATTTTTGCAAAGACCATCATAGCCATACAATGCATGACCTGTTTCAAATTTGAATTGTTTTGTTATGCGTATTTTGTCGCTCATTTTTTAAAGTATGACTTTAATTTGGATTGAGTGGTTTCCTGCCGGGCTAGTTTTCCAGTTATAGCAGCATTTTCAAAGAGTTCTATATGCCAATTTGCGGTGTTTTTCCAATGCCAAGCACGAAGTGTTTTTACCGCTTCAATTGGATAGGCCGCAAACTCATTCGCTCTTTCTTGCACTTTTTCATCTAAAGTATCAAAATCTTGAGCTATTTCAGCATACAAGCCTTTTTGCATAGACCAATTGGCATTGCGCCATTGTGTGGCAGCGAGTGATAGTTCTTCAAAAGCGGTAGCTCCAATTTTTCGGGTCACTGCAGGGGCAATGACAAAGGGCCCAATACCTATGGAGAGCTCAGACAGTTTAACAGCAGCATTTTGATGGGCAATCACATAGTCGCACCCTGCAACAATACCTAAGCCACCTCCCACCACTTTACCTTGTATGCGACCAATAATTAATTTTTTCATTTGTTGCATACGAATTAAAATATGAGCAAAACCTGAAAAAAAGTGGGTCGCTTCTTCATCAGATGATAAGGTTGATAGTTCCTTTATTGAGGCCCCTGCACAAAACGTTTTTTGACCCTGACTTTGGATAACAATAACCCGAACAGAGTCGTCTCGATTCAACTGTTCTAAAGTATCAGCAATATCTGTCATCATAGCACGTGATAAAGCATTGCTGAGAGCAGTATTATTTATCTGAAGGGTGCCAATTTTATTATTGATAGATAAAGACACTGCATTTTCCATAGGCATAAAAATAAACAAACTCAGGGGTCTTTAGAAACTTTTCTTATTCTTGTGACAAGAAATTAAATTAATTTACCCCTAGGAAGAATAGGACTTACTATTTTTGTAAAAATTTAGTCATGCAAAACATACTTGTCCCCATTGGCATCTCACCTCACGCCCAAAAAACTTTTGAGTATGCCATGGCGTTATCTGAGCGTCTTGAGTTAAATATATTTGTTGTAGATGCCTACCCAATGCAAATAAAACCGAATCAAATTTCTAATATAAAAGCTCGTTTAGAGGAGGAAAATCAATCTCGTATACAACAAATGATAAAAAAGTTGAAATCTTCAAAGAAAGAGGTAAAAGTTGTAAAGAGTAATGCAGATTTATTAGGAACAATAAAAAAATTGGATCAAAGAATAGGGTTAGATTTAATTGTGGTTCCTCCCTACAGTAATGATATAGATGAGACTATATTTTTAGGATCTACCGCGGGGAGTATTATAAAAAAAACAGATATACCCGTTTGGGTGGCCCCTATTGGTAAAGCATTTGAGCCTCCTAAAAACATGTTGTTAGCCTTTAAGTCAGGAGAAATTAAAAGTACTCAAATATTGGCACCACTATTAAAAATTCAAGATACGTTCAAGACGTTATTAAATTTATTATTGGTCAAAGTACCTGGTTTTTCAAAGCAGAATCATGCGCTAGATGACACTATTTTATCTCGCTCAGAGAAATTGAGGTATTCAGAAAATGCCACAGTGTATCAAGGTGTTTTAGAGTATTTTCAATCTGTTAATCCAGATTTACTCGTTGTTTTTAAAAGAGAACGTGGATTTTTTGAAAAACTCTGGGAATCTAATGTTGTTTACAAAAAAGACTTTTATTGTACTATCCCCCTTTTGGTGCTAAAAAATAAAACCTAAAATCAGGTTTTTGATGTGTCGTTTATTACTATTTGTATTTACTACACTATTTACAGCAAACTGTTTGGGCCAGTCTTACCTTGCAGTAGATGTGGATAATGACCTCTATTTTGGGACAGATCGTTATTATAGCAGTGGTATTTTTTTAGAATATGGAAAGCGATTAGACACGACATCAATAGACAGCCTAGGGCCTATAAGGACAGGGCATTGGACCTTAGGTCAAGAGATTACAACACCCCATTTGCGTTTGACAGAAAGAATTGAAAAAATTGATTATCCCTATAACGGATGGTTGTATTTGGGGTATGCACAGGAGTATTTTAAAAATCCTAAAAAGGGACAAGGTTTTGGGCTGCAATTAGGAGTTACTGGGGCAAATGTAAGTCTGGCTAAACCCGTTCAGAACACCTATCACAAAATTATTTTAGGATTGCCTCCGCTAAGTTGGCTAGCTACACAAGCGCAAACAGTTCATGCTAATTTGTTTATGACTTATTATAGAGGTTTCTCCAGCGGTAGAAATCTCGATTGGGTCTTCTATGGTAAAGCTCAAGTAGGAACATTTCAAACTACTGCACGCGCACGGTTTGGGTTGCAATGGAGTACTTTTGAAGGGCTTCCTTTTTTTGGAAATCGACTAGAAATTTTATCGGAAGGGCTAGCCTTGTATTTCGGTATGCAGGGTGAATATAGAGGACACGATTATGCCGTTGAGGGGAGCTTGTTTAAAAACAATGCCGCTTTAGATGTAGAAGCAGTCCCCCTAAAACAAGAGTGGGAGTTTGGTTTGATCTATCATCTCAAACAGTGGCGTTTTCTGACTCTTTTTAACAATGCCTCTAAGGATGTAAAAACACAACGTTTTTCTAGACACAATTATTTAAATATTACAATAACTAGACTATTTTAGTAGAAATTGTAATTATGAAACCTCTAGCCCTATTCCTTATCCTCTTTTTTTTAAACCTATCATGTGTCACTATCAAAGTTTACGAAACCCCAGAAACAGGGTACCAGGCAGAAGAACAACACGAGATAATACGATCAGGAGAATTTATTGATTTTGGAAACCATAAAGCGGAGGTGTTTTATTTTGGAAAAGAAAAGAGACCCCAGGGTGTGTGGCCTCTAAAGTATAAAAAGAAGGGTGATACATTAGCCCCTATCACCTCAGACATGAATAAAGAAATGCTGCTTATTTTGGACGGCCAAGTAATGCCTAAAGGTTTTTCTTTCGAGGTTCTAAAACCATCACAAATAGAGTGTATAACGGTGCTTAAAGACAGTATTGCCAGCGTAAAATATGGGCACCCAGCTCAACAGGGTGTCATTGAAATCTTGCTAAAGAAAAAGGAATAAATTTTTCAGTAAGTTGGTTTTGATTGGAATAGTGGATAATTAAGACCCAAGACCCATCCAGTATAACTATTGGTCTGGATAGCAAAAAGGGGTTCATTTTTTTTAGTGAACCGAAATTGAACTTCTAGGCTAAATTTTTTCCAAATAGTATAATCTACACTTGCACAAAAACCAAAACTATTTTTTAAGATTCCAGAAGGAATATTTTCAATTAGAATCGGTTTTTTTGGTGGTGTTCTGGAGGCTCCTTTTTGATATAAATTATATTGTAAACTCAGCCCAAGATGTACTCTTTTATAGGGAAAAAGTCTTATTCCCAAAGGAACACTGAAATAGGTTAATCGATTTAAATGGATTGTGTTTTGTGTTTCATAAGTGTAGTTTTTTGGAATATAATCAAAGCCAGAAATAAGGGCAAGAGACTTAGCCGGTCTATACATTACCCTGATTTGAGCCAAATAGTTTAACCTGGGTGACAATACTTTATTTTCTGGTATCCAATACGTTGTACTGCCGATTAGATCAACTTCCCAAGGGGAGTAGGCACTCCCTAGATCTGGTCCTTGTCGATATTGTTCAATCAGCAAATATCCATCTTGTGCAAAAAGAGCTGCACTTCCAATGGGAAAAAACAATAGTAGTAGAAATAGGGGAATTTTTTTTTTCACTGTTTTTTTAATTCAATCAGAGATCATTAATGTAACCAAAAATTATAAGATGGCCCTCAAGATTAGTTATCTTTAAGAATACAAGAAAATCGTGAATAAACTTTTTATAATTTTTGTTTTGGGCTGCCATATAGGTCTTCCCTATGCTCAAATATCAGTATCAAAAAACCCCCCAGAAGACTATGATTCTTTCCCTTTTGGACATATCACAACAGGGCAAGAAAAGCAAGAAATGTTAAATGTAATTGACCAATTCATGATTGCGGTCAACACTAAATCTAAGAAGCTTTTTGATCAAATTTTATACAAGGGAATTCAGAGAATTGTTACACAAGTAGATGCAATAAAGACAAGTACTACAATATATGACAACGATATGCGTCTTCAAAACTTGGCGAGTAAACCTGAACAATATAAGGAGCGCTATTGGGATGCCTTCATTGTTTCTGATGGAAACATTGCTTCTGTTTGGGCGCCCTATGATTTTTATCTCAACGATAAATTTTCACATTGTGGAGTTGACTTATTTTACCTCGTGAAGGAAGAAGGCACATGGAAAATAGCGCATTTTGGGTATACCATTGTGAAAGATTGTAAAAAAGAAAATTAAAAAAAGAAAAAGTGGATGTAAAAAGAGGCTTACTACAAACCATAATCAGACAAAACGAATAAAAAACCGAACTACATTCGCCTCAAATATCCACTTTTTCTTAGCAATTTTTCCATTGTAAATGTAGAGATCTATAAAGTCGAATTATACCCATTTGAATATGAAGAACTTATGCTACTATAACAGTTTCTAATACATCGGAAACACACAAGCCCCAAAGAAGTGTTTTTATCGACTAGCATATTTTGTTGATAAGAATGAACGCGATAGCCTCTAATAGAATGAAGGAAAAATATGTTTAGCTTTTTCTATTTAAGTCAATTATCAAGGCTACAAAAGTGATAATGATACAAATCGTTGTAAAAACACCTACGAAAGAAGGATTCATGTTAGTTAGTTTTTTTAATTACTATTTGTTGTGTTGAGGGTTCTTATTGCCACCAATCATAAACATATAAATTTTGATTGTATTTCCACCATTTTTTGGCAAATTACATGTGTAAATCGGATGGCATGTAAACGGAATCTCTATCGTATTCATTTTTAAAGATTACATGGAGTATTTGCGTGTTTTTTGTAGAAAATATAGTATCACCAATGCTAACTGCATTATTTCCAAAAGAAAATGCTCCAGCGTAAGCATCAATTTTACCAAGGGTATTGTAGGCACTTTCAATTATGGAATCTAAAGGAGACCCTTCCTTCCACTGAAAGGCAACAAGGTGATGTAATTTTTTAGTGGGAGCATCATCATTTTTAGCTGATTGATCTGCTTCCAAATTACATCCAAATGTTATGTAAATAAGTGTAACAAAGAGAATTGGTTTCATATTTAATTGTTATTATGCCACTAAATTAAATCTTTAATAACGGGACTTTATTTTATCTACAGGGATCAAAAGCCTGAAAGCACCATAGAGTTCTTTATATCCATAGCCATTTAATTTTAATCTAATTTTAATTTTATATCGGTCTTGATC
>OZSS01000019.1_pt1 | contig 72122 bp, 80 predicted proteins | sample 1779911 | NCBI WGS metagenome assembly OZSS01 (sample SAMEA2603589, study PRJEB24840) | metagenome | biome: Water; feature: Photic zone; material: Seawater sample | place: Mediterranean Sea | collected 2013-11-12 | depth 10 m
GTTGGTTAATAATTTTTAAGAACGCTAAAATAGAATAATTTATGATTTTTGTCTAAGGCTTTTTTCTCAAATTTAGTGTGTAAAGCATTGGAATCACTGTATTCCCAAGATTTCGGGCTAATATTTGGCATGGTGTATTTAAATTTTTTCATCAAAGCCAATGCTTCAATAAAATAATCACCATGGTCGGTTGCAAAACGAATAAAGCCTTTTTTTTTGAGTTTTTTAGTGAGGTCTTTGACAAGTGTTTGGTTAACGGTTCGCCTTTTTTTATGCCTATTTTTTGGCCAAGGATCTGGAAAATATATCCTTATTTCCTCAAAATAGTTATCTGGCATTAAAGGTAAAAGCTCTTGGATGTTTAAATGGAATACTTGAAGGTTCTTTAATTTATGATCAAGAGAGTTTCTAATGGCTCTCAGTACACCATCAGCAAAAATATCACAACCTATAAAGTTGACTTTAGAATTAGATTTTGCGTCTTCACTTATTTTTTCTCCATCCCCTATTCCAATTTCTAAAATTCTAGGCGTTTTGATTTTACTAAATAATGTTTTTTTTGGTTCGACAAGATATTTTGTATATTGTTCGAGTCTTAAAAAAGACTTTCCTTTCTTTCTTCCAAAATATTTATTTTTTGATTCGAACATATAAAAAACTAAATAGGAAAATAAAGAAAAGTAAAACCATTACTGAGTTTAGTGTTGAGGAGCAGATAGATTGGTTTTTAGTAATTGGGTGTTGGTAATACAGATAACCTTTTTTATTACTTGCAATAGTTTGAATAATTTTACCTGATCGATCCACTATAGAAGTAATCCCAGAGGGTGTTGATCTAATGAGAGGTTTTTGAAATTCAACACTTCGTAAAAGAGAGTTTGCTAAATGCTGATGGGGTCCATACCATTTACCAAACCAAGAGTCATTTGAAATTTGTATAACCATATCTGAGCCACAAATCTCTTTATTAATAGATTGATAATTGAATATTGACTCAAAACAAATCATGGGGACAGCATTTATATCTTTGGGTAGATTAAGAGTTTTTTGGACATGACCTGGTGTATAATTCATTCCTAAATTTAAAAACTTACTCACTAAGGGTTTTATAAAAGGTATGTATTCACCAAATAAAACTAATTTTTGTTTATCATAAAAATCTATGATCTTTCCCTGATGATCAATAACATACAAACGATTAAATAATTGATCTTCTTCAATGGCACTTGAGCCAACTATTATTTTTTGATCTTCGTTAATCAAGGAGGATACTCTGCTCAGTAGTCCTATCCTATTATTTAAATCAATAGGCAAGGACCCCTCTGGCCAGATAATTAAATCTGTTTTTGGTGATTTTGAAAGGGCCTCAATTGTTAATTGTTCATATTTTTCAAGATTTTTAAGGACATCAAATTCAACTAGTGACTCATAGAGGTTGGGTTGTATTAGAAGTATATCAAGTGTCTCATCTTCTGTTTTTTTAATATTATTGTTTTCAATAAAACCAAAAAAATAAAAGAAAATACTTAGTGCTAATAAAACAGTAGGTATGAATTTATTTTTGTAATAAAGAAAATAAATCATTAAACCTACTATCAAATGAACCACAAGACCTAAGCCATATACACCTAGATAAGGTAATGTTTTTAAAATCCAAATATTTTTGTAGTAAATAATCGCTGTGGGATTCCAAGGAAAGCCCCCAAAGATAAATTCTTTTAATAACTCAACTATAGAGAGGCCTAGAGGAAGTAAAAAAATTAGTAATAATTTTTGTTTATAAAATGTTAAAATTAAAATAGTTGCTGAATAGTGTAAAAATGCAACAAACAAAGAGAGGATAGAGACTAAAATTATTCCTAAAAATAAATATCCTGTCCCTCCTGAATAAAATGACTGGATAATCCAGCTAAGAGTAACTAATTGGGTTACTAAAAAAAAATAAAATATTTTTTTTTTAAAAAAAACATCGCTATTTAAAATATTTAAAAAAAATATTACAAAAGACAGATAATAGAAAAAAGATATACCAAACGGGGGAAGTGAAAATATATATAAAACAGAACAAATAATTATTAGGTATGATGGCCTAGATATAGAGCTTAATAAGTTATTGAGATTTAATACCACTGACCACAACTTCAAGAATTTTTCTTGTTGATACCTTGTGAATGGTGAAAGATAATTTTTTATTAATTGTAAATTTTTCTTTTTTCTTGGGGATACGCCCTGCCATATTGAATATTATACCGCCTATTGTTCCAACATCCTCTTTTAAGTCCTCAGGGATATTTACATCGAATTCCCTCTCGAAATCATCCACTAGCATTGCAGCGTCCATGATAATGTTCTCGTTCTTTTGGCGGTACATTGGCGCTTCGTCCTTATCATGCTCATCTTCAATCTCACCAACTATTTCTTCCACTAGGTCTTCAATGGTTACTAAACCCGTCACACTATTAAATTCATCCATCACAATCGCTAAGTGAATGTTTTGTTTTTTCATTTTTTGTAGGAGGTTGAAAACTGGTGTCGCTGAAGGAATATAGATAACTTCTCTTAGTAAACTCTTGATATTAAAGGATTTATTATTAATTTTTTTAAATAAGTCTTTAATATGAACCATTCCTAAGCAATGCTCTAGGTCATTTTTAACCACAGGCATCCTTGAGTGTGCTTCTTTGTTAATAATTTTAATGATGTTTTCTTTGTTAATGTTTTGATCGATAAAGATTATCTCACCCCTGGGCACCATAACATCATCAACTGTTTTTTTGTGTACCTTCAAAAGATTATTAAAAATCTTCTTCTCTTCACTTTTTGCAATCCCTGAGCTGTCCGATGTTGCAGAAATAAGATCTATAATATCTTTTTTAAAGTTTTCATCTTGTATTAGTTCTTTGACTAATTTAATTGCTAAGTTTTTTTTAATTTTCATGTACTTTTTGTAAACCTAAAAATTTCATAAAAGTATTCTCTAAGAATCTCATATTGCTTCTTGATTGTTTATCATAGTGATCATAACCAAATAAATGATGTAATCCATGGCTCACAAGCATAAAAAAATTTTGTTCATTAATTTTTTTATTTTTATTTAAAATATAACTGTCTGCAATAGCTATATCACCTGCAAAGTCTCCATCAGGAAAAGATAGTACATCTGTTATTTTATTTTTTTTTCTAAAATTTTTATTCATACTTTTTATTTCATCATTCGAAACTATTTTTATTGTAACTTGTGTTTTGTGATCTGCTTGATGAATCGTTTGAAAGTATTCTGATAATTTTTTTATTTTTTCTTTTGAGCTTTTAAGAAAATTTTCTAAATTATCGTCTCCGATTATCTCTATCACAAATTTTTTGTTACTAATCCTCAAAATTACTTATCGTAAGCATTAATTATTTTTTCAACTAATGTATGTCGACACACATCACTACTATTTAAATGTACAAAGCCAATATCTTTTACTTTTTCTAATTTTTCCATCGCATCCTGCATTCCACTTTTTGCATTATCGGGTAAATCTTTCTGACTTAAATCTCCTGTAATCACCATTTTTGAATTTTGCCCTAATCTAGTTAGAAACATTTTCATCTGAGTGGATAATGTATTTTGTGCTTCATCTAAAATGATAAAAGATTTATTCAAGGTTCTTCCTCTCATAAAAGCGAGGGGAGCTATTTCTATTAAATTATTGACCATTTTTCGGTCAATTTCCTCGCCTGGCATCATTTCATATAAAGCGTCATACAAAGGACGTAGATAAGGATCTATCTTCTCTTTCATATCTCCTGGTAAAAAACCAAGTCGCTCTCCCGCTTCAACGGCAGGTCTTGATAATATCAAGCGATTAATTTTACCTTCAACAAACAAACTTACTGCATAAGCAACAGCTAAATATGTTTTACCCGTACCAGCAGGACCAACTGCAAAAACAATATCTTTTGATCTCATCTCTTTTAAAAAGATTTCTTGGTTTTTAGTCTTTGGATAAATTGTTTTTAATTTTGTATTAATTTGAAACTTTTGATCTTGTTCGATTTGCTCTTTGATATAGGTAGGTTTTGCTAAATCAATATTACTTTCAATTTCCTCTGCAGAAATATCATTATTTTTTAATTTTTTATATAAACCTTCAATTATAAAATATGCTTTTTCAACTGGATCTCGATTACCTTTGATAGATAAAAGATTACCTCTAGTATAAAGCTTTACTTTAAATTTGTTTTCTAAAACTTTTAAATTTTTGTCGTGATAGCCAAATAAGCTTGCGAGAAATTGATTATCCTCAAACTCTAATTGTTTTTGATGAGAAGAAATATTTACTGGACTCAATTAAATTTTTTCTCCAAGTAAAGAGTGTGTTAAAACCTCTTTAATTTGTACAGGAATTATTTGACCGATAGTTTCTTTTTCACCTTGAAGCGCTACACTTTGATTAAATTGTGACTTCCCTTTAATTTGTCCTGAGCGATTACCGGCACCATCGATTAAAACTTGCACCGTTTTCTTTACAAACTGGTTGTTGTATTCAATTTGTTGTTCGTTTAATAAATCTTGTGTGATCTTTAAACGTTCATTTAAGATCTCTTCATCTATTTCCTCACGATCAGCCGCGGGGGTACCTGGCCTCGGGCTATACTTAAAAGAGTAGGAGTTCATATATTTAACTCTTTCAATTAGATCGATTGTGTCTTCAAAGTCTTTGTCAGTTTCTCCAGGAAAACCAATAATAAAGTCTGAAGAAAGCGCTATGTCAGGTTTGACTTTTCTTACTTTTTCGATGATTTCAAAGTAGTAATCTCTTGTATGCTTTCTGTTCATCAGCTTTAGGACTTTGTCAGATCCTGATTGAACGGGCAAATGAAGAAAAGGCATCAGTTTAGAATTTTCACCATGAAGGGAAATTAAATCATCCGTCATGTTGACTGGGTGACTTGTAGAATAGGTAATTCTTTCAACACCATTTATTAAACTAATACTGTTAATAAGCGAAGCTAGATTATTTGATTGCCCTTGATTATCTAAACCATGATAAGCATTCACATTTTGACCTAGCAGAGTGAATTCAACGACTCCTTGATCAATTAAGGATTTCACCTCATCTGAGATTTCCTTCACTGTTCTAGAATATTCTGAACCTCTGGTGTAGGGAACCACACAAAAGTGGCAAAACTTATCGCAGCCCTCTTGTATTGTAACGAATGCAGATTTGCTAGAGGTATGAGTTTTTATATGGTTGAGTGTGTCAAACTTTTCATTTACATCAAATTCAGTGATAGAGGTTTTTGGTAAGTTATTTTTATCTAAAAATTTATTAAGGGACTGGATAGATTGTGGGCCAATGACCAAATCAACATAGGGTGCTCTTTTTTGAATTAACTCCCCCTCTGCTTGCGCTACACACCCTGCAACGATAACTTTTTGGTTATCTTTACCTTTTTTATGTATTCTTCCTAAATCTGAAAATGTTTTTTCCGTTGCCTTTTCACGAATGTGACAGGTATTTAAAACTACATAGTCTGCTGTTTGAAAGTCATCCGTTTGATTAATATTATGCGATAGAAAAATATCTTTCATTTTATCAGAGTCATAAACATTCATCTGACAACCAAATGTTCTAATATAAAATTTCTTATTTGATGACATTAAGGGATTTGGCAAACAAAATTGCGTCTTGAGTATGCGGAGCGTTTATAGACTTACTCCGATAATAGTTTTTTCTTTCATTGTAGGCTTTATAGCCTAATTTTTCATAAAGTTTAATAGCAAATTTATTTTCAGCACTAACTTCAAGATAAATTTTTACACTGTTTTTAACACTTCTAAGCTGTTTTTCTAATTCGGACAGTAAAAGAAAGCCTACACCTTTTCCCCTATGCTTGTTTAAAACTGCTAAATGTAGTATTTCGTACTCAATGCTTTTTTGATCTTCATAAAGGAAATGACCGAGTATCATACCTAGTGTCTTTTTTTCAATTGCAAATATATTGAGGGCTCTTTTATTCTTAAAATGATCGTCTATTGCGACTTTAGTCCATGATAAATCTAGTTCAATATGATGCTCGTGGAGCCAATTTAAATGTTCTTTAGATTTAATACTGTAATTCAAGCAACAACATTATCATAAAAAACTCTTGAGCATTCTTTCCAATTAAATTTTTTTGTGTATTCTTGGCACTTGGTGCGATCGAGGTTAATACAATTTATAATGTTTGATTTTAAATCATCACCTATATAACCATTAATACCATTTACAATAATATCTTTTGGTCCGATGACATTAAAAGCAGCAACAGGTGTACCTGTTGCATTGGCCTCTGTAATGACATTTCCAAAAGTATCAGTTAGGCTTGGGAAAACCATAACATCAGAGCTAGCATAATAATCAACTAAATCCTGTCCATGTTGATATCCCACATAATTTACATCGGGATATTTTTTTTTTAAAGAATTTAACTGTGGACCATCACCAACTACAACTTTAGTACCGTCTAGCTTAATTTTTAAAAAGGCTTCAACATTTTTTTCTGTTGCCACTCTTCCAATATAGGAAAAAATTGGACCTTTACCTAAATTAAGTTTATTAAATTTACTAAATTTTTCATGATTAACTCCGCGGGACCATATTTCAGTATTTTTAAATTTTCTCTTTATTAATTCCTCTTGCATTGAAGGAGTAGGCACCAAAACTTTTTTTGCTTTATTATGAAATTTTCTTATGAAAAAATAGAAAAAACTTGCAGGTATCTTTGTTCGCTTTTGAATGTATTCAGGGAAACGAGTATGAAATGAAGTGGTAAATGTAATGTCGTCCTTAAGACAAATATTTCTTGCTAAATACCCAAGCGGGCCTTCGGTTGCAATATGAATATGGTCTGCATTAGCACTTTTTATCATATTTTTCAGTGTTTTTTGTCTTGTTACAACAATTTTAATTTCATTATAAGAGGGTAGTGAAAAGCGTAGCTTAAATAATTCAGGATGAATCACTTGTACCTCCATTCCCATTTTCTCTAACTCGGGAATGGTGTTAAGATATGAGCGAACAACTCCGTTTACTTGTGGCTTCCAAGCATCGGTGACAAGTAAAAGTTTCATGCAACTCTTTCTTTTTGGAGTTTATCTTCAATTTGATTTATTTTTTTTTCATTCCAAAAGATTATTTCTAGTTTACCCGTATAGTCCTCTACCATAGCACTACAGCTGTCTACCCAATCGCCTAGATTATGATAAGTTTTATCTCCTAATAATTTTATTTTTGGGTCATGAATGTGTCCACACACAATACCGTCACATTTATTTTTTTTAATTCTTTCAAGACATGCGTTTTCAAAATTTTGAATAAATCGCTGAGCGTCTTTCACTCTAGTTTTTAAATATCCCGATAGAGACCAATAAGATAGTCCTAGTCTTCTTCTAAAAAAATTTAAAATATTGTTAAACCATACCGAGTAGTCGTATAGCTTTGCTCCAATTTTAGCAATCCATTTAGAATTTAAAACAATATTATCAAACTCGTGGCCATGCATTAACAATAATTTTTTATTATCCGCAGTTGTATGAATTCTATGTTTTCTTATTTTTATATTTGCAAAGCTAAAGCCACAGTAATCAGCAATTATTTCATCATGATTACCTGGAATATAATAAACTTTCGTTCCAGACCTTGCCTTTTTTAAAACTTTTTGAATGAACGTATTAAAGTCTTGATTCCAAAACCAATTTTTTTTTAGACGCCATCCGTCTATAATGTCTCCAAGTAAATAAAGATGATCACAATCATTATATTTTAAAAAGTGTAAGAGCTCCTTTACTTTTGAAGCACGTATGCCAATATGAATGTCTGAAATGAATATGGATCGATGTTTTTTGATTTGCATAGAATCTAAAAATAGATATACCTACGATTGATAGTATTGAAGAATGTTAAATTTTTATTAAATGGTCACTTCACAAAAGCTTTATATTAGAAAAAATTCTAAAATTCATGCATCTGGTCTTTTTGCAAAATCTGATATCAGTGCTGGCACTAGAATCATTGAATATCGCGGGTTAAAGATAACTAAAGCTCAATCCGACAAGATTGCTGATGTTCACATAGAGGCTAACAAAAGGGCTAAAACAGTCGGGTCTGTTTACATTTTTACACTGAATCAAAAATACGACATCAATGGAAAAGTAACATGGAATTTAGCAAAATATATTAATCATTCCTGCAATCCTAATTGTGAAACTGATATCATCAAAGGAAGAATATGGATTAGCGCAATTAAAGATATTAAGAAAGGCGAGGAGCTGTCCTACGACTATGGATATGACATGTTTTGTTTCGAGGATCACCCGTGTCGATGTGGGTCTCAAAACTGTATTGGATATATTGTTCGAAGCAATCTTAGATGGAGACTTAAAAAAAAGTTAATTGAAAATAAAAAGTCAAGATTTAACAAAAACTTCATATAAGTAGTTAAACTTCAGATATGGATTTTAAAAATAAAAATATAGTAGATGCTTTTTGGTGTTCAATTGGAGGCCTAAAAATTCTCCTTCAAGAAAAAGCAGCAAGAAGAGAGCTATTATTGTTTCCCTTGTCTGCTCTATACATTGTAATTTTTCAACCAGCTCTTTTGTTCACACTTTGGCTGATAATTTTACCTTTGCTCATACTTAGTATTGAGGCTCTAAACACTGCAATAGAATATACCTGTGATAAAATTACTATGGATAAGTCAAACAAAATAAAAAAAGCTAAAGATTTGGGCTCTGCTGCAATTTTTTTATCTCTAACAGCCTATGGAATAGTTTTAATCTTAGGTTTATTTAATTAATTTGGGAAGATTGACATGATTTTTCTACAAGTAGAGGAGGTCTATGTTTCAATCACAGGGGAAATGCCAATCTTCCACCTAATAAAATAATCATTTATATTAAATTAAAATTAAATTTAGATTAAATTTCCAATTTCTTTTATTTGATCGATATTTAATAAGTTGTTTTGCTTATAATTTTGAACTAGTGCAAGACATCTTTTTTTAAGAACATTGAATACTTTTAAAAATTCTATCTCAACTTCCTCTTCAGTGCCTTTAAATTTTGCAGGATCAGCTACACCCCAATGTGCCTTTAATGTATTTTTGAGATACACGGGGCAAGTTTCTCCAGCTGCGTTATCACAAACAGTAATAACCAAATCAAAATTAATATCTGAAAAATCATCCCATGATTGACTTTTAAAATTGTGTAGGAAAATTTTATTTTTTTCTAATGTTTTGATGCTTAATGGATGCACATATCCTGCAGGGTGGCTTCCTGCACTATAAGCATTAAAAAAGTCTTTACCATAATGGTTTAAAAGCCCCTCTGTCATAATTGATCGACAAGAGTTACCTGTACAAAGTACAAGAATTTTAATCATTTTAATTTTCTGAGTCGATAGAGTAGCCAGCGGATCTAACTGTTCGAATGAAATCTTTTTCTCCTGTTAAATTCAGCTCTTTTCTGAGTCTTCTTATGTGAACATCAACTGTTCTAGGTTCAACGTAAGCATCATTTAACCAAACGTTATCCAATAGTTGCTGCCTAGAATAGACTCTACCTTTATTTTCAATAAAAAATTTTAAAAGATTAAATTCAGTCGGTCCTAAATTTAACTTTCTCTCACCCCTTGTTACCCTTCTGTTGGTGAGATTAATGTTAATATCATGAAACTTGAGTGAGTCGTTCTCTTCTCTTGATTTTGTTCTTTTAAGTAATGATTTAATTCTAGCGAGAATCTCACTTGGAAGAAAAGGTTTGGTTACATAATCCTCTACACCTAATTCAAAACCTCTAATTTTATCATCTTCTTGACCTTTAGCTGTTAACATTATAATTGGAATTTTTTTTAGATTATCTTTTCTTTTAATTCTCTTTAAAACTTCAATGCCCGATATATTTGGTAGCATCCAATCTAATAAAATTAAATCAGGCAGCCAATGTTCGATCTCTTGAATTGCAGATTCTCCGTCGTATGAAAATTTTATTTGGTAGTTTTGTTGTTCTAAATGAAATCCAATTAATTCTGAGATTGGTTTTTCATCCTCTACAACTAAAATCTTGTCTGTCATTCAAAATCAGATTTTTTTAAATCAATATAATGACCTGTAATGTTAAAAATGACCTCTTCAGCTATGTTAGTAGCATGATCACCTATTCTTTCTAAGGACTTTGCAATTAAAATTGGCTTAGTGCCTTCATCAACAACACTTGTTTCTTTATTGTGCATTCTTTCTATTAAATCAGATAATAAAGATTTGTACTGCCTGTCAATTTCTGCATCTTGATTCCATGAGATCCTTGCCTGTACCTCATCTTTTTTAAAAAAACTCTCAAGTGTTTGATTAACCATTTTTTGGACACCTTTACCTAAATTATGCATTTGGTCCGTTAAATCCTCGTCAAATGAAGAAGAAATTGAAATAGCTCTTTTTGCTAAATTTCTAGAGTGATCTCCCATTCTCTCAAGCTCTTTTGAAACTTTGAGGGCAGTGAAAACTAGTCTTAAATCACTGGCAACGGGTCTATGTAAAGTCATAATTTCGAAACTTAAATCCCTAACATCTCTTTCCACTTCATCAACTTGTTCATCAAGATTCTGTGTTGTCTGTGCATCAGATGAATCTTTAGATTTAATAACATTTACTGCAATTTCAATTTGTTTCTCAACAATATTACTCATTTTAATTAAATTATCTGTAAGATGATTTAACTTTTGTTCAAAGTTTTTATCTGTGTGTGCTGTTTCCATTTTAACCAAACCTTCCAGTTATGTAGTCATTTGTTTGTTCTTTATCAGGTTTTGTAAATATCTTACCAGTTTCTCCATATTCGACAAGGTTACCTAAATGAAAAAACGCAGTTTTAGATGATACACGTGATGCTTGAGACATAGAATGAGTTACTATAATAATTGTGTAATTTTCTTTCAATTCGTTAATTAAATCTTCTATTTTTGCGGTTGCTATTGGATCTAATGCAGAACAAGGTTCGTCCATCAAAATGATTTCCGGTCTTATAGCAATCGCTCTTGCAATGCACAATCTTTGCTGTTGTCCTCCTGATAAACCGGTAGCAATATCATCCATTCTATCTTTTACCTCTTCATAAAGACCCGCTCTGTGAAGTGAGTCTTTTACTATTTCATCTAATTCATTTTGAGAAGAAGCAATACCATGAATTTTTGGTCCGTAGGCAACATTTTCATAAATAGTTTTTGGAAAAGGATTGGGTTTTTGAAAAACCATTCCAACTTTTTCGCGAAGAGTTTCTACCTGTATATCAGGGCTATATATATCAACATTGCCATTCAACAAAAACTTACCTTTAACATTACAAATATCTATTACATCATTCATACGGTTTAAACATCGCAAAAATGTCGACTTACCACAACCTGAGGGTCCTATAAGAGAAGTTACTTCATTTTTTGGAAAATTAAGAGCCACGTTATTGATTGCCATTTTTTTTCCATAGTGGACATATACCTCACTTGTTTGCAAAGCATAATTGCTGTTTTGATCTACCATTTCACCTCCAATTTTCTTCTTACCAACACTGCCACAGTATTCATTATGATCAAAAAAGATAAAAGTAGCATTATTCCTGCAGATGTTTTTTCGAGGAAACCTCTTTCAGCGCTCTCAGACCATAAATATATTTGTGAAGGAAGACCAGTGGCAGGGTCGAATGCCCCTCCCGGTATTTCCATCACAAAAGCAACCATACCTATCAATAATAAAGGGGCTGTCTCACCCAAAGCTTGTGCCATTCCAATAATTGTTCCAGTAAGAGTACCTGGCAAAGATAAAGGGATTACATGATGAAATACAGTTTGCATTTTAGTAGCCCCCACAGCAAGTGCTCCCTCTCTAATTGAAGGAGGGACGCCTCTGAGCGATGCCCTAGATGCTATAATAATTGTTGGTAAAGTCATAAAACCTAAAACTAATCCTCCAACTAAAGGGACTTGATATGGCATCCCAAAAACTCCAATTAGCATACCTAAGCCTAAAAGTCCGTAAACAATAGAGGGAACCGCCGCAAGGTTATTTATATTTACTTCAATAATGTCAGTTATTTTTCCTGGTTTAACAAATTCCTCTAAGTACACAGAAGCCAAAAGTCCGATTGGAAAAGCAAAACTAAAACAGATTAATAAAGCGTAAAAAGACCCCATAAGTGCTCCAAGTATTCCGGCTGTTTCTGGATCTCTTGAGTCTCCATTTGTGAAAAACCAAAAATTGAATGTCTTAGACATTTTACCTTTGGAGTCTAAAGAGTCTAAGATAGAAAGTTGATAATCATTTATTTTTCGTTGTGCTTCGGGAACATTTCTTGGATAGTTTCCTTTGACAATTTGGTCAAGATCTGATGAGGCAGATATATCTAAATTGACAGTTTTTCCAATTACATTTGGATTGTTTGCAATATAATCTCTCAGCTGATAATCAAATTTTCTTGTGTACATTTCTCTGACTTTAATAAAATTTTCTTCATCTAATCCAGGATGGTTTTGGTTAATCACTTGATCAGCAAGATCAACATAAGATGCTTTCATTATTTCTTTTTTGGAGGAGTTACTAGAAACCTCTATAAAATTTGGGTCAAAATAAACATCAGCATTAATAGTTGTTCTAACAAAAGCACCACTGCCGGTAGAAAAAATTTTATACATTAAAATAAGCACGAAGAACAAAGAAAGAGTCATCGCAAACATTCCATAAAATTTGAAACGTTTCTCTGCTGCAAGTCTCTTTTCTAAACTACTCATATTTTTCTCTGTACTTTTTTACTATTGTTATAGCAGCAATATTAAGAATTAATGTCATTACAAATAAAGTTAGGCCTAAAGCAAAAGCAACTAGGGTTTTTGGATTATCAAACTCGACATCTCCTATCAAACTTGTAACAATCTGTGTTGTTATTGTAGTCGCTGGCTCCAAGGGATTAAAAGTAAGATTTGCTCTTAGGCTGGCGGCCATAACGACAATCATTGTCTCACCTATTGCCCTAGATATAGCTAATAAAAATGAGCCCATTATTCCAGCTAGAGCTGCTGGTAAAATTACTTTTTTAATAGTTTCTGATTTAGTTGCTCCAATTGCATAAGAACCCTCTCTTAAAGATTGAGGAACTGCTTTTATGACATCGTCACTAAGAGAGGAAACAAAAGGGATGATCATGACACCCATCGCTAAACCTGCAGCTAGAGCACTTTCAGCGGACACCGGTAATCCAACGCCTTCACCGACATCTTTTATGAAAGGCGCCAGTGATAAAGCAGCAAAAAATCCATAAACAACTGTGGGTATGCCAGCAAGAATTTCAATTATTGGTTTAGCTATATCTCTTACTTTTGATGACGCATACTCTGCTAAATAAATTGCTGTTAGCAGTCCTAAAGGAACAGCGACTAACATGGCAACAGATGCAATTAAAAGCGTTCCGGTCAGCAAAGGTACAAAACCAAAAGCCTCTTTTAAAGCCTCTTGATCGAAGCCTTCTGATGCATTGATAACAAAAGCTCTATTGGGATTCCATGCCGTATTAAAGAAAAAGTCCATAAAATTTACGTACCGAAAAAAATTAATGGCCTCGAAAACAAGAGAAAAGAAGATTCCAAAAGTAATGAATATTGCAATATAAGAACTGCCCTTGATAACATATGAAATTATTTTCTCAACAATTGGCTGTGCATTTAGTTTTCCTGATATTGATTTCGTAGCCAAAAATCCTAAAAGCACAGGTAGAATGATAAATAGAGTTAAATTCGACCATCCGTAGATCTTGTCAAAATTTGCTAAATTTTTTGCTGCAATTATCTCACTCTCACTGGCCATTTTTAAAATTGATTTATCGCCTACGGTCAAATCAATTTCTGATAAATTAACAATCATAGATAGGTTGCTAATCTTATTCATAATTAAACCGAATTTTCCAGAGCTCCATGTAGCGACATCTGGAAATAACACAGGGGACATTACAAACATCTCTTGAAAGTTTGATTTAAAAAGAAGTAAAAAGAACCAAATAATTATTGCTGGAAAAAAAACTAAAAGGACAACGTAATATCCATAATAATCTGGAAGAGAGGAAAGATTTTCATTTTTTTTAAATTTTAGGCTTAATGCTCTTTTTTTACCATAGAAGTAAAAAGAATAAGAAAGTATAAAAACTAAAACAAGTGATAAATAAAGCATACTGTCCTATTCCTCTATAAACTGAATTTGTCTTAGGGGCAAGAAATCTTGCCCCTAAAAATAAGATAATTAATTAATGCTTACTTACAAAGTCCGCTTGAAAAAGCGTAACCAGCATCTTTTAATGGGTGTTTTGCTTCAGCACATGCTGCAATATCAAATCCCATTGCATCTAAGTTGTCAGTAACGTTTCTTACTCTACTGATAAGGTCTGGTACCATAGGTGCAGCACCAATTTTTGTTAGGTAACCGTTATCACCAATTGCTTCATCACTTACCATCATTTGTGCAAACTCCTGAATGCCAGGTACAACCCCGATGTGATCTGCTTTTAAGTATATGAAAAGAGGTCTTGCCATTGGATACTCATAAGTGGCAATGGTATCAGCAGATGGTATTACTCCCTCAACAGTAGATGGTTGTAATTTATCTCCGTTGTCTTTTAGATAGGAATAACCAAAGTAACCAAAACGTTCTGGATCCTCAACTAGTTTTTGAACAATAAGAGTGTCATTCTCACCCATCTCGATGATTTTTCCATCTTCTCTGTAATCAGTACATCCATCGTCACTGCCAGTTACTGCTTCTAATGTACATCCAGCTTCCATTACTTTACCATCAAATGCATCTCTTGTTCCTGAGGTTGGAGGAGCTACTAATACTTCAATTTTATATGCTGGAAGGCTTGGGTTAATTTCGTTCCAAGTTTGATATGGATTTTCGACCACTTCACCATCAACAACAACTTTTGCAGCCATAGCTGTAAAAATTTCTTCTCTTGTTAGAGAAAAAGGTTCTGCTTCGTTGGAGTGAGAAAAAGTAATACCGTCATTAGCCCACATCACTTCAATAACGTTTGTTACACCGGCTTCAAGACATAATTTAGCTTCTTTAGATTTCATTGGTCGTGACGCTCCAGTAATATCTGGAAATTCAACTCCCACACCAGCACAAAATGCTTTCATTCCACCACCAGTTCCAATTGGGTTGTAAGTGGGGGTTTTAAAACCTGACTCGCCGAGTCTTTGTGCGTTTACTGTTCCATATGGGTATACTGTTGATGAGCCAACAATATTGATTTGATCTCTTGCAAAAGTTTCAGCAGAGAAAAGCACGCTTACTGCTAAAGCAAGAAAAGTTAACATAGATTTTTTCATAGTTAAGTTCCTTTATGTTGTTTAAATTGAGCTAAAAATATCCGTTAGAAATAAATCTTATGTTACAAATATGTTAAAGTTTTATTAAGCATGCTTTGGAATTGTGATTAAAAACTCTGAGCCTTTTCCAACTTCACTTTTTATGTCAATAAAACCCATGTTTTTATTCAAAATATGTTTCACAATTGAAAGGCCTAATCCAGTACCACCAACCTCTTTGGATCGCGCACTGTCCACTCTGTAAAATCTCTCGGTAAGCCTTGAGATGTGCTCTTCTGCAATGCCTATGCCATTATCTTTGAAGGAAATTTCGACATATTCAGTCATAGTACTAGTATTCATTTTTTCACGAGCATTAATAAAAATTTTAGCACCATCTTTTGAATATTTAACAGCGTTGTTAACGATATTGACAACCACTTGAATAAATTCTTCATGAGGGCATCCAACTAAAAGAGATTGGTCTAAATTAATATCAATATTTATGTTTTTCTTTAAAATTTTTGATTCCAAAGAGTTTATTCCAATTTTAACAGTATTTAATAAATTACAAAATTGGTCATTCTCATTAGTTTTCTTATTCTCGATGGAACTTAAACTTAATAGATCATCAATCAAAGAGTTCATTCGATTTGACTGATCTTGAATAATTGAAATAAATTTTTTTCTATTTTTTTCATCGTCAACAGTTAAAAGTGTTTCTAAATATCCTATTATTGAAGAGAGAGGAGTTTTTAATTCGTGACTTACATTAGCTACGAAGTCAGTTCTTACCATCTCAAGATTTTTAATTGCAGTAATGTCTTTAAAAGCAACGCAAAAAAAATCATTAATAGGAAATCCTATAACGTCGTAATATCGGTCATTTGGTATTAATCTATTCCACTCAAAATTCTTTTTTGATTTACTTTTAAGTGCGCTACTTAGATTTTCAGACAAAGATAAATCTCTTAAACCTATTTTAAGATTATCTGCATTTTCTAAATTAAATGTCTCTTTGAAAGTATTGTTAACGAATATGATATTATAATCATAATCAATAATAACTATTGAGAGATCTAAGGAGTTAAGAATATCTTGATATTCCAAACTTTGCTTATCATTTATCTCGATGCGTCTTTCTTTGTCTAAAAGAGTCTCTTCTAAAATATTTCGGACTTTTGTAAATAACATATTGTCAGATTTTCTTAGGTTAAAAGTTTTTTTTTCAAGATAGTTTTCAAAGAAATAATAAGAAATGAAATAAACTAAACTCTGCGAAATAAGTGATATTAAAAAAATATTAATTGAAGTACTAAAAAACAAAAATAAGTTTAATGAGAGAACAGCAATCGAAAATACGAATAACATTTTATTGTTTTTCTATTTTTTTATAGACCTTTTTGGCAGCAGTGCCTCTCCCTGAGAGACTAGGGTTAGTCATAAAATATTTATGTGAGTCTATTTTTAATTTAGAGTTTATTTTTTGATAATCTCCATCTGAGTCGAGCACCCAAGCATTTTGATTATCGTTAATGGCAGTGTACATAATTTGATATAAAATTTGTTCGTGAACAGTTTTGTTATCGATAGGAACTAATGTTTCAACGCGCCTGTCAAAATTTCTAGTCATCCAGTCAGCAGATGAAATATAAATTTTTGCTTTTTTACTGGGTAGTTTATTGCCTTTTCCAAAACAAACTACACGTGAATGCTCTAAAAATCTTCCTACAATACTTTTAACTTCTATGTTTTCTGACATTCCTTTAATGCCAGGGACTAAGCAGCAGATACCTCTAATTAAACAAGTAATATTTACACCTGCTTTAGATGCTTCGTAAAGTTTGTTAATTATTTCTTGATCAACTAAATTATTCATCTTGATCCATATGTTAGCTGGCTTTTTAATTTTTGATAAACCTATTTCGTAGTCAATATGTTCGAAAAGTTTTTGTCTTAAGTTATATGGGGAGAAAGATATTCGTTTAAAATCTTTTGCCATGTTGTAACTACACATGTAATGAAATAATTTTATGGCATCAGATGCTAGATCTTTATTACAAGTAAAAAATGATAAATCTGTGTAAACCTTTGCTGTTTGAGGATGATAGTTACCAGTACCATAGTGAACGTAGTGGACTAAATTTTTTTTTTCTCTTCTAGTAACTAAGGAAACTTTTGCATGAATTTTTAGATTTAAAAAACCATACACTACTTGGACTCCAGCTTTTTCCAAATTTGATGCCCACTGTAGATTTTTTTCTTCATCAAACCTCGCTTTTAATTCAACAACTGCTGTTACAGATTTACCAACCTCAGCAGCACGAATGAGTGCATCAATGATAGGCGATTGATCACTAGTGCGATACAAAGTTTGCTTAATCGCCACAACGTTTTTGTCGTTTGATGCTTGATCTAAAAAACTAACAACAACATTAAAAGACTCAAAAGGGTGGTGTACAACTAAATCCTTTTTTTTGATTGCCGCAAAACAATCACCGCCAAAATCATTTATTCGCTGTGGGAAACGAGGTTTAAATTTTTTATAATTTAAATTCTTGTTTTTTATATTACCAAAGACTTCTGATAATTGGTCGAACCCCAGTAGATCTTCGAATTCAAAAATTTCATTTTCAGATACATTCAACTCGTTAATGATGAATGATTTAAAATTATTATTAAGACTTTTTTGAACATCTAATCTGATTACCTGTCCTCTTTTTCTTTCCCTGACAAGTTTTTTAAACTCTCTGATAAGATCGTCTGCCTCCTCCAAAACCTCCAAATCACTGTCCCTTATTACGCGAAATAGATTTGTATCAATAACATCAAAATCATGGAACACATCCTCAACATAACTATTAATTATTGACTCTACGGGATAAAAATAAATACCCTGTTTATCAATAATCTTAAGAAAGCGTTGTTTTAAATCTGATACTCTCAAAACTGAGATAAATTCTTTTTTTGATTTTTTATTTTTAATTTTAGCGATAAGACACAAACTTAGATTTGGTATAAAGGGCAAAGGGTGTGTGCTATCAACTGTAATTGGTGTCAGAATCGAAATGATTTCATTCAAATAATAATTTTTTATGTGGGACAAATGTTTTTTTAAAAACTTATCTCTTAAAATATAAATCTTATTTTTTTTTAATTCTTTTTCAATTTGACCGTACGATTCATTTTGCTTTTTAATCAAACTTCTTGTTGCTGAGTCAACAATTTTAATTTGGTCTTCAATCTTCATTCCATCATAACTTTTTTTATTAGGACTGAGTTTTAACTGTTCAATTAATCCAGCCACTCTTACTGAAAAAAATTCATCTAAGTTTGATGCAGCAATACTTATAAAATTCAGTCGTTCTAGAATTGGGACGTTTTTATCGAAAGATAATTCATTTACTCTATCATTAAATTTTAGCCAGGATATTTCTCTATTAAAATATCTATTCATTCTTATAATTATAACTTTTAAGTCTTTTTACTAATTGTAGTTCTTTCATATCACCAGTATTTTTTTTTATCTCACTCCAGGAATTAATATATAGATTAATCTCGCAAAATGCACATGTTGGAAATTTTATTATTTTATCTTTTGCAACATAGTTAATTAAATCAATCAAAGCTGGATTGTGACCTACTATCATTAAATTTTTGTTAATTTTAATTTCTTTTATCCATTCAATTAAATCGTTAAAGTTGAAAGTATATAGTTCACTTTCAAAATTAACTTTTATTGAATTTTTAAATATTTTTTTGCAAGTCTCTTGTGTTCTTTTTGAATTCGATGAAAAAATTGAAATATCTTTAAAATTTAGTTTTTTAAAAATATGCGTTGCCATTACTTGGCAACTAAAAATCCCCCTCTCAGATAATGGTCTTTCATGATCATCTAATTCTAAATTTTTCCATGAGGATTTAGCGTGACGTAATAAAAATAGTTTTTTTTCAATCATCTGTTAAATATATGTAATATAATATGCTTAATAAAAAAGATTCTATTGCAGTAATAGACATAGGGTCAAATTCAGTAAGATTGTGTGTATTTAGGGGCAATATGAGAAGCCCTGATGTGCTATATAATAAAAAATTTTTTTGTGGGTTAGGTGAATATCTTCCAAAAACAAAATTGATCAGCAAAGAAGCTGAAAAAAAATGTATCAACTCAATAATTTTTTTTAACTCAATAATTGAAGAAATAAAACCTAACCACTCTGTCGCTTTATGTACTGCAGCAATTCGAAATGCTTCTAACAAAAAACAAATTACAAATAAGATACAAAAAGTTTTTAAAGGAAAAGTTTTAACTTTATCGGGAAGACAAGAGGCCTTCTATGCCACATTAGGTGTTCGTTCTGCGATACCTAGTGCCAATGGGACCATTATTGATATGGGAGGTGGCAGTCTTGAATTGGCACAAATTACACCACATAAAATTAAAAATATATCTTCTTTTCCTTTGGGTATATTAAACTTCACTAAAGAACATAAAGAGCATAAAAAAATTAACAAAGAAATAAATTCAAAACATAAAAATCAAAAAAACTTCTATTTAATTGGTGGAGCATTTAGGACAATTGCAAGATGTTATATTTATTTTAATAAATTGCCCTTGAATGAAATACACAACTTGAGTATCTCTCGGAAAAATTTTTATGAATTAAAATCAGATATACAAAAAATTGGGATTGACGACCTACAAAAAATTCCAAAAATTTCTGTCGATAGAATAAAACATATTCATATTGCAATAGAAGTATTGGACAAGGTATTAAAATTATCAAACTGCGAGCAGTTTATTTATCCAAGATACGGGATTAGAGAGGGTTTCATTTACGAAAATCTACCCAAAAAGCAAAGGCTTTTAGATCCAACTGAAATTTCTTTAGAATTAATAGCTAAAAGTAGATGTCGTTTTTTAATATTTAATAAAAAGACTTTTGCTTGGATTAAAAATATTTATTTGAAATTTATAAATTTAAAAATGTCCCCTAACCAGATGAGAGTAATAAAACTCTCATGCATTATTTCAGATTTGGGATGGGAGCAAACAGCCAAAATTAGAGCTTCTTATGCATTCAACCTAATATTAAATAGTCCTCTAGTAGGAATAGAACAATCAGAAAAAGTATATATTGCATACTTAGTGTATTTAAGGCACGCGAAAAATATCTTAGACCAAAGGGTTATTGAAAAAGAATTAAGTAGCTATTTATCTTATTTGTCAAGTGACGAAAAAAAGTTAGCTTATCAGATTGGGTGTGTTTTAAATTTTTTATACTCTATAACTAAGGGTTCTTCTTTTTTGTTAAAACAGCTTGATCTTAAGTCTTTAACATTGGCGGAGCAAAAAAAGGTTTCGTCTATTCAAAAAGTACCAAAATTAGGCAAAACTGAACAGCTCTATAGCCTAATTAGAAAATTTTAATATTAGATTAATATTTTTGTAATTAAAATTACATAATCAATAAATCTAATAATTTTTGGAATTTGGAGATTAAATAATGAAATTACTATTATCTATGCTTTTAAGCTTTGTTTTTTTCAATGTAAATGCATTGGAACTTAATAAAATCTCAGGCTATTCAACTTTTTCATGGGACGAAGGTGGATCAGAAATTTTAGCTTACGACTCTCAAAGAAACAGAATATTTGTAACAAACAATCTAACAAAATCTGTAGATGTTTTAGATATTACAAGATTACCTTATACAGAAAAATTAATTTCAATCAAACCAAGAGCAGGTGTTGGTGGAATAAATAGTGTTGCTGTTTCAGAACAAGCAGGTTTGCTTGCTTTAGCAATCGAGGCAGAAGACAAACAAGACAATGGTGCTGTTTTGTTCTATAATCTTAATACATTAAAATTGGCTTTTGGGTACTCAGTAGGTGCGTTGCCTGATAATGTTGTATTTACTCCGGATGGGAAATATGCATTGGTCGCCAATGAGGGTGAGCCAAATGATGACTACACTGTTGATCCCAAAGGATCTGTTTCAATTATTGATTTAAACAAATGGTTTGTCGGCCCTAGTGAAGATAAAATCAGAAATATAAACTTTTATTACAATGGGGCTCCAGAGGGTGGCAGAATTGTAAAACCTGGATCATCTTTTTTGTATGATGCTGAACCAGAGTTTATAGCGGTTAGCGGTGACTCTAAAAGAGCTTATGTAGCTCTTCAAGAAAATAACGTTATTGCAAAGATAGATATTAGTTCTGGCATAGTTACTGATTACTTTGGTTTAGGCTATAAAGATTGGTCTCAGTCCGCTCTTGATGCTTCAAATAAGGATAACAGAGTTAATATACAGCCTTGGCCGGTTAAAGGAATGTATCAACCAGACACCATGATAGTTGTCAGTAAAGAGATTAATGGTGAAATGTATGATTATGTTTTAATGGCTAATGAGGGAGATGCAAAAGATTACGATGGCTTCTCAGAAGAGGTAAGGGTCGCTGATTTAACTTTAGACCCTTCAGTCTTTCCTAATGCCTCAGAGCTCCAAAAAAAATCAAATCTCGGTAGGTTAAAAACAACAACTACTATGGGAGATGCTGATGGTGACGGTTTTTATGAAGAAATCTATACCTACGGCGGAAGATCTTTTTCAATTTTGGACGGCAATACCGGAAAAATTATTTATGATAGCGGTAATGATATTGCTGTTAGAACAGCGTTTTCAGGTTTTTTTAACTGGAATGAGGATGCGGGATCTTTTGATGATAGAAGTGACGATAAAGGTGCAGAGCCAGAGGCTCTTACAGTTGGAGAAATTGATGGAAGAACAATAGCTTTTGTAGGTCTTGAAAGACAGGGCGGTATCATGATGTACGATATTACTGGTATGGTAAAGCCAAAATTTCTTGGATATTTCAATGGTAGAAACTTTTTTGGAGATGGTACAAAACAAACTGGTGGTGACATATCTCCTGAATCATTAGTTTTTATACCTGCAGACAAGACACCTCCACTTTATCATGTCAGAAAAGGAACTCCTTTATTGATTGGAGCCTATGAACTTTCGGGTTCAACTGCTATTTACGAAGTTATAATTGATTAGTAATATTTATTTTACCCTCTCTAAATTAATAGGGAGGGTTAGATTAAATAGCTTTTTCTAAACTTGTCATTAATGAGTGCAATAGCTTTTTTTCCATCCTCAAGTGAAATCTTATCTGGCGGACCCCAAGCAGTTTTATTGACATCAACAATATAAATTTTTTTCGTATCCCTATCTCTTAAAATGTCTAACTCCCCAAAATCTAGTTTAAATTTTTTACAAAATTCATTTATTAAACTAATTTCTTCATTTTCAAATAAAGAAGAAATTGAGATTGTTTTTGAATAAACAGTTTTAGATTTAAAGCGATATTCTTTTTGAGCAAATTTCACGTAAGCTAATACAATTTCATCCTTAACCCATACGACCCTATAATCGACAGCAAATTCGTTATAAATATTATTAATTAATTTTTGGTAAACCTTATTTTTATAAATTTTAAATCCTAACGAAGAGCTATTTATAATCTTCCCGTCATGTTTTGCATTTTGCTCTGATTTTTCTAAAATTGAACCATGATAGTTTTTTGGATCTAAGTTCAGAGAATAACCAAAAATCTCTAAGAAAACTCTATCAACATTAGATTTACTGATGTCAGTGCAATTTTTATTTATTACTATTTTTTTTGGATTTTCAGAGACTTGGTAGTTACTATTAGTTTTGTCATAAAAATATAATTCTATGTCAGCTAGTTCTGGGGAGGACGTAAACCTAACTGGCAAGCCCCATCTAACTTTAGCTAAAGAATAAAGTGGATTGAAAGGCCTTCTAGGGTAACAGATTATTTTTTTTTTATTTGATGAGGTAGATTCATATAAGCTAATCAAAAAATAAACATCTCTCAGCCCTCGAAGAATAGTACTAATTACGTCTGAAACAGTTATTGATGACATAAATTGATTCTTTAGACCATTACATATATACAATGTTAAAGTTTTATTAATGAAAGATATCTCTCAAATAAAAAAGAAGTATCAATCAAATAAGGTTAAATTATTTCAAAAATTAGCATCAACTAATGATGGCTTCTATTTTAATAAAAATCATACAGATCTTGTTGATACAGTTGTAAAAGAAATAGTTAAAGGAATTTATAATATTTATCCAATAGAAGATTTCTCTTTAATCGCTGTAGGTGGATACGGAAGACATGACTTGTCACCAAAAAGTGATGTTGACTTATTATTTATTTATAAAAAATCTAATAAAAATATTAGAGATTTTATTACTCAATTAAATAATACACTGTGGGATATTGGATTAGAAGTTGGAATATCTTTTTTAACAATTAAACAGGCATTAATCGACTCTAAGAAAGATATTAAGACGATTACAAAATTTGTTGAGACTCGTTTTATAATTGGTGATGAAATTCAATACGGTGAGTTTGTTCGGTCCATTAAAATTTTAATTGGAAAACAAAATCCACTAAAACTCAGCGAATTAAAGCTTATAGAGTTGGTTGATAGACATGACTATAGAATAGGAATTAAAAGTAATTTAGAGCCGAATATCAAAGAGGGTATTGGGGGTCTTAGAGATATTCATACCATGCTGTGGGTATCGATCTTTATGTTTAACATTTATAAATTAGAGGACTTAACGTCTATTAATATTTATACCAAAGAGGAAATTAAAGAGTTAAAGAATGCTTGGAAATTTCTCTTAACCATTCGAGCATTTATTCATTTATTTAACGAAAGCAAAGGCGATGTTTTATCTATTGAAAATCAGTTGAAAATTTCAAAAAAACTCTCTTACAAAGACAAAAAGAAGGAAAAAGGAGTGGAGATTTTTATGAAAGATTTGTTTGTGAATGTTGCGAAGATTAATTCCCTCTTAAGAACCTTTTATTCGAAGCTTCCAGAGGATTTAATAATCAAAACGATTTATAAAAGAAAACCCACTAAAACTAAATCACTAGAAAAAGAATTTATAATTGAAAAAGGTTTTCTGAATTTAAAAAATAATACCGCTAAAAACCTTCAACAAAAATGGGCAAACGTCTTTGAAAAATCCTTGGAACATAATTTACTCATTCATCCTCGCTTTTTAAAAACTGTTGAGGAAAAGAGAAAAGTTTTAAAAAAAACCACTGATAAACAACACCTCCAATCATTTTTAAATATTGTCGTCTCCAAAAAAAATCCTATACAGGCCCTTCATGATTTTAATGATACCCAGCTATTTAGCGAAATATTTCCTGAGTTTGGCAGAGTTTGGGGACAAGTGCAGTTTGATATTTATCATCACTACACCACAGACGAACACTTATTATTAACACTGCACAACCTAAATGAGCTAAGACAAAAATCCTTTTATAATGAAATATATAGCAGGTTATCCTCGAGAGAGGCCCTTCACATCGCTTTACTATTTCATGACATCGGAAAGAAGGGGCCGAAGAGTCATTCTGTTTATGGGACAGAGTTAACTAATAAAATTTTAAAAAGACTTCCTGTATCACAAGAAGTGAAAGAATTAACATTGTGGCTAGTTGAACACCATTTAGTGATGAGCGATACAGCCTTTAAAAATGACACGCAAAGCTCTGAGGCAATTGCTAAATTTACTTCTATTGCGAACACAGAAGAAAAAATAAATTCATTATTTCTATTTACCTTGTGTGATATTGCTTCTGTTGGACCAAATATTCTAAATGAATGGAGAATAAGTTTGCTTAGAAGTTTGTTTTATAATGCAAAAGACTTTCTTCAAAGAGGTTTAGATACAAAAACTTATTCATCCTCTGTTCAAGAATCCTTGAAGAAGTCTGTATTACAACAATCCGATATAAGCCTGAAAAAATTTATCAACAAGTCAATCAAAGAATTTCCTGCTCCGTTTTGGGAAGCCTTTTCGTCCAGAATGATTGTAGATATATTTAAAATTTATCAAAAAAATAAAAAAGCAAAAATTATTAACTCAGTAAATTTTTTAAACTATGAAAATAAAGAATATAGTGCAGTTGTCGTAACGAGTAAAAATAGACCCGGTATATTAAAAGACATTGTCTCTGGGTTTACTCATTCTCAATCAAATATTCTAAGCTCCAGAATAATCTCTTTGAATAACAATCAAGTAATTGATGTATTTTGGGTAACGAACTTCTTCAATAAAGGTGTTTTAGATCTCAACGAGCAAAAGCGAACAGCGAAACACGTGATGAGTGCTCTTGATCAAAAAGATTTTAAACCCTTACAGTCCTTTACCAAAGATCAGCAAAAACTAGCCGTCAATCCTCAAATCACAATTGATAACGAGATGAGCAAGCAAGTCACTACTTTTCAAATACTATCCGGCGATCGACCGGGGCTTTTAATGGACATTCTAGGAGTGTTTCATGATAAACAAATTAGCGTTCAATCAGCAAAAATCTCCACTTATGGAGAGAAAGTTTTTGATATTTTTCAATTAACAAATAGTAATAACCAAAAAATAAAAGATACAAAACTGCTTAAATCTATAGAAAACAATCTGATTTCTATTCTTTAGATACTTTTATGAATCAACTGAAGTCACTCGATCTTATCAGATAATTCTGATATCAATTTTATTAACAATTAAAAATGCCTAGTTTTCAAAAAAGAGTTTTTTCTGGCGTTCAACCAACAGGGACACTGCACTTAGGTAATTACCTTGGTGCTATAAAAAACTTTGTGGAACTTCAAAAAGAATTTGAATGTATTTATTGTGTGGTGGACCAACACGCAATCACAGTTGAGCAAAATCCAAAGGAGCTTCGCTCAAACACTCTAGAGGTATTAGCGTCGTTTATTGCTGCAGGGGTGGATTACAAAAAACAAATTATATTTCAACAATCAAGTGTAGCAGAGCACTCTCAACTCGCTTGGGTGTTTAATTGTGTCAGTCGTATTGGTTGGCTAAATAGAATGACACAGTTTAAAGATAAGGCAGGAAAAAATAGAGAAAACGTAAGTGTTGGGTTAATGGTTTACCCTAATTTAATGGCAGCTGATATTCTTGCATATCTTGCAACACATGTTCCGGTTGGCGATGATCAAAAACAGCATTTAGAATTATCAAGGGATATTGCACAAAAGTTTAATAATGATTTTAAAGTCGATTTCTTTCCCCTGCCTGAACCTTTAATCTATGGCAATGCTACGAGGGTGATGAGTCTACGGGATGGAACCAAAAAAATGTCAAAGTCTGATGCCTCCGAGCTTTCCAGAATTTTATTAACTGATAGTGATGATGATATCAGCTCTAAGATAAGAAAAGCGAAGTCTGACTCAGACCTTATTCCAGAAGACAAAGACCAATTACAAAATAAACCTGAATGTTTAAACTTAATAAATATTCTGTCTGCTTGCTTGGACCAGAGTATTGAAAAAACTTTAGCGGGCTATGCGGGCAAAGAGTACTCAAAATTAAAAAACGATCTTGCGGACACTTTAATTCAAGTTGTTGGTCCCGTGAGGAAAGAGATACTCAATCTTCTCGATAACAAGGATGAGTTAAATAAGATTTTGCAGGTGGGGAGTGAAAAAGCATCCACAATCGCAGGCCCTATTATCAAGGAAGTCTACAAGATAGTCGGTTTTAGGTAGACACTTGGGCTTGAATTTTCCAATTTTATAGACATATTATTAGCAATGTTTGTACAAACTGAACCGACACCAAACCCAGCAACTCTAAAGTTTTTGCCAGGAAAAGAGGTGATGACAGATGGAACAATGTTCTATCAAAATCAAGAATCTGCCTCAAACTCTCCTTTAGCAATGAACTTATTCAATATTAAAGGCGTGGAGGGAGTTTTTTTTGGATCGGATTTTATCACTATCACTAAGGGCAATGATAATGATTGGACTCTTATGAAGCCTGCTATCTTAGGCTGTATCATTGAGCACTTTACAATGAACAAACCTGTCATTTCAGAAAACACAGCATCAACGGAGCATGTTATTGATGAAAACGACAGTGACGTTGTAAAGAAAATTAAAGAACTTCTTGATAGTAAGGTAAGACCCGCTGTTGCGATGGACGGTGGAGATATAATTTTCGACAAATATAATGAAGGAATAGTTTTCCTTCAAATGCAAGGAGCCTGTCAGGGATGTCCTAGCTCTACGGCTACTTTAAAAATGGGAATTGAGAATATGCTAAAGCATTATATTCCTGAAGTCCGTGAAGTACGACCCGTTGAAGCCTAGTTTTTTTATTTTTTTTTTTGGATTTTTTATAAATTCTTTTCTTAACGCAGGAGAATTTGATAGTTGGGTAGATTTAAATAAATATTACAAAAAAAATAATTTTATGCCTGAGAGTTTAACTGAAAAGAACATCGATCACCTTCCCATCATATCTGAATTACCCAAAGATTTTTCAGACATTCAAGATGTCCCAACAAAGAAAAAATTATTTTACCTCATCACACTTCCTATAATTTACAAAACCAATATTTTAATCATGCAAGAAAGAAGAATGGTTGTGAATATAGAAAAAAAGTTTGCTAGAGAAGAATTAAATGAAAATGAAACCAATGAGGTGATTAGACTATCTAAAAAGTATAAATTAGATTACAGCGAGATTAACAAAAAACTATTTAAAAAACTTAAACAACGTATAAACATTATTCCTATCTCCCTTGCTCTAGGGCAGGCGATTATTGAGAGTGGCTGGGGTCAGTCAAGATTTGCCAGTGAAGGAAACGCTCTTTACGGCCAATGGACAACCCGTGAGGATAGAGGAATTATTCCCCAAGACAGAGATGAGGATAAAACTCATGCCGTTTTAAAATTTAATAATTTATCTGAGAGCGTTGAAGCTTATATGTTTAATATCAACACGCACCCTGCGTATTATAATTTTCGAGTCGTGAGGCATATCGATGAGCGCCTCAAATACACAGATCCCATCAGCATGAAGGTGAAATATTTAGCGGCTTACGCTGAAATTGGCGATAAATATGTTGATCAATTAGAACTCATTATTGCTTCAAATAAACTTCAAGATTTTGATCGGTTCAAAATTAATTAATTAAATACTGATAACCAAACCAAAAAATACCGTTATTAACTTTTGTACAATTAAATCTTAATCTGCCTTTTACAGGAATTCTGTTGAGCTCAATTAATAATTTACTACTTAGGTTTGTTGTTGTTTGATTAAAAGAGCCTTGAAAATCACTAATGAAACAATTGATGTTCGATGCGTCTTCTTGAAAGTCTAGAACATATCTTGTAATTGGTTCTATTTGATAAGGATTGCTTGGTTGAATGTCTACGTTATTGAAAGGTAAAACACTGGACGCATCTTTGATACGATCAATAGATCCATAGTTTTCATTGAGAGGAAATCTAGGAATAAAATACTTTTGATTAATCGAAAAGGCTCCTGAGTGTTGACCAAAGGCAGCATCAAAATATTGCGAAACAACGTTTTGTGCTGTGGAGCTGTTCTCACCAAAAGGATAAGCAAATAAATTAGGAGTAATACCTAAGTTTTCCAAAATAAGCTTTTGAGATTTTTCTATTTCGTTCGCTATTTCTAATTCATTAAGAGTGGGTAGACTGGAATGAGAGTGTGTGTGATTTTGAATATCAACACCTCTATTTAATGCGTCTTTGAGTTGGCCCCAAGTCATATAATTTTGCCCACCAATATTTTCTGTATTTAAAAATAAAGTTACGGGTACTTCAAATTTTTCAAAAACAGGTAAGCCCACTTCATAAAATGATAAGTATGCATCATCGATTGTTATGGAAATAGATTTTTCTTGTAATTTATCCCGATACAAAAGATCTTTTACTAAAATGAATTTAAATCCTTGATCCTTTAAATATGTTAAATGACTAACTAATTGTTCTTTTCGAATATTTGTTGAGGGGTACTTAATTTCATCAAAACGGTGATACATTAAAATGTTATTTGGAATTGTATCATTTACACTTGTTGCATAGGATGTATTAACTGGAATTACAAAATTAAATATAAAAATGATTAATAAAATGAAAAATTTTGAGATCGGCATCGATAGTTCTTTATCATACTGTTCTATTACTTTATTTAAAAATGAAAAAATTATTTGGGATAAAACAGTAAAAAGTGAGTTTGGACATGAAAAAGTTTTATCTAAATTGTTGGCCGACTTAGTAAAAAAAACAAAAATAAAGGCTGAATACATTAAAAAGTTACACCTCAACAAAGGGCCAGCGCGCTTTACTGCAATACGAAATTGCCATTCGCTCATGAAAGGCTTTTTTATAAGCCACAAGGTGGAAATAGTGAGCTACTCTATTTTTGAGCATTTCTTTTTGGGACTTAAAAAGAAACCCACTAAAAGTATCTTGTGTTTAGTAGATACAAATAGAAGAGATTTAGCTATTCAAAAAATTGATACATCTGGCAAGTTAGTTGGCAAGACAAAGACTTTAAAGATTAATTCAGATCTTATTGAATTATTGAGTCAAGATTATTACCTAATAGGAAATGGGACAGAGAAGCTGAAAAATTTTTCTGAATTTAAGTTTATTAAAAGTAAAACTTTGTCTGTAACGAAATTAAAATCAAATTATTTTGTGAACAAATATTATAAAAGAAAATCTAATTATAAGTTTCCTAAAATTATTTATCCCTACTCACCTATATAAAAGATTAGAATTTTAAAAAAGAGTATTTTCTTTCCATGTACTTTTGATGGTAGTCTTCCGCTGGACAATAGTTTTTAACAGGCTCTATAACTGTTGTGATTTTTTGATTAAATTTACTTTCATTTAATTTGTCTGTGATCTGTTTAGCTACCTCTAATTGGGTATCGTCATAGTAAGCTATAACTGAGCGGTATTGAGAGCCTCGATCTGGGCCTTGTTGATTTAAAGTTGTGGGATCATGGATTTGGTAGAAAAACTCCACTAAGTTTTCATATGAGATTTTTTCTTCATCAAAAGTTAAAAAAACAACTTCAGCATGGTTTGTATTACCTGTACAAACTTCTTCATATGTAGTTTTATCAGTTAAACCTTGAGAATAGCCAACTTGGGTTTCAATGACTCCTTTGATCTCAGAGAATTTTTTTTCTGGTCCCCAAAAACATCCTGCTCCAAATAAAGCTTTAGACATTCATTTTACCTTTGAGCTGGTGTCTTTGTGTACTTCTTTGGTGAATTCGTTTTCTCCAAATTTCATAACTTTTTCGTTTTATATTATTTTTCATAATTTTTTTTACATCCCCCTCATTAATTTCATAAATTTTTGTTATATGGCTAAAATCAGTTTGATCATCCCATGCCATTTGAATAATCTCACCAATCTGAGTTTGATTAAATTTCATATTTAATGATACAAATCAGGGATGTTTTCAGATCTATAACAGTTTGAGGCATACCCTTGCTCTTGAGTTACGAACTTAAACAGTTTTCCTGCATGTGGTTGTCTTTCTGCCTCGATATCATTTAGACCAACAGACGCTGTTGTAATAAAAAGCTCATTTAAATTTTTTCCACCAAACGTGCAACTTGTTACTTTTGAAACAGGAAGTTGTAATATTAATTTGAGGCTGCCTTGTTTATCAAAGCAACAAACTTTACCACTCCCCCACATTGCAACCCATAAGTTACCTTTTTTATCAACTGTCATTCCATCGGGATTTCCATCGATTTTGTTCATGGAAAGAAAAACTTTTTTGTTTATTCCATTACGAGACAAGTCGTTTATTGAAAAGATATAAATTATTCTTTTTATAGAGTCCGTTACGTAACCTACGTTTCTCTCGTAATCAAAAACTGGTCCATTGGAAATAATATAAGAGTTATCAGAATAAATTGGTTTTAAATTAGTATCGTGGCATATGACTTTACCCGTCTGAGACTTTTGCTGAATATCCATAGTCGATATCCATATCTGACCATTTAAATCTACATCTGCATCATTAATTCTATTATTAGGACCTTCAAACTTGATCTTTGTAAGAAGTTGTTTTTTTGATAGAGAGGGATGAATAGAAAAAATAGAGTCGTAAGAGCTCATGATATAATTTTTATTGTCTTGTAAAAGAATATTAGTCACACCGTCAGGTACTGTGTAATGTCGCTCTCCGCTATTCTCTTGATCTGTTTCAATTATTTTATTTTCATAAATATCCACCCATAACAACTTATCATGCCTCCAGTCCCAGATTGGTCTTTGTCCTAAAACACTTTTATAAGACTGATGACAAACAGATGGTTGTTCATATTTAATTTTCACAAATAAGATTATAAACTATATAGCTCGAAGAAAAAAGTGGACAAGATATAACTTAGTTTCGATTGTTATATTTTGTTTTTAATATAGAAATTGCATGTGAACTTTATTTACCTAATAATTTAGGAAATTGATGACTTTTATAATTCCATTTAAATATTTCATTTTTATTTCATTACTTATTATTACAGTGAGCTGTGAGACAACTGATGTGGAAGAGAAGGTTATAAAACCAGAGCCCGTCCCTAAAATTATATATACCCCAGAGGTAGAGGAAACCGTTGAAGAAAATGAAGAAATTGTTGAACATTTCAAAGATATAGAGCTATTTTTAAATAAACCCTTGAACGATTTAATCTTAAAGTATGGGAAGGCTGATTTTTCAAAGATAGAAAAGATTTATGAATTTCATAGATACAATACTGATAATTGTAGAATCTTTATACAAAACAAATCATCTGATAAAAAAATAATTAATATTACGATTTATAATTATAAAGATAATTCTTTCATCGAAATGTACTCTAAAGATTTATGTACATAAATTTGAAACAGATAATCATTTAACAAAGAGTAATAAATAATATATTTAATCCTAATGAATATTAAATTTTCAATATTTTTATTATTTATATCCGTTAATTGTTTTGCTCATCACCCTGGAAACAAGATAGATGCCGAGAAGCCTTATCCTTTGATTAATTTAGAAATTATAAAAGATAAAGTGGATGGATATAATTTATATATTGATTTAGAAAATTTTACATTAAACCCCTCACAAATTGGAAGTGAAAATCAACCTAATATGGGATACTTACAATTATTTGTAAATGATATAAAAATTACAAGAGTTTATTCTAACTGGGTGCATGTTCCTCAACGCTTTTTTAATCTAAAAGATAATTTTATAAAAATTACATTTAATTCAAATCTTTACGATGAATTTACGATAGAGGGAAAGCCTCTTGAATATATACTAAAGGTTACTGGCGATTAAATTTTAATAACCCAATTAAGTGTAATATGTCCTCTATGAATATAATGAGTTTTTATACTTCATAAGGAAGTGAAGAGTGGTGCAATACTATTTTCAATGAACCATTTTTAGTTTTTTTATAACCCCAACTTTTATCAACTTTAACCTGGTCTCCCTTTTTGTCGATCAGTGTTACCCAGCCCATCCACATGGCGATATTATCCTCTACAAATGTTGAAGATGTTTCTGATTTAACTTCACGCCAAGATTTAATTCCAAATCCACTATCCAAAGGATACTTTGGGTTATTTCCAATAAAATAAGACAAGGCGCCCTCTTTATTTGATCGAAATGTTTGGCTGCCCCCACTAAGGGTTGGTTTAAATAAGACTGGCCCAAATTCAAACCCATATAGCTGATCTAACATTTCATTTGCAACTATTGTAGCATCATCAATGCCTGATTTTTCATAGGCTTTTGAAATTGCAATCATACCGTCGCCCCAAGCTACACGCGCATCAGCTAATTCATTTTCATTGATTGTCATTTAATGTGAGCCATTTCATATATTAAAAAATTTTTTTCTTTATTTAACACGATTGACAATAAAGTTTACAAGACTTGACATGTATAGCAAGGCCTCCTTATTTGTACCAAAGAATTTTTCCATTGTTTTGTAATTTTTATTTTGTATCTGTTTTAAATATTTCGTGCATTCAATACGACTAAGCTTATAAGCAATACTCGCTTTTTTTGAATCTTTTTTAATTTTTTTACCAACTTCACGTTCATTGCCCCATCTATCTAACATATCATCTGTAACTTGAAAAATTTTCCCAATGGTATTGCCAATAATTTTTAGTTCTCTCCTCTTGCTCACATTCAAATTTTTTACGTTTAAAAGAAGATTGAAGCACAAACTAAATAGAGCACCTGTTTTTAAAAGATACATCTCTTCTATTTGTTTTATGGTAGAATTTTTTTTCATATAAATATCTAAAGATTGTCCTGCTATTAAGCCTTCCATGCCATTAGCTTTAGAGAGCATCTCAATTGAGTTTACTTTTTGACTAGCAGAAAGGTATTTTGACTCTGCTAGAGTTTTGACTGATAAGACCTGGAACATATCTCCAGCTAAGACAGCAGTGGCCTCATCAAATTTTTTGTGAACAGTTAGCCTTCCTCTTCTATAGTCGTCGTTATCCATAGAGGGCAAATCATCATGAATTAAAGAATGAAGATGAACACACTCAATTGAGAGGGCAAAGTCATCTAATAGGCTAGGCTTAATATTTAAAAATGAACCCATATAATAAAGCAAGAAAGGTCTGATCCTTTTTCCCCCAGTTTTGGCAAAATAAAGCATAGCCTTTTTGATGCGTTTATCAGGTGACTTTAATTTTTCAATGTGTCGGAGGAGCTTTTTATCAAAATTAAGAGAAAATGCTTTAATTTGTGTTTCGTCAAAGGTTGCACTTATTTTCATGTACTTACAAGTTATCTAAATAATGTGACGTGTGATTATCAAAAATGAATATAATGACTCCAATAAAAACCAGATAAATAATTAAATTAAGGGTTTTCTTAGTTTTTTTGTTATTTATGTAGCTTTTGTTGAATTTTAGCAATATCCATAACAACAGTGTGGATAAAAAAAATAAAAACCCATTAAACAGTACACTATCTTGAAAAATAGCCATTTTTTTACCCACTATACTCCCAAAATATATTAATAAAAGTCATATTAAGTATTTTTTTTTTGCAATTAATACCTATAATCCGTTCAAATTAACAAATCCTAACTTTTAGGATTCTGTTATAAGTTTTAGAACTTAAGAAAAGGAGTACTCAATGATTAAGTTTTTGAAATCAATGGCTATCCCAACAGCTGCACTAGTTGCACTGCCAGGAATAGCTTCTGCAAGCGTTGGCTTAGAGCCAAACGACTTTGTTGGGATATCTTTTTGGGTTATCTCAATGTGTATGGTTGCCGCTACTGCATTCTTTTTTTTAGAGACTAACAACGTATCAGGTAAGTGGAAGACATCTCTTGCGCTTGGTGGTCTTGTTTGTTTAGTTGCTGCAGTTCACTACTTCTACATGAGAGAAGTGTGGGTAACAACAGGTGCTACACCTACTGTTTATAGATATGTTGACTGGTTAATCACTGTTCCTTTACAGATGATTGAATTTTACATAATCCTTGCTGCTGTTGCTACAGTTTCAGCTGGTATTTTCTGGAGACTATTAATTGGTACTTTAGTAATGCTTGTAGCTGGTTATGCTGGTGAAGCAGGCTTCATCAACGCATGGGCAGGATTCATTGTAGGTCTAGCTGGTTGGGCATACATTTTATATGAAATTTTTGCTGGTGAAGCTGGTAAAGCTGCTGCTGACAAGTGTCCTGCAGCTGTTCAAACAGCTTTCAACACAATGAGATGGATTGTTACTGTTGGTTGGGCTATTTATCCTTTAGGATATTTCTTCGGTTACTTAACTGGAGGAGCTGATGCCGTAACATTAAACGTTATCTATAACGTTGCTGACGTTGTGAATAAGATCGCTTTTGTCGCAGTTATTTGGGCTGCTGCAGTAGCATCTTCAGGCAAAAAAGCTTAATAAAGCTTTATAACCTATTTAAACCAGGCAAGGCTAACTTGCCTGGTTTTTTTTTATCTAAAATTCCTATATTTTAATTATCTTGAGTAAAAAAGTTGTTGTAATTGGTGGAGGGTTTGGGGGACTAGCTGCAGCGTTAAGGTGTAGAAAGCTAGGTTTTGACGTCACTCTTATTGAGAGGCTTAACATGCTCGGTGGAAGGGCTAGAGTGTTTGAGAAAGGTGGCTACAAACACGATGCTGGACCAACAGTAATAACAGCACCATTCTTATTTGAAGAACTATTCGAGTTATTTGGAGAAGACCTCAAAGATCATTTAGATTTCAAATCCCTAGACCCTTGGTATAGGTTTTACTTTCATAACGGGAAAACTTTTGATTATCGACCTTCTATAGAAGATACAAATAATGAAATTAGAAAATTTGATGAAAATGATGTCAAAGGCTATGACAAATTATTAAAAACATCAAAAGATATTTTTGAGATAGGCTTTGAAAAGCTATCAGATAAACCCTTTATTTCATTCTGGGAAATGGCAAAACAATTACCCTCTTTAATCAAACTCAAGAGCTATTTAACAGTTAGTCAATTGGTAAATAGCAAATTAAAAAATAAGTATCTAAGGAAAGCATTTTCAATACATCCTTTGTTAGTTGGAGGTAATCCATTTACAACAACATCTATATACGCTTTGATACACTACCTCGAGCGAAAATGGGGAGTGTACTTTTGTATGGGTGGCACTGGTAAAATTGTAAAAGAGCTAGAAAATTTAATGGTAAGGCAAGGCATTGATATAAAAAAACAGTCCGATGTTGAAAGAATTTCTATAACTAACGGTAAAGCAGAAAATGTTGTACTTACAGACGGAAGTAAAATAGAAGCAGATCTTGTGATATGTAATGCAGACCCTCCAACAGTTTATAGTGAGATGTTGCCTTCAAAGTATTCAAGAGACAGTCTTTTAAAGCCTAAAAAATTTACACACTATTCTATGGGTCTGTATGTTCTTTTTTTTGGATCTAAGAAAAAATTTTCTAACGTTGCTCACCACACTATTTGGATGTCTGAAAGATATAAAGAATTACTACACGATATTTTTGAGAAAAAAATTTTAACAGATGATTTTTCACTTTATCTTCATCGACCTACTGCAACAGATGAAACTTTTGCGCCTGAGGGATGTGATAGTTTTTACGTGTTATGCCCTGTTCCCAATCTTCAAGGAGATGTTCAATGGGAAACAGAAGGGCCAAAACTTAAAGATAAAATAGTCGAAGCCTTAGATAGAACCATTATGCCAGGGTTAACAGAAAATATAGAAGCAGAGTTTTGGATGACTCCTGAAGATTTTAAAAAAGATTATAGATCAAAATATGGAGCAGGGTTTTCAGTAGCTCCAATTTTTTCACAATCAGCATGGTTTCGTTATCACAATAGAGATAAAAAAATATCAAATCTATATTTCTCTGCAGCGGGATCACATCCAGGAGCTGGAATACCAGGAGTGCTGTGTTCAGCTAAGGTGATAGAGAAACTTATAATTAAGGATTTTAAAGTTAGTCATTAAGGTGACATCTTTTAAAACAAACACCTATAGCATTAAATCAGAGGGCAAAAGTTTTTATTGGGCAAGTTTTTTCTTACCTAAGAAAAATAGAATTGCTGCTTCAAAACTTTATAGCATATGCCGCTATCTAGATGACGTTGCTGATAGTTCTGATTTAGATACGTCCTCTCAAATAAAAGATATATTCGAACAAGTTAAAGATAACAAGACATCTGAGATCAATATTTTCTTTAAACAAAACCAAATCAATTTAAATATTTTAAATGATTTAATAGATGGATTAATAAGCGATCAACAAAACGTTAGAATTGCTGATGAGAGGGAATTAGTAGAGTACTCCTACAGAGTGGCTGGAACAGTCGGTTTGATGATGCTGCCAATTATTAATACTAAAAATAATGAAGCCAGAAAGCATGCTGTTGATCTAGGAATTGCAATGCAATTGACTAATATTGCAAGAGATGTATTTGAAGATGCTAAATTAAATAGAGTGTATTTACCTCAGGAATGGATAGGTCAAATTACCTTAAGTGATTTAACAGATAATAACATTGATGACCAAAAAAATAAAATAATTGAATTATCAATTAAAAAATTAATAGAACTCTCTGAAAAGTTTTATGCAAATGGTTTTTGTGGCATGAAATTTATTCCTTTAAGAACTAGATTAGCGATATTTTTTGCGGCAAAAATCTATAAAGGGATTGGTAATAAAATTAAGAAGAAAGGTTATGCGTATCAATTCGAAAGAGTTTATTTAAATGAATTTGAGAAATTATGGATTACAATAGTTTCAGTACCTGAATTTTTATTTTTAAAGAGTATATTTACATCCTACAAACCAATTAGAGATAATTTTAAAAATGAAAATATATGACGTCGCTTTTATAGGTATGGGCGCTAGTGCTCTTGCTACAGCTAAATTAAATTATGCGGGAACGAACCATAGTCTTATTGGTATCGATAAAGAATATCATAATAAAAGAAATAATTTTTTTGCATTCTGGATGACAGATTGGATGGAAAATTTTAGCAATCTTACACAAAAAAAATGGTTTAATTGGGAATTTTACTTGGCAAATGAATGTATATTGCATGAAACTAAAGATTTACCATATTGCACAATACGGTTTCAAGATTGGAAAAAATATTGTTTAGACAACCTAGAAAACTTGTCCATTAAAACCCTAAATGTTCATCGTATTGGTAATTTAGAGAAATATTTTGAGATAGAGCTTGATAACGGCGAAAAAGTTTATGCAAAGAAAATTTATGACTCTAGAACACCAAAATTAGAGGAAAATAGGGTTAAGCAGCATTTCTTTGGGTATCTTATAGATACAAAGCAAGTTATTGATAACAAAAAAGTTACTTTAATGGATTTTCGTGTTGACCAAAATGTTGGATTACACTTTATGTATTGTTTGCCGATAAGTGAAAATAAAGTATTAGTTGAGTCAACAGTTTTCTCCTCAGAAATCCAAGCTGATAGTTGGTATAAAGATCAAATTAAAAAATATATTGAGACAAAGTTAAAGATATCTGAATATACAATAGTTGACGAAGAAAAAGGAGCTTTACCGATGTATGATATTAGAAATAAATCATACAAAAATTATATTAATATTGGCTCAAGAGGGGGCGCCACTAAAATATCAACAGGGTATGCTTTTTCTTTTTTTCTAAAAAACTTAGTGAAACATAAGGATGACTCTGAGAAAAAACATCATTCCTATTTTGATCAGTGGATGGATAAAGTATTTGTCAATTACTTAAAAAATAATAATGGGACTGAAAAAATTTTTATTAATATGGCTAATTCACTAAATGGTAATGAGTTTGCATCATTTATGATGGGTATATCTAATACAGCAACAAAATTAAAGGTCATAATGTCAATGCCCAAATATAAATTTATAAAAAGTGCTCTTGGTACTATTATTAACTAAATGTATGAACTAAGCTTTATCTCATTACTCGCACTTTGTATGGTTTCTTTCATAGGCGTTCCCCACGGCTCTTTTGATGGAGCTGTTGCAGCTTTATTAGGATACAAGACAAGAAAAGATTTTTTTATTTTTGTTATCTTATATTTGATTATATCTGCGTCTGTAATTGTGTTTTGGATTTACTTTCCTGTGGTCGCTTTATTTATATTCATTTTTATGAGCGTAATTCATTTTGGATTATGTGATTGGTCTTATTTAGAATTAGGAAAATATAAGTGGTTAATATCGATAACCCATGGTTTAAATATTGTTTTTGGGATTATTTTTTTTCACACAAGTGAAACATTTGAAATATTTACTTTTTTATCTAATTCATCTTTTATCCATCTTCAAAACTATCTTTTCATAGCATATTTTTTCTACTTCATTCTATTACTAAGATATAGTTACTTAGCATTCATTGTGCCAAGATTAAGATGGGGTCTTTTGGAAATGATTATTGTATTACTGATTGTTTTTTTGACTGAACCACTTGTTGGCTTCTCAATTTATTTTTGTTTTATTCATACATTTAAACACGTTAAATCAATACTTAAAGATACATCAAAACACTTATCCAATAATAAGTTTGTAAGCATAACTACTATCTCTTTTACTCTACTAACATGGATTGGGGGGAGCTTAGCAATAGTCTATCTTTATAATAATTATTCTTTTGAAGAGTCGTTTATAAAAACTTTGTTTATTGGATTAGCTGCTCTAACTCTTCCTCATATGACTTTAGTGGATGTTTTTTATAGAAGAAAATTTAATTAAGAAAATTAGGTATTTTAAAGGTTATGTTTTCATCTTCTTTAAAATTTAAAACTTCGATTGCATAAACCTTTTTAATTTGATCAATGAACATATTTAATTGCTCTTCTGGAGCGGAGGCGCTAGCTGTTAAACCTATTGTATTGAATTCTGCTAAGGTTGAGTAATCAAAATCATTTATATTTTCTATTAATTCACTATATTTGCAGCCAAATCTTTTAGCAGTCTCAACCAACCTAATTGAATTTGAACTATTGTGCGCCCCGATTACAAAAAAAGCATCAACATTTTTAGACATCTCTTGTACAGATAATTGCCTATTAGAAGTAGCGTAGCAAATATCTGATTTTTTCGGTGCAAGGATTGAAGGAAATTTTTTTTCAAGGGCATCAACAATATCTTGTGTGTCAAATACTGATAGCGTTGTTTGTGTTATGTAGGCAAGTTTTTGGCTTGAAGGAAAATATAACTTATCAACATCATCGATATCTTGAACTAAAGTTAAATTACTGATGTCTTTTAATTGGCCTGCGGTTCCATCAACCTCTGGGTGATGTTCATGACCAATCATTATTATTTTATATTCGTTGTTTTCTAACTGAATTATTTCTTTGTGAATCTTGCTAACTAATGGGCAAATGGCATCATAAAATAACAAATTATAATCTTTAGCTTTGTTGATAACTCTTTGTGCAACACCATGGGCGGAAAAAATAACTGGTTGTTTTGTATTTTTAGGTATTTCTTCTAAGGAGTCTACAAATACAACCCCTTTCTCTCTTAAATTGTTGACAACAAACTTATTATGAACAATTTCATGGCGAACATAAACTGGGGCTCCATATTTTGTTAGGCTTTTTTCAACCATCTCAACAGCTCTCTCAACTCCGGCACAAAAACCTCTGTGTTTAGCCGTTATAATCTTTTTAACCACGGTAAATAGTTATCATATTATTATTAAATAAATTATTTTATAATTAATAAAAGTTGCTGGGCTTCAATATTTTCGCCAGCTTTTACGCAAAGTCTCTCTACGGTTCCAGGTTGGTCGGCGTAAATAACAGTTTCCATTTTCATCGCCTCGATAGTACATAATTTAGCACCCTTGGGTACTTTTATTCCTTCTGTGACGGCAACATCTACAAGCAAGCCTGGAATTGGTGCTGCCACATGATCCTTGTTACTTGGGTCTGCAATTTCTTTAGCTAAATCGTCTACTGCTATGGAGTTGTCTTTAATGTCAACTGATCTAGCTTGACCATTTAATTCAAAATAAACTGTTCTGAAACCTTTTTCGTTGGGTTCACTTAAAGTGAAGTATCTAATGATTAATGTTTTTCCAGGTTCAATAGAAACATATATTTCTTCATCCGTATTCATACCAAAAAAGTAATTTGATGTTGGGATAACACTAGTGTTACCAAATTTCTTTTTATGTTTCATATACTCATCAAAAACTTCAGGAAAAAATATTTGTGAAATTGTATCTTTCTCAGAAATAATCTCATTGTAGTTTTTCTCTAATTCTTTAGTTCTGTTTTTAATTTTTAAAGAAGGGAGTTTTGAACCAAATCTATAATTAATTGGTTTTTTTCCTTTTAAGATTTTCTTTTGGAGTGCTTTTGGAAACCCTTTGTATGGTTGACCTAATCGACCACTAAAAAACTCAATTACTGATGCAGGAAAACCAACATCTTTTTTGGGGTCTAAGACATCTTCAATTTGAATATTATTTGCCAACATGTAAATTGCCATGTCACCAACAACTTTAGATATAGGTGTAACCTTAATAACATCTCCAAATATTTTATTAACCTCCGCATACATTGATGCTAATTCTGGCCATCTCTCATCAGTAATGCCCATTGATCTTGCTTGCTCTCTTAAATTTGTATATTGCCCACCTGGCATCTGATGTAAATATACCTCAGACATACTAGTTCGAGTTTTACTTTCGAAAGGCTGGTATTGCTTTCTTACACCTTCCCAATAATTTGCTGCAGTCCTAACAACAGCAGAAGATATTTTTGGGTCTCTGTTGTTTCCATCAAGTGATTCAAGAACTGCGCCGAAGCTAGGTTGTGAGGTAAAACCAGACCAAGAGTCAATTGCTACATCAACTATATCCACTCCAGCATCAGAGGCATTAAGCAACGTCGCAACGCCGTTTCCACTTGTATCGTGTGTATGGAAATGAATTGGGATTTTTATGTTTTTCTTTAATTCTTTAAATAAGATTTTTGCCGCCTTAGGCTTACATAAGCCTGCCATATCTTTAATAGCAAGAAAATGAACTCCCATTTTCTCAAGTTTTTGGGCCATTTTTAAATAATATTCAAGTGTATATTTTTTTTCTGCAGGTGAAGATAGATCACCAGAATAACAAATAGAAGCTTCACAAATTTTTCCAGATTTTAAAACTTCATCAATAGACACTCTCATATTTTCTATCCAGTTTAATGCATCAAATATTCTAAAAACATCAATCCCTGACTGAGCAGAAAGCTGAATAAACCTTCTTAAAACATTATCTGGATAGTTTGTATACCCAAGTGCGTTAGACCCTCTAAATAACATTTGTAGTAATGCGGATGGCATTTGTTCACGTAATTTTTCTAAACGTTCCCACGGATCCTCTTTTAAGAATCTTAATGCAACATCAAAAGTAGCCCCACCCCAGCATTCTACTGAGAATAAATTCTTAAGTCTTTCTTCGTATAAATCAGTTATGCCTAACATATCTTGAGTTCTCATTCGAGTTGCTATCAAAGACTGATGAGCATCTCTAAAAGTAGTGTCTGTGATTAGTAATTGTTTTTCTTTTAATACAGCATGAGCAACAGCAGATGGGCCTTCAGCATCTAAAATTTGTTTATATGTATTATTTACTGTCTCTTGTGCTTTTTTTGATCTAGAAATTCCATAGTCAGAGAGTTTTGCCGGTGTGGTCTCTCTTAACCGTGGTCTGTTAGCAACTTCTGGGTTACCATTGACAATAACTTCTGCTAAAAAATTTAATGTCTTAGTCGCTCTATCTTTTCGACCAGAGAATTGAAATAAACTTTTTTCACTATCTATAAATTTTGTATGGTATTTAAAAATGTCGAAGCCTTCGTGATTAATTAACTTTAATAAAAAAGGTATGTTTGTTTTTACACCTCTGACTCGAAACTCACTTAAAGCTCTGTTCATTCTTCTCTTAGCTTCAATAGGAGTTTGACCTTTTGCAGTAACTTTTACCAAAAGAGAGTCATAATATGGTGTAATAATTGTACCTGTTGATGCAGTTCCAGCATCTAGCCTTATTCCAAGACCACTCGCAGATCTATAAACATTAATTTTTCCATAATCTGGTGCAAAATCATTGGCTGCATCCTCCGTTGTAACTCGTGATTGGATGGCGTGACCTTTCATGTGTATATTTTCTTGAAGTGGTACACCACATATATCATCACCAATTTTAGCACCAGCTGCTAAGAGAAACTGGGCTTTAACTATATCAATTCCAGTTATTTCTTCTGTTACTGTATGTTCAACTTGAACTCTTGGGTTAACTTCAATGAAGAAAAAGTCTCTAGATTTAGCATCCATTAAAAACTCTACTGTTCCAGCACATGAATAGTTAACTTGTTTTCCAATTCTCACACCAGCTTCACAAATTGCATTTCTCTCTTTATCTGACAAGTAGGCAGCAGGAGCTCTTTCAACTACTTTTTGATGACGCCTTTGAAGAGAACAGTCTCTCTCAAAAAGATGAACTATGTTTCCATGAGTATCTCCAATTATTTGGACCTCAACATGAAATGCTTTTTCGATAAGTTTTTCAAAAAATACATCATCTTTTCCAAAAGCACTTTTAGCTTCTCTTCTAGCGGTATTAATATGATTTTCTAATTCTGTTTCTTTTTTTATAACTCGCATCCCGCGACCACCACCACCCCAAGATGCTTTGAGCATAATTGGATAGCCGATTTTTTTTGCAAGGTCTTTACATTTTTTTAAATCTTTTGGTAAAGGTCCTGTGGAAGGTATGGTTGGAACTTTGGCTTTACCAGCAGTTTTTTTTGCTTCAACTTTATTTCCGAGGGATCGCATAATATTTGGAGAAGGACCAACAAAAATTATATTGTACTTTGCACATTCATCAGCAAATTCTGGGTTTTCAGATAAAAAGCCATATCCAGGGTGTATGGCATCACAGCCTGAGTTAACTGCAATTTGTACGATTCCTTTGTAGTCCAAGTATGCTTGTATAGGACCTAATCCTGATCCAACGAGATAACTTTCATCTGTTTTAAAGCGATGTAATGCAAAACGATCTTCGTAAGAGTAAATGGATACTGTTTTAAAGCCTAATTCTGTTGCAGCACGAGATATCCTAATTGCAATTTCACTTCTATTGGCAATTAATATTTTCTTAATTTGTCTCATATTGGTAAATAAAGTTATTTTTATACATTATTCTATTTTTTTTCATAGATAATCTGGTTGAAATTAAGGTTTTTTTACTTTGATAGCCTTTGTTCTTTTTGGATAGCAATCTGTGCAAATTTTGCATTCGATACCGAAGCAGCTTCTTGCTTTACAGTATTCTCTTCCATAGAAAATCATTTGTAAATGAAGTCTATTCCAAGTCGCTTCTGGAAATAATTTTTTTATATCCCTTTCAGTTTGAACGACATTTTTGCCATTAGTTAGGCCCCACCTTTGTGCTAAACGGTGGATGTGCGTATCAACAGGAAATGCAGGATGACCAAAGCCTTGGGACATTACAACACTTGCTGTTTTATGACCAACACCTGGTAAGCTTTCTAAATCCTCAAAGGTCTCCGGGACAATACCATTGTATTTTTTTATCAAAATCTTTGAAAGTTTAGAAATCGCCCTTGATTTTTTTGGAGCAAGCCCACATGGTTTAATAATTTTGTAAATTTTATTTACTGGAATTTTTGACATATCGTAAGGATTATTTGCAATTTTAAACAATAGAGGTGTAATCCTGTTAACACGTTCATCCGTGCACTGCGCACTTAACAGTACTGCTATTAAAAGCTCATAAATATTTTGATGTTTAAGTGGAATTGGGATCTTTGGATAGAATTTATTCAAATTACCCAAAACGACATTAGCTCTTTCTTGTTTTTTCATAATATTATTGGTATGCGATAAAATTTATTATAAATATAAATATAATTTTATAAATTGATAGAAAATGACAAGAAAACTGCACTTAAAACCAAATAGAAGTTTAACCAATCTTCAAATACTGTTTTTCTTACTAATAACTGGTTTTTTAATTATTTTTATTGGGGGAAGATTTTTACTTGTTGGGGCTTGGCCCATAATTATCTTTGGTCTAGTTGAATTTTCTATTTTGGTTATTTGCACTATTTATTTTGTCAGAAGTTTGAAAAAAACCGAAAAAATTTCTTTAGAGTCAAAGTCTATGCAATTAGAACGGCTTGATGGTGATGAAATTGTTGAACAGAATACTTATAATCTTAATTGGTTAAAAATAAAAAAAGAAAAAAATTCCCTGAGTGTTAACTATTCCGGAAAGAAGAAATTATTTGCTAGTTTTTTAAGTGAGGATAGAAGAAAAAAATTAAAAAGAATTATTGAAAAGTACAGTTCTTCGTCTAGCTGATCATGTCTTTAAAAGAATAAAAACCATTTTCCTGTGCAGCTAGCCAGACTGCCGCCTCAATGGCACCATCAGAAAAAATTTTTCTATTATAGGCCTTGTGTGTTAATTCAACTGACTCATTATCACCGTGAAATATAACTGTGTGTTCCCCTGGTATATTCCCTCCCCTTATTGATGAAAATCCAATTTCATTTTCTTTTCTTTGATTATCTTGGCTTTGGCGATTAAAATTAAAGTTTGATTTAGATAATCCAAGTTCGTCTACAATTTCTTCTCCTAGTTTTATTGCGGTTCCACTAGGCGCATCTTTTTTATGCCGATGATGTGTTTCAGTTATCTCAATATCAAAATCTTTTAAATGTTTAGCAGCTTTTCTTGCTATTTCAAAAAATGTATTAACACCATAACTCATGTTTGGTGCATAGAAAATTTTAGTTGAATTACTTGATTGCTTTAACAGATTGAAATGACTTTCATCTAAGCCCGTTGTGCCAATTACTAAACCAGTGTTATTAGAAACGGCGGCTTCTGTAAAATTAAATAAGGCTTTAGGTGACGTGAAATCTATTACTATATCTGCTGTTTTAAAAGACTCTTCTCTTGTGGTAATGATATTTTCTGGAATTTTATACTTGGATATAAAGTTAGTGTCAATATCCTTGACATCAAATACACCAATAAGTTCAACATTTGTATTTGAAATCGCTGAACTAATTAGATTATTTCCCATTCTTCCTAATGCTCCAGCAATAGCTACTTTTACTTTAGACATGATTAAGTCTTGTTATACCTAAATAAGCCAATATGGAATAGCAAAATTATTAAATATTATGCTAAAATTAACAATATGATTAGACTTCTACTCATTCTTTTAATTTTACTATTGGTAAGTTTGTTATTATTTAATAAGAAATTTAGGGAGGCTTTTACAATATCAGTAATACCTCTAGTGTTGCTGGTCGTAGGACTTATTGGATATATGATTTACTATATGTTCAGCACTAACTATTTTTCATAGTTATTTATATTTATAATAACTTATTATATGCCTTGCTCGGTTTTAAAACCTAGATTTACCCAATCGATCAATCCTTTGTCCATTTCATAAATAGTGCCTTGATATCCTTGTGCAACTAGATTGTCCGCTACCTTTTTAGAGGTTATGCCTGCAGTGCAATGAATAATGATATCCTTGTTATCAGGATTTATGGAATTAATCTTTTCAACAGTTATTTCTTTAAAAGGAATATTATGTGAGTTCTCTATTCTTATCTTATTGTGTTCATTTGGATATCTGACATCAATAACTATCGCTCCTTCTTGAATTCTTTTTAAAGATTCTTCTGTATCTATCGGTATGTATTTCATTAGCTTATTATCTGCAAATAATAAATGAGTTGATAGAAAAAAAAATAAAAAAAAATATTTTAACATGCGGTTAATCTTTAAAACGGGAGTGACAACTTTTGCAGCTCCCAAATAAGTTTTGATGATATTGTTGTACTTCGTCAATATTACCCTCCAGTGCTGCTAACTTAGCGAATGCTGCATTGTCCTCTGTTTCTTTTGCAATTTGATTAAATAAGTCTCTATTATCAATAATGTCTGTACTCGCTTTGGACTTACCACCAAATGAATCGTCAGGAAATAAAGTGGGGTAGACTTTCATAATTTCTTCAATTTCTTCATAAATGCTTGCGAGGTCATCATTGATAACTGAGTCCCTAATGAGGGTATTTGCGGCTCTCATAAGTTTATTATAATCTCTCATCGATTCTTGTCTGTCCGCAACAGGGTTTGCGCTCAAAAGTGAAGAAGAAAAAAGTAATAAAGCTAGGTAGAGTTTGATCATATTTAATTAAGACACATATTTATTCTATTAACAAGGTTATTAATAATTAGCCGCTAGATCGTTAAATATTATTTTTCCATTATCTAAAACAATTAAATTGTCAGCCAATTTTTTAATGTATTTCATATCATGTAACGACATGATAATTGTTTTAGATTTGCTTAAATCAGATAATTTCTCGAAAAATTTTTCTTCGCTTTCTATGTCTAAATATTGGTTTGGCTCATCCATAATTAATATATCTTGCTCGAAGCTCATAAGCCTAGAAATGAAAACTTTTTGCTTTTCTCCCTCTGATAAACTAGCAAACTTATTTGCTTTTAATTTTTTTAAATTAAATAGATTATAAAAAGTTCTATCAATTTTTGTTTTTTTAATACTATTCAAAAGCAAAAAATTTTCCTCTAAACTCTTATTCAACGAAAGAGATCGTTGAAATAACATAGGTACAGGCTTTTCATATTGTGATTTTATAGAGCCCTTACTTGGGACAATTAGACGATTTAAAATTTTTAATAGTGTACTTTTACCTGACCCATTCTTTCCAGAAATAACAGTAATTTTATTTTTTTGGATACTAATATTTATACTGTTCAGTATTTTTTTTTGATCAGTAGTATATGAAAGATTATAAGCGCTAATCATTTTTTAAAGTATTTAAGATAATTGATATTATTAATGTTAGTGAAATTAGTATGGCTCCTAAAATAATACCTAATGAAACATTCCCTTTAGAAGTTTCTAATGCAATGGTAGCTGTCATATTTCTTGTAAAGTGATCAATGGATCCTCCCACAATAGCTGCGGCCCCATATTCACTGATGGCTCTTCCAAACCCCACTAAAATCACGGTGATGTAGATATTTAATTTATTAGATATAAGTAAGAAAATTATATCCTTTTTACTTGCCCCGTAGGATAAGAGTTCTTCTTTGTAAATTGGGTAATCAGTTTCAATATTTTTAATAATTAGGGTAATCATAATAGGAAAAGTAATGACTATTTGAGCTAATATCATAGCCAGTGGTGAATATAATATTTCCATCCAACCAAGAGGCCCGGATCTGCTAATTAATAAATAAACTAAGAGTCCGGCACAAACAGGAGGTATGGAAGTCATTGAGCTTAAAAAAATTACTATAGGTTTTTTCAATTTGAATTGATAAATCGCTAGAATATATCCAAAAAACATTGAAAGAATAAACGATATGATTGTCGAAAATATACTCACATAAAGTGTTATGAAAATCGCTGACTGTATTTTTTCAAAGGTTAGCATCTAGAAAATTAATAAAAATTTAATTTGTAAAAAACAATTTTTCCCCATTATAAGTAAAGTTATTAATAACATCTTTACCTGCACCTGTAATCAGCCATTCAATAAATTCTTTTGATTTATCATATTCGACATGGGGAAATTTTTTAGGGTTAATAGCTATGACTCCGTATTCATTATGCATTTCACTCCCACCTTCAAACAGGATTTTTAAATTATTTTTATTTTTGAATGATATCCATGTGCCCTTATCACTAAGTGTATAAGCATTCATCTCTGATGCCACATTCAAAGTGTTGGCCATGCTTGTTCCTGTCTTTATATATTTGCGATTATCGAACAGGTTAATATTAGCGAGTTTCCATAAGTCATTTTCTTTTATATGAGTTCCTGATTTATCATCTCTTGAAATAAACTTTTGGTTTGAAAGTGAAATTTTTTTCATAATATTTTTTATATCGGTTTCCTGTGATATTTTTGCAGGATCATCTTTAGGGCCGACAATAATAAAATTGTTATACATTAATTTATGTCTTTTAACCCCAAAGCCATCTGAGACAAATTTCAATTCATCTTTTTTTGAGTGTACCATTAACACATCACCGTCGCCTCGTTTAGCATTTGAAATGGCATTACCTGTACCCACAGCAATTGGTCTAACTTTGATCCCTGTTTGCTTTTCAAATTTACTTGATAGTAAATCTAGTAGCCCTGTATTCGCAATACTTGTTGTAGATTGTACAATTATGTAATCTCTTGAATGGGCATTAAGATTTAATAATATAAATACTATGAATAATAATATTTTATGAAATTTCATATGATTAAAAACAATAACATATATATAGGTAAAATTTGAGACTAGCTAACACCGCAGATGAATACGGCTTAATCAGTAAATTATTTCACTGGTCAATGGCACTTCTTATGATTGCCGTCTATGTTTTAGGTAAGAATTTAGAAAATAATTATCAGTATTATTATGAAATATTAATAATTCATAATACCCTTGGTTTATTAATACTTTTATTAGCTATTTTTCGGCTTAGTTGGAAATGGATTAATATAAGACCAAAGCTTTTAGTTAGTAATAAAATTTTAGTATATGCAGCTAAGACTACATATTTTTTATTTTATTTTATATTTTTTTTACAGCCAATTTCTGGTTATTTAGTGACGAACCTACAAGGAGATACTGTTATCTTTTTTAATATAGAATTGGCGTCAATAATAGATGTGGATAGTGATTTGAGGTTTATATTCAGACAAATACATGAGTACACCAGTAATGTTGTTTTACTCCTCTTTTTTATTCATTCAGGAGCAGCATTGATGCATCATTTTATCTTAAAAGATCGTACTCTTAAAAGAATGATGTTCTCAAAAAAATAAATTACAACCAATCAGGCACTGGAAGTTTTTTGGATAATAAGTAATTCTTATTATACAGTTTACTGAAATATTTATTTGCATCGTCACACAAAATTGTAACGATGTTTTTTCCTGGCCCCATTTCTTTTGCCATTTCAATTGCCCCGGCTACATTTACACCAGAACTAGATCCGAGAAACAAACCCTCTGTTTTGACCATTTTGTATAAGAGTTCGAATGCTTTGTAGTCCGTGATATGATATGAAAAATCAACAAGGGAGGGTTCTACGTTTTTAGTTACTCTATACTGACCTATTCCCTCCGCTTCTGATGGCTCTCCTTTAACTTCTAGTTTTGAAAATTTAAAATAGTTATACATTTGAGCGCCTTGTGGATCTGTGCAGGCTATTTTAATATTTGAATTTAATTCTTTGAGTCCAATAGATGTACCTGCCAAAGTTCCTCCTGATCCTATAGCGCAAGTAAAGCCATCTACTTTTCCATCAAGCTGATTGAATATTTCTTTAGCTGTAGTTTTTGAATGAAATTTATAATTTGCCGTATTATCAAATTGGTTAGCCCACATAACAGAGGTTTCTCCTTTTGATTGTAATTCCTCAACTAGTCTCTTAGATACATGTTGGTAATTACCTGGATCTGAGTAAGGTTTAGTAGCTACGACTTTGAGCTCTGCTCCCATGTTCCTTAAAATACTTTGCTTTTCCTCAGAGGCTCCATCAGGCATAACAATTATAGTTTTGTATCCCCTAGCATTATTAATCATTGTTAAGGCAATACCTGTATTTCCAAAGGTGCCCTCTACAACAGTGCCTCCGGGCTCTATTAAGTTCTTCTCCTCGGCATCAAGGATTATTCCCAGTGCTGTTCTGTCCTTAATAGAACCGGCTGGGTTCATAAATTCTGCTTTTCCATAAATATTACACCCTGTAATTTCAGATGGATATTTGAGTTTAATCAGTGGCGTATTGCCAATAAAATCAACTATATCTTTCATTTTAAATTTTAGACAGAGCTTGGTCTAAATCTGCAATCAAATCCTCAACATCCTCGATACCAACCGATATTCTTAACAATGTATCGGAAATACCCAATTTTTCTCTTATCGAAGGATCGATTGAGGCGTGAGTCATGATAGCAGGATGTTCTATTAAACTTTCAACTCCTCCTAAACTCTCTGCTAGGGTAAATATATTTAGATTTTTAAGAAAACTTTTTACTCCATCAATATTTGTATCGAGAATAAAAGACATCATTCCACCAAAACCATCCATTTGTTTTGCTGCAACTTCTTTATATCTTTCATCAATACCTGGAAAAAAAACTTTATTAATTTTAGAGTGGTTTGTTAAAAAATTAGATACGGCAATAGCGTTCTCGTTATGCTGTTTCATTCTCACAGATAGTGTTTTGATACTTCTTGTTAGTAAATAACAATCGAAGGGCGAAGGAATAGCGCCAACTGCATTTTGAATATATGAAATTTTCTCGGCATATTCTTTATTTTCTTTAATGACAATGGACCCTCCTACGATATCAGAATGGCCACCTAAATATTTTGTGGAGGAACTCACAACCATATCTGCTCCTAATTCAAGTGGTCTTTGATTGAAAGGAGAGGCAAATGTATTATCACAAATAACTGGTAAATTAAATTCACTTGCAATACTAACAGTGTTTTTAATATCAATAATTTTCATCAAAGGATTTGAGGGTGTTTCAACCCAAATGAATTTAGTATTTTCCTTTATTTCATCATTCCAGTTTACGTTTTTATCAAAATCAATATAAGTTACTTCAATATCAGATTTTACTTTATCAAATAATCTACGTGTGCCTCCATAAACATCATCGGAGCAAATTATATGGAAGTTAGTACCAAATAAATCGCAAACTGTATTTATTGCTGACATTCCAGATGCAAATGCAAAAGCTTTGTGACCAGACTCGATTTGTGCTAATAGTTTTTCTAATACATCTCTGGAAGGATTTTTTGTTCTCGCATATTCATATTCAAAGTTTCCGGGTTCAATTTGTTTAAACGTTGATGAAAGATGGATCGGTGGCATGACTGCTCCGGTTTCTTTATCTGAACCATGTCCAGCATGAATTACTTTTGTATTAAATTTTTTTTTCACAGCTCAATTTATAACCAATTAATTTTTAAATAACATCTATAACAATATTTTTCTTATTTGACAGGCTTTTTTAAATTATAAAAAATCTGTTTCATATCAACCAAAATTAAAATATTATACCCGTCCCCTAGCCGCTTGGGTTGAGACATTGTCGAGGAGGAAGGTGGCAAGGGGCAAAAATTCTTTATAAAACCAAAAGTCATTTTTAATATTTGTTGAATAAATTTAAGTTTCGTTCGAAATTATCTGATTTAAACGATCAATTTTCATATCTACGGTTATATCGTTTGGCATCAGTCTTTTCATTTCTTCATAAACCTTAAATGCCTCTTCGTAGTTTTTATAATAAATTAAAATTCTACTTAAGCCATCAAGAGCTCCGAAATGTCTGGGTTCTAAATACAAAGTAGCCTCTATATCTCTCATAGAGCTTTCATAGTCACCAATCATAAAAAAAAATGTGGCTCTTTTATTGTAAGCCTCTGCAAAATCTGGTTCCTCTTGAATTATGAAATCTAAAGAAGCGATAGCATCTTTATAGTTTTTTGAACTGAAAAAATAAGGCATGTTATCCATGATTGTCTGAGCTTCAGAATTTTCAGTTATCAGCCATTCTTCCCAGATTTGCGATACTATAAGACTTTGTTCTTTGTAGCTCTTAACCTCATAAAGCTGACTAAATAAATCATCGAGTTTAGGACTGTTTTGATCTGCATAACTAACAGATAGGTTAAAAAGAAAAGTAAATATACCTATAAAAATTTTCATCTACTTTGTAAAAATACGCATATAAATAGTATGCAGTTTAAAAAAATATTTTATACAATCATATTTACATTTTTATTTAGCACACTATCAATTGCAGAAAGTATTGATAAAACTGAGTTTAGCGAAACACAAGCTATAATTGAAAGTCAACTAAAAGCCTTTATTAACAAGGATGCAGAAGGGGCTTTTTTTCATGCCTCTCCTTATATCAAAATGAGGTTTAATAACCCTCAAGATTTTATGAGCATGGTTGAGAATTACTATGAGCCAGTTTATAACCCAAAAAATTATTATTTCATGGAGTCAAAATTTTTTGAAGGATCAATTTATCACCAATTGCAAATAATCTCTCAAGACAATGTTTCTTATCTAGCAATGTACTCGCTAGTTAAAGATAATGGGGAATGGAAAATATCAGGGTGTTCTATTTACCCAATGAACCAGCAATCAATTTAGTTCTTTTAATTTAGAATAAATCAAATAACCCGAGATAATCACTAAAATGGCTCCTAAAATTTCAATTATTGAAGGGTAATGATTAAAAACAACAATGCTTATAACTATCCCAAAAATTATCTGTGAGTAATGTGTGATACTAAAAAATGAGGCTTCAATCCTTCTAAGGGAATAAATTAAGATCATCATAGCAACGCCATCAATCAAACCGGCACTTATCATTATTAAAAAATCGTTCATAGCAATATCTTTATAATGATTAATTGAAAATATTGTAAAAATTATACCAGCAGTCGCCATACTATAAAAAGTTAAAGCCATAGTTCTCTCGGACTTCCCATATACTCGAACAGTAAAATCTAAACACGCTAATGATATTACTCCTAAGACTAAAAAAATAACTCCTAAAGAATTAAATCCTGCATTTAAACTAAAACCTGAGACCATAAAAACTGCTATCATTGCAAGTATTAAAGAAATTATTTTTGAAAGATAAATACTTTCTTTCAATATTACTATCCCCATTATTGAAAGGAGCACTGGAGCTGACAAAATTATTGGGTAAGCTATAGATAATGGTAGAAGAATTATTCCCTTAACTACAAAATAGTAAGTTAAAGTCATTAAAATTCCCCTGACAAGGTGGAGTCTATAATTTTTAGTTTTTATTTCTGCAAAACTCTTTCTATACAGCAAGTAAACTAAAACTGGAATTAAAGCAGAGAAGCTGGCTATTGAAAAAATAACTGTATCTTTATAAAGATCCCCAATTAGTTTTATGATTGTGTCTGCAATGGAAAATAATAAAAAGGCAAAAGTACCTAAAATATATATTAAGTGTTTTTTACTCTCTAATTGAGACATGGAATTTACTTCTATATCTCATTACCAAGAGTAATACGAACAATTTAATAATCAGTGGAATAAAAAAATAAAATATCATTATATTGGGAATATTGGGGTGTAATGTGAAATTAATAGACTGTAAATAGCCATAACCAGTTAATGCGATGCCTGCAGCGATACCAATGGCTGCTTTCTTAATTATTGAGAAGAATGAAGTAAAGATCTGAGATAAACGATTGTCATTATTTTGATCAAGAATGTCTGCTAATTCAATTTGAGGTATAATAAGATCAATTCCAATCCCAATACCAGTGATTAATATGACAAACAAATATATTTGCCAACTGTTGCTATTTGTAAAAATAACAAAAAGGAAGCCAAATATAGTTAGACTAGTACCAAACTGAAGAAGAAACATATTTGAAAATTTTCTTCCGTACAAATACCAGAAAGGTGTAGATATCAATGTTATTAAAAAATATAAAATTAATAAATATCCTGCATATTCAGTAAGCCCTAAATATTCTGAAACAAATATAATAAATAAATTTGCAGTAAAATTATTAGCAAGTAAGTTAAAAAATGTTATGTAAGAAAAAGATAAAATCTTTTTGTTTTTTTCTATAAATGATTTTAGTTGTGTCCAAGAAATTTCGTTTGACTTATAATTTAGCTCGTCGTCATAAAATAAATAAAAAATTAATCCCCCTGTAATAGCTAAGATAATAAAAATTAATCCACTTATTTTTATTACGTTCGGGTTTAACAAATCAACACCCTGAAGTTTTGAAATGACAGTAGGAATAATTAGAGCTGATAATACTCCTAAAATTGCAAATATTTCTTTAATTGCAGCTAAACGGAATCTTTTTTTAAGAATTTTTTTTTGATCTATTACAATTGAGTCATAAGGAATAATTGCAATTGAGTAACTAACCAAAGCTAAATTATAAAAGAAAATAAAAGAATAAATGTTATCTGATTGAATAACATAAAGACCAAACAGTGAAAAAATAAATACTATTATACCAAGAAGGATTTGGTTTTTTTTTGAGCGACCTGAAATAATTCTTTTTTCTGATAGGTAGCCAATTAAAAAGTCTGAAATAACATCAAACAACCTAGATGTTAATATTACTAAACCGATAACACTTAAGGGGATGCCTATTGATAAATTGTAAAATGTTGGCAAAAAAATAAATAATAATAAAAAACTTCCAGCAAGATAAAATGATTGAAAACTATAGGATAAAATGGATTTAAGGTTCATTTCTAGATTTTTTGTGTTTGAACAACTTTGACTATATCAAAATATTAACTAGTGTTCAGTTAGCATTCATGCGGGGGCTGATTCGGTATTTCACTTTCCTCCTCTATATGTCGAGTCAGCCATTCCTTTATACTCTATATCTAGTATCTGCCTCTTAATTTTTTTCCCCCACATATACTCGCCAAGATTTCCACTTTTCGTTACTACTCTGTGACATGGGACTAATAAACCAACAGGGTTCTTCCCAACCGCAGATGCAATAGCTCTTACAGCTTTTGGTTTTTTTATCTTTATGGCAAGATCAGAATAAGAAATTGTTTTACCATAGGGAATTTTTAAAATCTCCTTCCATACTTTTTTTTGTAATGGCGTTCCGTTAATAAATTCTATTTTAAGATGTGATGGTTTTTGAATTTTTCCTTTAAAAAACTCAGATATAAAAATATTAACTTTTCTAAAGATCAATCCTTTACTTGGATTGTAAAGTTTTATGATACTCTTTATTCTTAAATCGTTATATTTAATTAAATAATGAATACCTTTTGGGCTATCTAGAACAAAAAACTTACTGATTGGTGTTTCGATAAAATCAAAACAATAACTCATTAATTAAACATTTTTTTTACTTTGTCGAAAAATCCCTCTGTCATTGTTGAATTTTTCTTGGTAAGTGTGTCATTAAATTTATTTAGAATTTTTTCTTGATCTGCTGATAAATTTACTGGGGTTTCAGCGTGTACTCTAACAATCATATCCCCTCTAGTTTTTGCTCTTAATATACTCATGCCCTTACCTTTTATTCTTAGTTTGTGTCCCGACTGCATTCCCTTAGGAATTGAGACGTTAACCATTTTTTTTTCTATTGTGGGAACTTCAATATTACCGCCCAAAGTGGCAGTAGTGAAAGGTATAGCAACATCACATATAATGTTATCTCGCTCTCTTTGAAAAAGTTTGTGGTTATTTACATTGATAAAAACATAAAGGTCACCGTATGTGCCCCCTCTTTCTCCGGCCTCTCCCTCTCCACTCATTCTAATTCTGTTACCAGTTTCAACCCCTGCAGGAATTTTGATTTGCAGTTTCTTATTTTGTTTTACTCTGCCCGTATTACTGCATTTTGAGCATCGGCCCTTCATTTCTTGGCCTGTTCCGCCACATCTTCCACAAGTTCTCTCCATAGAAAAAAAGCCACTTTGTGTTCTAACTTTTCCATATCCTTGGCAAGTAGAGCAGCTTTTATAACTGTGTTGTTCGGGACAATTGATCATTTTAGGTATAGTTACGTCCAATGCTTTTCCAGCAAAAGCTTCCTCTAAGTCAATTGTGATATCGTAACGTAAGTCATCGCCTCTACTTTCGCGTTGCCCACCTTCACCAAAGGCACCAAATATATCTTCAAAAATATCTGAAAATCCACCAAAGCCCTGCTGTCCAAACCCACCAGCTCCACCGCCACCCTGTTCAAAAGCAGCATGACCAAATTGATCGTATGTTTGTCTTTTTTTGGGGTCTTTTAATATTTCATAAGCTTGGCTTACTTCTTTAAATTTTTGTTCAGCGGAAGCGTCACCCTGATTACGATCAGGATGATATTTCATTGCTAATTTACGGTAGGCACTTTTTATATCATTGTCACTAGCTTCACGGGATATACCTAGAGTGTCATAAAAATCCTCAGCCATAATAAATTAACGCAAGCTAAGATTTACTGTCCGCTTGCTTTTTTATCGTCGTCTACTTCTTCGTAATCAGCATCGATAACATCATCTTCATTTTTATTTTCATCAGATTTATTTTCTTGCTGTGGTTGTTCTGCACCAGGTGCTTCTGTTGATTGCTGATCTTTGTACATCGCTTCACCCATCTTCATGGATGATTGAGTAAGATCTTGTGTTTTTTGCTTTATCACTTCAGCATCATTTTTTTCAAGGGCCTCTTTTAAATCTTTCAAGTCAGCTTCTATCTTAGACTTATCTTCAGCACTTATTTTATCACCATGCTCTTTGATATTCTTTTCAACTTGGAAAACTAAACTGTCTGCTTGGTTTTTAACATCAACTTCTTCTCTTTTTTTCTTATCTGTTTCTGCGTTAGCCTCTGCATCTTTTACCATTTTGTCGATCTCTTCATCTGACAAACCTCCGGATGCTTGAATTTTAATCTGCTGTTCTTTTCCTGTGGATTTATCTTTTGCAGACACATTGACAATACCATTGGCATCGATGTCAAATGTTACTTCAATTTGAGGAGTTCCTCTTGGCGCTGGGGGTATGCCAACTAGATCAAATTGACCAAGAAGCTTATTATCAGCAGCCATTTCTCTTTCACCTTGGAAAACCCTTATGGTAACGGCATTTTGATTATCTTCTGCGGTAGAAAAGACCTGACTTTTTTTTGTTGGAACAGTCGTATTTCTCTCTATTAACTTAGTAAATACTCCTCCTAATGTTTCAATACCAAGTGAAAGTGGTGTTACATCTAAAAGCAATACATCTTTTACGTCACCTTGAAGAACGCCTGCTTGGATCGCAGCACCCATGGCTACAACCTCATCGGGGTTAACTCCCTTACTTGGGTCTTTCCCAAAAAAGTTCTTAACAATTTCAGTTACCTTAGGCATTCTTGTCATTCCACCAACTAAGATCACATCATTAATATCGCTTGCTGAGAGACCTGCATCGCTTAAAGCTTTTTTACAAGGTTCAATGGTGCTCTGAAGAAGGTCATCAACCAGCTCTTCAAGTTTAGCTCTTGTTAATTTTACATTTAAGTGTTTTGGCCCAGATTGATCTGCTGTAACAAAAGGCAAGTTAACATCTGTTTGTGTAGAACTTGAAAGTTCGATCTTTGCTTTTTCAGCTGCCTCTTTTAAACGTTGTAATGCTAATTTATCATTCTTTAAATCTATGCCTTGCTCTTTTTTAAATTCACTAGCTAAGAAATCAATTATTCTTAAATCAAAATCCTCTCCACCTAAGTGGGTGTCACCATTAGTGGACTTAACCTCAAATACACCATCTCCTACTTCTAGAATTGATACATCAAAAGTACCACCACCTAAATCATAGACAACTACTGTACCTGATTGTTTTTTATCTAATCCATATGCTAGGGAAGCAGCTGTTGGTTCATTAATAATTCTTAAAACTTCTAGTCCAGCTATTTTACCAGCATCTTTTGTTGCTTGTCTTTGTGCATCATTAAAGTAAGCCGGAACGGTTATTACCGCTTGAGTAATTGTTTCCCCAGTATAAGACTCAGCTGTTTCTTTCATTTTTTGAAGAATGAAAGCAGAGATTTGGCTAGGACTATATTTTTCACCCTGTGCTTCGACCCATGCATCTCCGTTATTACCTTTGATAATCTTAAAAGGAGATAAGCCTAAATCCTTTTGAACAGTGTCGTCTTCAAAACTTCGGCCTATAAATCTTTTTACTGCATATAATGTATTTTCTGGATTGGTAACAGCTTGCCTTTTTGCTGATTGACCAATTAACTTTTCACTTTCTGTGAAAGCTACAACAGAAGGTGTTGTTCTAGCACCTTCAGAATTCTCTATTACTTTTGGATTCTTACCATCCATAATTGCCACACAAGAGTTTGTGGTACCTAAATCAATTCCAATAACTTTAGCCATTTTATGTTCCTACTTTAAAAATAAATAATCTTCTATTTATATGGGTTAATACTTGCTTAATTCAAGGCCATTAAAACTGTTGAAATATATTACTTTTCAGATAGTTCTTCTTCTTCGGTGTCTTTTGCGCCTTGATTTTCTTGAGGTTTTTTTGAAACACCAACCATTGCTGGCCTTAACAATCTATCATGCAATGTGTATCCGGGTATCAGTTCTTGAACAATAGTACCGGGTTCACAATCATTCTTTTCAATCTCCATCATAGCTTGATGTAAATTGTGATCAAATTTCTGATTAAGACTCTCAATTTTCTTAATACCAATTTTTTCAAAAGTGCTCAATGTAGATTGAGAGATCAAATCTAAACCCTCTACAACAGACTTGATGCTATCATTTGACTTAACATCATCTGAAATGCTTGATTTTGCTCTTTCAATATTATCTCCAATATTAATTATTTCTTTTGCAAAATTAGCTATTCCATATTTCAGTGCATCTGACTGTTCTTTTTCTGCTCTTTTTCTAAAATTTTCTAGTTCAGCTACTGCTCTTAACCTTTGATCTTTTAAACCTTCAATTTCTTCATTAAGTTTTTTAATAATTTCTTCAGCTGTTTCAGATTTTTCTTCTACATCAGACTCAGCAGCATCTGTATTATCTAAAATTTCCTCTTCTGACTGATTTTGATCGTTATGTTTTTTTTCTTCTTCCATCATAGTCCTTCTATTTTTTAGAAATTGTTTCAGACATGTAACTTACAATAGGAACAATGCGCTGATAATCAATTCTTTTCGGACCTATTACACCAATAGCACCAGTAAGTCCATTTTTAGTTTTATAATTTGATAAAATCATCGATAGGTTAGTATTTTTAAAAAAGTTTGTGTTGCTACCAATAAATATTTGTACTCCTTTTGACTTTTTCAAGGCCTTAATCATTTTATTGGCCATCTTACCCGTTTCTATGTCACTCAATAGTTCATTGATGCTGTCAAGATCTGTATCTATATTATTTTTAATTAAGTTTGGTAGTCCTCTTACAAAGAATGTCTCTGAGTTTTGAGATCTTTCAATCTTTATACCATTAAGGAGTAATTTTTTTGATGTGTTACTAATTTGATTTTTAGCTGATTTTATAAAAATTTTAATATTATTTTGTATTTCCACAGGTGTCATAGCTTTTGGAAATTTATTAATAAAATTTCCAATACTATTCAGATCTTCGATTTGAATGTTTTCATTAATTTCTACTAATCTATTAGATGTGTAACCATCATTGTGTTCAATAATGAATATAACTTTGTGATTGTCAATTTTGTGGAAATCAATTTTTCTAATTTTTGTCAATTTTTCATTATTAATTACAAGGCTAGCTTGTTTTGATAATCCATTCAAAGTATTAGTAATCAATTCCTGTTCATTTAAAAAATTATTTGTTTTAGATGATTTCTCAATTATCTCCCTTTCACTTTTACTAATTGCGCCTGGCTCTAAAAGAGCGTGTGTATAAAATTGCAAGCCCAAATCTGTTGGGATGCTACCCGCAGAAAAGTGTCCTTTTTGTATCAGTCCGTGAAAGTTTATTTCATTTAAAACATTTCTGATAGTGGCAGGTGAAAGTGTATAAGAAATTTTTGAGCTTAACGCTTTCGAGCCCATCGGCTCTCCAGTCTTTAAATAACTTTCTACAAGTGCCTTAAATATAGACTTTGACCTTGCTCCAATGTCAGTAATTTTTTTATTCATTAATCTTTATTAATCTTATAACTTAAAATTATAAAAAATAAATGTCTGGATATTCAAGAAATGATAGGGCTCTTTCTGAAATTAGAAATTTGGAAATAATCCCAGGCTTTCAGCCTAATAATCAATCATCATGTTTGGTAAAATTAGGTGATACCCATGTCTGTTGTTCTGCTATAATTGAAGATAGGGTTCCTGGCTTTTTAAGAAATTCTGGAAAAGGTTGGTTAACTGCAGAATATGGAATGTTACCCTCTTCTACATCTGAAAGAATGGATAGGGAAGCAGCAAAAGGGAAACAGTCTGGAAGAACACAAGAAATCCAAAGGCTTATTGGTAGAAGTTTAAGATGTGCTGTTAATTTGGATATACTTGGTGAAAAAACTATAAAGATTGATTGTGATGTTATTAGTGCCGATGGTGGAACAAGGACTGCATCAATAATTGGTGGATATGTCAGTCTTGTTCGTTCTATAAATGAATTTAAAGATAAGTATAATCTATCAAAGGCTATTATTGTAAATCAAGTTGCAGCTATCTCAGTTGGTGTCGTTAAAGGAACACCTTGCATAGATTTAAATTATATCGAAGACTCTGGAGCTGAAGTAGATTGTAATGTTGTAATGGCTAATGATGGACAATTTATTGAGTTTCAGTCTACTGGTGAAGAGGCAAAATTTAGCAAACAGACTATTATGGATTTTATAGAACTTGTTGAAAGCTCAATGCCAGAGATTTTTAATACTCAAAACTTAGCAATTGAAAAATAGTTTATTACTCGGCACTAGCAATGCTGGTAAATTACAAGAATTTTTATTTTATATTGAACACTTTAATTTGTTTGAAAATTTTCAGATACATGATCTTAACGATTTCAAAGATCTCGGAGAACCTATAGAAGATGGTAAAACCTTTAAGAAAAATGCTGAAATTAAATCAAAATATTTTTTAGAAAAGACTAATTCTCTTGTGTTGTGTGATGATAGTGGATTTATTGTAAACGACTTAAAGGACTATCCTGGTATAAATACAGCAAGAGAAGCTAGAAAAATGGGTGGCGAACAAAAGGTCATTGATTTTATTTTTAGTAAGTTTGAAAACTTAAATTATATTGCCTCATCATTTTTTTGTTCTATTTGTGTGTTAGGGAAGAAAGAAAAATATAATGTTTCTGGCAGTATTCCAGGATTTGTTATTAAAGAAAAAAGAGGAGTGAATGGTTTTGGATATGATCCTTATTTTATTCCAAAATATAATAATAAAACTTTTGCTGAAATGGAAAAAAGTCAAAAGTTATATAATTCACACAGGTATAAAGCATTTGAAAAATTATCTACTCAAATATTACAGGATAATTAATCATCAAATTATCTACAGACAATTTCCCAAAATTTTCATGATTAATAGTGCTTGGTAAAAAATTATTTTCTAAAATCTGGTTAGCAATAGACAATGATATTTTTACTGAAGTTTTGAAGAAGAATTCTCGATGGGGTTCAACCATATTGACAATATTAATATTTTTTAAGAAAGTCCTATTTATAGGCTTATAATAATTTTCTAAATTTTTCCTTTGTTCGAAAAAGTTATCAATTAGATAAACCCTCTCTAGAGGGTAGGTCCCATCCTCAGTTGCTAAATAGCCAACTAAATCCTTATAACTAAAACTGTCATCAATAATGATTATGTTGTCGTAGGTGTTAAGATCTCCCATCAATTTTACTGATAACTCTAAATCTACTGCACTATCTCCAAAGGGAGTAGATTTAATATATTTCAGAGGATAAGTTTGTTCAAAATATTTGAATAATTTTAATCCATATTCATTTTGCTTATATAAAACGCCCAAAGAATTTGAAGACTTTATATAATCACCAAGTATTTTGATATGATGATAAGGGCTACTGAATACGAAAATAATTTCATTATCTGCATACTTATTCATAACCGAATAATCATTAGATAAGGAAATTATAAAGGTATTTTCACCAAGTTTATTTGGTAAATGAAATAAATCTTTGGAATTAGTCGGGCCTATTATGAGAGTATTGTTGAGTTGGTCTTGTATTTCTTCTATTGAATAAATAAAATCAACTTTTTTAATATTAGAGAAATTTTCAATTTCCTTTAAAAAAACCTCATAAAATAACGACGTTAAAATTTCGTCCTCTGATAAAAAAACAATTATTTTTTCAATATTATTAAAATTAATCAATTTATCCTCAGGTTTTGTTGGTTTTTTTATAGGCTCTACCTTTTTCGTTTCCTCTACTTTTTCATCAGTAATTTCTATCTCTTCAATTTTTTCTGGCGCCTTTTCTATGGGCTGTTTTTTTTCGATTGTGGTTGGGGCACAACTAAAAAATGATATTAATGTAAATAGTATAATTATATTTTTGAAAAAATTCATATGAACTCAGGTTTTTATTTAGTTTCTACTCCCATAGGAAATTTAGATGATATCACAATAAGAGCTATAAATATTTTAAAAAATTCTGATTTGATTCTGTGTGAAAATACTACGAATAGTAAAAAACTTTTAAAAAGATATGAAATCAAAACATCTTTATCAAAATATACTGATCATGACTTTCATAAAAAAAAAGATTACATACTAAAATTTTTAAATTCTAACAAAATAATATCATTAATATCTGACTCTGGCTCTCCTCTGATATCCGACCCAGGTAATCAGCTAATAAATTTTTTATTTGAAAAACAAATTAAAGTATATTCAATACCTGGTGCCAGCGCACTAATATCAGGTATTCAATTAAGTGGCTTTCTAAATAAGAAAAAATTTACTTTTATTGGTTTTCTGCCCAAAAAAAAAGAACAAAAAGACAAGATTCTTTTAGAAAATAATTTTAACAATTTAATTATTTATTCTACCAAACAACAATTACATAGAGATATTATTTCAATAGCCTCTATTTCAAAATCGTTTGATGTTGTAATACTAAAAGAATTAACAAAATTATACGAGGAGAGAATATTTATTGATAACAAAAATTATGCAGATTTTGATTATTCTAAAATCAAGGGTGAGCTTGTCTTAGCTGTAAGTATTGAAAAAGAGAATACTGAGGTCAATGACTATGATAAAAAAGAAATATTGGCAATAATTGATGAGGTAGGTGTAAAAAAGGCTTATCAACTCGTTAAAAGTAAGTATAGAATATCTAGAAATGATTTTTATAAATTATCAATTAATTTAAAGAATGTTTAAAAAACTTATAATTTTAATCTCGGTATTATTTATTGGTTGCGGCCCTTCTCTTATAAGCACAGGCGCGAAGACTGTGATAAAGGAAAATGAAGACGAAAAAACTTTTAGTGAAAGTTGGGACGATGCCACTATAAAATTGGGTATTAAAGAAAAATACTTCTCATACGATGCAACTCTCTTTACAAGAATTGACGTTGAAGTCGAATTAGGAAAAGTTCTGCTAACAGGAGTTGTTCCCTATGGTGATATGAGATTAGAGGCTGTAAGGCTGGCTTGGAAGCAAGATGGTGTAAATGAAGTATTAAATGAGATATCAATTGATACTGGATATGGCCTTGATGATATTGCTAAAGATAAATTTATCAGCACACAGCTTTACACAAAAATATTTACAGACTCTAACATAAAGAAATTTAAATATGATTTTGAAGTACAAAAGCAAATTGTGTATCTATTTGGTGTATCCAGCGATGAACAAGAAATTAGTAGAGTTATTGATCATGCTAAAGATATAAAAGGCGTTTTAGATATAATTAATTATATTCAATCTAGGTAATTACACATTTGCTAGCAAATGTAGATGAAAATGAAATACCTCTTGACCACCATCTTTACCTTTATGAGTTTTAATTTGAAACCCTTGATCTCGAAACCCCAAATTATTTATAATCTCATCAACAGATGCCCAAAAATTACTTTGATAAAGTTTATCAGCATTTTGTAAAAAATCAGATATGTCTATGAATGGCTCTTTAGGAATTATTAAAAGATGTGTTTTTGCTTTTGGGTTGATATCTTTAAATGAGAGCACGTAGTCGTTTTCAAAAACTTTATCACACGGTATTTCTCCCTTTAATATTTTTGCGAAAATATTTTCATTGTCATAGTTCATAGTCTCACAGGTACCCCTTTATTTTTTAAATATTTTTTTACAGACTTAATTTTATATTTTCCAGAGTGAAATACACTCGCAGCTAATAGACCAGTAGATTTAGTTAAATGCCCTAAATAGAAGTGTTCTAAGTTTCCAACGCCACCACTTGCTATGACAGGAATACTTACATTACTGGTTACTTTTTTTAACATGCTACTATCAAATCCATTTTGAACACCATCTGTATCCATTGATGTCATTAATATTTCTCCTGCACCTAAAGACTGAACTTGTTTTGCCCAAACGATAAGTTCTTTTTTTGTGATTTCTCGTCCACCTTTAACCACCACTTTCATTTTATTTTCATGTCTCTTGCCATCAATTGCAACAACAATACATTGAGAACCATGTTTTAGTGAGGCTTGTCGAATTAATTTAGGATTTTTTACAGCTGCCGAATTAATTGATACTTTATCTGCCCCTGCATTGAGTAAATCTGTTATATCATCCAAACCTGAAACACCGCCGCCAACGGTCAAAGGAATATTAATTACTTTAGCAATTGCCTCAACAGTTTTGATAAATGTTTTTCTATTTTGGTAAGACGCATTTATATCTAGCATACATAACTCATCAGCCCCGGATAAAGAATAATACCTGGCCATTTCTACTGCGTTCCCCATGACTTTAATGTTTTTAAAATTAACACCCTTAACTACTTTATTTTTTATAACATCGAGACATGGAATTATTCTAGTTTTAAGCATTAAATTGAGCCAAACTTTCTATAGTAATTTTATTCTCATATATTGCCTTACCTACAACGACGTTGTTAAAGCCATTTATTTTACTGAGCTCAAGATCGTTAAGATCTTTTACTCCGCCACCAATGGTAATATGTTTGTTGGTTAATTTTTTAATAGAACTAAAGGTTTTTATATTTAAGCCAGATAACATTCCATCGTTAGCAACATCGGTGACAAAATAAGAATGAATAGGTCGATCATTATATTTATTTACAATGTGCTCAAGTGATAGATTGTTCGTTTTTTGCCATCCATGAGATACTATTTGATTGTCTTTTATATCCAATGCGATAGATAGTTTTTTTATTAAACTATCTTTAAAATCTAAGACATCATCAATGTTTTTAATTGCAAAGGTACCGATTACTATTGTATCAAAACCTTGGTTAATTTTATCATTGATAGCATCTTTGCTTCTTATACCTCCAGCTACTTCGATTTTAATATCAATTTTTTTTCTTATTAGATCAAGTACCTGATTGTTATTGCCTTTACCTAAAGTAGCATCCAAATCAACTACGTGTATTGTATTGAAACCGGCATCTTGATAGATTTTAGCCATTTCAACGGGTGAATTTTCATAAATAGTTTTATCACTCAAAACACCTTTGGTCAGACGAACACATTTACCTTCTATGATATCAATTGCAGGAAAAATATTCATGATTTCAAAATATAATTTTTAATCAAATTAAGTCCATATTTATGGCTTTTCTCAGGATGAAATTGAACACCATAAATATTTCCTTTTTTAACTATGGAAGGAAATTTTTTACCGTAATGAGTATTTGCTAAAACATTTGATTTTTTAATATTTTGAAAAATGTAACTATGAACAAAGTAGAAGTCCTTATTATCAAGATTATTTGTAATGATTGAGTCTTCTTTTGTCAAACGTATAGAGTTCCAACCCATATGTGGGATGATTAACTTCTTACTTTTAAATTTTTTAATCTCCCCGGCTATTATACCTAATCCTTTTGTAGTCCTCTCCTCATGGCCCTGATCAGATAAAATTTGCATACCAACACAAATACCTAAGTATGAGCAGTTATTTTCTAAATATGTTTTTAAGGGTTTATAAATTTTTAATTTTTTTAAATTTGAAATAAGAGTAGCATAAGCGCCTTGGCCAGGTAAGATAATTTTATTAAATAAAGAGTAGTCAAATTCACCTCTAATTATTTTTAACTGGTAAGGTCTTCCTTTTATTATTTCTTTAATTGCTTTATTTATTGATCCGATATTTCCAGATTGACCGTCAATAAGCCCAATGACTTTTTTTTTCAAAGTTTACCTTTTGAACTCGGAATATCTTTTTTTTTTGGGTCGATTGATATCGCTTTTTTTAGAGATATCGCAAAAGATTTAAAGCAACTTTCAATAATGTGGTGATTGTTTTGTCCATATAATGTTTCGATGTGACAATTCATTCTTGATTCGGTCACTATAGATTTAAAAAATTCTGAAAATAGTTCTTGGTCCATTTCACCAACTTTTTCTAATGATGTTTTAACATTCCAAATAAAATACGGACGATTACATAAATCTATAACTGATCTTGTTAATGTTTCATCGAAAGATACATAAGAATGTGCAAATCTTGTTATCCCTTTTTTATCACCAAGTGCATTTTTTATACTTTCACCTAGGGCAATTCCTACATCTTCTACAGTATGGTGCATGTCTACTTTTAAATCACCATCACATCTTAATTCTAAGTCTATTAAGCTGTGGGTGCTTATTTGCTGTAGCATGTGATCAAAAAAAGCAATACCTGTATCAATTTTATTTTTACCAGAACCATCAAGATTAATTTTAATTGATATCTTTGTTTCTTTTGTATCTCTATTAAATGTAAATTCGCGCATTTGTAATCAGCTATTTAGTACCTATATTTATAGGAATAATGGATAAAAATAAAACAATAATACGCTCAACAACTGTTGTTTGTGTTCGTGACAAAGAAAGTGTTGTTATAGCCTCTGACGGACAGGTAACACTAGGAACTTCGGTTATTAAATCAAATGCTAATAAAATTAGAACATTTCATAAAGACCAAATTATAGTTGGGTTTGCTGGATCGACCGCCGACGCTTTAACTCTTTTTGATCGACTAGAAAAAAAATGTGAAGAATTTTCTTATAATTTAAAAAGGGCTTGTGTCGAATTAGCTAAAGATTGGAGAACAGACAGATATCTCAGAAGGTTAGAGTCAATGATTATTGCTGCTGACAAAAGTGAAACATTTCTGATTAGTGGAACAGGTGATGTATTAGAACCACAAGAAGGAATTGTAGCTATTGGGTCTGGGGGAAACTTTGCATTGAGTGCTGCAAGAGCTTTGAAAAGAAAGTCTGATTTATCTGCCAAAGAAATTGCATCAGAGTCCCTTAAAGTTGCAGCCGAACTTTGTATTTATACAAACGATACTTTAAACATTGCCGAGATTAAAATTTAATGGATAACCAATCCCTTACGCCAAAAGTTATCAAAGAAGAACTTGATCGATACGTAATTGGTCAGGATGATGCAAAAAAAGCAGTTGCTATTGCGCTTAGAAATCGTTGGAGAAGATTGAATGTTAAAGATGAAACATTGAGAGATGATATCATACCAAAAAATATTTTAATGATTGGGCCAACTGGATGTGGTAAAACAGAAATAGCAAGAAAACTTGCAAAACTTACACAATCTCCATTTATAAAAGTAGAAGCAACAAAATTCACAGAAATTGGTTATGTTGGAAGAGATGTGGAGCAAATTATTAGAGATTTAATTGAGGTTGCAATTAATTTAGAAAAGAAAAAAATTAGAGATCGTTTTATAGATGAGGCTAAATTAAATGCAGAAGAAATAGTTTTGAAGGCTTTGCTTGGAGACAATCCAAGTGAAGAAACTAAAGAAAAATTTCGGTTAATGCTAAGAGATAATCAACTTAATGATAAAGATATTGAAATAGCACTAGACCAAAAATCAAATCCTTTTCAATCTCTAGATATCCCAGGTATGCCAGGTGCTCAAATGGGTATGATTAATATGAATGATATTTTTGGCAAAGGTATGAAAAATAAGAAGAAGACAAAACTTAAAATAGGCGAGGCTTATGAACCATTGATCCAAGAGGAGATTGAAAAAATTGCTGAAAAACAAAACGTTGTACAAAATGCTATTAAAAGCGTTCAAGAAAGTGGGATAGTTTTTATTGATGAAATAGACAAAATTGCACCCAATAGTGAAAGACGAGGTGGCGACGTCTCTAGAGAAGGAGTGCAGAGAGATTTATTACCTCTTATTGAGGGTACAGTTGTCAGCACGAAATACGGCACAATTGAGACAAATCATATTTTATTTATAGCATCAGGTGCATTTCATCAATCCAAACCAAGTGATTTACTCCCTGAACTTCAAGGTAGATTGCCTGTAAGGGTAAGATTAAATGCTCTCAAAAAAGATGATTTTATTAAAATTTTAAAAGAGACTGATAATAGTTTAACAAAACAATATAAATCTTTGTTTGCAACAGAAAATATTGAATTACAGTTTGAAGACGAAGCTTTAGAAGAGATAGCATCTCTAACTGAACAAATAAATTCTGAAGTTGAAAACATTGGTGCAAGGCGCTTGCAGACAATGTTTGAAAAGATACTTGAAAGAATTAGCTTTGATGCAAACCTCAGTGATCAAAAAACAGAAGTTGTTAATAAAGCTTGGGTTACAGATGCTGTAAAGTCAGAGATAAAACCCACTGATGAAAAGAAATTTATTCTTTAAATTTTAGCTTAACATAAAAAGCACCTAACCCGCCATGTTGTATTTTACAAGGTGAATAAGACTTTACCATAAATTGAAACTTTTCTGTATCTAACCAAAATGGAAATTGCTTTCTTATCTTTCCCGTAAAAAATTCTCCACCTTCAGCTTTATTACCAAGCCCAGTTACAATAATGTGAAACAGATTTTTTTTTAAATAATTTATTTTGAAATATTGAATTAGTTTTTGATGAGCGAGGTCAACCGTTAACCCATGTAAGTCTATCTTACTAAATTGGTTATTCTTAAATTGTTTATAAAGGTTGTTGTCCAATAAGACTGCTTTGGTTAGATTTTTTTTAGGTATTAATTTCTGATTTTCTAATTTATCAACTTTATTAGTGATTTCTATTGCCTCCCCTATAGAAATGCTAATTTTCTCATTGGGCTGGTCTTCTAGTTGTTTTTTATTTTTTTTATTAGATAAATTAAATTTTATTTTATGAGACAAGTTTAATAGAAAAAAGTTTCCAGTTAGGATCAGAGGATTTTTTATCTTTCTCGAAACCCCACTCTTCTACAACATTTAAGATTTCATTATTTGCAACGTTGTAATGTTCAGTTTCAAATTTAACAGACTTAATTAATCTTAAATCATCGGATTTATCATCTAAAATACTTGTAGATTTAACTTCTGAAAATTTTATTTCTTTGGGGGCTTTCGCCTGTTCCATAGCTTGCATAGCCTCTGGTGTAAGAAGATCTTTTACCTTTTCAATATTATTACTTTGGTAAGCCTGAACAATCATCTCATAGGCTTTACTAGCGCCATCTAAAAATTCATTATTTTCATTTTTGGGAACTATTTTTGGTTTAAATTTAGATTGAGGGTTTTTTTTGGTTCTAATATTTACAATTTTTCCATCAGAAGATCCGAGAATACTTCTTAAGCGATATACTAAAAAAATGGCGATAGCCCCAAAAAGTACGATATCTATAAATTCACTACTCATAATTTTTTAACATTTTAGCCCAATTAGAATTAGGTATTTTACTTTTTATAAACTCTTTATGGGCTTCTGTCTCTTCTTTTGTTAGTACGACGGATGAGTAATTCGGCTCACTAGCTAAAGTGATTTTTTCAGATTTCTTTTCACTTAGCTCTAATCCTATTTGATTAATGCCCTGTAATTCCAAATATACATCAGTTAAAAGCTTTGCGTCTTTTAGAGCACCATGTTGGTCTCTGTTAATAAGAGTGTTTATCTTTAATTTCTTTATAAGCGCGTCTAATGATACTTGTTGCCCGGGAAATCTTTGCCTTGCTATCTTAATTGTGTCTATAACTCTCTCTTTTGCAATTTTAGGTTTAGATAGTTTTTCTAGTTCAAAATTCAGAAAACCAATGTCAAAAGACGCGTTGTGAGCAATAATAGAACTATCTTTAATAAATGTGAGAAAATCATCGGCAATTTCGTCAAAAAGTGGTTTATCAATTAGATGTTCATTAGTGATACCATGTATTTTAATATTATCTTCTGTAAGGGTTTTAGAAGGATTTATGTATTGATGATAACTAGCGCCAACTTCCTTGCTATTTAGTTCAATACAGCCGATTTCAATAACACGGTGTCCTTCTTTATGTTCCAAGCCTGTGGTTTCAATATCAAGTATGATTTCTCTCATAGTTCATTTAGTAATTTAATAATATTTAATCGTAAGTTCAAGATTGAACCATTGTTATCTATTGTAAAAGTTGATTTATTTTTTTTTACATTTTCGTTGATTTGCTTGCTATTCATTAATGTAAAATAGTTCCTACTTACACCTCTATTTAAAACTCTTTGCCTTCTTTTGTTTATATCTGCTTTAATGAAGACTGTAACGTTGTAGTCACGAGATAAGTTTTCTTCATAAAGTAATGGTACCTCGTAAAATATAGGTTGATATGTTTTATGTTTTTGAGATAAAATTTTTTTTTTTGAGTACAAAAATGGATATATTGCTTTCTTAAGTTGTCTATTAAATATTTCATTATGTATATTGCTTATAATTTCTTGTTTATAGTTTTTCTCATTAAGATTTAGTTTTTGTAATATAATACTCCTCGTTTTAAAATCTTTGTAAAGGTTCGATATTATTACATCAGAAGAAATGTAATAGAAGCCAAGCTTAGAGATAAAATTTATAAATTCACTTTTACCTGAACCTATATTACCTGTAACTGCAACTTTAATCATATCTTACTAATTAATGATTGATAAATCTTATCATCGATTTCAATATCTTTTTTTGACCAAATTTCAAAAGAGGGTTTTGCTTGTTCTACAAGCATTATTAATCCCCCTATTGATTTTATGTTATTTTTCTTAGCCTCTTTTAATAGATCAGTTTCAAGTGGGTTGTAGACTATATCAATGACCCCCTTTGTTTTTTTGACAAGGCGTAATATATTTCTATTAATTTTATTACCATGACTCATACCTGCATTAGAAGCATTTATTATTAAGTCATATTTCTTTTGTAATAAAGTGGGCTTATTCGTAAAATTTTTAAACTTAAAATTTTTTGAAAGACCCTCTCTTCTTCTAAAAGATTTGGCAAAAATATCAATGTTTTCAATGTATTTTTTATTGAGAAAGTATAGGATCGCCCTGGACGCTCCACCAGCGCCAATTAATAAAACAGTCTTAGTCTTTTTGATATTAAGTAAGTTAAAAATTTTTCCAAAACCAATAACATCTGTGTTATCACCGTAAATCATGTTCTCTTTTTTATAAATTAAATTAACCGATCCAATTTTTTTAATTTCAATTTACAAGATTCAAAGTCCTCATCACTATGATAAATACCTGGAAAT
>OZSS01000020.1_pt1 | contig 71142 bp, 69 predicted proteins | sample 1779911 | NCBI WGS metagenome assembly OZSS01 (sample SAMEA2603589, study PRJEB24840) | metagenome | biome: Water; feature: Photic zone; material: Seawater sample | place: Mediterranean Sea | collected 2013-11-12 | depth 10 m
GTCTTTGATGCTTCATCAATAAACCATTCGAACTTAACAAGACCTTTATCTATTTGACTCTCTATAAAAGGGCATTGTTCAAGCAAAATAAAATCTTTGATCTCAACAATAGGGGACGAGTAAGACAAATCTATAACAACAGTTATTTCGCCTTTATTTTTATGTAATTCCATTTAAATTTAAATTATATCTAAATCTAATTGATTGTCAGGTTTCTAGTCAAGCATTTTTGTTCTGCCAAATTAAGTTTCGTTTGATATATAATCAACAACACAAAATATGATAAAGAAGACAAAAATTATCTCCACACTTGGACCTTCTTGTGATTCAGAGATGATAATAGAAAAGCTTTGTAAAAAAGGAACTAATGTCTTCAGAGTCAATATGTCTCATACAGATCAAAATACTCTTGGTAAGTACATCAGAGTTATCAAAAAGTTAAACCGATCTAATATAAATTCTGTTGGGATAATGGTGGATACTCAAGGCCCTGAAATTCGTACAAAAGGAATATCAAACCCTATTCCAATAAGCCCAAAAGATAAAATAGTTCTTTTAAAACAAAGGAAAAAAATTGAAAGTGCTAAAACTTTCTGCATCGATAATATTGAATATTTAAAAGGTATTAAAGTAGGAGGAAAAGTTTCTCTTGATAACGGTGCTATTGAATTAAAAATTAAAAATATATCAAAAGATTATATTGAGTGTGAATCCAAAGATGAGGGATTGATTGCCAACAGAAAGCATGTAAATTTTCCCGGAGCCAGACTAAGTCTTCCTTCGCTAACAAGAAAAGATAAAAAAGATATTAAGTTTGGCATCGAAAAAGGAATAGATTTTATTGCCTTGTCATTTTGTCGAACAAAAAAAGATTTAGATGAACTTAAAAAGTTTTTAGGAAAAGGGATTAATGAAATTGAAGTCTTTGCCAAAATTGAAGATCAACAAGGATTGAAAAATGCAGAATTAATTGCCAATGCATCAGATGGTATCATGGTAGCTCGAGGAGATTTAGGTATTGAAACTGATATTACAAATCTTCCATATATACAGAGAAATCTTATTAAAACTGGAGCTCAGTATGGTAAGAAAACAATTGTAGCAACTCAATTGCTTGAGACTATGATTGAAAATCCACATCCATCTCGAGCCGAAGTATCGGATATTGCAAATGCTGTTTACGAAGGGGTAGATGCTCTTATGCTTTCAGGTGAAACAAGTGTCGGAAAATATCCTATTGAATGTGTTAAATATCTTTCGGATATTGTTTTAAATGCCGAAAAGTCAGAGACTTTACACTTTGAAAGTAATTTTAGACAAAAGACCGATTGGCATACACTAGCAGCAACTTCCGTCAAACTAGCGACTAAAATTAATGCCGATGCCATAGTTGTTTTAACGCGAAGTGGCTTTACAGCAAACATTATCTCCAGGTATAAGCCAAAAATGCCAATTTATGCATTCACAAATAATAGAGCATCTCAATCAAAATTATCTATCACTTCAACTGTGGAAAATATCTATTTGCGATTTTCAAAAAATCATGAAGCTACAATTAGTCAAGCCTTTGATTTGCTTAAGAATAGATACAAAATAAAAGGGAAGAAAAAATTCATTGTAATTTCAGGAGTCTTTTCTGATATCTATGCTGATGCAATACAAATTAGAAACTTCATCTAATCCCACCTTTTTTTTAGCATTAGAATTGAAGAGAAGAAATATAATCTGAAGTTGATAATAATTTACTCCAAAAACATGCAAATGTTACAGAAATTCTTTAACCTTAATTCGGAGGTTCTATGAAACTATTAATTTTATTATTTCTTTCTTTTTTAAGTTTTGGTGACTATGAAGTCAAATCTACAAAATTTTCAGACTGCAAAGGGAAAATTGCCAATTATTATGTTGGTAAAATAACTAAGGATGGCTCTATTAGTGGGTGGCTTGAAGCGGCTGATTTGCACCAACAGTACTATAAAGCTCGAGGTATGGACATATTGGTGATGCCTATGGGTCAATATAGACGAGATGAAAATGGAGATGCAATTGAGAAATTACATCGTGTAAGCACAATGGTTGTGGGCTCACAAGAATCATGGGCTAGTTGGGGGGAGTATCTTGATAATAGAGACCAACAAACTATTGATAGTGATCAAACTGATTACGATAATTTTGTCCAAAAATATAACAAGAATAACGAAATAACTGCACGAAGACTTATTTGTATGTTATAAAATAAAATGCCCTTTCGTTTAAATAAAAGGTCAAAAATTTACACGATATTTTAAATAGGAGAACAATGAAGAATATTTTAATTTTATTACTCACAATTTTTACTTCCTTGGCTTTTTCACAAGAGGAAGGACAGGTGGAAGAAGTAGAACAAGCTGAAAATAGTGAAAGCCTTGGTTATGCTGTCTTTTCTACTTTTGAAATTGCATATGGTGCAAGATATGGAGATTTACAGAGGTATTTGGTTGAAGAAGCAAAAAGAGGCGTTAATGATGGCTATGATAATTGCGTGCTATACCGGCATGAGTTAGGTTCCGAACGATCGTTCTACATGGCTTGCTTCTTTCAAGACCTTGATCAATATGCTGAAATTATGGCCCAACCAAAGCCAGATTATGCTCGACAAAGACAGCTATTTTCATCCCACACAAGTCATATGGTAGAAATGACTAGCAACGAATTAGATGGAGCACCAGATTATATTATGTATGGAAAATGGAGGCCATCTCCGGCTATATCCTGGGAAGAATGGGGCTTACGCATGGATGCTAATGCAAATGCATTCAGTCAAGCATTTGGTGGTTGTGATGGCTGGGGCCATGTATGGGGATCTGAAATGGCTAATTATTTAGTGTGTGGCTTTGATGGATATGAAGATTTTGCTATTAAAGCTGAGGCTGTTGGGCCTTTATTACTTGAAGCAGCATCACAATTTGACTCTATTGGTGTTGTAGATCATTCTGATGAACTCCTTATAAGAGTTTATCCATAACTTGAGGTATAGATATGAGAATACTTATTTTTTTATTTACGTCATTTTTCATTCTAGCTGATAACCATAGTTCAGCTGAAAAAGAAGTTTTAGATCGTCTTGCAAGCTATTATGAAGCAAGAAATAACCAGGATTATAAAGCAGCAATGTCTTTTGAAAGCAGTCTTGGCACCTTTAACACAAACTCTGATGGAAGCTTTCATAAACCTGTCCTTTTTGAAACTCTTGAAGAAAGATCAAATAACCCACAAACAGGGATAATTAATGTTTATTATCCAGAAGCTATACAGCTATCTGAGGATGTAGTTCATGTCAGGTTTTATGCTGAAGGCATTTACGGTTCACGTGATTCCAGTGGGCCATATAGGACCAGAGTTACTATGAATTGGGTTAACGAAAATGGAAATTGGGTTGTTAAAACACAACATTATTCACCAGCATCATATGGTGGTGTGCATATGCCAGATAAATATGATTTTAAGTGATAAAGGACAACAGAGGGCGATAATAACTAAATAGGAGAAACTATGAGACTATTTCTAATTTTGTTTATTAGCCTAGGTTTGTTGGCTAATGATCATGATGATATGTATGAAGAGGTTTATGCTGATTATCTCTACTGTAATGTCGATGATAATCTTTCAGCTGAAAGAAGGGATGAGGCATTTGAAGACTATATAGAAGCTTGGAATGGACATGCAAGTTCATTTGATAATTCTGTTGCACTATCGGCAGTCTATCCGTTTTATACAAATGACGATATGAGATCTGGTGCAGATTTTATGTTTGTAAGGCATGCACCCTCAAGACAAGCTTTAGGCGCATTTATGCTTCAAATGTATAACTTAGTGAGTGAAGATGATGACATGCCTAAGGCTCCGTTTGAATGTGATAATGCATCGGAGGCGTACCAGCTTGTTGGACCATCCTCGGATGACGACTTGGGTAGTTCTGGAATGGTTGAATATTATCCGTGCAACTACACAGAAGATGCTGATCCAGATGCTATGTTTGAGGCGCAAGCAAAATTCGCTCTTGAGCATTATGCAAATGGAGCAAGAGGAGGGTATAGATATATTTTCCCTGGTTCAGGTTCAGATAGGGTGAATTCTCCAGACTTTTATGTGAGTGTTGGAAGCCCAGATATTGAAGCACGAGGTGCAGGCATTGATTTATATTGGTCTAAATCGAGAGGCTCAGAGGCTGAACTAGAAAGACGTAAACATGCAGAATGCCAAAAGAGCTCTGTATGGTATTGGGAAAGGCTGAAAGAAGGCTAAATGCAATAAATTTTTTAGTGTAAAATTAAACCCATGTTGGGATCACTGACATGGGTTTTTTTATGAAAATTAAATTTTTGCTGCCAATTCTCCTGCTATGCAGTTTCTTTGCGCATCTTATACAAACTAATTGGGGTCAAACTTCTATTACTCTTGAACGGTTAGACACAGAAAATAATCAATATCTTTATTACGATCTCTATAAACCAGCAAATGCAACGAGCACATCAAAAGCACCACTAATAGCTGTTATACCTGGGTTTCAGAGGTCTAAAGAAGCACTGTCCAATGTTGCAATAGAACTTTCAAGAAGAGGTCATGTTGTAGCCTTGATTGATCCTTATGCACAAGGCCTTTCCAGTTCATCTTCAAGCACTTTAGCTGCAACAACTCAAGGGTATGGAATGTTCCACTTGGTTGATCACTATTACGATAACGACACTGTGGACTACATAGACAAAAATCTAATAGCTGCTACAGGACATTCTATGGGTGGCAATGCAGCAGTAAGAGGTGGTGATTTATTTGGTCAACGATCACAAAGAAATAATGAAAAAAGTAGATTACATTCGATTTTTATCTCAGGTTATGTCTTAACTCTAAGAGATGAAATTCTTAAAAATGTAAGATCAAATATTGGAGTGAGTTATGCCTTCTACGATGAAGGTGCATTTAGAAATGAATTATCTAATTGGGATGCTGCGAACATGGAAATTGCTCCAGAATCACTCAGGGTAGTAAATAGTATTTACAATCAAAATGAACAAATATCTAAAGTTGAATTAGGCAGATATTATGGTGAGACTGAGGATAGATCTATAAGAGTTGTCTTCAACGAAAAATTACTTCACCCATTCCAGCCCTATAACCGAGAAGCCATGGCAAACCAATTGAGCTATTTCGATAACGTGATGGGGTCACCAATTGCCTTGGATCCAAATAATCAAACTTGGCAATGGAAAGAATTTTTTACATTAATAAATTTAATTATTTCGTTTTTACTCATAATACCAATTACTAAAGCCTTACTTAATTTGAATTTCTTTTCTGGATTAAAAAAAACTGTTCCAGATAAACTGCCCAAACAAACTTTGGAAGGCAAAAAAATTTTTTGGTTTACTTTTTTATTAAGTGCAACTATTGCTTGTGTAACCTTCATTCCATTGGTTGATACAGCTAAAATTCTTTTTCCAGAGGCTTCTAGTCGACAATTAACATGGTTTTTTCCACAGAGAATGAATAATTCAGTAATGTTATGGGCTGTATTAAATGGTGTTGTTGGTTTAATTATTTTTTTTGTTTCATATCAATTTTTTGGCAAGAAACATAATGTGCAAATGTCATCATGGGGTGTTGATATTAAATTTAATGAGCTTTTAAAAACATTTGTTCTTGGAATAATAATTTTTTTAATCTATTTTTCTATTCTTTATTCCATCTATTATGTCTTTCATATTGATTATCGATTTTGGTTCATTGGTGTCAGAATATTTCAACCAGAAATGTTGCTGGTTTTGCTGATGTATTTCCCATTTTTTCTTATATTTTTTATGTCTAATTCCCTAAGAGTAAATGGTGCCATGAGATTTGAGGGTCAGCCAGAAGTCTATTCGAGACTTGTTGCTGGATTAGCAAATTCCTTTGGTCTAATTTTAATTATTATGATTCAGTACGTAACTTATTTTATGACTGGAGAAGTTTATTGGACCACAAACTGGTTAAGTGTAAATCTATTATTTGGTATTGTGCCAATAATGTTTGTCTTGCCAATCTTTAATAGAATATTTTTTCAAATGACTGGCAGGATATATTTGGGACCAATTGTAACTTGCTTAATATTTATCATGATACTTTCAACAAACACAGTAATTTATCTGCCTCTTTAAATCTACTACTGTATGACTTGACCAAGATAATTAGAAAGCCTTTCAGGATTTACCGCAAATGTCATGTTGGATGATGCTTCGATTACTTCATTTAGGTTTGATGGCTTACCCACTTGAATAACACCAACCATGCCAAGAATTAGGTGAGGAGTGCATTGATAGACGTAAACACCCTCAGTAGTTAATGTAACTCTCACTTCTTCATTTATATTGCCAAGCCATTCTTGCCCACCATCGGGAATCATTGTTGAGATAGTTTCAGTGTTGTGAGCTAAGTCTACTGGTTTAAAAATGACAGTATCGCCTGGCTCTATTCTCAAAAAACCTGGTTCAAATACCATTGGTCCTGATTCACTAAAATTTAACATTTTTATTTCATGCTCTTCTGCCACGAATAACATGCTCATAATTATTAACAAATTGAATAGGCTTTTCATATTTCCTCCTTGTAATCAGCATAACTATGATTTGTTTCGCTGTGATGTTGTTCGTCTTCTCTTACTCTTTTAACTAAATCCGAAAGACATGCATCTTTGTCAAGACTATAATAATCTATTGCTAGTTGCGGGGCTCTTACATCCTCAACAGCACCAGATTCAATTTGATTTAAATAATCTGTATAGCTCTTTACTGCTTCGTCTTCAAAATAACCAATCATTCGATGGGCTATTCTTGGGAAAAAGACATAAACAAAGAAGTAAAATAAGCCAAATAATCCTTGTGCACATAAAACAAGGAGCCTTTCAAAAATATTTGGTTTGGAAATTTCAATGAAAAACATAAGATGCATTCTTTCGTTTTCTGCTTCCTCCAACATTTTACGAATGTGTTGGCCATAACCTGGTTTCATTGATCTTAAGCTTTTAAAATGCATCCACATTCCTGCTATCATTCCTGGAACGCCAGCAATAGTCTCAAGAACAACTGCTCTATGACCATATCTATCAGCAAAGAAAGTGTCAGCAATGAACTTAAAAAAAGATGTCATAGTTCTTGCAAAACCATCTGAAAAATTTGCATTTTTTGTGCCCTCTAGAATTTTCATCTATAAATGTTGTTTATGTTTATACATATAATATATTTATAGATTTACTTTTATCAATGTTATTTTTAATTAACCTAATAAAATATTGGTGCCCTCTGCAGGAATCGAACCTGCAACTACTCCTTAGGAGGGAGCTGTTATATCCATTTAACTAAGAAGGCAAATGCTAAAATATAATACATGAAACTGAAAATCTTGCTTCCAATTTTAACTTTTTTCGCAGCATACATTGGTGCTTTGGCTAATGGTATGGGTGATTCAAATTGGTATGATGCGCTTGAGAAACCATTTTTCAATCCTCCAACTTACATTTTTGGAATAGTTTGGCCAGTTTTGTATATTTTCATGGCAGTTGTCAGCTATCTTAATGCAAAAATAATCTTTTACATTTTCATATCACAGCTGATACTGAATAGTTTATGGGGATGGTTATTCTTTGTTTTCGAAAATCCCGTATTGTCATTATTAGATATATTAATTCTTGTTGGTCTAAATATTTATTTATTGGATATTCTTTTTGAAAAAGAAAAATGGTTTAGCTTTATTCTCTACTTACCATATGTTCTCTGGATTTGCTTTGCTTTAATGTTAAATTTAATGATAGTTATATTAAATTAATTTATTATTTTCTGTCGTTTTGAGAAAGGCTTACCTTTACATCTTTGAGCAACAAAGCAGCAAAACTAAGAAGTAGAATTGAACCAGCCTCGAAAATTAGTTGTTCTGGGACAGAATCTTTCCCTTGAAGCACAATTAAACGTGCAAGTGCTGTAATGCCTATAAATAATGGGTATATCACAGGGAGTACATGGCTTCTAAAGTAAACAGCTACCATACCTAAGACCTCAGCATAAATGAACATTAATAAAAGATCTGCTAGAGTAATACTCCCTCGATTAAAAACCTCATAAAGTTCAAAGCCAACAGCCCCAATAGTCATTAAAGCAATTACCGATAATATAAAATCTTCTAAATATTCAAAAATTTTATTTGCTCTGTTCATAGATCCATTTTGATATTAATTTATTAAAACTAGTTTTTGCTATGTGGTGGTAGCTTTGCCTCCACAAACCATTCGTGTTTGCGCTTTACAGGATTAAATTTCTTAATCTTAAGTTTCTCATTCTCCTGGATAAATTTTTTAGTCTTAACAACAGTGTAGTGGTATGTATGGCTATCTCTGGATTCACCTTCAGGAATTAAATAAACTTTTTGTTGCTTGTTTGCTGCCATGATCAAATTTTACATATTTTTTGGAGCCATACAAGCAGATTATGGTTTTACAATTAAGTTGATAAAGAGTCACTTATCTTTAACATTACCCATCTAACATTATTCTAGTTTATATGCCTTAGTCATGCCCCCACATATGTCGATGACTATAAACTATTTAGGGAAGCTTTTAGTTTCCCTTTTTTTTGATGTTAAAATCTCTTAGAACAATTATGAAATTTAAAACTGTTATCTCTGATGTAAAAAATACTCCTTATTCTGATGCACTAGATATGGGTAATTTAATTCAATTTTCTGGAATGATGGGGTTGGATGATAATGGTCTAGTGAAGGGTGGTGTAATTGCTGAAACAAGACAAATTTTTAAAAACCTTAAACAGAATTTAGACTTCTACCAACTAAATTACTCAAATGTTGTAAAAGCTTTGGTAATGCTGAAAAACATGGGTGAGTTTCAAGACTTTAATGCAGTATATCTAGAGCATCTTTCTAAACCCTATCCTGTGAGGAGTACATTTGGAGTTGCAGACCTAGCTTTTGGAGCTTGTGTAGAGATAGAGTTTCTTGTTTCTAAATGAAGAAAACTTATCTAAATCATTTTCATAAAGAACATGGTGGTTATATGGTTGATTTCTCTGGCTGGGAAATGCCCCTACACTATGGATCTCAATTAACTGAACACCTAGAAGTTAGGTCTAATGTAGGAATTTTTGATGTTTCACACATGGCTGTATTTGATTTAACAGGCCCTGAACAACAAGAATTTTTAAGATTTCTACTTCCGAATGATGTCGCCAAAATTTCTGGAGAAACAAAAGCATTATACTCACCTCTTTTAGATGAAGATGGTGGTATATTGGATGATCTGATTGTCTATAGTCTGGGTCAAAACAACTTTAGAATAATTTCAAATTGTGCAACACGTGAACAAAATTATGATTGGTTGAGACAATGGGGGAGACAATTTGCAGTTGATATCAACTTTAGGCCTGAGCATTCCATTATATCTTTACAAGGTCCTAGTGCTCATAAACATATAAAAAGACTAACCAACAATAAAATAGCAAAATTTGAGTTAACTCATGATCAAGATATGATGATTTCAGGTACTGGGTATACAGGAGAAAATGGATATGAAATTGTGAGTGATGCGATTAATGGTACTAGAATTTGGGATCAGTTTATATCAGATGGAATAAAACCAATTGGACTTGCTGCAAGGGATACATTACGTCTAGAAGCTGGATTAAATTTATTTGGGGCAGATATGACAAAGAGTAACTCGCCTTATGATTCAAATATTGCCTGGACAGTTGACTTAAACGACAAAAATAGAGACTTCATTGGAAAACAAGCCCTAATTAATGTAGATAAAACAAAGGTGTTAACTGGATTCTATACAGAAGAAAGAGGTGTTTTAAGAAGTGGGGCAGTTGTAAGAACAAAAAATAGTAAAGGCATTGTAACAAGCGGTACCTGGAGTCCAACCTTCAAAAAAAATATAGGGTTCTGTAGAATAGAAAAAAATCATGAGGATATTGGCACATCGTTCTTGAGAGATAAAGAAATTGATTTAAACTTTTGTAGTAACAATTTTTTAAAAAGTCTTACTTAAATGTCAATTAATGAAAAAAACCTGAAATTTTTAGAATCTCATGAATGGGCTCGTATCGAAGATGATGGTACGGTTACAGTTGGTATTTCAAATCACGCGCAAGAACTTTTAGGTGATATTGTCTTTGTTGAACTCCCAGAAGTAGGTGGCAACATTGAAATAAAGGCAAGTGTTGCTGTTGTAGAATCTGTAAAAGCGGCATCTGACGTCTATACTCCAATATCTGGAGAAGTAATGGAAGTTAATGAGAATTTAGTTTCAAATCCAGAAATTATTAACTCATCGCCTTACAATCAAGGTTGGTTTTTTAAAGTTAAGCCACAAAATATTAATGAACTAAATGAAATGCTTGATTTAGAGGCTTACAAAAAATTTAGCCAAGAATAAGCATAAAAAAAATGGGCCTAGAATCAAAAGAATTTGCAAAAAGACATATTGGTCTAAAAGATGCAGAAATCAAACATATTCTTCATGATCTTGGTTATGAAAGCATGGAAGATTTTCTTTCAAGCCTGATACCCGACTCTATATATGATAAAAAAAAATTAAAACTGCCAAAACCCCTTGACGAACCATCAGCACTTAAAGCCTTAAAACAAATTTCAAAAAAGAATAAAGTTTTTAAAAGCTTTATTGGTCAGGGTTTCTATAATTGCAATGTGCCGGCAGTAATAAAACGTAACGTTTTTGAAAATCCTGGTTGGTATACGTCTTACACACCATATCAACCAGAAATAGCCCAAGGTAGACTGGAAGCATTAATGAATTATCAAACCTTGATTTCAGATCTTACGGGCATGGATTTATCAAATGCTTCTCTTCTAGATGAGCCTACTTCAGCAGCAGAAGCAATGATGCTTGCAAGAAGAGTTGCTAAATCTAAATCCAATAATTTTTTTGTAAATGAAAAAACATTTCAACAGACAATATCAATAATCAAATCAAGAGCAAAACCTCTAGGAGTTAATGTTGAAGTTGGAAGTCTGCCAGATAAAACTAAAGATTATTTTGGAAGTTATTTTCAATACCCAAACGCCAATGGGGCTATTGAGGATTTGTCATTAATTTCCAAACAAATGCATGATAATAAAGGTCTTTTGATAGTAGGATCAGATTTACTGGCCTTGACACTTTTAAAACCTCCTGGCGAATTTGGTGCCGACATTGTCGTTGGATCTGCTCAAAGATTTGGTGTTCCAATGGGGTTTGGTGGTCCCCATGCAGGATTTATGGCAATTAAAGATGAATTTAAGCGTTCATTACCAGGAAGATTAATTGGTCTAACAAAAGACTCCAAAGGCAGGCCTTGCTATCGGTTGGCATTGCAAACTAGAGAACAACACATTAGACGAGAAAAAGCTACAAGCAACATCTGCACAGCACAGGCTTTACTTGCAATAATGTCAAGTTTTTATGCAATTTATCATGGGCCACAAGGTTTGAAAGAAATTGCTCTTAGGGTGAACTCTAAAACGAAGCAATTTGCTAATAAATTACTTGAAAGAGGTTATAACGTAATAAATAATTCTTTTTTTGATACATTGGTGATAAAAGTTGATGACGCCAGAAAAATTCATCAACAAGCTGTTAAAAATAAAATTAATCTAAGGCAAATTTCAACTGATCTTTTAGGTGTTAGCTTTGATGAGTTAACCAAAGATGAAGATATCAACGCACTCCTAAATTTATTTATAGATAAAAATAATTCTTTGGAAAAGGTCACAGAATGCATCCCAAAGAATCTTCATAGAGCCTCAACTTTTCTTACACATGAAGTGTTCAATAGCTATCATTCAGAAACACAACTCATGAGATACATTAGAAAATTAAGTGATAAGGATTTAGCCTTAGATAGATCTATGATTCCTCTCGGTTCTTGTACCATGAAACTAAATGCAACTTCTGAAATGATACCTGTGGGATGGAATGGTTTTGCAAATATGCATCCACATGCTCCGAGTGATCAAACACAGGGATATACAGAAATAATCAATAACCTCGAAGATTGGCTTTCACAATTAACGGGGTATGAAGCAATTTCTTTACAACCCAATGCGGGTTCACAAGGTGAATATGCAGGTTTGCTAGCTATTGATGGCTACCATAAAGCGAAGGGAGAGCTGAACCGAAACATCTGTTTGATACCTGAGTCAGCGCATGGTACAAATCCTGCGTCTGCACAAATGGTTGGTTATGAGGTTGTAGTTATTGATTGTGATGAAAATGGTGATATTGATTTTGAGGATCTAAAAAATAAAGTGAGTGTTCATAAAGAAAACATTGCAGCAATGATGATTACTTACCCGTCCACGCATGGTGTTTTTGAAGAAAAAGTTCGTGATGTTTGCGAATTAATTCATAGCTTTGGTGGTTTCATATACATTGATGGCGCGAATTTCAATGCCATGGTTGGTACTTGTTACCCGGGAGAGTTTGGTGGAGATGTTTCACATTTAAACCTTCACAAGACCTTTTGTATACCTCATGGTGGTGGAGGCCCTGGGATTGGACCCATTGGGGTAGTTGACAAACTTGTACCTTATTTACCAGCGGACCCTTTAAAACAATCTGATCAAGAATATTCTATTTCTGGAACACATTTTGGCAGTGCTAGTATTTTACCCATAAGCTGGATGTATATTGCTATGATGGGGGAAGAATCCTTACGCAAAGCCACTCAAGTAGCTATTTTGAGTACGAATTATCTTGCAAAAAGACTTAAAGACCATTTTAAGATCCTATACACAGGAAGAGGTGGACTGGTAGCACATGAATGCATTATTGATGTAAGGCCCTTTAAGGAAAGCTGTGGTATTGAAGCTGAAGATATTGCAAAGAGACTTATTGATTATGGATTTCATGCTCCAACAATGTCTTGGCCAGTCGCAGGAACCTTAATGATTGAACCTACTGAAAGCGAATCTCTAGGGGAGTTAAATCGGTTTTGTGATGCAATGATTGGGATAAGAAATGAAATTACAGATATCGAAAACGGTACAAGTGATAAAGATAACAACCTCCTAAAAAATGCACCTCATTGCGTTGATGATCTTGTAAATGACTGGCAGTATCCATATTCAAAAAATGTTGCATATTACCCAAATAAACAAACTAAAAATCATAAATTTTGGCCACCAATAGGAAGGGTTGATAATGTTTATGGCGATAGAAATTTAGTGTGTTCTTGTCCAAGCCTTAAAGAATTTAAATAAAAGTTTACGCGAAACCGAATTTTTGCAGGCTTTTTGCTTCATCTAAGATAGATTCCTTTATATCTCGATACTTTATTCCTAATATATCTTCAGCCTTTGAGCTATTTTTTGTCATTTTTTTACCTAAAAACCTTCGAATTGATTTTAAATCAGATACAAGGTAAGACATTAATCTTGCTCCCAAAATTGACACAGTAAATTTTGGAGCATTGTATCCTGATTCTCGAAGTATTTTTGACACATCTTTTGTCCATAATTCAGTATTTGACAATATAATTCTTTCTCCATTTGATTTGGAATTCTCAAGCGCTATGATGTGGGCAAGCGCTACATCTCTTACATCCACATATCCCAAATGAAGTGGTAGGTTAATTGGTATTTTTCCATTAATTAATCCAGCAATTAGTATCTGAGTTGAACTAATATCAGATGTTAAAGAAGGTCCAATAACACCAGCTGGATTGAGTACTGTGAGTTCTGTTTTCGTTTTAGAGCTTTTGATGAGCTCCCAAGCTTTTTTTTCTGCTAGTGCTTTGCTTTTTGGGTATGCTGGAATTGCTTTTTCCACCATGCTCCAATCTTGTTCACTATATTCGCTTTTTGTGTGCCCTGAAGAAATTGCTGCAACAGAAGACGTGACAACTATTTTTTTTATATTATTTTTTAGCGCTAAAGATACTACTCGTTCAGTACCTTCCACTGCTGGCTTAATAAGTTCATTTTCATCTTTGGGTTGTTTAAAAGGGTAGGGTGATGCTACGTGCAAAACATTATCGCAACCTTCAATTGCCTTGTCCCAGTTTTCATTGCTTAATAGATCAGTCTTGTAGAAATTAATTTTTGAAGGATCCAGAGAATATTGCGCCAAAGCATCAGAAATTGCATCTACTTTGTCTAAATTACGAACAGTTGCATTAATTTCATACCCTCTGACGAGAAGCTCTTTTGCACAATGCATCGCAATATATCCAGAGATACCTGTTAATAAAACTTTACTCATGTAGGTATTTTACCCATATCTACAATATTTGTTCACTATTTGTACCTTTGAGAAACTCTCTGATTCTAATCTGATCTTTATCCTTGAGAGTGTTAAATTCATCCCGAATCCAATTTAAGCATTTTGCTTGATAGCTAAAAGTTTTTTGTTTCCATAAAGAGCCCTCAATATCAACTTCCCAATTATCCATTGCACTTGCAACAGCTTCGGCATTTTTTACTAAAAGTGGAGCGTACATTTTCCCAAATTCATAAAATATATCTTTTAATGTTGATGGGTTTTCCTCTAGATTTATCCAATCTCTAGTATCGGAATTAATTCCTGATAAATCGGTCATAACTTCAACCCATGCTACTACTCTTGGAGCTAATTGATGACATATCTTTCTGGGTGTTGGGTCAAAGTTTACTAGTTGCGATAGTTGGCCATAAAAGGCAAAATCAGCTGAAGATGGTTTATTGCCAAATAAAAAGGGGACATTTTGTAGATGCTCATTGAATAGCTTAATAAATCTTTTAAAACTCTTGTCAATTAAATTAGCAGTCTCGTTGTTCGAGCCAACCACCCATAATCTTTTCGTTTGTCGTCCAATAATAAAGTCTTTAATTTGCTGATGCTCTTCCGTTGATAGACGTTTCTCGAATTCTACCAAAGGTAGAATATCTCCTGCTTTAGAAATATCTTTATCAAAGTGCCATCTATAGTGAAACATATACTTTGTAAGCCACTCATCAGCAAAATCTTCAAGCAAATAATTAATAAATGATAGAACAGGGTCATTAGGAACGACTTGCCTTACATTGTAATCGCTCTCAAGTCTTCTGATGATAGGAGTTGAATCTGTAGTGGCAATCATTTTGTTATCTTCATTTTCAAAAAGAATAACAGGCAACAACACAGGCTTAGGCAACTCTATACCTTGTTCTTCAAGCCTTTTTTGAGTTTGACCCCAATGAACATCATATGGTATGCGGCGATATCTTAGTAACGAAAGAATTTTTTGAGTATAAGGAGATGGTGTTGAACCGAAAATTTGTAATCTTTTCATTTTGAATAATTATAGTCTCTATTTTTCGTACACTAAAATAACTTATAATAACGCCGTTAGGAGAGATGGCAGAGCGGTTGAATGCACTGGTCTTGAAAACCAGCAAGCCTTAATAGGGCTTCCAGGGTTCGAATCCCTGTCTCTCCGCCATATTAAATTTTACACTAGCAACTATTGGAAAATGATCAGAAACACCTGATCCGTTTGTTAAGTTAAAACTTCTGGGGATTCCTTTTTCATCAATATGAATTGGATGTTTTATGACCTTAATAGAATCATAATCAAAATATGCACCTCTTCCTTTAAGAACCATAATGTTATCCAGAAATGACCAGGTTTTATTTCTGCTATAGAATGACGTACCTTTACACTCAAAGCAGCCTATAAGATGAGCAATATCCCATGTTTCCGCTACTTCAGAATATATATTTTCTTTTTTGTCTTCAGTAATATTTACATTAAAATCACCTAAAGCAACAACTATATCAGTGTGCTTTTTGGTAAGTTTTTCTAACTCGTTAAATGCATATTGTCGCATCGAAGTAGGATGATAGCCGGCAGGAAAGTGCACTGAATAAATTCTTAAAAAGTTGTTTTGGTATTTAATAACAGTTTCTAAGATTCCTCTGGTATCATCTTGAACAGCATCAGAAACACCAACAAATTTAATAGGATGAAGCTTAGAGTTTGAAATAGGATATTTTGAGATAATGCCAAGATTAATGCCTCTATCATCCTGTCCCTCAATTAAACCTACATATCTGTATTTTTTTTCATCAAGACCACTTTGAATTAATTTTAAAATCTTTAAATTCTCAACTTCTTGGAGGCTAATAATATCGCTGTTTTGTGATGAGATTATTTTTACGACATTCTTAATTTTTTGATTAACAGCAAGGTTGTTCCAATCAAGATATAAACAATCATCACGCCATTTCTTTACCTGAATAGTCTTGCAATTCTTAATGTGTAAAGCATTATCTTTTTGATTGAGGGGAATGTAAGTATCATCTTTTTTTAATGGATTATTTTTTGTATCAAACAAATTTTCCACATTAAATGACATTATCGAAATATTGGCATTGATACTATGCATGAAGCAAATAAACAAAACATATAAAAAATATTTTTTTTTCACTTTATTGCTTAACTAATACTTTCAATCAAAGACTTGAGATGATAGCAAAACCGCCCTGCATCTGCTCCATTTATGACCCTGTGATCATATGACAGCCCAAACGGTAAAATCTCTATTTCAACTGGAATATTATCAACTAATTGTAAGATTTTCTTAGATCTCGACAAAGATACTATGGCCACTTCAGGCGGATTAATTATTGGGGTAAAGCCTGTGCCTCCAATTTTACCAAGGCTTGATATGGTAAATGTTGAACCTGCTAAGTCCTTTTCAAATAATTTACGTTCTCTTGCTTTTTCTGCTAAAAAATTAATTTCTTCTGAGATTTGTTGAACATTTTTCTTATCAGCATCTTTAAGAACAGGCACCACTAAACCCATTTCAGTATCTACTGCAATGCCAATATTAATATAGTCCTTGAGCAATACCTCATCTTTACTTATTAAAGAAGCATTAAAATACGGAAATTCTTTTAGAGTTTGGCTAAGAGCATAAACAAAGTATGCCAATAATGAATATTTTGTTTCAACTCTTATATCGTTTAAAGCCTTTAAATTCACATCTTCGAAATGGGTAACATGTGGAATTGAAATCCAAGAATTATGAAGATTTTTTGCTCCTAGTGCTCTAATTTTTGTAAGCTTTTCTATCGAATAAGATCCTTGATCCTTAAAATCGTCCTCAGAAAACGTCAAAAAGTTATTTATGTTTTTAGCTGAATGGATGAAATTCTTTAGGTCTTCTTTGGTGACGCGTTGATTTTTTCCTGAGCCTTTGATCTTAGTTAGGTCAATCTCAAGTTCACGAGCGTACTTTCGTACTGCCGGTCCTGCATTGACTCCAGAAATATCAATTATTTCATTTAAAGTCTTCTGTGGCTTAACATCATTTTCTTCTATATTGTTACTTTGAATTTCTTTTGGTTGGGCTTTTGGCTTTTCTTTTGGTTCTGCTTTAATTTGCGCAAAAAGCATTCCTTCATCGACGCTATCTCCCTCTTTTACAAATACTTCTGTGATCTCTCCATTGAAATCCGATGGCACCTCCATTGCAGCTTTTTCTGACTCAAGAACGATTAGAGGATCATTAATATTTACCTTATCTCCAGCTTTGATATTTACTTCAATAATTTCAGTAGATTCTGCCTCTCCAAGGTTTGGTATTTTTATATCAATTGTTTCTACTTCTGCCATGGTGCAACTTTGTCTATTTTCATCTTCATTTTCTTGGCATATTGATTAGCTTCAGTTTTCATATTTAGCATCAACAACGAATTGTAAACAATATGTTCTTTACTAATCTCGAAATAATTCCTTAATGCATCTCTAGTATCGCTTCGACCAAAACCATCAGTTCCTAAAACAATAAATTCTCCATTAATCCATTGCCTAATTTGATTAGGATATGCCCGTTGATATTCAGACACGCCAATTGTAGGAAGAGGGCTTTGAAAGCATTGCTCTACGTAAGAGTCCTCAGAATTTATTTCTAATCGTTTTGCTCTTTCCGTCTCAATGCCACCTCGATATAATTCATTAAAGCTCGTTATTGACCAAATATCAGCATTTATACCAAATTCAGCAAGTTCGGCTTCAGCTTCAATTGCAAAATTTAAAGTCAGTCCAGAGGCAAGGAGTCTAATCTTTGATTTTTTATTTATTTTGAACCGATAACAACCTTTTACAATATTTTCATGCGTAGCATCTTTAGGTTTTTCAGGATGTTTATAATTCTCATTCATTACTGTCAGATAGTAAAAACAATCTTTGTGTTGCTCATACATCTCTTTAATTCCATTTTGAATTATTGCTGCTAATTCATAGCCAAATGCAGGATCGTAAGCACGACAATTTGGAATAGTTGAAGCTAATATATGGCTGTGGCCGTCCTGATGTTGTAGGCCCTCTCCGTTAAGTGTTGTTCTGCCCGAAGTTGCGCCTAGAAGAAATCCTCTTGCTCGAGAATCACCAGCTGCATAAGCTAAATCATGAACTCTTTGAAAACCAAACATTGAGTAAAAAATGTAAAAGGGAATCATAGGAAATTTGTTATTGCTATAGCTTGTGGCTAGGGCCAACCATGCTGAAAATGCACCAGCTTCATTAATTCCTTCTTCCAACATAATGCCAGATTCACTTTCTCTGTAATACATAACCTTATCTGCATCCTCAGGCTCATATTTTTGCCCCTCAGAAGAGTAAATACCAAATTGTCGAAACAGGGCATCCATTCCGAATGTACGTGCCTCATCTGGAACAATTGGGACAACTCTACTACCAATTTTTTTATCTCTCAGCAATTTTGTTAAGAGACGAACAAAAATCATTGTGGAAGACTGCTCACGTTCAGATCCACCCTCAAATTCACTAAAAGCTTCAGCATCAGGAATTAGCTTTTCATTTGATACATATCTTTTTGGAAGATAGCCTCCTAAATCATTTCTTCTTGTTATTAAATACTCTTGAATATCAGGGAAGTCTTCTAATGTTAAAAAATCAGGATCATCCAAATTATTTTTATCAATTGGTAAATCAAATTTATCAATAAAGTTTTTCAGGTTTTCATTGGTAAGTTTCTTAACTTGATGGGTAGTGTTGTCAGCTTGTCTTGAGCCTATACCGTAACCCTTGATTGTAAAAGCCAATATAACAGTAGGTTTATTCTTTTCTTCATAAGCTTGTTTATAGGCATTGAAAACTTTAATTGGATCGTGGCCGCCACGATTGAGATTCTCAACTTCCTCATCAGACATATGATCAACCATATTCAATACTCTCATATCTTTTGCAAAAAAATTATCTCGGGTATATTTTCCACCTTTGGCTTTAAAATTTTGGTACTCGCCATCAACAGTCTCGTCCATGACTTTTTGTAATAATCCATCTCTATCTGCATTTACAAGATCATCCCAGTGCCTTCCCCATATTAGGTTTACTACGTTCCAACCTGCGCTATAAAATTGTTTAGCAAGCTCTGTCACAATTTTTGAGTTTCCACGTACTGGTCCATCTAATCTTTGTAAATTACAGTTAATTACAAATACTAGATTGTTAAGATTTTCTCGACCAGCAAGGCCAATTGCACCAGTTGATTCGGGTTCATCCATTTCTCCATCACCACAGAAAACCCATACTTTTCTGTCTGGTATATTTGTAATGAGACTCCTCTTTTCAAGATATTTCATTATGTGAGCTTGGTAGATTCCAAAAATTGGCCCTAAACCCATTGAAACTGTAGGAAATTGCCAATAATTTGGCATCAACCATGGATGTGGGTAAGAAGATAAGCCTTTACCATTTATTTCTTTACGAAAATTTTCTATTTGACTCTTAGAAATATTACCCTCTAGAAAAGAACGCGCATAGATTCCAGGCGATGAATGTCCTTGAAAATAAATTAAGTCACCTAGCTGCTTATTTGAACCCCTAAAAAAATGATTAAATCCAACCTCATAAAGCACAGCAGCAGAGGAATAAGTTGAAATATGTCCTCCAAGATCTTCATCAATATTTGCTTTGAGGACCATTAGCAGACTATTCCATCTGATAAAGTGTCTTATTTTTTCTTCGTATTCCCAATTTCCGGGATAGGGCAATTCTTCATCAGAGTGAACAGTATTCTTAAAAGAGGGGTCATCCAAGGATTCAATTGATATTCCTTTGAGTTTAGCCTGAGCATACAGTCCCTCTAAAAGTTCTTTTGTATAATCTTTTCCATCAGACAGAATTACATTTTCGAGTGCCTCAATCCATTCTTTAAGTTCAGTTCTTAGGTCTTCTTTGTTCTGCATTATATCTAGACAGTTTGTGTAAAGAACCTAAATAAAAAGCTTAAGCCTAGTAAAAATATAATGATACCCACTGGTTTTGACCGTTTACCCTTGCCCTTTAAGAATAAATAAGGACCGTAAATAACTCCTACTAGTCCAAAAATTAAATCTATATAGATCATATTGTTCTTTCTTAAATAAACTTCAACGTTAAAATATATTCTCCAATTATATTATTAAGAACAATTTTATCATATGAGAAAGATAGCAATAATAGGCTGTGGCATTAATGGAATAGGGTGTGCAATTGCACTTGCAGAAAGTGGGTATGATGTTCACATTTTTGACAAAAAAAAACCTTTCTCTGAAACAAGCTCTAAATCATCAAAACTCCTTCATGGTGGTATAAGATATCTTGAAAACGGACATTTAAATTTAGTTAGAGAATCGTTGCAGGAGAGGGCTGCATGGGTAAAACAAATGCCTGATCATACAAAGATAAATAGGTTTTTTATACCTGTTTATCAGAACCTTTCAAGAAATATTTTTATACTTTTTGCCGGAGTAAAATTATATGAATTTCTAGCTGGAAAATTTTCTTTAGGAAAAAGTAAATTTCATGGAAGAAAAAATACTCTCCAACTAAATAAATCTTTGAGATCTGAAGGGCTTATTGGTTCCGTCAGTTATGTTGATGTGCAAATGGATGATGAAGCTATCTCTGCTAAATTGCTAGCAAATGCCGAAAGAATGGGAGTAAAAATTATTGACAATACTGAGGTTACCAACTTTGACTTAGCAGGAAAAGTCGAAACTGATAGTCACTCGATAAAATACGACTTTATAGTTAATGCATGCGGTCCGTGGGTAAAAGCCTCATTAGATAAAAATAAGATAAATACTAAATATGAAATTGAACATGTTAGGGGAAGCCACATTATTGTTAACAAAAAAATTTCTAATCCACTAGTCCTTCAAAACCCATCAGATAAAAGAATAATTTTTATGCTTCCAATCAAAGAAGGTACATTAATTGGAACGACAGAAATAAAACATGATCTTGCAAAACCAATTGAGTGCTCTAAAGCTGAACAGAAATACCTTATAGATAATGCAAATAATTTCATCCAAGAACCCTTAGATGCAGGTAATGTAATATCCAATTATTCTGGAGTTCGAGCTTTAGTTTCTCAAGGAGAAAAAAATTTAAGCTCAATTAATCGAGATTCTGCAATTGAACTTAATGGGAAGCTAATAAACGTATTCGGAGGCAAATGGACCTCAGGTTTAAGCCTAGGGAAAAAAGTCGCTAACTTAATTCAAAATTAATTATCTTTTGCTTTTTCCTTTTTCATTTCTTTCATTCGCTTCATTCTTTTTTCCATTCCTGCTTTCATTCTCTCCATTCGGGGCCCCTTGCAAAAAACTGCAAAAGCATGGGTATAGTCTGAAGACATAGCAGAAAATTTTGAAGCTACATCTAATGCTCCAAGTGCACCTTTCTCATCACCTTCTTTATCTAATTCTTCAGCTTCTTTGAGAGCTTCTCCAGCTGCATACAGCCAAATAGCAGCTCCGCTTGATACGTTTGCACAGTCTTCGGCAGACCAAACAGTATTCATTCTCTTAAGATCATTAAGGGGGCCTTTACCTTTATGATTATCTGCAAAGATTACAGAAGCACCTAGAAGCGCTACCAGTAAAAAAATATTTTTCATAAAATCTCCTTTATCTAAGACTATCAAAAATTAAATAAGTTTCTCTTATTTGTTGCTATTTATTTTTTACAACCTAAATTAAACAGATGTATAAATTATTTTTTTTGCTTGTTATTTCAAATTTTTCTTTATTTAGTCTCAATGAATGGTATGGATATACTGATGAGGTAATGGGAGGTGAGTCGACTATAAAATGGTACAGCTATACAGATCAGGTAATGGGTGGTGACTCAAGTATTGAAACTATTAAAGATGGAGAGACTTTTCACATTTTAGGTAACGTATCAACCAGAAATAATGGAGGTTTTATAAGATTTGCTACAAATGCTGAATCAATTTCCGCAAAATCTGAAGGAATTAAATTTTTGGCAAAAGCAAATAATCAAACCTATGATATACATATTTCACTTTCAGGAATGAAAATGCCTCCTTGGTCATTTTTTTTCACAAAATTTTATATCTCTGAAGAGTGGAAAGAATATAAAATCTTTTTTTCAGATTTTGAAACATACGGATTTTCGATGAAAAAATTTAGCCCAGAAAACTTTAAAGAGCTTTCTTTTGCTGGTTATGGAAGAGATTTTGAAGTTGACTTACTAATAAAAAATATAGAGATCTTCTAAACTCTGTATGGCCTTCCTTAATCAAATTGCTGCAGACTTTGCCTCATTTGCATGGAGCGAATGGCTTGTTGCGTTGCTGCTTGGATCTGGTGCTTTTTTCTTGATTTGTTCACGTTTTACTCCTTTTCGATATATTCCTCATGCCTTTAGTGTACTAAGAGGAAAACATCAATCTAAATCTGATGTTGGTGAGGTGAGTAGCTTTAAAGCACTCGCTGCGTCTCTCTCTGGCACGATTGGCCTAGGAAATATTGCGGGCGTTGCAGTTGCGATACAAATTGGGGGTCCAGGAGCAATTTTTTGGATGTGGGCCACTGCAATTTTTGGAATTGCTACAAAATTTTTTACATGTTCGCTATCAGTACTTTTTAGAGAAGTAAATGCTCAGGGTGAAGTAAAAGCTGGCCCAATGTATGTTATAAAAAATGGTTTGCCTAGTTTCATGTTTCCTCTGGCAACTTTTTTTTCACTGTTTGGAATGATAGGTTGTCTATCTGCACTTCAACCAAACCAAATGGTTCAAATTACAAAAGATCTCTTTTTTTCAGATATTGAAAACTTTCAGTATTTTGCAGCAGTTTTTTTAATGATTGTTACAGCTTTAGTAATTCTTGGAGGATTGACAAGAATTGCTGAAATATCAGCATTTTTAGTTCCGTTGATGTCGGGAATATATTTTTTGTCAGTTTTGGTTGCAGTATCTATAAATTATGACCAATTTCTTCCATCCTTAGGGTTAATTTTCTCCGAAGCTTTCAATAGCAATACTGCTGTTAGTGGAGGTCTTTTAGGTGGCGTCATAATAACCGGTGTCAGAAGAGGTGCGTTCAGCAATGAAGCAGGCATTGGCACTGAAGCAATGATACATGGTGCTGCGAAAACATCACATCCTGTTAAACAAGGGTTGGTTGCTATGATTGGCCCAATATTCGATACATTAATCATGTGTACTTTAACTGCTTTATTAATACTTACAACTGGTGTTTGGGAATCCTCATCAAGTGAAGGCGTTACATTAACTGCAGAAGCGTTTAACAGTACTTTAGGTATATTTGGCTCGATTGTCTTATTCTTTAGCGTATTATGCTTTGGAAGTAGCACAATATTCACACAAGCCCATTATGGAAGTGTTTGTGCAAGGTACCTTTTTGGAGACAGTGCAGTATCTTACTATCGTTACCTTGTAATACTTGCAACAGGGGTATTTTCTGTAGTTTCTATTGAATTTGCTTTAAATATTATTGATGGTGCTTTTGCAATGATGGCTATACCAACCTTGGTTTCCGCCATATGGCTTGCACCAAAAGTATTAAAAAAATCCCAAGAGTATTTTTCTACGATAAAGAATTAAGATATTTTGTAAGGATATGAACTTTCCTTTCACCCCCGAAATACTTAATTTCTTCATTATCTAAACTCAGAATAACATCTAAAAGACTTTTTCTAGCGCTATCAAAATCTTTGATAGCTGCAAGAGGCTGGAATCTTACATTGATAGTGAACAAGGTATATTTTTCATGATATTTGCATAAAGTTTCTCTCTCACTCCTCACAAAGCAGCTCTCAACATTAAATCTTAGAATTGACTCTGGTTTGGTATGAAACCTTTTATCATCACTGTGAATAAACCAGTTCTCTCTTTTAAATGGTTGATGTAGTGGAGCATTTTCAATGAATTTTTCAATAGGTGAACCAATTTTTTCGTTTAATGTTGTAACAGGCTTATGTATATCTCTTAGTGGTTTGCCAATTTTAGTTTTAAGGTTCCAATAACTTGGAGAACAAATCGATGCAGCTAAAAGCCTCTGTTTTCCTCTAGCCTCAATAACACATAAATCATCTGCAACCTCTAATGACATGTTTGCAATTAAATCTGGGTAAGTATTTTTTTTTGGCTTTATATGGTCTAAGAGAATTTGTTGTGCAGCTTGTGATTCATCAATTGTTTGAACGACACTATGATAATCATTATTTAGCAGTTCGGTTTTATGTTGCAGTAGTTTTTCATCAAGTGGCAAAGAGAACCACTCATTTTTTGGAATTGGTTTAAGTCCAAGTCTGTATTTTTTTGATGCTCCAGCCCATGGGGGAGTGGTCCAGAAAGTTTGATCAAACATTTTTTTTTTAGACATTTGGTAATTTGTATAATATTAAGATTAACTGCACTTAATCAAATTTAATTATGAAAAAAGTTATTTTACTAAGGCATGCAAAATCAAGTTGGGATGACTTTATGCTTAAAGATTTTGAAAGGCCCTTATCTACAAGAGGCATTCAGGATGCAGAACTTATGGGAAATTATTTTAAATCAAAGAAGATTACATTAGATACTGTTCTTTTGAGTCCCTCTCAACGAACACAGGAAACATTTCAACATTTTTTCTCATCTGGCAGTATACAGAAGAAGCTGATTGAATCTTTTTATCACGCTGACATTGATAGCATCATCAACGAACTAAATGTCTTAGATGAGAATGTTAAAAATGTCATGATCATTGGTCACAACCCATCCATGCATGAGTTATGTGAATATCTTACTGGTACTTTCATTGAAAAATATCCTACATGTGGGCTTGCAATAATGAATTTCTCGGATAAATGGGCAGAGCTTGGATCAAGATGCACCGATTTGGAGCACTTCAAAAAACCTAGTGAGCTTCGATAGGAGTTTTAAGCTTTGGTTTTCGTAGGATCACACCTATGCAAAATAATCCTGAGATAAATGAATGCATAACCAATGCTTCTTGCATAAAATTTAGATTTCCAAGAGCTATTAAACCAAGTGTAAAAAATGACCTTACAGCCTCAAAATGATAACCGTAAAAGTTATTCTCAAATACAAAAGATGCAAAGACTAATACTGAAGTTACCGTAAACCCTATAAGAAATAAATCCAAGTATGTTATTTGCGCATACTGGAAGAAAACAATTTGAGAAAACACTGAAGCAAGTATTAACTGAGAAAGACCAAAAATTTTTGAAACTAAACCAATTTTAGGGTCATACTTTCTGAAAGAGGATAAGTCATTCTTAACGAGAGGAAACTTTTCTTCTACGTCTTTTGGTCGCCATCTAGGGGGGGAAAAAAGGACTTTGAATTTATCTGAAATTTTTTCTGTTCTCCACACATCTTTAAGCATTTCTGCCCACACCTCGAAATTTGCCCAAAATGGATTCCATGATTTGAGTGGTTTAGATGTCCCATAAATTGGTTTTAAATCTTTTCTTTCATCTGTAAAAGTACCAAATAATCTATCCCAAATAATAAATACTCCACCATAATTTGCATCGATATACTCTTTGTTTTGTGCATGATGAATTCTATGATTTGAAGGAGTTACAAAAATATAATCAAAAATTCCAAGTCGATCGATATGCTCTGTATGTACCCAAAATTGATAGATAAGATTTACCGCTGCAACAGTTGCAAATACCTCAGGCGGTATACCTAAAAGCAGAAGAGGTGCGTAAAAAACCCATTTAAATAAGAAATCTGTACCCGTCTGTCTCAAAGCAGTAGATAGATTAAATTCCTCACCATGATGATGAACGACGTGCGATGCCCATAAAATTTTTATTTCATGGTGGCATCTATGAAGCCAATAGTAACTTAAGTCATAAAGAATGAATGCTAGCACCCATACCCAAGCATCGTAACTATTTAAAATTCCTAAGTTAAAGTTTTGATGAATCCACGCATAGACTAATACTTGTACTCCAAACCTTAGATACGATGGAAATCTGCTTATCATTCCGAGGCTTATGCTTGTAAAAGTATCATTGAGCCTGTAAGTATTCTTGTTTCTTAAATAGCCATAAATAAATTCACAGATAATTAAAAATGTAAATATTGGTGCTGCGTATGCTATTAAATTTGATGTATGCATATTAACTTAAGAAAAATAGCAAAAAAATTGATCATTGGAAACCATTTAACTGTTTTTTAGGGCAAAAGATTTTCAACCTTTTTTAGAGCTTTTAGAGTTGCTTTCTCCATGTCAGAATTTTTCTGTTTATTTGATGGTTTTTTTGAATAAATGATGTTCGTGAAATGTTTAATCAAATATTCGCTCTGATCAATGGTTTTTTCAGAAAATCTGTTTTTTAGCTCTTCAAATTTAATTTTTGAAACCATCTCTTTTGGTCCCACCGGATCTAACCCAGCAAACATTTGAAAACGTATTGACGCTTCACTTACATCCATTTGGTTTTCTGGTTGTTCATCTATGAAATCAGGAATTTGCTTTTTTTGCAAAGCCTCAGGTCCGTCTTGGAAAATTATCTTAAAGAGGTCTTGGTAACCTTTAAGCTTTTCTTGGGTCTTCTCATTTTTCTTAATAACAACAAAGTCTTTAATAGCTTTCTTAAATTTTTTCTCTTCTAAGGTTCCATGTAGATTTGTTAATTCTTTAAATTTTACCTCTGCCTCTGACGTTGAAATACTTTCATCCCTTACATCTTTAATTATTTTTTCAAGAATCCCTCTTGATTCGTCGAGCTCTTTATCTTTTTGAAGTAAAAATTTACTACAAACTACATCAAAATTTTTATTTATTTCAGGATCAAGTTTCTTGCCTGCAGGGCCTAATGTTCTCCATTTTTCCTGAAGCTCTTTAATCTTCAAAACAGAATTATCTAAATCATCAAAGTCTAATGCTTCAACCTCACTTATAATCTCTTCCTTTAAACTTCTATTGTATTGTTCAACACTTAATAAAAGCTCGTTTACGCCTTCTCTCGAATCTCTAAATTTTTTGTTTAACTCCTGAAAATCGGCATCGGGTACAGGTGAGCAGTCTTTCCATTTTGCATGCATTGATTTAAGAAAGTTAACTATTTGAATAACTGTTATTTGCTCTGGGGATTTTCCAATAGGAAAAGACTCAATCTGATTAATCAGCTGGAGTTTTTTTAATTTATTTTCGTCTTTTTTACTATCAAGGACCTCAAAGTACTCTCTACATGGAAGCCATGCCTTTTCACATGCCTCTTTAAATGTTGACCATTTTTCTTTACTGGCTGTTTTGCCATGCTGGTCAAGGTTCTGCCATTGCCTTTGCACGGAGTGAATTTTTTCTGCTAGTCTTCTAGGTTCAAGTTTTGAGGTAGCTAAATTGCTTACTTCTTGAATTAATTCTGTCCTTTTATCCGAAGTCGCAAATTCAGCCCAGTCATCGTACTCTTTTGCCGTGAAATTTAACCTTTGAAATTTGTGTCGAAATTTTTGAGGAATTGGTTTTTCTCTGCCGAATTGAGAATTTAATTTTCGTAAGTCTTTTTGTGCTTTCTTAATTTGGCCTGAAGCAAAAAGCTTCTCAATGCCATTAAGTTGTTCATTAAGATTTATTACTTTATCTTCCACAAATTCAGTTGATTTTTATTTATAATCCAATCTAACACTTTTGAATGAAACGGATTTTAACAGGTATTACACCCAGTGGCTATCCTCACTTAGGAAATTATATAGGAGCCATTAAGCCATCTCTAGACCTTTTAGACGAAAAATGTGAATCATTTCTCTTCATAGCTGATTTTCACGCACTTATAAAGGTTAAGGATCCAAAACTGCTAAATGATCTTACATTTCAGATTGCTTTAGCTTGGTTAGCATCAGGCCTTAATCCAAAAAAAACTTTCTTTTACAGACAATCAGATATTCCAGAAATAGTCGAATTAAACTGGGTTTTAAGTTGTTTAACTGAAAAGGGTTTGATGAATAGGGCTCATGCATATAAAGCTGCTATCGATGTAAATAAAGTTTCTAACACCAAAGAGCTTGAAGATGGGATATCTTTGGGGCTTTTCTCATATCCTGTGTTGATGGCGTGTGATATTCTTGCACTCAATGCTACGCACGTACCTGTTGGCAGTGATCAACAGCAACATCTTGAAATGACAAGGGATATCGCGGGCAAATTCAATAAAACATATGGTGAAACATTTAATATCCCTGAGGGCGTAATAGGTGCAGAAAAAAATGTCTTAGGCACAGACGGAAGGAAAATGTCTAAAAGCTATAACAATGTTATTCCCTTACTTTCGACTGAAAGTGAACTTGAAAGCACAATAATGAAGATCATCACCAATTCCCAAGAACCTGGTGAAAAGAAAGATTATGTTAATAATGTACTTTTTGATATTTATTCTTCATTTGCCTCTGCTACACAAATTGCTAACATGAGGCAGAAATTTGATGAGGGTATAGGCTGGGGAGAAGCAAAAAAAATTGTGTACAAGGACTTAAATGAAACATTAGAACCCATAAGAGAGAAATTTTATGTGTTACAGAACAAAAAATCTGAAGTTGAGGATATCCTTAAAGAAAACTCTATAAAAGTAAGGGAATTTACCATGCCTTTTATTGACGAAATTCGTTCTAAGATTGGCATTAAATCCCTTTAGAATGTACAACTCCAAAAAAGAAAAAAACTACTTGTGGATTTTTTTTACCATGCTTTCTATTGGTCTGGGACAATCGCTAGTCTTCACATCAATACCTATTCTTGCCCGTGAAAATGGCTTAAGTGAAGTTCAGGTATCATTGATATTTAGTATTTCAGCAACCGCTTGGTTTATCACATCACCACTTTGGGGAAGGTACAGCGACAAATATGGACCTCGAATTATCGCAATTATTGGCTGTCTCGGCTATTCAGCAAATATGATTCTTATAATTTTACCGATTTATCTATTTGAAAATGGGGTTTTGGCAGGATCAATGCTTTTACCTCTCTTAATTCTAAGTCGAATATCCTATGGAATATTTGGCTCAGCAACTAGACCAGCCTTATTTGGTTACGCAGGAAAAATTTCATCTCCAAAAAAGAGAGCAAATATTTTTTCAAACCTTGAGTCAGGTTTTGTTATTGGAACAGTGTTAGGGCCAATAATTGGAGCCTTCTTCTTTAGATACGTGAATAATGAGCTTCCTTTTATTTTATTTGGAGTATTAGGGTTAATAATTGCCACACAGTTAAATATACGCCTAAGAAATGAAAAGGAATTTAAACTTAGTCATAAAAAACCTATGCGCCTAAAAATGCATGACAGAAAAGTCTGGCCATATGTATTTATCTCATCTATTTTTAGCATTACGCAAGCAATTATTTTTCAGACGTTAGGTTTTTTTATTTTTGATAAACTCAATTATAACGTCATTGATGCAGCAGTTTATGTGAGCATTTCCTTTGGGATTTATTCAACTTCCGTTGTAATTACCCAAAGCTTCCTGAATCCCTTATTTAATTCAATTAAAGTAATGATTCTAGTTGGGCCCATTCTATGCATGTTATCTTTCATTTTTATGACATTTGTAAATGATATATTTTCTTTAACAGGGGCTCTAATGCTAAATGGAATTGGGTATGGAATTACAAGACCAAGTTATGCTTCAGCATTATCATTGAGCCATAAAAAGATTTACCAGAGCTCAGCTGCTGGGCTTTTGGGAAGTACTTACCCTATTGGACATATGATTGCACCACTGTTTATTTCCCTTTATGTTTTTGATTTTTCCTTGGTATATTACCTTTCTGCTTTTATGTGTTTTATATCCGTTGCATTTACATTCTTTCACCCGCATATATTAAAATCATCAGCATATGAATAATAAAGCACTCCTTTTAATTAGTTTAGGTACACCCGATAAGGCCAATTTTTTTAGTGTTGGGAGATATTTAAGTCAATTTCTTGGCGACAGAAGGATAGTTAATATCCCAGCGATACTAAGATTCATTCTTGTGAATTTAATTATTGTTCCATTTAGATCTTACTCATCATCTAAAGCTTATAAACAAGTTTGGACAGATCGTGGTTCCCCTCTCAAATATCATATGGAAGACCTCACCGAAAAAGTAGCAAAGCAAATGAAAAATTCACACGATGTTTTTTATGCAATGAGGTATCAAAATCCATCAATTAAAAGTCAACTTGAAATTATCGAACAGAAGGGGTATGACGAAGTTGTTCTTCTTCCTGTTTTTCCACAATACTCATCCGCAACACATGGTTCATTTATCGAGGAGTCATTAAAGATTATTTCAAAATGGGAAGTAATTCCAAGCATTAGAACTATCGATCAATTTTATGATAATGATATGTATTTAGATGCTTTCGTTGAAAATATCAATCAATTTGAAATATCTGAATATGACCAGATAATTTTTAGTTATCATGGTCTTCCTGTAAGTCAGTTGGACAGTGTCTATAGTGAGGGAAAATGCAGTGATAGGAGTTGTGAACAAGGTGTTGCAGGCGATAATCATCACTGTTATAAAGCTACTTGCTTTGAAACAACAAAACTATTAATGAAGAAGCTAAAACTTGAAAGTTCTAAAGTTACTACTTCATTTCAATCTAGATTGGATTCTAAGTGGGTTGAACCCTTTAGCGATAAAGTCATAGAACAACTTGGAGAATCAGGAGCAAAAAAGATTTTAGTGGTATCTCCTTCATTTACTGGTGACTGTCTTGAGACAATAATTGAAATAGGCGATGAATATGATGAACTTTTCAAGAATCATGGAGGTCAAAAACTTGACTATGTCCCCTCACTAAATTCAAGTGATAAATGGGTAGAATGTATAGTAGAATTGGTACAGAGTGCTAGATGAAAGATTTGTTAGAGTTACAAAAAGCTGAATTTGTTAAGAATGGCATTCCGAGCTACAACGACAGAGTAGATGTCTTAAAAAGATGTATTGCCTTGATTGAGACTCATGATGAGCAAATTATTGAAGCTCTAAACCAAGATTTTCAAAATCGTTCTAGAACTGAAATAATTACTTCTGAAATATCTCAGACAATCAGGAATTTAAATTTCAGCATAAAGAACCTAAAAAAATGGATGAAGCCTCAAAGAAGATCCTCTTCATTCATGGCTGATACTCTAGGTGCAAGATCATATATGCTGCCTTCTCCATTAGGCAGTGTCGGAGTCATTGCACCATGGAATTTTCCGGTTGGCATGGTTTTTTATCCTGCAGCGTCCATATTTGCTGCGGGCAACAGAATCATTGCAAAACCGTCAGAGTTTACTCCAAATACTGCAAATGTAATTGTGAGTGCAGTAGAAAAGTATTTTGATAAAAGTGAATTTGCTGTAGTAATAGGTGGCCCAGATATTGGAGAACAATTTTCAAGCTTACCTTTTGACCACCTTCTTTACACAGGAAGTGGCAGGGTTGGTAAAAAAGTTCTATCGAAAACAGCCGAAAACCTTGTACCCACTACGATGGAGTTAGGTGGAAAAAGTCCAACAATCATTTCAGATGATGTGAATTTGAAACAAGCAGCTGAAAGAATAATGTTTGTAAAGACACTAAATTCAGGACAAATCTGCTTATCACCAGACTATGTTTTTATTAAGCGGGGATTAGAAGATAAATTTCTAGGTCTACTGCGAGAGACTTTTTCAAAATTTTATCCAAAAGAAAATGCTAGTGACTATACCTCAATGGTAAATCAAAGCCACTATAAACGAATGATTGATTACTTAGAGGATGCTGAAAGCAAGGGAGCTAGAATTGAAAGTCTTGGAGATCTTGATTCAGATGAAAATCATACCCTCTCGACAAAAGTTCTGTTTAATGTGAATGATCAAATGGAAGTAATGAGAAATGAAATTTTTGGTCCGCTACTTCCTGTTATGTCATATGATCATTTGTCTGAGGCAATTGATTATATAAATTGTCATGATCATCCTCTTGGGCTTTATTTCTTCGGAGACAGTAAAAAAGAACAAGAATTTGTTATTAATAATACGCGTTCTGGCGGTGTTACTGTAAACGATGTGATGTTTCATCTGATGCAAGCACAGCTTCCTTTCGGAGGTGTTGGTGCTTCTGGCTACGGCCATTACCATGGATACGAAGGTTTCTTGAACTTTTCAAACTTAAGGGGAGTTTATTACCAAACAAAATTTGATAAAATTTTCTCTTTTCTAAGGCCGCCAAGGGGAAAAGGATTTGAATTATTATCCAAGATAATGAAAAAAATCCCTTGATCAACATCATTAATAAACTTTCTTATAGCTACCTTTTTACATCTGGAAAAAGAAATTTATCCATGATGACAATTTTGACAACATTAGGTATCGCACTAGGAACTGCAGTAATAATCATTGTTTTGTCTGTAATGAATGGTTTCCAAGAAGAACTAAAAAAAAGGATTCTTGGTGCGATTCCTCACATAGTCCTTGAACAACCAACCGCTTTTAAAGATTTTGAAAATATTTTAAATTTAATTGAAATGCACCCAAATGTGGAACTTGCTAAGGAATATCTTGAAGGTGAAGGTGTAATTAACGCTGGTCAAAACACTTTAGGTGCAATTTTTAGAGGCACCAATACCACAGAAATATCAATTTTTTCAGAAAACATTTTAGATGGTAGTTTAAAAACATTAGATGACAATACAAATGCTATTCTTGGTGACTCGCTATCTCTAAGCCTTGGAGCCCTTCCTACTGAGCGGGTTAATGTAATAAATGCGAATCAGATCAATAACTTCACAAATATACCAAAACTTGTAGTTTTCAATGTCTCTGGTACATTTTCCGTTGGATCTGAAATTGATCAAAACTATGTTCTTATTGGTAAGGAAACGTTCCGAAAGCTATTTATGAAAGAATATGGACAAGGAATAGAAGTTAAGCTTAAAGATGTTTTTAAAGTTGATGATACTGTCAAAGATTTAAAGGAAATAATAAATTCTGATTTTTACATCAAAACCACAACTTGGAAAGAAAAATATGGTGGGCTTTTCAGAGCAACACAGTTGGAAAAAATTATGGTCTCACTTCTAATGGGATTAATACTTCTAACAGCCATATTTAGCATGATGATGTCTATAAATATGTTTATATCAGACAAAAGGAGAGAAATTGCGATATTAAGAACAATGGGATATTCAAAAAACAATATCCTACAAATCTTTTTAAGAATGGTCTTTATTTTAGGGATAGTTGGAGTATTGCTTGGGAATCTTTTTGGGGTACTATTCTCAACAAATATAACAGAATTCTTTCAAATCCTCTCTTCTGTCTTTGGGATCTCAATGATGAGTGTTTACTACGTAGATTACTTCCCATCAATCATTAACCCACTACAGGTTTTAATTGTAAATCTATGTGCTTTAGTACTGATTGTATTTTTTGGACTATTCCCAGCGCTTAAAGGGGCTAGCACCAAACCAGGTCAAGTAATTAGATAATAATGATTACTATTTCAAAACTAAATAAAACCTACTTTGAAGCTGAAAAAAAGACCAAATTATTTAATAATTTTAACTTTGTCTTTGAGGGATCTAAGGTTTACAGCGTAGTTGGGCCATCTGGTTCAGGTAAAACTACACTATTAAACTTGTTGTGTGGTTTAGATAAATTTGAAAATGGGTCGATAAAGGTTAATGACAGTGAGTTGAAAAATCTTAATGAAACCTCGCTTGATCAATTAAGGAAAAAATACTTTGGTTTTGGTTTTCAATTTCACTATCTGCTTGAGGGATTGACGGTCAAAGAGAACTGCTTAGCAGCGAATTTTGGTGAGGAGATTAATGCTTTAGATAGTTTATTTGAGAAGTTAGGCATACCAGATAAAGCAGACGATTATCCAAGAAATTTATCTGGAGGTGAAAAACAAAGAGCGGCAATTGCTAGAGCTGTATGCTCAAAACCACCTATTTTGCTTTTGGATGAACCAACAGGAAACTTAGATCAAGAAAACAGTCTTCAAATACAAGAATTTTTACTTGAGCATGCAAAACTAAATAACTCTTTATTGATTTTCGCTACTCACGACGAAGCATTCGCAAATAAAGCTGACTATACGCTAAGGATTACAGGTGAAGCTTAATCTATACCAAAGAATCTTAAATTATACTTTTCGGTACAAAGGGTTATTTATACTAAGTATATCGGGCTTCTTTCTTTTTGCTGCAGCGGATATTTTCGCTGTTGAGTGGTTAAAACAAGTTATAGGTTTTATAAATTCTCCAACTAATGCTTTCAATCCATTTAATCTTGCTGCATTGCTTATGTTTATAGCTGTGATGAGGGGAATAGGTTTTTATATTGGAAATTTTTTTATGTCAAATATTGGTTTAAAGGTAGTACATGATTTACGTGAAGATTTAATTAAAAGCCTACTTTACCAACCAATAAGTTTCTTTGATCAAGCATCGAAAGGGGAAATTGTTAACAGGATTATTTTTACAACAAATCAAATTACTGGAGCTGCAACAAATGCATTGAAGATCCTTGCGAAAGAAGGTTTTCTTTTAATTGGCCTTTTTGGATATCTTTTATACCTAAGCTGGAAACTTACATTAGTTATATTAATTATTACTCCATTTATTGCATTAATTGTTTCTGTAGCAGGAAAGAGACTAAGGCGAGTTGCGAAAAGAATCCAAAACGCTATGGGAATTGTTACACAAATAAGCGACGAAATAGCTAGTGGAGCTAGAGAAATTAAGTCTTATAGCAGCGAGAATGTGGAAGAGGAGAGGTTTAAAAAATCAAATGATGAAAACTTAAAGCAAAACTTGAAAATGGAAAGTACTTCTAATCTTGCCACACCACTCATACAAATATTTGTAGCTTTTGCATTAGCTCTGATGAGTTATCTTGCATTAAGCAATCTAACTGAATTAAATTTACCCTCTGAATCATTTGTAGCTTTTTTTACAGCGGCTGGGCTTATGGCAAGGCCAATAAGACAGCTATCAAGTCTAAATGCAGTTATACAAAGAGGTTTAGCTGCAGCTGAAGACATTTTTGCTTCAATGGATCAAGAACCAGAGGATTATGAAAGTGGTATTGAATTAAAAAATAAAATTACTGGTGAGGTATCAATAGAAAATGTCACTTTCTCTTATGACGATAGCACAGATTCTGTTTTAAAAAATATATCAATTACTGCTAACAAAGGGGAGACGATAGCACTCGTTGGAAGATCGGGAAGCGGCAAATCTACAATCGTAAATCTGATGAATAGATTCTATGAAGATTATGATGGCTCAATAAAAATTGATGGGTACGATATTAGGAAGCTAAAACTAATAGATTTAAGAAAATCAATATCATATGTATCTCAAGACCCGACACTTTTTAATGATACTGTGAGGAATAATATCTCATACGGAATTAAAGAAGTAACTGATGAGGCTATTATAATGGCAGCAAAAGAGGCACATGCGCTCGATTTTATAAATAAGCTACCAAATGGTTTGGATACTTATCTAGGAGACGACGGAATTCTTTTATCGGGTGGAGAAAAACAGAGAATTGCTATTGCTAGAGCTTTTCTAAAAAATTCTTCAATATTAATCTTTGATGAAGCAACTTCGGCACTTGATAATGAATCTGAAAAAGAAATCCAGACAGCTATACAAAAGGCTGCTAAAAATAAGACAACCTTTATAATTGCACACAGATTAAGCACTGTGGAAAAAGCAGATAAAATTTTTGTACTTGAAAATGGGGAGATAACACAATCAGGAACGCACGAAGAGCTTCTAAAAGAAGAGGGGCTTTATAATCTTCTTCAAGGAAAGCCTGAAATCCTGGAACAGGAAAAACCAATAGTTGAGATAATTAAGTCTCCAAATTATATGGAACCTCAAAGTAATAACTTTTTTAGAAAGTTGGGTTTTGGGAATATTGCTTTAATACCGATAAGCTTTTTTTACTGGTTCAACAGTTTTATCAAAAATAATTTTTTTAGACCAAAAAAATCTCAGCCTGATGAGTTGCCTGTTGTTGTTGTTGGAAATTTAACTGTCGGTGGAAATGGCAAAACCCCTTTTACCTCTCAGCTAGCTTTAGACCTAAAAAATTTAGGATTTACTCCTGGAATTATAATGAGAGGTTACAGAGGAAATTATTCTGGAACGAAATTACTAAACGATCAATCAAACGCTAAAGAAGTAGGGGATGAGGCCCTTCTTCATTATGAACGTGGATTTACGGTTGTTGTCGATAGAAATAGATCACGTGGACTTTCATATATTAATGAAAAAACAAATTGTGATATTGTTATTTCAGATGATGGTTTGCAACATCATTCAATGAGAAGAGATTATGAGATTGTTCTTGAGGATTCAGAGAATAATTTTGGAAATAAACTCTTTTTACCAGCTGGTCCTCTAAGGGACAGCATTAGCAGAAAAAATAGTGTTGATATGTTCCTTTGGTCTGGAAGGAAGAAAGGGGGCAATTTCTTTGAGCTTGAACCAGAATCATGGGTGAACTTGAGAACAAGCCAAAGTTATAATTTTGATGAGTTCCCTTTTGATAAACAAGTTAATTTAATATGCGGCATTGCTAATCCCAATCGTTTCATCACTACTGCAAAATCTATTGGACTAATATTCGATGAACGTATCTTTGGAGATCACCATATCTATAGAAAAGAAGATTTAATTTTTGACAACAAGAGGCCTCTAGTGACAACTGAAAAAGACGCAATGAGGCTCAAAGATTTTTCATCAAATTATGAAATTTGGTATTTAAGAATGAAGGTAAAATTAAACGTAAATGTTGCAAAGGAAATTGTAGAAAAAATTAAAAATGTCTAACTATCATATCGTCATTCCTGCTAGGTTGAATTCATCACGTCTAGAAAGAAAACTGTTAATTGGAATAGATGGGAAGGCACTCATTGAAAGAACATGGGATAACAGCATCAAAACTGCAGCAAAGTCAGTCGTAGTTGTGACCGATAGCAAAGAGATCTTTGAACTGATAAGTTCAAGAGGTGGTAATGCATTTATGTCTCTTTCGGAACATAAAAGTGGAACAGATAGAATTGCAGAATACGTTCAGAATTCAACTATCCCTCAAAAAGATATAATCATTAATGTACAAGGTGATGAACCAATGTTTGAGCCACAAACAATTGATAGTTTTGCTGAACATATTAAAGCAAATAATCACGACTATGGAAGTGTATGTAAGCTACCTACTTCAAATGGATTTCTCTCTGACAGAAATAAAGTTAAAGTTGCCTTAGATAAGCATAATTACGCAATAGAATTCTCAAGAGTGGAAATTAAAGGCCATAAAAATTATCATCATGTCGGCGTTTATGCATATACAAAAAGTTTTTTAAAGATTTTTACAGATCTACAAAGCTCTCCCCTTGAGGTCAAGAGAAAACTTGAGCAACTACGAGCAATTGAGAATGGCTTAAAAATCAATCTTTTCGAGATAGATAATTGTGAGTCATTTGGTATTGATACTATCGAGGATCTTGAAAAGTTTAAAGAGTACTTAAATGGAAAATAACTTTGATGTAGACCTCACAGAACAAAACTCTCTTAAACTTAGGTCAGTAGCAAAAAATTATATTGAGTTTACAAATCCTAATGAATTGAAATCTATAAGAAAAAATTATTTTCTTCGAAGTATTAAAATTAACGTTATCGGTGATGGAACAAATTCAATTTTCCCCCGTAAATTTAATGGTTTAGTGCTTAAACATTCTGGTAAAAAAATTGAAGTTACAAACAAAACAAGGGAGACTGTGGAAATTAAAGTAGATTCAGGTGTAAATTGGGAAAATCTCATAGACTTTTGTATAGAGAACCAGTTCTATGGCCTTGAAAATTTAGCAGGGATACCAGGTTCTGCTGGAGCTGCCCCAATACAAAATATAGGCGCTTATGGGGTTGAAATATCAGAGTTTATTAATGAGGTTGAATTTTTTAGTTTTCCGTCAAATGAGATTAAGAAATTTAGTAATAAAGAATGTGCTTTTAGCTATAGGCATAGTATTTTTAAGAAGATGGAAGATTTTGTAATAAGTTCCATTAAGTTAAAATTAAAGCTTTCATTCAGCCCAAACCTAAAACATGAAAATCTAATAAGTTCTGAGCTACTTCCAGCAAATGAGCTTGTTAATAAAATAAGAAAGATAAGATCAAAAAAAATACCTGATCCCAGATGTTTTCCTAATGTTGGAAGTTTCTATAAAAATCCAATTATTTCGAATGAAAAATATATAAAAATTGGATCACTAGATAAAATAAAAAAGTATCAACATGGAAACAATTGGAAGATTTCTGCTGCATCTCTAATTGACTCGTTGGGTTTTAAAGGATCTTGTATTGCGAATGTTGGAATTTCAAATAACCATGGTCTTGTTCTTGTAAATAGAGGCATTAGCTCATTTAAAGACATACATGAATTTGATGAAAAAATTAGAAGAATAATTAAGGAAACATATAATATCTCTCTGGAAACTGAGCCCAGTTATTTATGAGCATAACCCTTTTCTTGAGTCTTGCTTTTGCCCATCTTGTCGCAGTTATTTCTCCTGGACCTGATTTCTTCTATACCATTAGAAATTTCTTTGAAAAGGGTGTAAAAAATTCAGTTATAGCGTCACTTGGCATAGGTTTTGGAGTCTTTCTTCAATGTTTATTTAGTATTCTTGGGCTTTCTGTGCTTTATGAACTTTTTCCAACACTCTATCTTTTCATAGGTACATTGGGGGCTATATATCTTGTTTATCTGGGGGTAAGTGGTCTTTTTGGTTCAACAACAAAAGCTGATTCCACCACTAAAAAGGGACTTGAAAAGTTAAATTTTTGGAGAAGTTTTGGCGGGGGATTAATGGTAAATATTTTAAATGTTAAAGCGTTTATTTTTTTTGCAGCTCTTTTTGGAGGATTAATAGGAAAAATTAGTATTATATTTCAGATATTAATCTCCTTTTACTTCTTTGGTGCAACTGCACTTTGGTTTATATTCTTGACAATAAGTTTGTCTTTTGGAGGGGAATACTTTCTACGTGCTGAAGTTCAAAATATTATTACAAGACTAAGTTCAATTTGTATAGTTCTTGTTGGACTTGGTATAGGATTTTATGTATGGATTTAGACCAAATTGAAAAATCTGTTATCGATCTTGAATCTTATCCTTTAGATAAATGGAACCCTAAGTTATGTCAGAATGTATCATTTCGCATAAATGGAGAAGGGAAATGGTTTTATAACGAGTCAGAGATTAAAAGAATTGCTATGGTGAAACTTTTCTCTAAGCTCATTAAATATGAAGGTGGTAAATATTTTGTAGTAACTCCCTCAGAAAAAATAAGTTTAAATTTTGAAAAAGAGATTTTTTACATCATAGATTTTAAAAGAATAGATGGTGATTATTTTTTTAAAACGAATACAGAGGAATGGGTGAAACTTTCTAGAGATAACGAATTAAATGTGAATATGGTTGATGGACAACCTTACCCAAGGCTAAGAGTTAAAAAACATATATGGGGTCTATTAAGCAGGAATATCTTCTATAAAATTATATCTGAAGCAGATCAAAACGGAGATAAGCTTTTCTTAATTTCAGATGGTGTCTACTTCTACTTAAATTAAATATCCTCAAGAAGGGCTGCAAGTCGTGTCGCTCCTAAACTTAATTGGTAATATGCAACTTTAGTATTTTCTAAAACATACTCTCTATTTACTGACTTGAGTCTTTGGACATAACCAATCTGCTCCTCTTGTAATAATTCTCTCGATTCTCTTATCCAAACAGATATCCTTTCTTCCGGTGTTAAGATCCTTTCTTTAGCTGATATCAGACTAAGATCTAATTTTTGAAGAGGGAACTGCAGCGCATATCCAGGAAGTATTCCATCCCATAGTGCGTGAAAATTTGTTTTTGTTCCATCCCATAATTCTAAAAACATCCTATTTCCGCCTACATCTCCTACATCGGCAACATGAAAAGGTTGATGAACATCGCCTACAAAATGGCCAATGAACTTTAATGCTTCTTTTTTCTTCCAAAGAGGTGTTTTTGGATTTTGGTAAATAGAGATTTGTTTTAACAGCGCACTAACAATACATCCATATCTTGGGCAATCTGAAGAAGAGTAAGTCAAGTCACCCTTAGCAAGATTTACATAATGCCAGGGTCTTGTTTTAGGCCTGTCATTCTTTATATCATCGGCCCAGATACACCATTCCTCCTCGTCCTCAATAAGCTCAAGAATTTCCTCTTTTTTTTCTTGGGTGGAGATGAAATTTATTGCTGCTTTACACATTGCCCTGTGAGGCTCCTCCCACCAAGCTTGAGCCTTATTAAAGCTACAAAAAATAATTAATATTATTAAAAACCTCAAGGTTATTTCCTAACTTCTATAAACTCTTCAACCTTTTCTTCCAAGATGTTTAGTGGGATGGATCCAAAACTCAGAATATGATCGTGGAAATCTCTAATGTCAAACTTGTCATCAAGTTCAGACATAGCTTTATCTCTTAATTCTATAATCTTTAATTGGCCAATTTTGTAAGCGAGAGCTTGACCTGGCCAAGCTATATATCTATCAATTTCATTGCTTATATCCAAAGGAGTTTTGGCAGTATTTTCTATAAAAAGATTCTCTGCTTCTTCCCGTGACCATCCTTTGTAATGCATTCCTGTGTCCACAACAAGTCGTATTGCTCTCCACATATCGTAAGTGAGTTGGCCAAATTTGTCATAAGGGTCGTCATAAAGTCCCATAGACTCTCCTAATTGCTCACTATACAGTCCCCATCCCTCTACAAAAGACGTAAAACTCAAGTATTTTCTAAACTTTGGTACATTTTCCAGCTCTTGTGCCAGAGCTATTTGATGATGATGTCCTGGGACAGCCTCGTGCACAGATAAAACTGGAATTTCATATTTTGGCCTTGTCTCTGGCTTATATAAATTTGCGTAATAATATCCTGGACGACCATCACTTGGGGCATTATAGTAGGCTGTTGTTGTGTACGGTGCAGATTCCATAGGTATTGGGATTACTCCGTAAGGTGCTCTTGGAAATTTTTTGAAAAGTGTGGGCATAAATGCATCAATTTTTTTAGACATTGCTCTATATGCTTGTAGAAGCTCATCGCCTGAGTCGTAGTAAAATCTTGAATCTGTTCTCAGAAATTCAAGAAAGGATTGAAAATCTCCTTTCCAACCCACGCTTTCAATTACTGCCTCCATTTCTGATCTAATTCTCGCTACCTCCTCAAGTCCTATTTCATGAATTTCATCAGGCGTTAGTTTTGTTGTTGTATGGTATCTTGCTAAATACTCATACCACTCTCTGCCATTGGGAACATCACTTATACCAATTGAATCTCTTGAGTTTGGAATGTATTCATTAATAAGAAAGTTATTAAGCTCTTGATAAGCAGGGTTTATTTCATTTTCAATTAAATTTTTAACTCTTTGTAAAAGTAAATTAGCTTCATTCTCTGGCATAACATCTCGGGCTGAATAAAAAACAGAAAGGTACGGATGCTTGTCAATCTCTTTTTCTAAAATTGCACTAATCTGTTCTGAAACTGCCAGTGAAACTAACTTTGGTTGTGTATAGCCCAAGTCAAGTCCAATTTTGTTGTTTTGCAATGAATTTTTTATGTTCTGAGAAAAACTTTTTATTCTTTTAAACCAATTTTCATAGTCATCCTTTGAACTGAAATTAAGCCTGTTTCCTATGTCATAGTAGTCTTGAACACCACCCCTTTGGTTAAGCCTCATTAAATAACTAGGATATTTTCTTCCCTCTACACTCGTTTCATAACTCAATTTTATCAGTCTATAATTGAGCTGATCTGCATTATTTAATTTCTTGTAATCTATTGATTTAAGCTGGTCTAAAGCAGATATTTCATAGATTTTATTATTTTCAAACTCCTCTGCAGCATTGGAAGAAATTTTGTCAGCATATCTATGATCTCCAAGCAAAGAAGCAAAGATTGGATTCTGCTTTAATGAAAATTCCCAATCATCATCTAGAAATTTTTTGAACTTTAGCTCTTCAGTGTTAGGTCGATCAGAAGTCACATAAGTGTAGCCAATATTTGCCATTACACCGACAAAAGTAGAAAGCACTACAACACTCAAAAAAAATCTGAAACGCATGTGCTAATTATTACATATTTGGATAATTTGGTCCGCCTCCACCCTCAGGAGAAACCCAATTTATGTTTTGTGATGGTTCTTTAATATCGCAGGTTTTACAATGGATACAATTTTGTGAGTTAATCTGAAAACGTTTTTTTCCATCTTCTTCAACGATTTCATATACACCAGCAGGACAATACCTTTGAGCTGGCTCATCATACAAATCTAGGTTCTTAGATATAGGTAATGATGCATCTTTAAGTACTAAATGACATGGCTGATCTTCCTCATGATATGTGTTTGACAAATAAACTGAACTCAACTTATCAAAGGTGATTTCATTATCATACTTGGGATAATCTATTTTTTTTACATCCTTAGCAAGCTTCATGTGTTCGTGATCAGCTTTCCTATGGTTGAGCGTAAAAGGCAATTTTCCTCTAAAAATTAATTGATCTAGAACATTAAATGCGGCTCCTATAAGCCCACCAAATTTATGAAAAAATGGCCCAAAGTTTCTGGATTTATAGAGCTCTTCATAAAGCCATGTTTTTTTAATTTCTTCGTTTAAACTCCTGTTTTCACCATTAATGTTTGCTGCGATTACTTTTGCAGCTTCAATGCCTGATTTCATAGCAGTGTGTGATCCTTTAATTTTAGCGAAGTTCAATGTGCCTGCATTACAACCAACAATATATCCACCAGGAAATTCCATGCTTGGCAAACTTTGTAAGCCACCTTTAATTAGAGCTCTTGCTCCGTAGCTCAATCTCTTGCCTCCTTTAAGATATTTTTTTACTGCAGGATGAGTTTTCCATTTTTGAAATTCATCAAAGGGGCTGAGATGAGGATTATCATAGTCGAGTGGCACTACTAATCCTAATAAAATCTGGTTATTCTCAGCATGATACATGTATGAACCACCTGGCGTATCATTTGGTAGAGGCCAGCCATTTGTATGTATAACATGTCCCTCATCATGTTTTTCAGGAGCAACTTCCCAAATCTCTTTGAAACCGATGCCATAATGTTGAGGGTCTTTACCCTTATCAAGCTCAAACCTTCTGATAAGTTCTTTTCCTAAATGGCCTCTGCATCCTTCAGCAAAAACAGTTGCTTCATTTGCTCTAATTTCCATACCAGGCTGGAATGAATCCTTTTGATCGCCTTTTGAATTAACTCCCATATCACCAGTGATAACACCTTTTACTTTTCCATCCTCATAAATTAAATTTGCTGCTGGAAAACCTGGAAAAATGTCTATACCCATTCCCTCTGATTGCTCTGCAAGCCACCTACAAAGATTAGCCAAACTAATTATATAGTTTCCATGGTTTTGCATTGGTGGCAAAAAGAAAGATGGTACTGGTAAAGAAATTTTATCGTTAATAAAGAACTTTAGACTATCTTTACTAACCGCTACATTAAGTGGCGCATTTTTTTCCTTCCAGTCAGGAATTAGCTCATCAAGTGCAGTGGTCTCAAAGACATTTCCAGAAAGTATATGTCCACCGATTTCTGCACTTTTCTCTAATATGCAAATTGTCTTATCTTGATTTTTTTCCTTAAAAATTTGAGCTAATTTTATCGCAGTTGCTAAGCCTGATGGGCCGGCGCCCACAATAACAACGTCGTAATCCATTGATTCTCTTTCCACAATATCTACCCAGCTATTTAAATTTTAGTTAAATCCTATATATTACTTATTGACTAAATTTAAATATGAAAATCTTGGTTCCAATTAAAAGGGTAAATGATTACAACGTCAAGGTTAGACCAAATCAATCTAATACAGATGTTGAGCTTAACAACGTTAAAATGGCAATTAATCCCTTCTGCGAAATTGCAGTAGAAGAAGCAATCAGATTAAAAGAGTCTGGAAAAGCCACTGAAATAGTTGTTGTAACTATTGGAGATAGCAAACATCAGGAGCAACTTCGAACAGCATTGGCGCTTGGAGTTGATAGGGCAGTCCACGTTAAAACCGAATACAATCTTCAACCACTAGATGTAGCAAAAGCACTTGCGAAAGTTTATGAGAAAGAAACCCCTGAACTTGTAATAATGGGTAAAGTTGGGATAGATGGCGATCATAATCAAACTGGACAAATGTTTGCATCTCTATTGGAATTACCACAAGCTACATTTGCCTCCGAACTGAAAGTTGAGGGCAATAAGATTGAGGTTACAAGGGAAATAGATGGAGGTCTTGAGACTTTATCTACAGATCTGCCGGCAGTTGTTACGACCGATCTAAGATTAAACGAACCAAGATACGCCTCTCTACCTAACATAATGAAGGCAAAGAGAAAGCCTCTTGAAGAAATTAATATTGATGATTTAGGCATTGATGTAAACGAGAAAGTTACATTATTGAAAGTTGAGTCACCTCCAGAAAGGGAAGAGGGTGTGAAAGTTGAAAGTGTAGATCAACTGGTAGAGAAACTTAAAAATGAGGCCAAAGTGATATGAAAATTTTAGTTTTAGGCGAACATAATGAAAATGAAATTCAACAAGCAACGCTTTGCGTTGTTGATGCAGCTAAAAAACTTGGTGGTGAAATTGATATAATGTTAACGACAAACGCATCAGACAAGGTTATAAATCAGGCATCGACAATAGATAGCGTTTCTAAAGTCTTGCATTTTAGTAATGAAAGGTTTCAAAATATTGTTGGTGAGGATGTCGCTGAATGTGCTTTATCGATTTCAGATGATTATGACTTTTTCCTTACAAGCTCTAGCACAACAGGCAAAAATATCTTGCCAAGAATTGCAGCAAAACTTGATATACAGCAAATCTCTGAAATTATAGAAATAATAGATCCAAAAACATTCAAGAAGCCAATTTATGCAGGCTCTTGCATTGCCACTGTAAGTACATCACAGAAAAAGAATGCTTTGACTATAAGAACTACTTCCTTCGATAAAGCAGAATTAGGTTCAGGTTCTGCAGTTGTCGAAACCAAAAATTGTCCAGATTTCTCATCTAGAAGAACAGACTTTGTTAAAAATGAACTAACAGTTTCTGATAGACCAGAATTAACGGCGGCAGATATTATAGTTTCAGGTGGAAGAGGGATGCAAAATGCTGATAATTTTGCACTACTAGATGGTATAGCAGGAAAGTTAAATGCAGCTGTTGGAGCTTCCAGAGCAGCAGTTGACTCAGGTTTTGCACCTAATGATTATCAAGTAGGGCAAACAGGAAAATCTGTTGCTCCAAATCTTTATATTGCAGTTGGCATATCTGGAGCAATTCAACATTTAGCTGGAATGAAAGATTCAAAAACAATTGTAGCTATAAATAAAGATGAGGAGGCACCAATATTTAAAGTGGCAGATTACGGGCTTGTAGGTGATCTTTTTGAACTACTACCAGAACTGGAATCAAAACTTTAATTTGTTAGTAAAAAAACAATTAAAGCAATGACAACTACAAACGAAAAGAACATTAAAACCAATGCTAAAATCAAGCTTTTTATATCGGCAAAATCTTCTGTAAGGTCTTTTTCTTTTCCAACTCCTATAAACAGAGAAAATGCTTTCTTCAGGATTTTCATTTAATGGTTAATAATAAATTATGATTAAAGTTACTAAAAGTGGTGAGAAATACTTAACTGAACTTATTGAGAAAAAGGATAGTCCCTGCGATATTAGGATATTTGTCTCTGATCCAGGGACGCCTATTGCTGAAACATGTCTTGCATTTTGCAATAAAGAAGATTCAGAACCAACAGACGAAATAATAAAATTTAAAGGGTTTAATTTATTTATTGAACAAAAAAGCTTGTCTTATCTTGATGATGCAGAGGTTAATTATGATAAAGACAATTTTGGTGGACAATTGACCATCAAAGCTCCAAGCTCAAGAGTACCAAGAATTGGTAAGAACGCCTCTTTAGAGGATAAAGTAAATCATCTTATTTACGGCGAAATTAACCCACAGCTAGCTTCACATGGAGGTAATGTGACGCTACATGAAATTACAAATGATAATTATGTAGTTTTACAATTTGGGGGTGGGTGCCAAGGATGTGGAATGGTTGATGTTACATTAAAAGAGGGAATTGAAAAAACTCTTGTAGAGAATATACCTGAAATCAGAGGCGTCAGAGATATTACAGATCATACAAAAGATGAAAACGCGTACTATAAGTAACTATTCTTCAGCTGAATACTTGTAGATTGCTACAAGAACTCCAATTTTAGGGTGATCAAAATATTGTAGCTCGTCGTAATCAACCCTTCTCTGGTTGTCAATAAAGAAAAGCTGGCTTTGCTTATATCTGCCCTCAGTTAAATCAATTTTTTTTCTCTTGTATTCAAAAGAGATCATATCTGCAATCCTTAGATCTGACTTACTCAAAAGCACAGACCTAGAAACCATGTCCTCACCCAAAATGCACTTCACATGCATCCGAGGATATCTTGATTTAAACACTTTAACTGCACATTGATTGTCTCCCTCAGACACAAGAACAAAGGGTGTTAAATTTTCTTCCTGAAGAGGTTGATACCAAGCTTTGTGGTCACTTAAAAAAAGATCATCAATCTGCGAAATCCTTCTCATTGTTCCATTTAACTCGTTCTTCTTCGTTTCCAATATCCTGTAAAATGGTGGGACTATAAGCTGTTCAAGTTCATTATCTTGATAATCAAAAATTTTAGGAATTGGCTCGAGAAAGTTCATATCAAATTTAAATGTGTTCTCTTTTAGAATGTCATCATTAATAACTGGTGCAGAGTAGTTTTCAAGAACCAAAACTTCATCGAAAAAGTACTCATCAGGTGGGAGTGTTTTGAATGTTTCAGAAGTTTGCTGATCCTCCCAAATGATTGTTGCAACTTCTACTTTGATAATGCTTAAATCTTCTTGGGAATAAAGCTCAAAAGAAAAACCAATAAAAAGATATAGAAACTTGAAAAAATTACTCATAAAGTTTTTAATACCATTGATTGAAACCAATATACCACTAAATTATACATTGGTATCTAAAACAAAAAATGAATCGGGAGTTGGGTAAAAATGGATCTTAATTTTTCAAAAGAGGATATGGCATTTCAGGAAGAGGTAAAAGACTTCCTAGACAAAGAGTATCCACAACACATACGCGAAAAGATGGATAATGGTGATGACCTCACCAGAGAGGAAATAGTTGAATGGCATAAGATTGTCGCAAAAAAAGGCTGGATGGGACACTCATGGCCTGTTGAGCATGGCGGCACCGGATGGGACGCAACCAAAAGGTATATCTATCTTCGTGAATTAGCCATGAATGGTTGTCCTCTTTTCATTCCCTTTGGTCTACAAATGGTGGCACCAGTAATTTGGACTTTTGGTTCGCAAAAACAAAAAGAACATTATCTACCGAGAATACTAAATTTTGATGATTGGTGGTGCCAAGGTTACTCAGAACCTGGGTCAGGTTCGGACTTAGCTTCATTGAAATGTAAGGCTGAAAGAGTTGGAGACGAGTATGTAATAAATGGTGCTAAAATTTGGACAACACTTGCACAACATGCAGACTGGATATTTGTTCTAGTTAGAACACAAGACACTGGCAAGAAACAAGAGGGAATTACATTCATATTAGTTGATATGAATACTCCAGGAGTAGAAGTTAAACCTATAATTACTATTGATGGAGACCACGAGGTAAATTATGTATTTTTCAATGATGTTCGTGTTCCAGCAGAAAATGTTGTTGGTGAAGAAGGACAAGGTTGGACTTACGCAAAATTTTTACTTTTTCATGAAAGAAGCTCAATTGCTGGCGCTCCACAAATGAGAAGAGCAGTAAATGCATTAACGAAAAGGGCTGAAAAAATATATCATGGTGACAATCCGCTTTCAGATGATCCCTCTTTCAAATCAAAGATTGCACAGTTTAATTTAGATTTAGATGCCCTTGAAATGACTGAACTAAGAGGTTTAGCTGCAGAAAGAGAGGGGAAGGGCCCAGGTCCAGAATCCTCATTGCTAAAGATCAAAGGAACGGAGCTTCAGCAAAGAATAACAACACTTGCCCTAGAGGCAGCTGGACACGAAGCACTTCCATTTGGTGGTCCATATGGATTTAAAAATAAAGAAATATCATCTCCTAAGATTGCACAAATATCTGCTGCTAAATATTTGAATTTTCGAAAAGTCACTATTTATGGTGGAACAAATGAAATTCAAAAAAATATTATTGCTAAAGCAGTATTAGGAATTTAGTAATGAATTTAAGCTTTACCGAAGAGCAAATTTTACTCAAGGATAGTATCTCAAAGTTTTGCTCTACTGATTATGACTTCGAGAATAGAATGAAGTCAATTAACTCCGAAAAAGGATATAGCCCAGAACATTGGCGGATGTTCGCTGAATTAGGTTGGCTTGCTGTTCCTTTCTCTGAGGAATATGGCGGTCTTGATGGTGATCAAGTTGACCTTAGTGTTGTTTTTGAAGAATTTGGTAAGTCACTGGTGGTAGAGCCTTACCTATCAAATATCGTGCTTGCTGGTGGTGTTCTGAGGAGAATAAATTGGGCTGAGAAAGGTTCATTTATTGAAGACTTAGTTTCAGGTTCTAAGCAAATCTCTCTTGCAAATTATGAGCCTCAAAAGGGATACAATCTAAGCAACATTGATACTGCTATCGATGCAGATGGTAATCTGAATGGTAGTAAATCAACCGTCTTAAATGCTACCAATGCCGATTACTTTCTAGTTTTTACTAAAAATATGGATAGCTATGCTTTTGCATTGGTTCCTAAAGATGCCGAAGGGATTGAGGTAAAAGGCTACAAAACATATGATGGATTTGTTTCTGGTGAACTTGTCTTTAAGAATTGTAAGCCAGAAGCATTAATTAGTGATGAGAATAGTCTTGAAGTTCTTGAGAATGTCATCCTTGATGCGCTTGTATGTATTTGCTCTGAGGCAATAGGAGCGATGGAGAAATCCTATCAACTTACAATTGAATATACAAAACAAAGAGAGCAATTTGGGCAGTCACTTTCAAAATTTCAAGCACTACAACATAGAATGGTTGATATGTTTATGGAAACAGAATACGCAAAATCATTTTTGATTAAAGTTCTCGCCACAGATGAAGATAATGAGAAAGTAAAACTTACTTACGGACTGAAAAATCAAATATCAAAAGCTGGAAAACAAGTAGGCGAAGAGGCTGTTCAATTGCATGGTGGCATGGGAGTTACAGAGGAAATGTCCATTGGTCATTATCTTAAAAGACTTATGGTCATAGCAAATATCTTTGGTAGTGCGGACTACTACCTTTCTAAATATATTGAAAAATAATTTTGGTTAAGAGGTTCAACCCAGATAAACGTCGTAGACCGAGAGTCGATGACTATTTTGGTGATTGGAAATGGAGAGAGGGTCTTGCCGAGTCCATGGTTCCAATTATTGGAAAACTTTTTAGAAATGGGGTAAGAATTTTGATGTATGGCAGAGCTCTATCAAATTGTTCTGCAATCGAAATCATGAAGCTTCATCGTTTTGTACGAGAGATTGAAGGAAACGAACTCAGTGAAATAGAGACGTATCCAATTCTTGAGCAAATCTCCAAAATGAAACTTCTTCCATGTGAGATAGATCTAGGAGAAATTGTAACCCAATTGTTAGAAAACCCTAAATTAGTGACTAGTTTATTTGTTAAAGATCTTCTTAAAGATCAAATTCGTACAAAACGCTCTTATCCCTTAAGACCAAAGGATGTTGTGTTATATGGTTTTGGAAGAATTGGACGAATACTGACAAGAATTTTAGTTGAAGATACAGGTGCAGGTTCAAATTGGAGATTACGCGCTATTGTAATTAGACCTGGGACAGGAAAAGATGATTTAATTAAAAGAGCTAGTCTCTTGAGAAATGATTCAATACATGGAGAATTCCCTGGAACAATTCGCGTTAATAAATCGAATAATTCTCTGATAGTAAATGGAAATGAAATATTTATAATTTCCTCTGATAATCTGAGAAAAACAAACTTTAAACAGTTCGGAATTAAAAGAGCAACTCTCATTGATAATACCGGTGTTTGGACGGATGAGGAGGGGCTATCCCAACATCTCAAAAATCCTTCAATAGAAAAAGTAATCCTAACAGCTCCAGCCAAAGGAAAAATTAAAAATATAGTTTATGGGATTAATGAAAACAGAATTAACCAAAATGATAAAATTTTAGGTGCAGCATCTTGTACAACAAATGCAATTGTACCTGCTTTAAATATTGTTGATGAAAATTTCAAAATTTTAAATGGACATGTAGAAACTATTCATGCTTATACGAACGATCAGAATCTCATTGATAATTACCATCCTTCCGATAGAAGGGGTAGGTCTGCAGCGCTTAACCTAGTTATTACGAATACAGGAGCAGCTAAAGCAGTATCAGAAGTATTGCCTCAGTTGAAGGGAAAGATTACTGCTAATGCGATAAGAGTTCCAACCCCAAACGTTAGTCTTGCCATAATGCACCTTACTGTTAAGAAAGGTGTATCAGTTGAAGACTTAAATGACTGTTTTAGAAAGGCAGCTTTTCGTTCAAATTTGAGAGAAACAATGGATTATACTAACTCGATTGATGCTGTATCATCAGACTTTTACAGCAATGCTTTTGCTCTTATCTATGACTCTCAAGCAACATCAACAAATTTTAATAATATTACAATTTATTGTTGGTATGACAATGAATATGGTTACTCTAAGCAGGTGGTAAGACTTCTAAAAAAAGTTTTAGGGGTAAATCTAACAAGGTACCCAAAATTATAAATGAAGAGGATAAAAGCAAAGAGGGGCCTAAGTATACCTCTGCATGGCGCTGTAAAAGAATCAATAATAAGCTCTAAAGACCTTTTGGAACCAAAATTTGTTGGGATTTTAGCTGAAGACTACTTTGGCTTGAAACCAAGATTTGTAGTTTCTGAAGGAGATAATGTGAGGGTTGGAGATCCAATTTTTGAGGATAAAACCAATGAGGGTTTTTATGTCACTTCGCAGGTAAGCGGAAAAATACATGCGATTAATAGAGGCGATAAAAGAGCACTTGTTTCAGTAATCATTGAAAATGATAAGACGTATAAATCTGAAGAATTGAAACTATCGGGAGTATTTAAAGAAGATATTATATCCGCAGGCTTGTGGGACTCTTTTAGAGAAAGGCCATATGAAAGAGTTCCCAGAATAGGGACAGAGCCTGACTACATTTTTGTAAATGGTTGCAAAAAAGATGTACTCGAAATCTGTCCGTCTAAAATACTTTCTTTAGAAATTAAAAATTTCAATAAGGGGTTAGCCGCGTTAGAGGAGTTAGCTAACAAAAAGGTTTACATTACATTAAATGAATTGGTCGATCTTCAAACCAACAATTCTGAGGTTGTATTAGTTGAAGGCAAACAACCTTCTGGAAGCTCATCTTTTCATATTCAAGAAATAAAGCCACTTAGAAAGAGTCAGAAGACATGGACTATTGACTCTCAGGATGTTATCAGATTAGGAAATTTTCTCTCCACAAATAAACACTCATTCCAAAGGTTTGTCAGCATTACTGGTCCAGCCTGTTATGAGCCTAAAGTTGTCAAAACAATATTTGGTGGAAGTTTGGATGAATTAACTGCAGGAAATGTACATGAGAATTCCAGATTAATATCTGGCAATGCTATTTATGGTACAAGTGGCGATAGTTATGTAAATTTTTTGTCTCGTTATACAAACCAAATCTCAATCATATCGGATAAAGCAGATTCAACTTTGTTTAACTGGCTAAAGCTAGGGCAACAGGATCACAGTGTTACAAACGTCTTTTTATCAAGCATGCTAAAACCCAAAGAGTTTCATTTTGATACAAATATAAATGGTGGTTACAGAGCAGTCGTACCAATTGGGGTCTTTGATGAAATTAATCCCTTTAACTTTGATCCAACATTACTATTAAAGTCTTTAGCGATTGGTGACCTAGTAGCACTTAGAGAGTTAGGTATTTTTGATCTTACTAGCGAAGATATGGGCATCTTTTCGTATGTTTGCCCTAGTAAATACGACTATGTGGCACTATTTAATGACTGTATTGAAGAAATCTGGAAGGAGGAAAACAGTTGAAATTTTTAGAGCGTTTTTTTGATAAAAATAGGCCAAGCGAAAAACACACCTTCTATTATTTATACGAAGTAATTCAAAACTTCTTTTTTTCATCCAAAGTTGTAACAACAGGCAAGACTCATATAAGAGACAAACTTGATATACAAAGAGTCATGGTTATTGTTTGGCTTGCAACATTTCCAGCCATGTTTTGGGGAATGTACAATATGGGCGCGTTTGGCCTTGATTATTTGCAGACTGGAGGATTTAAGACAACTGGTGACTGGCATAATTCGTTAGTACAGCTTGTAGGGACAAATCCTGAAAATCATCTTCATAGAGTTTGGTTTGGAATGGTCTATTTTATTCCAATTTATTTAACTGTATTTGTGACAGGCATTGCGTGTGAAGTAGTCTTCTCAACTATAAGACGTCATGAGGTCAATGAAGGTGCATTTGTCTCAACAGTCCTTTTTAGTTTGAGCTGTCCTCCTGACATTCCACTATGGCAAGCAGCTACAGGAATTGCCTTTGGAATTGTGGTTGGAAAAGAGCTTTTTGGGGGCACCGGAAAAAACTTCCTAAATCCAGCGCTTACAGGTCGAGCATTCATTTATTTTGCATATCCCAGTGAGCTATCTGGTGATATGGTGTGGGTTGCAGGATTAGCGGATAATGGTGCTATTGATGGATACTCTGGAGCTACAGCACTTGGAATAGGAGCGTTAGAGGGGATTAACGGGATACAAGCAAATTTTAGCTGGATGCAATCATTCCTCGGACAGATTCCAGGCTCTATTGGTGAAACCTCAACGCTTTTAATACTATTAGCTGGTATTTATATGGTTTACACAAAAATTGCATCTTGGCGAATTATTATGGCGACCCTCTTGGGCATGATAGCCACTTCCTCATTGCTAAATTTTGTAGGGTCAGATTCAAATCCAATGTTTTCAGTGCCCTGGTATTGGCATCTAACTATTGGAAGCTTTGCTTTTGGACTGGTTTTTATGGCTACTGAACCTGTAACAGCTGCGAATACTAACATGGGTAGATGGATATATGGTCTATCAATAGGGGTCGTTGTGGTGTTGATAAGAGTTGTAAATCCTGCTTTTCCTGAGGGAATGATGCTAGCAATACTATTTGCAAATTTACTCGCACCTGCTATTGATTTTGCTGTGACTGCAGCCAATACTTCAAGAAGAATGGAGCGTTATAATTCATGAGAAATTTATTTATTCCTCTTTTAGCCTGCATTGCATGCGCCGTGATAGTTTCTATTACTGCCGTATCAGTACGAGAAAAACAAAATGAGAACCTTGAATACGATAAAAAAACCAAGATTCTTCTTGCTGCAGGGATTATCGCAGAAAACATAGACGAAGAATTTACTAACATTACAACACTTTATATCGACTTCAAAAAAAATGAGCTCGTTGAAATGGAAGATAATTATGACCCAATAAAAGCAACTTTTAACCAAAATTCATCCACGTTAGTACCAAAGGAAAAAGACATTGCAATTTTGAAAAGAAGAGAAAATATAGGCCCAGTATATTTATGGCTAAATGACCAAAATAGTATTGATAAAGTAGTTGTTCCAATACGTGGATATGGTTTGTGGGGAACGCTTTATGGATATTTATCCCTGGATTCAGACTTAAATACCGTTAGAGGCATTGAGTTTTATGATCATAAGGAAACTCCTGGTCTTGGAGCGGAAGTTGAAAATCAAGATTGGAAAGACTTATGGGAAGGAAAACTTCTTTACGGCAATGATGGTGGTGTTCAGCTTAAAGTAGTTAAAGGCTCAGCAAAAGGCAAGTATCAAATAAATGGCCTGTCAGGAGCAACCTTAACCAGCAATGGAGTATCAAATATGATTAATTATTGGCTTGGTAGTGATGGTTACGGCCCAGCCCTTGAAAAAATCAAATTACTTTATGGTCCACAGGTAGCCATGCAATGAAAGAAATTAGAGCTCTGTTATTTGATCCCATAGTTAAGAACAATCCTATTGCATTACAGATTCTTGGGATTTGTTCCGCCTTAGCAGTTACAGTTAAGATGGATGTAACCATGATTATGTGTATAGCACTCACATCTGTGGTTACATTATCTAATTTCTTTATTTCAATTATTAGACTCTATATCCCTGATAGTATCAGAATAATAGTCCAAATGACTATTATTTCCTCGTTGGTTATTATGGTAGACGAGATTTTAAAGGCCTATGCCTATGAGGCAAGCAAAGAGTTGTCTGTATTTGTAGGTCTAATTATTACAAATTGCATTGTCATGGGGCGAGCAGAGGCTTTTGCAATGAAAAATCCGCCACTTAAAAGCCTAATTGATGGCTTCGGGAATGGTTTGGGTTACAGCTTTATCTTAATAGTTGTCGCTACCATACGTGAGGTTTTTGGGAGTGGTACTTTTTTTGGTGTACAAGTTATGCCAGATTTTTATCCAACTAATAACTTCCTACTTTTGCCTCCCAGCTCATTCATAATAATCGGGCTAATGATTTGGGTTATAAGATCTTTTGATGATGATCAAGTTGATGAAAATGAATTCCCACTAAAAGCACATACCTATAAGCCATTAACTGCTAAAAAAGAGGTTATCGATGGCTGACTTATTAAGTTTATTTGTGAGAACTGTATTTATAGAGAATATAGCTCTTTCTTTATTCCTAGGGATGTGCACATTTTTTGCTATTTCTAAAGAAGTTAAGGCTGCATTTGGCCTAGGAATTGCTGTAGTTGTTGTTCTAGCAATTACTGTACCACTTAATAATATAATTTACACATATGTTCTTAAAGAGGGGGCATTGTCTTGGGCAGGACTAGAGAATACAAACTTAGAGTTTGTCGAGCTTATTACATATATTGGTGTTATAGCAGCTGCAGTACAAATTTTAGAGATGTTTTTAGATAAATATGTCCCAGTTTTATATAACCAACTCGGTATATTCTTGCCATTAATAACTGTAAATTGTGCTATTTTAGGGGCCTCTTTAATTATGGTAGAAAAGAACTATAACTTTATTGAGAGTGTTACTTACGGTCTCGGTGCAGGGTTCGGTTGGGCACTCGCTATAGTATTACTAGCAGGCATTAGAGAGAAGTTAAAATATAGTGACTTGCCTAAGGGACTGAGAGGATTAGGAGGCACTTTTATTATTGTTGGATTAATGAGTTTTGGATTTATGTCATTTGGAGGAATAATTTTATAAATGGATCTTTACCTTGGAATAATAGCATTCACTACAATCGTAAGCATGCTTGTTGGGTTTGTGATGTTCGCTAGATCACAACTTGTTGCCAGTGGCAATGTAACAATTGAAATAAATGGTGATCCTGAGAAGAAAATAGTGGTGCCAACAGGCGGCAAATTATTGAGCACACTTGCGTCAAAAAATATTTACTTAGCCTCAGCTTGTGGGGGAGGAGGCACTTGTGCAGAATGCAAATGCCAAGTAAATGAGGGAGGCGGTGATATTTTAACAACGGAAAAATCTCATTTTAATTATAAGCAACAAAGTACTAACTGGCGTTTGTCATGTCAGGTTCCTGTAAAAAGAGATATGAAGATCCAAGTGCCTGATGAAGTCTTTGGAGTAAAAGAATGGGAATGTGAAGTAGTTTCTAATGAAAATGTTGCAACATTTATAAAAGAATTGATCTTAAAGCTTCCTGAAGGAGAAAATGTAAAATTTAAAGCTGGAGGCTATGTTCAGCTTGAAGCACCAGCTTTTAAAGCTATAAAATATCAAGATTTTGATATTGCTGAAGAGTATCATGAAGACTGGAATAGATTTAAAATTTGGGATAATGTTGCCACCAACCCCGAACCAATAATAAGAGCATATTCAATGGCAAATTATCCTCTTGAAGAGGGTGTTTTAAAGTTTAATATAAGAGTGGCCTCGCCACCACCTGGTTCATCTTTCCCTCCAGGCATTATGTCATCCTACGTATTCAGCTTAAAACCTGGTGATAAAGTAAAGGTTTTTGGACCATTTGGTGAGTTTTTTGCACGGGAAACAGAAAATGAAATGGTTTTTATTGGAGGAGGTGCTGGTATGGCTCCCCTAAGGTCACATATTTTTGATCAACTAATTAGACTTAATTCCAACAGAAAAATTTCATTCTGGTATGGAGCAAGAAGTATGAAAGAAATTTTCTACAAAGAAGAGTTTGAAAAACTCGCAAAAGAATACGAAAACTTTTCTTTCAACATTGCTTTGTCTGATGCGCTTCCTGAAGATAAATGGAAGGGACTAACAGGTTTCATTCATCAAGTAACACAAGATGAGTACCTGTCTAAACATCATGCTCCTGAAGACTGCGAATATTACCTCTGTGGTCCTCCCATGATGAATTCTTCTTGTATCAAAATGCTCACAGATCTGGGTGTTGAAGAAGAAAATATAATGCTTGATGATTTTGGTGGTTAGATCCCTTTTATTAATTTTCTTACTAGTTGGATGCCAACAAGTCACATTTACAAGTGCTGATGGTGAAATATACGGAACTACTTACAAATACCACATTGTACATCCAAAAAATGAAGAACTAGATCCGCTGATAGTCAATAAGATTGATGATGAACTTAAACGTATAGATTTAATATTTTCGACATATAAAAATGACTCTGAGGTTTTGAATACCTCAATTGAAGTGATGGATACATGGTCTGAGGACTTAAAATATTTATATGATCTTTCTTTAAATGTAAGTAAAAAAAGTGAGAATGCTTTCAACCCACTCAAAAATAGTGAACTTGATTTCTCTGCAATAGCAAAAGGCTATGCAGTCGATAGAGTCGCAGAAATTATGACAGGGAATGGAGTTTTAAATTACTTTATAGAAATAGGTGGTGAAATTAAAGCTAAAGGATTAGCTCATCATCAAGGTAATTGGAGGTGGGCTATAGAGGATCCTTTTAGTTTTAATCCAAAGGCCTTCAAGTCTTTTTTTATCCCTTCAGAGGGTCTCTCTATAGCAACTTCTGGAGAGTATAAAAATCCCGGACATATTTGGGGAGATGGACCGAGAGATATTGCTAATGTCACAGTATTGCACGCAAATGCAGCTAGCGCAGATGCATGGGCCACTGCAATGTATGTTTTAGGTTCAGAAAAAGGTTTAAAACTTGCAGAAAGAGAGCAAATTGCAGTTTTTTTTATTAAAAAGGATGGAGTAACTATTAATTCAACAGAATGGAGTAATATATATCCATGATCAATATTGTCTTAGGTCTAATTGTAGCTACTTTAGCTATTTTAGGAATGTCCATAGGTCTTATTCTCAAGAAAAAACCTTTACAACCAAGCTGTGGTGGCGTCTATCTCTCTAAGGGCGATACGTGTCAAGTTTGTGGAAAGATCAAAGAGTGAAATTTAATTAAAATTGATCCTCTTCAGTGGAACCTTTTAAAGCTGATGTGGAACTTTGGCCACCCTCAATGCATTCATTAACAGCATCAAAATAGCCAGTACCAACTTCTTGCTGATGAGAAACAAATGAATATCCCTTATCGGCATCTTGAAATTCCCTTTCTTGTAGCTTTACATAGGCTGTCATACCCTCATCAACATAGTCTTTGGCAAGACTAAACATTCCGTGCCACATAGAGTGGATTCCCGCAAGCGTAATGAATTGAAATTTATATCCCATAGCACCTAGTTCTTTTTGGAACTTTGCAATGGTTGCATCATCTAAGTTTTTCTTCCAGTTAAATGAGGGTGAGCAATTGTAAGCAAGCAAAATTTCAGGATTTTCTTTCTTAATAGCCTCTGCAAACTTCTTTGCTTGATCGAGGTCTGGTTTCGAGGTTTCGCACCAAACAAGATCGGAGTAGGGTGCGTAAGCCAGGCCTCTTGAGATTGCTTGATCAATACCTGCTTTTGTTCTAAAAAATCCTTCAGGTGTCCTCTCTCCAGTCATGAAAGGCGCATCATTTTCGTCTACATCTGAAGTAACTAGGTCTGCAGCATCAGCATCTGTTCTGGCCACTAGTATTGTAGGAGTGTTGGATACGTCTGCAGCAAGTCTTGCAGCAATCAATTTTTGTACGGCTTCTTTAGTAGGCACTAATACCTTACCACCTAAATGACCACATTTCTTAACACTTGCAAGCTGATCTTCGAAATGAACTCCTGATGCACCAGCTAAAATCATCCTCTTCATTAATTCAAATGCATTTAAAACTCCACCAAAGCCAGCTTCAGCGTCAGCAATAATCGGTGCAAAAAAATCAAAGTTGGGTTTTCCATTTGTCCTCATCCACTCAATTTGGTCTGCTCTTCTGAAAGAATTGTTTATTCTTCGTATAAGTTGTGGTACTGAATCGACCGGATATAAAGACTGATCAGGATACATTGTATCTGCAGTGTTATTATCAGCAGCTACTTGCCAACCAGAACAATAAATTGCTTTAACACCGGCTTTCACTTGCTGCACAGCCTGTCCTCCAGAAAGGGTACCCAAACAATTAATATAATCCTCACTATTCAGATAATCCCAAAGCTTTTCCGCACCTTTCCTAGCTAAGGTATACTCAGGCTGTAAAGAGCCTCTTAATCGAATAACCTCCTCGGCTGAGTAAGGTCTTTTTACATTCTTCCATCGGGGGTTGCTCTTCCAATATAAATCTAGAGTTGAGACTTGATCTTTGAAATCCATTTATATGCTCCTGTAAGCAGGCAAAGTGAGGAAATCAGTTAATTTCTCGCTTAAAACTAAGTCTACAAGTAGTTGTCTAGCCTCAAGAAACTTACCGGAATCCAAAGAGTTTTGCCCAACCTCTTCTTGCACAACATTGTATTCTTCATCAAGAATTTTTTCAAACGATTCCTTGGATGCGACTATACCTGTATCCATCTCAACCGAATGCTTTACCCATTGCCATAATGAGCTTCTTGAAATTTCTGCAGTTGCTGCATCTTCCATAAGACCATAAATTGGGACGCACCCAATACCTCGAAGCCATGCCTCAATATATCTTAAACAAACTCTTATATTTGAACGAAAACACTCTTCAGTGTATTCACCTTTACAGGGCTCAATAAGATCTGCTTGAGTAATAAGATCATCTTCTCTCATTACATGCATTTGATTTGTATTGCCTGCTTCAAACGAATTTGAAAAAACATTGTTTGCAATGTCAGATAGCCCAGGGTGCGCAATCCAAGTGCCGTCATGTCCATTTTTTGTCTCAAGCATTTTATCAGCAAATACTTTCTCAGATACCTTCTCATTTTCCTGTGGATCTTTTGAAGGAATAAAAGCAGCCATTCCACCCATAGCAAAAGCTCCACGTTTGTGGCATGTTTTTATTAACAATCTGGAATATGCGTTGAGAAATGGTTGGCCCATGCCTACCTGATAACGATCAGGAAGTAATTTTTTGGGATCGTTCTGAAAAGTTTTAATGTAGCTGAATATATAATCCCATCGACCGCAATTAAGCCCTACAATGTGATCCTTCAATTCATAAAGAATTTCATCCATTTCAAAAACTGCTGGCAATGTCTCAATTAAACAAGTAACTCTTACTGTTCCTCTTGGCAGATTTAGATAATCCTCAGAAAAATTAATGATATTGTTCCAAAGGCGTGCCTCAAGATGGGATTGAAGCTTAGGAATATAAAAATAAGGCCCAGTATTTTGATTCATAAGCTCCTTAGCATTATGAAAAATGTAGAGTCCGAAATCACACAAGCAGCCATAAGGCATATCACCATTTATGTCTAAGCCCTTTTCTTGCAGATGAAGGCCTCTTACTCGACACATAAGTACAGCTATTTCCTCATTAAGTTGATATTTTTTTCCAGTGTCTTTATTTTCAAAATTTATTGTTTTTCTCACTGCGTCATAAAGGTTTAATTGGCCCTTTGCTACATTCTCCCAAGTTGGACTAAGTGAATCCTCGAAATCAGCCATAAAAACCTTCACATCGGCATTCAGAGCATTGATAATCATCTTCCTGTCAACGGGCCCAGTTATCTCAACCCTTCGATCAAGCAAATCCTCCGGAATTGATCTTACCTTCCAATCAGCAGACCTTATTTCTTTAGTAGTGCTCAAAAAATTTGGTAACTCACCCTCATCGAAAGATTTTTGCTTCTTGATACGCGCGCTAAGAGTGTTTTTAATATCGCCATCAAATTTGTTGTGCAGAATTTCAAGAAATTTTAATGCCTCTTCGTTAAAAATTAATTCTGTGTCTTTAGGTATGTCAAACTTTAATTTTACACTCATGCTTAATTCTCCTTAGCCAACTTTTCAGCAAGACCAATATATTTCTCTGGTGTTAATTCGAGCAGTATTGATTTGTATTCTTTGGACTGAACAAGATTATTTACAATTTCAATATAAGAATCTTTATTGAGTGCTTTTCCTCGGGTAATTTTTTTTACTTCCTCATAGCCATTATGATTTCCCTCTAATCTAAGAATGCTTTGAATTGCTTCGCCTAAGATCTCATACTTGTCAACCAAATCTAGTTTTATTTTGTCTATATTAGGTTTGAGCTTTGAAACACCTTTTTCTAACGAATTTAAGGCAATTTCAAGATGTCCATAAGCAACACCAATATTTCTCATCACCGTGGAATCCGAGAGATCCCTCTGCAACCTTGAAACAGGTAATTTATTTGCGAGGTGGTTAAATATAGCTGTTGAAAGTCCTAAGTTCCCCTCTGCATTCTCAAAATCAATGGGGTTTACTTTGTGAGGCATGGTTGACGATCCAACTTCGTTGTCATTTTTTTTTAGATAGAAATATTCCAAAGATATATACATCCAAATATCCTGGGAAAAATCTAAAAGAATATTATTAATTCTTATAACGTTTTGAAAAGTTTCTGCTAAAAAATCATGTGATTCTATCTGTGTTGAGACGTTGGAATGTTCAATTCCAAACTTGGATAGAAAATTTTTAGTTTCATTTGTCCAGTCAACACTATTAAGTGCAACCACATGTGCATTGTAATTTCCGGTGGCACCAGCCCATTTTGCAAAATATTTTTGATCTTCTAGTTGTGCTTTTTGACGGTTAAGTCGAGTATAGAAAACGTTTAATTCTTTTCCTAAAGTTGTTGGCGAAGCAGGCTGGCCGTGGGTTTTTGCAAGCATTGGAAGTCCTGACGTTTGATTTTTAAGAGTATTCAAAGACTCCAAAAAAGCATTAATTTTTTCAGCGAATTGTTTATTTGTCTCCTTCATAATCAACGCATAGCTTAGACTGTTTACATCTTCTGAGGTCAATAAAAAATGCACCAAGCTTTTGAATTTTCCGTTTAGCAACTCTACTAAAGAAAGCTCAACTGCTTTCACATCATGATTTGTTTTCTTTTCGATCTCTTTTGCTCTTAAAGCTAAATCATCTGGTATTTCTAAGGCCAAGCGATCAAAAAGCTTTTTTGTTTCCTCATCAATTTCGATCTCTAGTATGTTATCGAGTAGGTATCTCAACCAGTACAACTCTGTCTTCAATCTTGTTTTTATGAGCGCAAGCTCAGAGAAGTGATCACGAGATACTTTTGTTTTATCGTGATATCTTCCATCAAGAGGAGAGAGGCTCCTCAATTCATGGTCATTCATAGGTTCGGTAATTATACCCTCGTTTATCAGCCCAATCGAAATATTTTTCTGAAATTCTTTCTGTAATTACACCACCTCCTATACACTCATCTCCAATATAGATGACAGCCGACTGTCCTGGGGTTACTGCCAGTTGAGGATGATTAAATTCAATTTTATAGCTGTTATTAATTTTTTTAACAACAGAACTAACGGCTTTTGACTGATAGCGGATTTGAACTTCACAATTTAAATGTTCAAAAACCATATTATTAATGAGGTGTAGCTCTTCTACATAACAGCCAGAACTGTAAAGTAAAGGGTGTTTTTCACCTTGAACTACGGTTAAGTCATTTGAATGAAGATCTTTATGTGCTACATACCAAGAGTCTTGTTGTTTTCCTTTTATGCCACCAATTCCAATGCCTTGGCGTTGACCAAGAGTAAAGTACATTAAACCATTATGGTTTCCAATCTTTTTTCCATCTTCATCAAGAATAGCTCCAGGATTTTTACCAAAAAAATAATTTAAGAATTCGTTATGTTTATTTTTGCCTATAAAACAGATTCCTACTGAATCTTTCCTATTAGCATTAAAAAGACCATTATCTGATGCAATTTGTCGTACTTGCTTTTTAGTAAGCTCTCCCAAAGGGAAAACTGATTTTTCCAGATCCTTTCCCGAAACCTGATGAAGAAAATACGATTGGTCTTTAGCTGAATCTAGTCCTCTTAATAGCTTTGTTTTACCTTGTAATGAGGGTGATCTTACATAATGTCCAGTCGCAACATAATCTGCTCCAACATCCAAACAGTAATCTAGGAATGCACCAAATTTAATTTCTTTGTTACATAAAATGTCAGGATTAGGTGTTAATCCTTGTTCATGGTCAGACAAGAATTTTGAAAAAACTTTCTCCCAATAGTCTGTTGCAAAATTTGCTTTGTGCAATGGTATATCAATTTGATCACAGACTTTTTCTGCATCAAGGAAATCTTGCTCAGAGGTACATGTAATGTTTGGCGAATTATTGGTCCAATTTTGCATGAATATTCCTTGGACAGTAAAACCCGCTGATTTTAATAGAAGGGCAGAGACTGATGAATCAACACCTCCAGAAATCCCAACAATTACTCTTTTATTATTCAATTTATTTTATTTATAAGCTTAATATTTAATGTAAATGTAAGTATAATCAAGCCACAAAAATCTTGTATGGCATCATCAAAAATTAAAATTCCATCTTCTGGAGATAAAATTATTTATAACCAAGGAAAACTTGAAGTTCCTGATTATCCAATAATTCCATTTATTGAAGGAGACGGTATCGGAATAGATATTACTCCGGTAATGAAAGCAGTTGTGGATGCTGCTGTCGAAAAAGCGTATTCCGGAAAAAGAAAAATTAGTTGGATGGAAATCTACTGTGGAGAAAAATCTGTTGAAGTTTATGGAAAAGATCATTGGATGCCTGACGAAACTTTGAAGGCATGTGAGGATTATGTTGTTTCAATCAAAGGCCCACTTACAACACCAGTTGGAGGCGGCATAAGATCATTAAATGTTGCTTTACGTCAAGTGTTAGATCTTTATGTTTGTCTCAGACCAGTAAAATATTTCAAGGGCACTCCCAGTCCTGTTAAACGACCTGACCTTGTGAATATGGTGATTTTCAGGGAGAACTCAGAAGATATTTACGCTGGTATAGAATTTAAGTCCAATTCGCCAGAGGCACAAAGATTATTACAGGTTCTTAAGGAGGATTTTGGTGTTACTAAGGTAAGATTCCCTGACAACTGCGGATTAGGAATAAAACCAATTTCTGAGGAGGGAAGCAAGCGTCTAGTAAGAAAATCTTTTGAGTATGCAATTGCAAATAATAGAAAATCTGTTTCCTTGGTACATAAGGGAAATATACAAAAATTTACTGAAGGGGCATTTAGAGACTGGGGCTATGAGCTTGCAAAAGACGAGTTTAATGCAGAATTGCTTGATGGCGGCCCATGGATGAAGATGCCTAATCCAAATACTAATGAGGAAATTATAATAAAAGATGTAATATGTGATGCTTTTCTGCAGCAAATTTTACATAGGCCTGCGGAATATGACGTGCTTGCGTCACCAAACTTAAATGGTGATTATATTTCTGATGCCTTAGCTGCTCAGGTTGGGGGCATTGGAATTGCTCCAGGGGCAAATTTAGGTGATAAAATAGCAGTCTTTGAAGCAACGCATGGCACTGCTCCAAAATATGCAGGACAAGATAGGGTAAATCCAGGCTCTTTAATACTATCAGCTGAGATGATGTTAAGACATTTAGGTTGGATTGAAGCTGCTGATATTATCTTAGATGCAATGGAGAAAACTATACAAAAACGCCAAGTAACTTACGATTTTGCCCGACTCATTGATAATGCCGAAGAAGTTAGTTGCTCAAAATTTGGTGAACTTTTAATTCAAAACTTTTAATATAAATTTCAATGCCAACGGAAGAATACACTTCAGGAAATATTCAGCTTGATGAAGCTGAAGTTGAATTTGATAAGCCCCCTTTGTTTACTGTAGTTTTTTTTAACGACGACTATACGCCAATGGAATTTGTTGTTTATGCAATACAACATTTTTTTGGATATGATCACGCAAAAGCAACAGAAGTGATGCTTCAAGTGCATAATGAAGGATCTGGTAGATGTGGGGCATTTTCACAGGAGATAGCTGAAACAAGGTCTCAGCAAATTAATGCTTTGGCAAAACAAAATGAACATCCATTGAAAACAGATATTGAAGAATTACCAAAAGATTAGATATAGTTAGTATATGCTTTCAAAAGATTTAGAAAACGCACTTAACGAATTATTCAGGAAATGCTCAGAGGACTTGCAAGAATTTGTAACCATCGAGCATCTGCTGCTAGTCCTTACGAAAGAAGAATCCTCTAGGAAAATTTTCGAACATTTGTCAGTTGATATAGCAAGCTTAGAAAAAGAAATAAAAGAATACATCAAAAAGAATGTACCAAAAACAACCGAAAAAAAAGAAATTCAGCCAACTTTAGCATTTCAACGAGTTCTGCAAAGAGCTATTTTTCATGTTCAATCGAGCGGCAAAACCGAAGTACATGGTGAGAACTTACTTGCAGCATTATTTTCAGAAAAGGAAAGTTACGCTGTTTATATGCTAAACAGAAGGAATATCTCTAGACTTGATGTTGTAGAGTATATTTCACATGAGAAAACTGCAGAACTTCAGCCTGAAGGTAGCAAAGAGGAAGCACCAAAAACGAATGAGTCTCTACCAGACTTTTTGGTTAATCTTAATGAAGATGCACGTCAAGGGAAGATAGATCCTTTAATTGGCCGCTCAGAGACTCTTACTAGAATTTTTCAAGTGCTTGGACGTAGGAGAAAAAATAATCCTGTTTTGGTGGGGGAATCTGGTGTTGGTAAAACTGCAATCGCAGAAGGAATGGCAAAAGCAATTTTCGAGGGAAATGCACCAGAAATTTTCAAAGATTATCGGGTATTAGCCCTTGATGTTGGAGGTCTTGTTGCTGGAACTAAATACCGCGGTGATTTTGAGAAAAAGATGAAAATGCTCACAAATTTTTTAGAAAAAGAGAGAAAAGTCATTCTTTTTGTTGATGAAATTCATACTATCATTGGTGCTGGCTCAGCATCTGGCGGCGCTCTCGATGCTTCAAATTTACTTAAACCTGCTTTGGCAAAAGGCGATATTAAATGCGTAGGCGCCACTACTTATAAGGAATACAGACAAATTTTTGAGAAAAATAATTCCCTCTCAAGAAGATTTCAACAAATTGCTATTGACGAGCCCTCTATTGACGAAACTATATCAATTTTAGAGGGTTTAAAAGCTAAGTTTGAGGAATATCACGGCATAAGCTATTCAAAAGAATCATTGAAAGCTGCAGTCGAGCTATCCAATAAATATTTACAAGATTCTAAACTTCCTGATAAAGCAATTGACCTAATTGATGAAGCTGGTTCGCAAAAAAAATTATCTAATCATACTGGTAGAACAATCAGAAAATCTGACATTGAGAATTTAATTTCAAAGATTACAAAAATTCCTACAATGCAGCTTAATGCAAGTAATAAAGAGAATCTTAATAGCCTTGAAGGCAACTTAAAATCAGTGATATTTGGACAAGATCATGCTGTAGAGGCAGTCGTTTCTTCGATAAAAACAGCAAAAGCAGGCATTGGAAACGACGAAAAACCAATATCTTCATTTCTATTTACAGGGCCCACAGGAGTTGGGAAAACCGAACTTACAAAACAGCTTGCACATTTTCTTGGAATTGATTTCGTAAGAATAGATATGTCAGAGTTTATGGAAAAACATACTGTCTCCAAACTTATAGGCTCTCCCCCTGGTTATGTAGGTTATGATCAAGGAGGATATTTAACCGAAGAAATTAATAAGAAACCACATTCGGTATTGCTTTTAGATGAAATAGAGAAAGCTCATCCAGACATTTATAATATTCTGCTGCAAGTTCTTGATTATGGAACATTAACTGACAGCAATGGTAGAAATATAAACTTCAAAAATACTGTAATAATAATGACCTCAAATACTGGAGCTATTGAGGCTGACAGCGATGCAGTAGGATTTATAGAGCAAGGCACAAAAGATAAATTTGAGAAAGCTGTTTCAAAATCCTTCACACCAGAGTTCAGAAATAGGTTAGATGGAATTGTTAATTTTAATAGCCTTAATCAAGAAAACCTTAATTCTGTAGTTGATAAACTTCTAATTGAAATACAGGCGAAACTTAATCAAAAAGGTATTGATATTGAATATAACGAAGATGTAATACAAAAAATATTAGATGAGGGTTATGATCAAAAATTAGGTGCACGCCCGCTATCAAGATCCGTGGATAAGCTTGTTAAAAAACCGATTTCAACGATGTTAATTGAGGACCAAGCAAAACGGGGTGACACCATTAGGATCAAAGTTAAGAAAAAAACTCTGGATTTTTCTGTTGAGAAAAGAGTGAAAATTACTTAGTTCTGAAAGTTATTCTGCCTTTTGATAGGTCGTATGGAGATAACTCAACAGTAACATTGTCTCCGTTCAATATTCTAATGTAATTTTTTCTCATTTTTCCAGAAATGTGAGCAGTAATAATATGATCGTTTTCAAGCTTTACTCTAAAAACTGTATTTGGGAGGACCTCAATCACTGTCCCTTGCATTTCAATACTATCTTTTCCAGCCATAAGTGGGCTATTGTACTCCTTGAAAGCGAAATGTCACTTTTTTGTAAAAAGTTTTTCATGATGTTAAATTCTACGTATTTGACCACATGAGATATTTTTTAACATTAGTAGGGTTAACATTAGTTACAGCTTGCAGTGGAGGCGGCGGCTCTTTAGAACCAGTGCCAAGTCCTGCTCCTGCACCTACTCCTGCACCAACTCCTGCGCCTACTCCTGCACCCACACCAGCGCCTGAGGGGCCACAATGCTCAAGTTCAGTAGATTATGGAGTTGTGATTGATTGCAACGTTACCCATGATGAATTGAATAGAGAATTTTCTTATTATTTACCTTCAAATTACCTTTCTATAACAGACGACCTTCCGCTGTTAATAAGCCTTCACGGTGGAGATGACACCGCAGAAGCAAATCTCTCATATACAGGCTTTGTAGATTTAGCTGAAGAGAAGGATTTTGCCGTTGTGTTTCCTCAGGGGACTGTTGCCGAAAGTAAAGGCTCTACTGGTTGGTTTTCTGGGCAATGTGGAACTTTAGATGTTTGTGATAATGATTTTATAAGTTTCTTGATAGACTCTCTCTCAAACGATCTTGATTTAAATATAAACCTAGAGCGAGTCTATGTAACTGGATTTTCCAATGGTGCTTTCATGGCATATAGTCTAGCCTGTAACTTGAGTGAAAAGATTGCCGCAGTGGCACCAGTATCGGGTTCAATGGATATTGGAAGCATCGCTACTTGTCAATCAGTGCATCCTATGCCTGTAATACATATACACGGTGAAAACGATGGTTCGATTTCTCCGGATGGCAGTGAAAACCATGAGCCGATTGAAGATGTAATAAATTTTTGGAAGGATTTTAATAGCTGCGAGCAGACAGATATTAGTTACGGTAATGACAATAATTCTGACGGGCTGACCTGGACAAGTACTTCCCATACAGATTGCCTAAATGATGTTGAAGTAGAATGGATTGCTCTTGAGGGTTTTGATCATTATTGGCCCATATATCAGGAAGGTTCATATAGTAACAGTGACATTAATGGTTCGTTGGAAATCTGGAATTTTCTTTCGCGTTTTGATACCAGTGGACTCATTGCTGATACAACATCTCCTTCTATCAGTGCAATTCCTAATGCAGCGACTGCGAAACTTATTTCAGAGGGGTTCAATCAGCCCAAATCAGTTCCAGAGCAATGGGCAGTCTTCAGCACTGATATTGAGGAATATTACATTGATCGGGAGGAGCTAGTTCAGAATGCACTCAATAAGTCCTTTGGTGGATATATGAACTACAACTACATGGTTTTCAATGAAGAAGGTCCTGATGAAATTAATCAACCAGTTATGAACAGGCTTATTGAACTACGCTACAACGGTTGGGAAGGGGGCTATACCACAGAGGAACTTAGGAATGTCTCAAGTTGTTTGGCTGGTGCAAATCCAAATGGCTGGGAGAAAGATGAAAATTATGAACAACACTCAACGTGTATGGTATGGAAAAGTTTTCTTCTTGAAAGCCATTCGGCAAATGACCCAAATTACTTCCCAGAAGATTTTGAAATTGAATTAGAAATTGTTCAACACATGCAACACGAATATTTTCATCATTATCAAAGAGCGCACGCTTTAGATAGGGGCTTAGACTACCAAAGTGCTCCTGCTGATGATCCAAATCAAAGTGTCCATGCTCCTTGGTGGTGGATAGAAGGAGCTGCGATGGCTGCAGAATTTTGGTGGATAAGGTCAAATTGGTCCAACCTAAACTTTTTTGATCAATACGATTCGGAAGCAATAGAAAATGTTATTTCATATCATATGAATGGAAGAAACTCTTCCTTCTGGTGGTTTTCCCAAAGGATCCAATCGCCGGGGCCATATACGGACTGGGAAGGCCATACTAATCATGACCTAAATGATTGTAGCAATTGGGAGTTAGGGTTTGAGCATTCTGATGGATACCCAGAGAGTGGGCATAATAACGATGACTGTGAGAATGATTTGGCACCTTTTGCGCCAATTCATTTTATGGCTCATAGATCATCATGGGAGGTAGTTTTAAAGAAAATTCCCGAAGATTACTACGAATATGGCTTTTGGGGAGCTCTAGAACTAAATTTAGGGCTCTCAGAACAAGAATTTTATGACGAATTTAATCAATTAATGCGGTCCTCAAATTGGGAAGAAATTGATACCTCGTTCGCACCAAATGGATGGAATATCCCTAACTACAGCATTGAAGATACTGTTGACTTTGAGAATATAGAATATTACCAGAATGATTAGGTTCCAAGAGCATTCATTTAAGGGTGTAGATAATCTAGTCTTAAACCAGGTTTTAAGGCTTAATGAGAGTCATTATCCACATCTAAGCTCATTGAATAATCTAGATGTTTTAAAGGAACTTATAGCAATGTCGTCTTATAATTCTTTTTTAGAGATAGATAGTGAAATAATTGGTTTTATTATATGTATGAGAGAGGGAAGGGCCCATAAGTCACCTAATTATCAGTACTTTAAAAAAAAGCATAAGCAGTTTCTTTACATTGACAGAGTTGGAGTAAAACAAGACTTTTTAAACATGGGGCTTGGAGCTTATATGTACAATAAACTTATTCACAGTGATGATTCTAAAGAGGTAATATTATGTGCTGAGGTGAATACCAAGCCAGAGAATCTTCCATCAATCAATTTCCATAAAAAAATAGGTTTCAAATTAGTTGAAAAAAAACAGCTAAATATTTCCAACGAAGTTGCATATTTTGAACTGATTAACTAGATTTGGAATATGTATTATGTTGAAGCAAAAGCAAAATTAAATATACCGAAATCATCAATCCTTGAACAAATAAGAAAGCCTGGAAACCTAGAAGATTTTCATCCGTTTTGTAAAAGCAACAAAGCTTTAAAATGGCCTGGTGAAGGGGCTATAGATGAATTAATATATCTAAACGGAATTACATACAAAAGAAGGTTTTACAATTGGACAGAGGACGGATATGACCTTAAGATCGGTGGACGAAGGAGAGAAACAACTGTTAACTGGATAGTTGAAGGAAATAAAGTTCAATCATCCTTAAGGGTAAGAATAAATCCAGATTTCATTACGAAAAATAGAGTTTTAAGGTGGTTCTTATGGCATTTTTATACAAAATATCTACTCAAATCATATATAGATAGTGTTGTAAGAGGATTTAAATATTTTATGAATACCGGTAAAAAAGTACAATCAAATCAATTTGGAAGACACAGTTGGTTCTCATAACAAAGAAAAAAGCTGTTTAATAAAAAAATAATAAAAAATAGCAGATATTAATAACATTTCTAAATATTCCCAGATATTATGTTAAATAATTTAAGCTTCTTAATAAATAAATACTTCTAAAAGCACTAAAAATCACTATATTATAACCTTTGCTGATCTTTTATTATTTTGTTATATATTTAACATAATATATATTATGCGTAGTTAAATATATAGTCTAAATTGTAATAATTACTTAGTGCAAAAAATTGTGATGTACCCTATTCTTAACTTAGTATCATTTATTTAATGGAAATTTATTTTTTAAGTATGGCAATTTTGACTTTAATGTCTTTTTATCTTGCCCAATCATTGAGATCCGCAATAAATAGTGGACAAACTGTTAGAAATGTAGCAAAGGTCTTTTGTTCTATTTTTTGTATTTTTGTTGCATTATTTTTTTTATATACACACCTATCGTTAAATTTTATATCTTCAACAATAATCTATAT
>OZSS01000021.1_pt1 | contig 70524 bp, 81 predicted proteins | sample 1779911 | NCBI WGS metagenome assembly OZSS01 (sample SAMEA2603589, study PRJEB24840) | metagenome | biome: Water; feature: Photic zone; material: Seawater sample | place: Mediterranean Sea | collected 2013-11-12 | depth 10 m
GTCCATTTCATTTGAGGAAGCACTACAACCTGATATAATCAGATCCTATGCAACTCAAACAACTGGAAAAAAATACCTAATAGCTCCGCACAAGAAATGAAAAATATAAAGAAAAAAAAAGTTGAACACAGTTTATTAGCCAAATCATTACATTGGGTTTTTGTTGTTATGTTCGGGTATGGCGTCTTTAAGCAAATTCAAAGTAAAGAGCAATTAAATGACGCAGGGCTGCTTAAAACAGAGGTTTTATTTGCCTTAATTTTTTTAGCATTCATAGTATTTCGCTTTATTTACATGAAAAAAAAATATAAAACCTCGCTTCCTTCAGAGACACCCGCTTTACATCGCCTTGCTGCAAAATTTATCCATATATCGATGTACGTTTCTCTCTCTGGAATTGCAATTTCAGGCTTGGGGATAGGTTTTCTTTTTTGGGTGGGTTATCAAAATAGCTATTTAATTGAGTTTACAATTAGGAGCCATGAAGCATTTTTTTCAGCTGCAATTTGGTTGATTTTCTTACATGTATTAGCGGCAATTTATCATCGAGTCCGACACGATTTTGTTTGGAGTTCAATGGTCCCCTTTTTGAAAGAATAGAATAAGAAAGCATAGCGATGAGTAAAGTATTCAAGGTCTGCGAGAAAGATGAATGGGAAAAAGTCAAACACAATGATTTTTTCGAAGGATCAAAAATAGATAAAAATGATGGTTTCATTCACTTTTCCACTTCAGAACAATTGAAAGGGACCCTTGAAAAATATTTCAAATCAAAGGGCCAATTATATCTGTTAGAAGTGAATACTGATACTCTAAACTTTGTTTGGGAGGTCAGTAGAAATAAACAGAAATTTCCACATTTATATGAGCCTTTACCGCTCAGTGCAGTCAAAAAAGTTTATAAAATCTTTGTGGATACTGAAGGAAAACATATCATTCCTGAACAGGTATTTCATGATTAGGAAAATCTACGGCCTAAATACTTAAGCAATAAAAATAAAAAAAATTAATTTCTTTTATTAAAACATGGAAAAAAGATAACAAGTGTTTTAGATTTTTGGTTCAAGAGCTGTGAGCCAAAAGATTGGTTTAAAAAAGATGAGAATTTTGATAGCGAAGTGAAAAATAACTTTGGTGATCTAGTAGAGGATGCTCTCTTTGGATAGCTTAATAGTTGGCATAGAACCTTAGATGGATGTGTAGCTTTTATTATTCTTACTGACCAATTTACGAGAAATATCTTTAGAAGAACACCTAGATCTTTCTCGGGAGACAAGCTTGCTTTAAAAACCTGTTTACATTTTTTGGGCACCTTTGACATTCGTCAACAAAATAGAGTGTGCTCACACTTTATTTTAATATCGTTAATGCATAGTGATAATTTGACAATTCAAGAAAGATCTTTGCCATTATTCCGAAATCATACCTCTGAAGAGGTCTACAAATATGCGTTGCAACACAAAAAAATCATTGCTAGATTTGGCAGGTTCCCACATAGGAATGCTATCTTAGGAAGAACATCAACAGACTCAGAAATTCAATTCTTAAAAGGCCCTGGATCTTCATTCTAAATGTCTAATGATCAAATTAACATTATTTAATCGGGTTTGACTTTTCTACCAATCTTGCAAAAAAGCTTGCTCCCACAGGCGACAAATCATCATTGAAATCATATTCTGGATTGTGGACAGGCACTCCAGTACCCTGCCCGACATGAAAATAACATCCAGGCCGCTCCTCTATCATATAAGAGAAATCCTCGGAGGCCATTATCGGCTTTGCGTTAATGTCTACGTTTTGCTCACCTACAATCTCTTTAGCGACATCTCCCGCAAACTGAGTTTCCTTTTGATGATTTACCGTTGGAGGGTAACCATAATTATAGTCCAATTTTATTTTTCCTCCAAACCCTAGGCTGTGGCCTTCGCACAATTCTTGTAACCTTTTAACAACTAGACTTTGCGCTTCCTTAGATAAAGTCCGTACGGTGCCATTGATATATGCCTCGTTAGGAATAATGTTATGGGTAGTCCCTGCGTGAAATTGGGTAATAGAAATAACTACTTTTTCAAGCGCCGCCAAATTTCTGGAAGAAATAGTTTGTATTGCTTGCACTAACTGAACTCCTGTAACGAGAGGATCAATTGTTTCTTCTGGTTCTGCGGCATGGCCACCTTGACCAAGTATTTTAATCGTAAAATCATCTGCTGCAGCCATGTTGGGTCCGCTACAAGTTTGAAAGAAACCCAAAGGAGCTCCGGGGTCATTATGAATTCCATAAACTTCATCAATCCGAAACCTATCCATTATTCCCTCCTTACACATCACATCTGCTCCTCCCCCACCTTCCTCCGCAGGCTGGAAAATTAATGCGACATTGCCAGAAAAGTTTCTGGTTTCACATAGATATTTAGCGGCTCCTAAAAGCATAGTTGTGTGACCGTCATGTCCACAAGCGTGCATAACACCCGTTTTTTTTGATTTATACTCTTTACCAGTTGCCTCTTCCAAGGGCAATGCGTCCATGTCGGCCCTTAGTCCAATTGTTTTCCCAGTAGACTTACCCCTTATCATAGCAACGATCCCTGTCTTTGCTATTTCAGTATGGATTTCATCTACACCAAACTCTTCTAATTTAGATTTGACGAATTTTGCCGTCTCAAAACAATCAAATCCTAATTCGGGATGAGTGTGCATATGATGTCTCCATCCTTGCATCTCATCAAAGTAATCTGCTATCCTATTAATTATCGGCATAGTTACCTAAACTTTATATTTGTCAACTTCTACGAATTGATAAACAGAATATCAGGCTTGCTATATTTTGGAAGGACTTTTGTACCACGAGATAATAATGATAGTAGTTGATCAATCTCCAGTTGAGAAAAATTTTGTTCAAAACCCTTACGATTTCTATCGCCAAATTTTAAATAGGGGCGGTGTTTGCTTTTGGAAAAATTATAATCAAAAAGCATTTTTTGAATTCAACACTATAAACAAAATTTTTAAGGATAAGAGGTTTGGTAGAGAATTACCTGCCGGGCTTGAACAGCCTGATAAAAAAAACCTTAGAGATTTTTACAGAATTGAAAACAACTCAATGCTTGAATTGGAAGGGAAAAGGCATTCTCGTTTAAGAGGGTTGGTATTACGTGCATTTACGACTAAGAATATTCAAAAAATATCTAAAGATATAGATAACCTGTGTAGTAATTTATTGGCTCAGATGAACGAGAAGGAAAGCGACTTAATAGAAAGCTACGCAAAGCAAGTCCCAGTAATTACTATCGCTCGCTTGTTAGGAATACCTGAAGAGATGTCTGATCAATTAATAAATTGGTCAAATTCCATGGTCGCTATATACCAGGCAGACATTTCGGAAAAAACAAAAAGCAAAGCAAATCAGTCCTCAAGAGAGTTCTTCGAATATATTGAAAAGTACGTAGCCGAACGGCGTTACAAGCCAGCAGATGATTTAATTACACATCTTATCGATGCTGAACAAGATAATGAAAAACTAAATTTCGATGAGTTAGTTTCAACTTGCATTCTTTTATTAAATGCAGGACATGAGGCGACTGTTCACACTATAGGAAATGGAATTAATGCATTACTTTCGAACAAAATTGATTGTCAATTTTTTAACGAAAAAGATTGGCACAATGTTGTAGAGGAAATATTAAGATATGATCCACCGCTTCATATTTTTACTAGGTTTGCTTATGAAGATTTAACTATCAATGACATAGCCATTTCGCATGGAGAAAAAATTAGTTTGGTAATAGGTGCATCGGGCCAAGATACGAGCCGATGGGATAATCCCTCAGAATTTATGCCAGATAGGCGCCCTAAAACTAATAATTCTTTTGGAGCAGGAGCACATTTTTGCCTTGGAGCTCCATTAGCTCGCCTAGAAATAAATTTAGCCTTAAAAAACCTGTTTAGAAAAAAAAGGCGAATAGAGATAACAAGAAAACCTGAATACGCAAATATTTATCACTTCCATGGACTAAAGTCATTAAATGTTGAAATGAGTTAAATGATCTCTAAAATTAAGATGTTTAGAACTCGTTTCTGCCTAATTTAAAATGTGAATTAAATTTTGATAATGAAAAATCTTCGTATTGTACTAGCTTCTCTGACTTTTTTATTAGCTCTGAATTTAGGTCTATTAGAAAATTTTATATCATTAAATGATCTTTTGCGAGAAAATCGTGTCTATTACTTCAAAAAGAATAGCGAGCCAGCAAGTGGCCCAGTAAAAACTTTTTGGAATAATGGCTATGTAGAAAATACTGGGACTCTTTTAAACGGTATAAAAGAAGACAGCTGGGAGTATTTTCATGATAACGGACAATTAAGAGCCAAAGGTTTCTACATTGAAGGTAAGAAAGATGGTAAGTGGCTGACCTTCTTTAGTAACGGCAATATGAGATCTAAAGAAGCATATAGCGGTGGCGTAAGGTCAGGTCTTTGGACGTTTTACTATCAAAGCGGAAATATTCGGACTGAAGAAGAATACAGAAAAAATAAATTGGAAGGTGTATGGAAATTCTACCTTGAGTCAGGTGAATTGATTGAAAGTGGTTTCCAAAAAAATGGCCTGAGAGATGGTTACTTAGAAATATTTGATAAATCAGGCGATCTTATAAAAAGGGAAACATGGTCGATGGGTGTTCTAACAAATGTAGAGTTGTACTAAATGCTGGAAAAAAAATTTATAAAAACCATAAACAATAAAGACTGCTATGGAACCAGTTTTCAATTGGCCGTCTGGACTGAGATTGCAAAGATAAAACACGGAACTACAAAAACATACTCTGAGCTAGCAAATTTACTTGGAAGACCTAAATCGGCCCGAGCCGTTGCGAATGCTTGTGGTAAAAACCCTTTTCCTGGGCCAATACCCTGCCATAGAGTAATCAGATCAGATGGATCTCTAGGGGGTTACAGCGCATTGGGCGGAATTGAGACCAAGCGAAAACTCCTTCAAAAAGAAACAAGTAATTTCAAATAAATTAAACAAAGATAATCGAGGGACCATTTTAGCATTGGCTCTTGCCCAAGCAATTTTGGGCTCCCAAATGCCTATGTATATTATTTTGGGCGGTCTTGTAGGCCAGTCGCTTGCTAGAAGTGCCTGCTATGCCACACTACCTATCTCTTTTTTAATTATCGGTTCAATGATAAGTTCTCCGATACTTTCAAACTTAATGCAGTCAAAAACTAGAAGATTTGGTTTACTATTAGGCAATCTAGCGGGCTTGATTGGCTCTCTTACTGCGCTCTTGGGGATATTTACTAGCTCATTTGAGGCCTTTTTATTAGGCTCTTTTATTTCAGGCACCTATATGGCTTCTCAGGCATTTTATAGATTTACAGCAACGGACGTTTGTGAAAATCGGTTCAAAGCAAGAGCTATCTCAATCGTTCTTTCAGGTGGCCTAATTTCAGCCATATTGGGCCCGTCATTAATAAAATTGTCTCTTAATATAAAAAACCCTGAGCCTTTTCTATATTCTTACCTAGCTATAGTAATACTGAATTGCCTTGGCCCTTTCATATTGTACTTTGTTAAACCACATAACTCTTCAAAATCAATTGAGGGAAGTGGAAATGAGAGTTTTATCTTCATAATGGAAAAACCAAATAGGTCTTTGGCAGTTATTTTAAAAAGCCCCGCCATATTAGTCTCCATAAGTTGTTCCATGATCGCATATGGTGTTATGAACCTCATAATGACTTCTTCACCGCTTGCAATCGTCGGATGTGGATTTGGAACCAACCAAGCAGCGAGTGTTGTTTCAGCTCACGCCTTGGCAATGTTTGCCCCTTCTTTTATTACTGGAAAATTGATTGAAAAATATGGTGAGAAGTCAATTATAGCCAGTGGAATGACTTTATTCTTGCTGGCAATTATTGTCGCTTACCATGGCATAAATATTTGGAACTTTTACGTGTCGTTAATATTAATTGGTATTGGATGGAATTTTGGCTTTATTGGATCGACTACGCTATTGACAAAAAGCCACTATCCTTCTGAAAGAGGTAAGGTTCAAGGAATAAATGATTTTTTTGTTTTTGGCTTTGTTGCTCTCTCTTCGATAACCTCGGGTTGGTTAATGAACTGCAGTTCTAGCTCCTCACAAATGGGATGGAGCATAATTAATTTAACTTCCACGCCTTTAATAATTTTTGCATTGATTTCTGTAACTCTTTTACCCTTGTTTAATGAAACTAAATCTATAAAAAGCTAAAAGGATGGCTCATATTTTGCATAATATTAAGCAGGGTCTTTAATGGAACTTTTTATAATGAATTTATTAAAAAAAATTTTTGCTATAATACTACTATTATCGTTTTCACCCTTTGCTCTTTTTTCGGATGGCCATAAAAATGTCTGTAATGAAGATGATATCTCTACACTTTTTGATTTGATATATGGTAACTATTTACCATTTGAACCTCCGCTTGACGAAGAAGGCAATGTTTCTTTATCTCCGGAGGAAATGTTTGTCATGAAATCAAAGCATTTCTTTAACCAAATAAAAAAGGTTGAGCCGGTTAAAATTTCTTTAGCTACTTATGCCTCGCTATCAAAAGAGGTACCTGAGGCCTTAAGTGATTTTGAGACTCGTATAAAGATTATTTTGCCTGATTGCCAGATTATATCGCTTTACAGAGGCGCTCCTATTGAAAAAATAACAACTGATTTTGAAACTGCACAGATTATCTCAAAAACAGCACTCGATGCAAAACTAAACTCATTTACCTTTTTTGCTGCAAATAAAATAAACCTGACCCCACTGGATTTTAGCGTAGCAAGCAATATGCTCAAAAATGACTACTCATTTGACCCAGAGGTACTAACCAATCTGATGCCAAAAAAAGTTGTAGATAGATATTTTCCTGGAAAGATAATACCAATAGCAAATTTGTCTGAGGCTGCCTTACTTACATTCATTTCACGAAATGGAAAAATAGAGAACACACCTAAAGAGGTGTTTTTTATTAAACCCAAAAGCTTCTCAGGTGTATCAGAAAGTTTTTCTGCAATCATGCTAGATGATAATGGAAATTTAGAAACATTTGCAGCATTGAATACCGATCTGATTGTGCAATTATTCAATAGATACGGTATTAAGACAGAAACAATTTCATTGAAGGAAGTGTTTACAGACGAGACCGGTAGTTGCAGCCTAGATCCCGCAGGCCGTTGGTATCAGCTTATCGGAGGACGCAAGATTAGAAATTGCCCTTTCTTTAGTATGACAAGGAAGATGCTAAAAAACCGAAATTATTTAAAGACTGTTGACTTCGTAGAACAAAATACAAACTTCGTTAGATTAGATGAAATTATCCGTAAACATGTTTTGAAAGGTAGCGTCGACGGATGATAATCCTCCCATAAAGCATATCTTTGCTTTACAAACATAAAAATTTTAGATATTTCCGAAATTTGAATTTGCAATAAAAAGGAAATGTCTATGTTACTCAATCCATTAATACCAATATTGTTCGGTCTTTTTGGACTTCTATGTGCTTTTATAGTTTACCTACAAGTCAGGAATGCTAACGAAGGCACAGGCAGGGTCAAAGAAATCGGAGACGAGATCCATTTAGGAGCAATGGTTTTCATGGCTGCTGAATACAAAATACTAAGCATATTTTGCGTTATCTGCATAGCTGCACTATATTATTTTTTAGGTTGGGAAACCTCTCTAGCTTTCTTTCTCGGCGCATTGTGCTCTGGATCAGCAGGTTATATTGGAATGTATACCGCTACTAAAGCTAACGTCAGAACTGCAGTTGCAGCTAGTGAGGGCGGAGCCGCTTCGGCGCTAAATATAGCATTTTTTGGTGGATCTATAATGGGCTTAACTGTAGCCGCCATGGGCTTAGTTGGCATAGGCATTTTGTTCTACACTTTTGGCGGTGACTTAAAGCAGATACATGCCATTGAAGGATTTGCTATGGGAGCTTCATCTGTTGCCCTGTTTTCTCGCGTTGGTGGTGGTATATTCACCAAGAGTGCTGATGTGGGCGCGGATTTAGTTGGAAAAGTTGAAGCGGGAATACCAGAGGATGATCCAAGAAACCCTGGAGTGATAGCCGATAATGTCGGAGACAACGTTGGAGATGTCGCTGGAATGGGATCTGACATTTTCGAGTCTTATTGTGGTTCAATAATAGCATCCATTATTTTGGCAACAACTATGTCGGCTTCCTCAGTTTCATTGTTGGGGGGAGATGTGAATGCGTTGATTGGCATGCCACTAGTCCTTGCCTCAGTCGGTCTAATATGTTCTATAATTGGTATCCTTACAGTAAGAGTGTTTTCAAATAGTAGTCCTGAAATGGCGCTAAGATATGGTACTATCGGATCTGCTGTTTTGTTCATTATAGTTGCTTATTTTACTATCACTTCGCTGGGCGTATCTTCCAATGTATGGATAGCAGTCCTAGTAGGAGCAATTGGGGGTATTGTTGTTGGATTGACAACAGAATATTATACAGGGGGAAAGCCTGTTAGAAAGATCGCAGAAGGTGGCGAAACTGGTGCTGCTACAATAATGATAACAGGACTAGCGGTTGGAATGCAATCTGTAGCTATTCCAGTTTTGGCAATAGTTGTGATTATTTTCACGGCTAACTCATTTGCAGGTCTCTATGGCGTAGGAATGGCTGCTGTCGGCATGTTAAGTACTGTCGGAATTACGATGGCAATAGATGCATACGGTCCTGTTGCTGATAATGCTGGTGGTATAGCGGAAATGTCAGAGATGGGTAAAGAAACAAGAGAAATAACTGATTCCTTAGATGAAGTTGGAAATACAACTGCCGCAATTGGAAAAGGTTTTGCTATCAGTGCCGCTGCATTAGCAGCATTAGCACTGATTAGCGCCTACATTGAAAAAATTAGTGGAAACGATAGTAGCTTTGTTCTTGCTATCAATGACCCTTTAGTTTTAGGAGGTATGTTTCTTGGAGGGATTTTTCCGTTTCTGGTCAGCTCAATGACAATGACAGCCGTTGGGGACGCCGCTTTTGATATGATTAAAGAGATTCGGCGTCAATTTAAAGAAATCCCTGGGCTTCTTGATGGAAAAGCAAAACCTGATACTGCTAAGTGCGTTGATATTGCAACGAAAGCAGCTCTCAGAAAAATGATAGCGCCAGGAGCACTTGCAGTTTTAGCTCCGGTAGTTGTGGGAACAATTTTAGGGCCAAAAGCTCTGGGAGGTATGCTTGGAGGTGCGCTGATCTGTTGTGTGATGATGGCCTTAATGATGGCAAATGCTGGCGGAGCGTGGGATAATGCTAAAAAATATGTTGAAAAAGGTAACTTAGGTGGCAAAGGTTCTGAAGTTCATAAAGCGGCTGTTGTAGGTGACACGGTGGGAGATCCTCTAAAAGATACTTCGGGTCCTTCTATGAATATTTTGATCAATGTAATGGCTATCGTTAGCCTTGTTATTGCACCTCTGTTGATTTAAATGCAACATTTCGAGTCAAGGCTTTACTATTTCAATAAAGCCTTGACTATTTCTGAAGCCTTACCAAAGTCCATTCTACCACTGAAATTTGTTTTCAGTTCACTCATTATTTTTCCGATGTCTTTAATATTCAATTGGTCTTTGGACTCAATTATTTTTGATACTTCTTCCTTTATTTCTTGTTCGTTAAGCTGATTTGGTAAAAACTCTTCGATAATCTTTATCTCTTGCCTTTCTCTTTCGGCAAGCTCAATCCTGCCTCCTTCTTCATACTGAACGATGCTTTGTTTTCTTTGTTTAACCATGTTGGACAATATCAAAATAATCTCACTATCACTGACACCTTCAGTATTCTCTTCAGATCTTACGGCTATGTCCCTGTCCTTAATCGCTGCGTTTATCAATCTCAAGGTAGCCAAACGCTGTTTTTCTTGTGATTTTATTGCTTCTTTTAAGTTTTTGTCTAATAGGGATCTCATGACTACCTCTTTAAAATTAGGAAAAAACCTTATACCAAACTAATACGACCGTTGACTTAGCAATTTAATCTTTTATTTGCAATTAAAAAGATATAACCCTAACTTCACTACAGCTTGCTAAAAATTAAATAAAAAGAATGAAAAAATTTTCTGGTTTATTGTTATTAGAAGATGGTACCACTTGGGATGCCGAGGGTTTTGGTCATCATGGTTTTGGTGTAGGCGAGTTATGTTTTAATACTTCAATGACTGGGTATCAAGAGATAATATCCGATCCATCATATGCCGAGCAAATAATTACCTTCACTTTCCCACATATAGGAAATGTGGGCACAAACAAGCATGATAACGAATCTCCACTTCCGACGGCAACTGGGGTTATTACAAAGGCAAAACCTACTCCTCCGTCAAACTGGAGAAACGAAATGGAGTTCGATAAATGGTGTAGAATTAATAAAATAGTTGGTCTTTATGGAATTGATACAAGAGCTTTAACACAGAGGATAAGAGAATTGGGAGCTCCTAAAGCCCTAGTGCACTTCAACCAAAATGGCCACCATGATTTGGAACTTCTATCTCGTATGTTAGAGAATTGGCCGGGTATTAAGGGAAGAGATCTCACAAAAAAAATAAACTTAATAAAAAAGCATGACAAAAAAAACGATACAATTGGCGGGGATGCTTTGACTAAAATTGTCGTTTTTGATTTTGGAACAAAAGCAAACATTATTCACTGTCTCAAAAGGGATAAAGTGAAGGTAGAAATCGTCTCAGGTCAGACTACTTTCGAAGAAATAAATGCGTTGAAGCCCGATGGAATATTACTTTCTAATGGACCTGGCGATCCGGCTGCGACCGATAAATTTACTAATGAGATTCTAAAAAAACTAGTGACAAATACATCAATACCTATATTTGGAATTTGCTTAGGTCACCAGCTTTTAGGGCTTGCTCTTGGAGCAAAAACACAAAAAATGAATCATGGCCATCATGGAGCAAACCACCCGGTTTTAGATTTAGCTACTGGAAAAGTTGAAATCACATCCATGAACCACGGATTTGCAATCGATACCAGCTCTTTGCCCGAATGTATTTTGGAGACTCATGTTTCTCTTTTTGATAGATCTAACTGTGGAATAAAACACAAATATCGTGATATTTTTTCAGTTCAATATCACCCTGAAGCGAGTCCAGGGCCTCATGATGGTGTACATCTATTTAATAAATTCTTCCAAATGGCAATTAAATACAAAGATAATAAAGATAATGAGCTCTGATAACATTATCATATCGGGACTTGGAATATCGGGCTTAATTACAGCCTCTTTATTTTGCAAAGAAAAAATTGAAGTGCACTGCTTCGAACCCAGCGATTTTTCTAAGCTTTGTGAAGATCAAAGGACGACCGCTTTTCTTAACCCGGCCATTAACGCTTTTAAAGAAATTGGGATTTGGGAAAATATCGAACCTTTCGCACAACCATTAAAAGAAATGGAAATTATAGACGCGGCAGCATTTAAGAAAAATGGAGAAACCACAAGTGTTGTATTTGATCCAAATGAAGTTAAACTTGAAAACTTCGGTTACAACATTCCTAATGAAAGGGTTAGTTCGGCTTTATTGAATTTCTTAAGAGAAAAAAAGAATTTCGTTCTCTACAATGGTGACTCGTTAGTCGATCATTATGCTTTTGACAACAATATTCTTGTAAAATCTGCAAAGGGCAAAGTTCTTGAAGGTAAATTACTCATATCCTGCGAGGGTAGAGATAGCCAAATACGAAAAAGAGAAAAAATAGGTAAAATTAAAGCCTCCTACAACCAGTTGGCCATGGTTTTTCAAGTTTCGCATTCAGAAAATCACAAAAATAGAACAACAGAAATATTAGATACCGGAGGGCCTTTCACAATCATCCCTCTTCGAAGTTCTACTAGTCAATTAAAGTCGACTGTCGTGTGGATGGATACCTACGAAGCCATAAATGAGGCATATAGTTTAAGAAAAAACCAATTCGATGCTCTTATTTCAAAAAAAAGCATGGGAGCGAGAGGAAAATTAAAGCTTTTAAGCGGAAAACAAAAATGGCCAGTTTTGTCTCAAATTACTAAAGCAATTGTAAGCAAAAGAACCGTTCTGATTGCAGAAAGTGCGCATGTAATGCCTCCAACTGGTGCTCAAGGTCTTAATACGTCTGTAGAAGACATCATTTATCTTTATCAAATTTGTAAAAAAGCACTCAAAAGTAATAAAGATATTGGAGAGGATAAGTTATTAAGGCAATACAGTCTTGTGAGGTTTCCCTTAACTGGTGGTAAAGTTTTTGGGATCCATCTTCTGAACAAAATTTCTATGACAAAAAATAGATTTCTCAAAACTGCTAGAAGGAATTTTTTAAAGCATTTAAATCAGAGCCCTGCTCTGAAAAGAATACTGATAAGAGTAGGCTTAGGGTAATAAAATAAGGGAAAAAATATTTAATGCTGGTGAAAAAAAAAAAATACGTTAAAACAATTCAAATGAAAGGAATTTTATCATGAAGGTATATTATGATCATGACTGTGATGTTAATCTTCTCAAAAAAATGAACATAGTTATTCTCGGCTATGGTAGCCAAGGCCATGCGCACGCGTTGAATCTCAGAGATTCTGGAGTGAGTAATGTCGTAGTTGCGTTGAGAGAGGGTTCCAGTTCAACCAAAAAGGCTGAAGGTGAAGGGTTTAAGGTCATGAACATACAGGAAGCTTCTAAATGGGCAGATTTAATAATGTTTACTATGCCCGACGAACTTCAGGCACAAACATATAAAAATTTTGTGAGAGATAACCTTAAGGATGGCTCGGCAGTTGCTTTCGCACATGGGCTTAACATACACTTTGGTTTGATTGAACCTAAACCAACAATCGACGTTATAATGATGGCCCCCAAGGGCCCTGGTCATACCGTTAGAGGAGAATATGTTAAGGGAGGAGGAGTACCTTGTTTAGTGGCTGTAAACAATAATGCCTCCGGCAAAGCAATGGATATTGGCTTAGCTTACTGCTCTGCTATAGGAGGAGGGCGGTCAGGTATTATTGAAACTGATTTCAAGCAAGAATGCGAAACTGATCTTTTTGGAGAACAAGCTGTACTTTGTGGTGGTTTGGTCGAGTTGATTAGAGCTGGCTTTGAAACACTCGTTGAGGCTGGGTATGATCCAGAGATGGCCTATTTTGAGTGCCTACACGAAGTTAAACTTATAGTTGACCTCATATACGAAGGGGGTATAGCAAATATGAATTATTCAATTTCAAATACCGCGGAATATGGCGAATATGTTTCAGGAAAAAGGGTGCTTCCTTACGATGAAACAAAAATTAGGATGAAATCTATTCTCGAAGATATACAGTCAGGAAAGTTTGTTCGCGATTTCATGCAAGAAAACGCTGTTGGGCAACCATTTTTTAAAGCTACCAGAAGAAATAATGATGCACACCAAATAGAGAAAGTTGGAGAACAGCTAAGAGCTATGATGCCATGGATACAAAAGGGAAAGATGGTAGATAAGGATAAAAACTAGCAAATGTCAAACGTTCTATTAATAAGCCATTTAATTATCACTGTATTTTTAATACTTGTTGTTTTGTTTCAAAGATCAGAGGGCGGTGGATTGGGTATGGGATCTGACAGCCAAGGCTTTGGAACTGGAGCCAAGTCAGCTAATCCGTTGTCGAAGCTAACATGGATTCTCACTGGTCTTTTTTTCTTAATTGCTATCTTACTTACAATTTTATCCATAAATAATGGTTCGAATGAATCCGTTTTTGAGGATTCAAGTAGCTCTAGTCAAACAGACAAGAAAGATTTGACGCCTGAACTACCTGAACTTAAGAAGTTTAAGAGCAGTGACGGTGTTTTAACTCCCCCCTCAGAATAAAAATGAACTATCCACTTGAGAGTTTCTCAAATCTAAAATAGACTTTCGATCAAGTCTCTTTTGAAAGATTTACTTTTGACAAAATTTGTTTTTATTACAGGTGGTGTTGTCTCTTCCCTTGGCAAAGGGCTTACTTCAGCATCATTGGGTGCACTGTTGCAAGCAAGAGGCTTTTCGGTGCGACTTCGAAAACTTGACCCGTATTTAAACGTAGATCCTGGGACGATGTCGCCCTTTGAACATGGAGAGGTGTTTGTTACAGATGATGGTGCGGAAACAGACCTTGACCTTGGACATTATGAGCGATTTACGGGGGTAGCAGCTAAAAGCACGGACTCAATTTCCTCGGGGCGAATATATTCTACTGTCCTTGAACGTGAAAGAAAGGGCGATTATCTTGGAGAGACCATACAAGTCATTCCCCATGTTACAAATGAAATTAAAAGATTTCTAGACCAAAATGAGGATGAAGTAGACTTCATGCTTTGTGAAATTGGCGGAACTATAGGGGATATTGAAGGCCTACCTTTTTTTGAAGCTATTCGACAATTCTCTCAAGAAAAAAGTCGTTTCTCTTGTATTTTCGTGCACTTAACACTTGTACCATTTCTATCGTCTTCAAGTGAATTAAAAACCAAGCCAACCCAACATTCGGTAAAAGAATTAAGATCTATTGGAATAAGTCCAGATATATTAGTTTGTCGCTCTGAAGTACCTATTCCTAGCAAAGAGAAAGCTAAAATTGCTCTTTTCTGTAACGTGGATAAAAAAAACATTATTGCTGCTAATGATCTCGAAACAATATATGAAGCTCCACTCGCTTTTTTCAAAGAAGGATTAGATGAAGCAGTACTCCAAGTTTTAAACTTAAAATCTAAAAGTAAACCCGACCTCAGTATTTGGAATGATGTAAGCTCAAGGTATCGGACCTCAGAAGGATCAGTAAAAATTGCAGTTGTTGGAAAATATACACAACTTGAAGACGCCTACAAATCCCTTTCAGAAGCCCTAATTCATGGCGGTTTAGCTAACAAAACAAATGTAGAGATTACTTGGCTTGAGTCTGAAGAGTTTGAAAAAACGGCTCCAACAAGGAGACTAAATAAGTATGATGGCATCTTGATACCCGGTGGGTTTGGCAAACGGGGTACTGAAGGAAAAATTAAAGTTATAAAATATGCAAGAGAGAAACAGATTCCATTTCTTGGAATTTGTTTAGGCATGCAATTGTTAGTAATAGAGTATGCAAGAAACTGTGCAGGTATCAAAGAGGCAAATTCTGAAGAGTTTGAAGAGGAATCAAATAGCTCTAGTGATCATTTGATTTATCATCTTTCGAAATGGATCAAAGACCAAAAAGTAGAAGTTAGAAGCAAAGTTCAAAATAAAGGGGGAACGATGAGGTTAGGCGCCTACCCTGCTAAAATAAATAAAGGAACAATGGCTTTTTCAATTTATAAAAAAGCGCTTGTTTCAGAGAGACATCGCCATCGGTTCGAGGTAAATATAAAATTCCAAAAGGCTCTAGAAGAAAGTGGCCTAACTTTTTCAGGGTTTTCTCAAGATGGCTCGCTCCCAGAAATAGTTGAGCTATCCAATCACCCATTTTTTTTGGGGGTACAATTTCATCCAGAGCTTAAATCTAAGCCTTTCGAGCCGCATCCAATTTTTTCAATTTTTATAAAAAAAGCTTTAGAGCAAACAAGGTTAGTTTAAAGGAGGACTTTAAATGATAAATTTTTATGATTGGGCAGAATATCAGTCAAAAATGCATTCAAATAAAATTGCTATCACTGACTATTCGCTTAACAAGAAAATATCATATAAAGAATTGAACTTATCAGCTTGTAAAATCGCTAATTTTCTTCAGTCCAAAGGCATTGGGTACAATGACCGTATTGCTATATTGTCCAAGAATAGTAGTATTTTTTTTGAACTCCAGTTTGCCTGCTCCAAGATTGGTTCAATCATGGTGCCTTTAAATTGGCGACTTACTGCAAATGAATTGGCTTTTATATTGGAAGACTGCGAACCGAGCTTACTCATTGTAGACGATTGTTTCCAAACAACAGCTAATCAATTAAAGTCTATTATACCTAATATTACTATTCAATTTTCCAACTCTGATGAAAAACAAAGCGAGTTTCGAGAAAACATTAGCGACTGCGAAGGAAATTTCGAAAAGGCTGTTTTAAGTCTAGATGACCTAATAATGATTATGTATACCTCTGGAACCACAGGACGCCCAAAAGGTGCAAAAATAAACCATAAAATGCAATTATTCAACGCAGTTAACCTTTCTGGGATTGCTAATCTGACAAGCAAAACAAAACAGCTAGTAATACTACCCTTATTTCATACTGGTGGGATCAATTGTTATGCAAACCCAGTTCTCCATCAAGGTGGAGAAATAATAATTATGAGGGAATTTGATCCAAAATTTGCTTTAAAAGCAATAAATTCTCCAGATCTAGCCATAACCCATTTATTTGCAGTTCCAGCACCTCTTCAATTTATGATGCAGCATCCAGAATTTAACGCCACTGATTTTAGCCGACTAACAAATGTTGGCGTCGGCGGCGCACCTTGCGCAGAAATTATAATTGAAACTTGGCAATCTAAGGGAATTGATGTAATTCAGGGCTGGGGAATGACAGAAACCAGCCCTGCTGGCATATTCTTAGCTGCTGAAGACTCCCTTAATAAGGTAGGTTCCGCTGGAAAATCTGTATTACATACCGAAATTAAGATTGTGAATAAAAATATGGCTTCTGTAGAGCCAAACCAGATAGGAGAACTTTTAATTAAAGGTCCAAATGTAACTCCTGGTTATTGGAAAAACGAAAAAGCGACCAGAGACGCCTTTGAACACGGCTGGCTTAAAACGGGAGACTTAGCTAAATTTGATGAGGATGGTTTTGTATTCATTGTGGATAGAGAAAAAGATATGTATATTTCTGGAGGCGAAAATGTTTATCCGGCTGAGGTTGAAAATGTACTTTATGAGCTTGAAGAAGTATCCGAGTTGGCTATTATTGGGATTCCAGATAAAAAATGGGGAGAAACCGGCAAACTATTTGTGGTTTTGAAGGAAAACAAAGAACTTCCAAAAGAAAAAATAATACAGCATTGTCTCAATAACTTAGCCAAATTTAAAATACCCTCAGAAATAGCTTATGTCTCAGAGCTTCCTAGAAATGCAACTGGCAAAGTGTTAAAACGCACTCTAAAGGAAATTAGTAATAAAAATGTTTAACAGTTTAATTAATTTATTTACAAGGCCACTAGATGAGGTCAGACCGAAAACTCATGAAGCAGGAATATTAGCATTATCCGCACTTTTCATTAGGATAGCTAAGTTGGACGGCAATTTTGATAAAATTGAGAGAGAAAAAATTAAAGAGTTGGTAAAAAACAGATTTCAGCTCGGGGAAGAGAAGACAGAAAATGTGCTTGTTTTGGCAGCTAAGCTAGAAAGTCAATCAAACGATAATATTCAGTTCACTAAGATAATAAAAGAAAGCGTAGCTTACGAAGATAGATTCAGTCTGCTCAAAGACTGTTGGTTACTGGTAATGGCTGACGGCACCAGATCGTACGAAGAGGACGGATTTATGAGATTATTTTGTAGTTTGCTTGGTCTTTCAGATAAAGATAATGCTATTGCGAGACAGTTAATATTGAAAAAGCAAGGAAATAGTTGAGCATCTAAAAATGACAAGTAAAGATCATACTCCTAAAATCATAAAAGCACATGGTCTTACAACAGAAGAGTATAGTAAAATTAAGCGAATATTGGATCGCATCCCAAATATCACTGAGTTAGGCATTTTTTCAGCGATGTGGAACGAGCATTGTTCCTATAAGTCTTCAAGAAAATGGCTTAAGGAACTTCCATCAGATGGGGATCGAGTGATTTGTGGCCCTGGCGAAAATGCTGGCATAATAGCTATTGATGAAAAACTTGCATTAGCATTTAAAATGGAAAGTCATAATCATCCCAGCTTTATCGAGCCATTCAATGGAGCAGCAACCGGAGTTGGGGGTATATTGAGGGACGTTTTTACAATGGGGGCAAGACCAATCGCTGTTATGAACTCTTTATCGATGGGATCAAGTAGTAAAAGTGAAACCAAAGAAACTCTTCGGGGAGTTGTTAAAGGTATTAGTCACTACGGGAACTCATTTGGCGTTCCGAATGTAGGTGGAGAGCTGAGGTTTCATTCAAGATATAATGGAAACTGCCTAGTTAACGCTTTTGCCGCAGGCCTTGTAGATAGAAATCAAATTTTTTATTCGAAAGCAACAGGAATAGGTTCTCCGATAGTCTATATGGGTGCTAAAACTGGTAGAGACGGAGTTGGAGGCGCTAGCATGGCATCAGAAAGCTTTGATTCTGATAACGAAAAAAACAAAACTAAGAGACCTTCTGTTCAAATTGGAGACCCCTTTTTAGAAAAAAAACTTATGGAAGCGTGTTTTGAGCTCATGAAGAGTGGTTGTGTAATAGCAATTCAAGATATGGGGGCTGCAGGATTAACATGTTCTTCAGTTGAAATGGGAGATAAGGGTAATCTTGGTATCTTTTTAGATTTAGACCACGTACCTGTAAGAGAGATACAGATGACCTCGTATGAAATTATGCTGTCTGAAAGCCAAGAAAGAATGCTAGCAGTGATAAGACCTGGGCATGAAAATCAAGCGAAGCAAATTTTTAGCAAATGGGACCTCGATTTTGCTGTTATTGGAAATACAATAAAAGAGGATAAGTTTTTGATTAAGTTTCAAAAAAAAATTGTTGCTGACCTACCGCTTAAGTGTTTAGCCGATCAAGCACCTCAGTACAATAGACCATGGAAGAAAACTTATACAAAGGAGGAACTTTACCCAAAGATACCAGATATAACCATGAAAGAAGCCATTCAGGCTCTACTATCTTCACCAAACCACTGTTCGAAACGGTGGGTTTGGGAACAGTATGATCATATGATACTTAACAAAACCCTAAAACGACCTAGTCTGGATGCTGGGGTTACAAAAATTGATGAAACAAATTATGGACTGGCATTTTCCTGTGATAGCAATCCATTATTATGCTCGATAAATCCCTTCGAAGGTGGGAAACAAGCTGTTGCTGAATGTTACAGGAACATAATATCATCAGGTGGAACCCCACTAGCTATTACAGATAATCTTAACTTTGGAAGTCCAGAAGACCCGGAGATAATGGGGCAATTTGTTAACTGCATTAAAGGGATAAAAAAGGCCTGTATTGAATTAGATTTCCCTGTAGTTTCAGGAAATGTAAGCTTTTACAACCAAACAGATGGTAAATCCATTTTGCCAACTCCGACTATTGGAGGCGTAGGCCTTATAAAGGATATTTCAGAATATAGCTTGGGAAGGGTGTTTGAAGATGACCTTTATTACGTGGTTGGAGAGACCAATGAAGAAGCGACTGCTTTAGCTCTAATGGCTGAACTATCAAAAGTTCAAGTAAAGAACGTAAATATTAAGGTTAATCTAGAGGAAGAAAAGCGTAATGGACAATTTATTTTACACCTATTTTACAAAAAACTTATATCCAGTGCTCATGACGTATCTGATGGAGGAATAGCCTTGGCTTTGTGTGAATTGGCAATTGTAAATGGTTTAGGTTTTGAAGTAAGCGCTAGTTCCTTGCAGTACTTTTTTAATGAAACTCAAGCTCGGTATATCATCAGTGTTAACCCGTTAAAAGAGAAGCAGATGACCTCTTTTGCTAGCGAAAAGAACATTCCTTTGACAAAATTAGGAGTTGCCAGTGGATTAAACCTATGTTTTGGATCAGAAATTTTAGGTCTTGCTCATGTAAATGATCTTTACCAAAACGTAATAAGTAATATGATGGATAAAAAAAGTAGATTGCATTAACTTCAAAGACTAGGATTAGATTTAGATGGCTATTAGTGCCGAAAAATTAAAAGCACTCATTAAAAAAAAATTTCCTGAGGCTGATATCGAAGTAATTGATACTGCAGGAGATAGTAACCACTACTCCGCTATAATTACCGCTCAGGAGTTTAGAGGGAAATCTCGAGTAGAACAGCATAAATTGGTTTATAAAGCTTTAGAAGGAGCAATGGACGGAAATAACGGGGTTTTACATGCCCTTGCCTTGCAGACAAAAATTAAATAGGAGATTAAACATGGATGTTGTCGTTAAAACTAAAATAGAAACAATAATAAGTGAACACGACGTTGTTCTTTTTATGAAAGGCACATCAAATATGCCTCAATGTGGTTTCTCCAGCCGCGTGGCGGGTATCTTGAACTTTTTACAAGTTAATTTTAAGGATGTAAATGTTTTAGAAGATGATGAAATCCGACAAGGTATAAAAGATTTCTCTGATTGGCCTACTATTCCTCAGTTATATGTTAAAAATGCCTTTGTAGGCGGTTCAGATATAATCACTGAAATGACGATGTCAGGAGAGTTAGACCAGTTGTTTACAGAAAAGAATGTATCTTTTAGTCAAGATGCAGCAACAAAGATACGGGAAGAAAATTCCTAAAATAATTTTGGTTGATCCGTGTCGACTTTTTTTGTTGAGTTCTCATCATCAAGAAGTGCATCAGATTTGTTAATGCTCAAATCTGATACGGTCTCTAACTTACCCAACATTTTTTCAACGAATTTTTCAAGCTTTTGATAATCATTTTGCAAAGCATTTTTTTGCCGCTCTAATTCTTCATTCTTGTTTTTTATATTTGAGAAATCTTCTGACCTTTCCTGAAAAATTTTTGAATCAGATTCAACATCCACTAAACGATCAGCTATCATAAGTGCAGACAGCAATAGCATTTTTGCCTCTGGAAGCCGTCCTAATTGTGTTTGAATAGAATCAGCCTCTTCATTTATAAGTGCAGCAGCCCTTTTTACTTTCTCCTCTTCCTCAGTTTCACAAGCAACTGAAAAAATGCGTCCACCAATTGATATCTCTAATTCAGTCATATTCTATCTCAAAAATCTCTTTCAATTTTTTGACTAGCTGATCTATTTGGTCTGCATCATCCTTTGCCGCACTTTCTAACTGTGCGATTTTAGTCAACAAATCATCGATATTATTATGATTTTCCTTAATAAGTTCTTTTTTTTCGTTAGGGCTTTCTGATATTTTCACAGGACTTTTATTTGCAAACGCTAACTCTAGCTTTTCCAACGCAATCTCAAACCTTTTTTCTAATTTAACTAATTGGCTCATGGGATCAAAAAATATATCTTCAGTATAACTGCTCTTCTTGATTAAACATAACCTTTTTCAAAAATTCAAATATTACATTTACTATGCTAAAAATTTAAATATTATAGCGGAATTGATTGTTTGCAAAATTTTTTAAGATGGATATCGAAAATCTAAGACAAAGCTTTCCTGATCACTGGAGTAAAGCTACTGCTATCAGGATGCTATCTGTGGATGGAGTAGAAAAAGCTAATAGTGGCCACCCTGGAATGCCTATGGGGATGGCGGACGTTGTAACAGTTTTATTTGAAAAACATTTAAAGTTTCTTTCCTCCGAACCCAACTGGTTTGATAGAGACCGTTTCATATTGTCTGCAGGTCATGGTTCAATGCTCTTATATTCTGTTCTTTATTTGACTGGTTATCCAGACATTACTCTGCAAGATTTAAAAAACTTTAGGCAACTTAATTCAAAAACCGCTGGGCATCCTGAATACGGGCATGTGTCTGGCATAGAGACGACTACGGGTCCATTAGGCCAAGGGCTTGCAAACGCAGTCGGGTTTGCTATTGCCGAAGAATATATGGGCAATAGGTGGGGTATTAGTATTTGTGATCACTATACATATGTAATTGTAGGCGATGGGTGCCTAATGGAAGGAATAAGTCAAGAAGCAATATCGTTAGCAGGTAAACTTAAGCTTAAGAAACTCATTGTGATTTGGGATAATAATGAAATTACCATTGATGGGAAAGTAAGCCTATCTTGTAGCACTGACCAGATAGCGAGATTCAAGTCATCTGGATGGTCAACTTTTTCCTGTGATGCACACAATCCAGTCGAAATAGACCATGCAATAAGAGCAGCCAAGGAAGACGGCCATCCTTCTCTAATTGCAGCAAAGTCAATAATCGGTTACGGATCAAGAGCGAAGCAAGGAACGTCAAATGTGCATGGAGCACCATTAGGAAAAACTGAGATTGAGCAATTGAGAAATGACCTCAATTGGACCCATAAAGAGTTCGAAATACCCTCAAGTATAAAAGTCGCATGGGAAAAAATTGGAAACCAGAATAACCAAGAGTTTAAAAGTTGGTCCGATCGCTACCAATCATTGTCAGAAAAGGAAAAAGTTTTTTTTCAAAACGAGTTAAATCAGACATTTCCTTCAAAGTTAACTAAAGGCATAAGAACTTTTAAAAAATTTCATTCACAAGGATCTCAAAAAGCGATGGCAACAAGGAAATCGAGTGAACTGTGTCTCGAACTTATAAATGATTGCTTTAGCAATACAATTGGTGGCTCTGCGGACTTGACTGGATCAAATAATACGAAAACAAAAACGCTTCAGGTTTTTTCTGAAACTAATCGATCAGGCAGATACATCCATTATGGAATACGGGAACATGGAATGGCCGCAGTGATGAATGGGATGGCTCTGCATGGAGGTGTCATTCCTTATGGGGGTACATTTCTTACATTTTCTGATTATTGTCGAGGCGCAATTCGCTTGAGTGCTTTAATGGGTTTAGGCGTTATTTACGTCATGACCCATGATAGCATAGGTTTAGGAGAAGATGGGCCTACCCATCAACCTGTAGAACATTTAGCTTCTCTTCGGTCAATACCAAACTTAAATGTTTTTAGACCCTGTGATATTGTCGAAACTATTGAATGCTGGGAAATTGCATTAAAGAGCAAGGATAAACCATCTATTATTTGTTTATCAAGACAGAATTTACCATTAATTAGAAAAGAAAAGGATTTAAAAAATTACTCTCAAAAGGGTGCCTATGTGGTTAAAGATTTTATTAACAAGAAAAAGGTTATTCTGATGGCAACTGGCTCTGAGGTTCAGATCGCGTTGAAAGCAAGTGAAGTGTTAGAAAATAAGGGAATTGGTACAAGAGTTGTTTCTTTTCCTTCATGGGAATTGTTTCAAGAACAAGAAGATAAATATAGAAAGAAAATCTTGCCCAGAGGTACTGTAAGGATAGCTGTAGAAGCAGGCGTAAATTTAGGCTGGGAAAAATGGCTCTATGAAAATGGCGGTAGCCAGACAAAAATATCTTTTGTTGGAATGATTGGCTTTGGAGCTTCTGCACCAGTGGAAGAAATTTTTGATTATTTCAAGATCAATGTTGACGAGATCTGTCAACAGGCTGAGTCAATGATAAAATAACAATTATCTTTGAGCTTTATGATAAAAAGAATTCAAGATGCTAATGCAAAAAGACGGACCATCATTTTGCGTCTTGACCTCAATATTCCTTTTTCGAATGGAAAAAGTGCCGATATATCAAGGATAAAAAAAGTAAAGAATACCGTGCTTTTTCTTGTTAAAAATTTAAATAAAGTCATTATTTTGTCGCATTTTGGTAGACCAGACGGAAAGGTAAATAAAGATCTTAGCTTAATAAAGCTGATGGGATATCTACAAAAGGTACTAAATTTAAAAATAAAATTTCTACCTTCACTTGAAATAGAAATGCACAAAAAAAAAATTGATAGCGCTCCCTTCCCTTCAGTTTTCTTGCTAGAGAACGTACGCTTTTCGAAACTAGAAGAAAGTAACGATCCTATCTTCAGTCGTAAACTCGCTTCACTCGGTGATATTTATTGCAATGACGCTTTCTCAGTTTCACATAGAGCTCATGCTTCTACTCAAGGCATAACGAAATATCTCCCTAGCTTTGCTGGCTTTTTAATTCAAGATGAGCTCAAAGCATTATCGATGGCTCTAGAACATCCTGCAAAACCCGTTGCAGCTCTTATTGGAGGCTCAAAAATATCTACAAAAATTGATATTCTCAATAATTTAAGTGACAAGATAGATTATTTAATTATCGGTGGCGCAATGGCAAATACATTCCTTAAAGCTCAGGGATATGAAGTTGGAGTGTCATTAATTGAACCGAAAATGATAAAGAATGCAGAGAAAATCATCAGTAGTTTAAAATCTAAAAAATGTGAGCTGGTATTACCTTTTGATATAGTATGTGCTCATGCTCTTGATGATATAGCGGACAGACGCACTTTCAGTGTTAACAATTGTCCTAAAGCAAGGATGATCTTAGATGTTGGACCTTTAACATGCAAAAAAATAATAAATGTTATTGATAAATCAAAGACCTTTATTTGGAATGGGCCAATGGGTGCATTTGAAATTCGGCCATTCGATCAAGGTACCAACATTATAGCTAAGTATGTAGCGAAAAGAACTATCGAGAAGAAATTGATATCGATAGCAGGTGGCGGAGACACTGTAAGCGCTCTTAAAGTATCAGGATCAGTTCCAAAATTCAGTTATGTTTCAACAGCGGGAGGCGCCTTTCTAGAATGGCTTGAGGGTAAATCACTTCCAGGAGTCGAATCACTTAAATTATAAAAAATGATTCCTTTTACGAATCATTTATGCAATGATTCGTTTGAGGAGCCTCAATTGTTCAAAAACTTTAAAATTTTAGAAATTACCTTGCTAACTGTATGTCTTATACTTTGTTTGTACTTTATAATTGCATCATTTAATGGCGAGTTCGGTGTTTCTGCAAAGTATCACCTGTTAGCTAAAGAAAAAGTTTTAGCTAATGAGTTAAACACTATAAATAAAGAGACAAAAATAATAAAAAACAGAATTAAACGGCTATCAAATACTTCCCTAGATCTTGAGCTTCTTGATCAGCAGGCAAGAATAATTTTAGGCATGATCGGTGAAGAAGAAATAATAGTATTTTAAATTATATCTTGAAAACAATTAGTTTAAAGCTAAACTAATTGCATGAGAATACCAATAACATCAAAAAAAGAGCTGCTTGAGCTGTATAACAAAATGCTACTCATTAGGAGATTTGAAGAAAAAGCCGGGCAGCTTTACGGCATGGGACACATTGGGGGATTTTGTCATTTATACATAGGTCAAGAGGCCGTTGTTGTGGGAATAGAGTCAATAAAAAAAACCGGTGACCAAAATATTACCTCTTACAGAGACCATGGTCACATGCTTGCTTGTGGTATGGATCCCAAAATGGTTATGGCAGAACTAACAGGTCGTTCTACTGGCTACTCAAAGGGGAAAGGAGGCTCCATGCATATGTTCTCAAAAAGTGAAGGCTTTTATGGAGGTCATGGAATAGTGGGGGCACAAGTACCTATTGGGGCTGGAATAGCTTTTGCGAATAAATATAAAAATAATGGCAATGTATGCTTTACTTACTTTGGCGAAGGCGCCGCTAATCAAGGACAAGTTTATGAAACCTTTAATATGGCTTCGCTTTGGAGTCTTCCTGTAGTTTTCGTTATTGAAAATAACCAGTATGCCATGGGCACCTCAATGGTTCGAGCTTCGTCTACTGAAGAAATGTTTGCTAGAGGAGTGGCTTTCAATATTCCTGGTAAAGCCGTCAATGGCATGGATGTGCTTGAGGTATCAAAAGAGGCAAGCAATGCCGCAGAGCATTGCCGATCGGGTAAAGGACCCTTTATTCTTGAAATGAAAACATATAGATACAGAGGACACTCCATGTCCGATCCAGCAAAATATAGAACCAGAGAAGAAGTTCAAAAGATAAGAGAAGAAAAGGACCCTATAGATACCCTAAGATCTCTCTTGATCGAAAAGTATAAGATATCTGAAAAAGAATTCAAAACTATAGACGGTGAGATAAAGGCAATAGTAACGGAGTCCTCGGACTTCGCTTTAAACAGTCCAGAGCCAAATATTGAGGAACTTTGGACAGATATCTACGCCGATTGAATATTAGGAAATAATGATGAAGACCGAAATTTTAATGCCCTCTCTGTCACCTACCATGGAAGAAGGAAGTCTAGCTAAATGGTATGTAAGCCCTGGAGACAAGGTAAAACCGGGTGACATTATAGCTGATATTGAGACTGATAAGGCTCTTATGGAATATGAGAGTATTGAAGAAGGAACGATTCTTGATTTGCTCGTTGAAGAAGGTACTGAAAACATAAAGGTTAACTCCTTAATTGCAATCATTGAAACGGAAGGATCAGAAGGAATTGAACAAAAAAAAGATATTGATTTGAACCAAAATGAGCCTGCCCTTTTTGACAAAAGTGACCAAACTTCCCAAGTAAAAACGGAAGCTAACGTCATTTCCAGAGTTGATGATAAAGAAAAAAATCACCAAGAATTGAATGAAAATAGTTCTACAAAACAGTTAACAGTCCGAGAGGCAATTAATAGCGCCATTGCAGAGGAAATGAAGCTTGATGAGAATGTATTTCTGATGGGCGAAGAGGTCGGTGAGTATCAAGGCGCTTATAAAGTAAGCCAAGGTTTACTTGAAGAGTTTGGGTCTAATAGAGTAATTGACACTCCTATTACCGAACATGGCTTTACCGGGCTAGCTGTCGGAGCTGCCTTTTCAGGGATAAGACCGATAGTCGAGTTCATGACATTCAATTTTGCAATGCAAGCTTTAGATCAAATAGTTAACTCTGCCGCTAAAACAAATTACATGTCTGGAGGGCAAATTAATTGTCCTATTGTATTTAGAGGGCCAAATGGTGCAGCTGCGAGAGTGGCTGCTCAACATAGCCAAGACTTTGCATCATTGTATGCTTCCATTCCAGGTTTAAAGGTAATCCAACCATTTTCTGCAGAAGATGCAAAGGGTCTTCTTAAGGCAGCAATCAGAGAAAATAACCCTGTTGTTTTTCTTGAAAATGAGATTTTGTATGGGAAGTCATTTCCTGTAAATATTAGCGATGACCAAGTTATTCCCATTGGAAAAGCGAAAACTGTTTCAATAGGAAAAGATGTTACGATAATAAGCTATGGAATTGGTATGATGCACACTCTAGAAGCTAATATTAAGTTGAAGGAGCTTGGAATAAGCGCGGAGGTAATCGACTTACGAACAATAAGACCAATAGATTTCGAAACGATAATAGAGTCAGTTAAAAAGACAAACAGATGCGTAACAGTAGAGGAATCCTTTCCAGTTTGCTCGATCGGAAGTTACGTTGGATCACAGATTATGATTAAGGCTTTTGATTACTTAGATGCGCCGGTATTAAATTGTACGGGAAAAGATGTACCTATGCCTTATGCTGAAAACTTAGAGAAAGCAGCTTTAACAAGTCCTGATGAAATTATTTCTGCTGTAAAAAAAGTTCTTTACAAAAATTAAATTAAGTTGATGGATCGAATATTTATAACACCTTTAGCCAACAAAATAGCGTCTTTGAACTCTATAGATATTAATAAGGTTAAGGGTACTGGACCAAGAGGAAGAATAACAAAGATCGATATCGAAAAACATATCGCAACTTCCGCCTCTGCTAAAGAAATCCATCAGACAAATAAATCAGAGCCAGCGCTTGGTATGGATCATGAAGTGGTTGAGATACCAAAAATAAGAAGGATAATCGCAGAAAAACTCACCGTTTCGAAGTCGTCAATACCCCATTTTTACTTAAGGCGAAAAGCTAAGGTAGACCAACTGATTGACATAAGAAGTAGGGCTAATGGAGCAATCGGAGTGAAGGAAAAAATATCCATAAACGACTTTTTTATCAAAGCGTGTGGCTGTGCTTTAACTGACTATCCTGATTGCAATATGATTTGGCAGGATCAACATATGTTAAAGTTTAAAGAAGTGGGAATTGGTGTAGCTATATCTACTGAGTCAGGGCTCTACACTCCAACTCTAAAAAATATTGATAAGAAGTCTGTAAGCCAAATTTCTTTAGAAATGAAGGGACTTATCGAGAAAGCGAAGAATAAACAACTACGAAACAGTGATTTTGCAGATTGTGCTCATGCTATATCGAACCTAGGAATGTTTGCTGTTGAAAACTTCGATGCGATTATTAATCCACCAAATTCGTCTATATTGGCTGTTGGTGCAATTAAAGAAGAAGTCATCAGTGAGAATGAGGTTATGTCCTCATGCAAAAAAGTATCCTTAACCTTGTCAGTAGATCACAGAACTATTGATGGGGAGCTTGGAGCAAAGTTTCTCGATAGAATAGTGTTCTACTTACAAAATCCTACTGTACTTTTGATAAGGTAGAATAATTACTACTTAACAGTTGGTCCATTGTTTTTGAGGGCTCTGGGCAACCGGAACTTCCAACCTCTTTTGCTGGCACCCCAGCCACTGTCTTAAAGGAGGGAACTGATTTCAACACCAATGAACCGGCAGCAACTCTTGAACACTCCCCTACTGATATATTCCCTAAAATTTTTGCACCAGCTCCAATCAAAACATTGTTTCCTATCTTAGGGTGTCTGTCACCACGAATCTTGCCAGTACCACCTAGCGTAACTGCATGCAAAATGGAAACATTATCACCAATTTTAGCGGTTTCTCCAATTACTAGATTATGTGCGTGATCAAACATAATACCTTTACCTATGGTAGCTCCAGGATGGATATCAATGCTAAAAACTTCAGATACCCGCATTTGTAAATACAAAGAAAGATCTATATCACCGTTATTATATAGAACATTTCCTATCCTGTGTGCCTGTAGAGCAATGAAACCTTTATAAAAAAGAAAAGGTTGATAAAACCAATGGCAAGCAGGGTCTCTTTCATAAAATGCAACCAAGTCATCTATCGCATAATCACAAAGATGTGGATAATTAGACATTTGCTTATCAAGAATTGAAATAAAATAATCTAAATCAAAATCAGAGTTACAAATCTTTACCGCTAGGTTATATGACAACGCATTACCAAAACTGCTGTGATTCAAAATATTTTTTTCGAAATAACCTTTCATATAATTAGATTTTTTTAGGGACACATCTGCTTCTTTACAAATTGTTTCCCAAATTTTCTTTACTTTGATATTGTCTTGTCTCAAAAACATAGCCTCCAATGTTTATTTTATATAAATGAAGTATTTTATAACAATTTAATTTTTTTCCTTTAATTTTCTATACTCTCTTACAAATTGATTATGCTGTCGCAAGTTTTGCGAAAAATTATGTCCTCCCTTTCCATCTGCAACAAAAAACAAAAATTCTGTCTCAGTTGGATTAGCAACTGCATAAATTGACGATTTGCTCGGATTACAAATAGGCTTTGGTGGAAGACCAGATATTCTGTAAGTATTAAAAGGTGAATTTATTTTAAGATCTCTTCTTGTAAGCTCCCTGTCTAGAGACCCCTCGCCCCCTGTTAAACTATAAACAACGGTTGGATCGGACTGAAGTCTCATTTTTTTTTTCAAGCGATTTAAAAACACGGAAGCTACTTTTTTTTTATCTTGTTCATTTCCAGCTTCTTTTTCCACAATTGACGCCAAAACTAGAAGTTCCAAAGTATTTTTCAAAGGTAAATCAGGCGCTCTTGTGTTCCACGCACTATCCACAATTTTTTTTTGTTCATCCTTCATTTTCATTAAAAGATCTGCTTTTTCAGTTGTTATATCAAAACTATAAGTATTAGGAGCAAGTATACCTTCGTCAGTATAACTTATGAAATCTCCCTTAATCTTTGGATTACTATTTATTAGCGCTATAACTGAAGCTGTGCTTAAACCTTCTGGGATTGTTATTGTGTACTGGACTGAAACGCCTGACACTATTTTTTCTACTATCTCTTCAATTGAAGAGGTTTTTGGGATCATGTATTCACCAAACTTAATTTTATTATGAAATCCTTTAAGCCGTAGAACCAACATAAAAGTCATACGATTTTCAATTAAATTTAAATCTCTTAAATTACTGGCTATATTAGAAACACTCTGGCCTTTATTTATAATCAACAGTTTGTCATCATTGCTTGGTCCAGGTTTAACATAGAAAGACTCTAGTCCGCTAATAGTGATAAAAACTAATGTCAAGCAAGCGATAAAGAAGTAAAATATGTTAGAAACTAAAGTAGACATTACTCTGTTTTACAAAAATTTTAATTAAGTCTTCCCACTATCAAAGACGCGTTAGTGCCGCCAAAACCAAAAGAGTTTGACAAAGCCTTTTTAACTTTTCTTTCCTTGGCATTATTTGGCACCAAATCGATTTTTGTATCAACCTCTGGTTCCTCAAGATTTATTGTTGGTGGAACGATTTGATCTCGAATTGCTAACATAGAAAAAATTGCTTCCACTGAACCTGCAGCTCCTAATAAATGACCGATTGATGACTTCGTAGAAGACATCGATATATTGCTCGAATGAGCCTTTGCCAAAGACTCAACTGCTCCAAGTTCAATAGTGTCCGCCATAGTAGACGTACCATGCGCATTGATATAATCTATTTCAGATATATCAGATTGACTATTTATTAGTGCTGCATTCATCGACCTTTTACCACCATCTCCATCTGGTGGGGGTGCTGTAATGTGGTGAGCATCACCTGTAAGACCATACCCCAGCACTTCGCAATATATTTTAGCATCCCGCTTCTTCGCATGCTCTAGTTCTTCAAGCACGACAATTCCTGCACCTTCACCCATCACAAAACCATCTCTGTCTTTATCATAGGGTCTGCTTGCTATACTGGGCGTGTTAGAAAATTTAGTTGATAAGGCCTTACATGCATTAAAGCCAGCAATCCCCAATTCAGTAATAGGACTTTCAGCGCCACCAGCTACCATTACGTCAGCCTCACCAGATTTAATAAACCTGGCTGCATCACCGATAGCATGGGCACCAGTGGAACAAGCTGTAACTACCGAGTGATTTGGCCCTTTAAACCCGTACCTAATTGAGACCTGACCAGAAATCAAATTTATCAAAGCACCAGGTATAAAGAATGGTGAAACTCTTTTGGGTCCTTTTTCTTTAATTAAGTTAGCGGTTTCACCAATAGATTGAAGACCACCTATTCCAGACCCTATCATTACACCGGTTCTAAGCAGGTCTTGTTCCCTATCTGGCATCCAGCCTGCGTCTCTCACGGCTTGATCTGCTGCACAAATTCCATAAAGTATGAAATCGTCGACCTTCCGTCTATCCTTTGGTGACATCCATTCATCAGCATTAAATTCACCTACGCCATCATTGCCAAACGGAATTTCACAAGCATAACTGGTAGCGTAATCAGACGTATCAAATTTTGTAATATTTGCTCCTGAAGAATGTCCCTGCAAGAGCCTATCCCAAACGAACTCCACTCCACAGCCCAAAGGTGTAAGCAATCCCATTCCAGTGACTACAACGCGTCTCATTCTATTTACAAAGCTTTTGAGCCTCTAAATGACCCACATTAAGAGCTTTCTTCTATAAACTTAACCGCATCACCAACAGTCTGAATTGTTTCAGCCGCGTCGTCGGGGATTTCAATTCCAAACTCTTCTTCAAAAGCCATTACTAACTCTACAGTGTCAAGGCTATCGGCTCCTAGATCATCTATAAAAGATGAAGTATCCGATATGGAACTTTCTTCTACACTTAAATGCTCTACAACTATTTTTTTCACTCTATCTACAACGTCACTCATATGAACCTCCTCATCATCTTACACATTTCTGGCTTGCAGTGTGTGGCGTACATGTCAAAATTCCACAATTTTTTTCTTTTATACATAATTACTTAAACAAGCAATACTTATCTAAAAAAAATTATAGTAGTGCTGAAATACTTTTTATCCTAAGAACATACCTCCATTAACATGTATATTTTGGCCTGTAATATAACTTGATTCATTAGATGCTAGGAATAGCGCCAAGGATGATATGTCGTCACCAACACCCATCCTACCCATAGGGATTTTTTCAATTATTTTAGACCTTTGGTCATCATTCAACTTAGCCGTCATCGCCGTATCGATAAAACCTGGAGAAATACAGTTTACCGTTACTCCCCTTGTTGCCACTTCCAGTGCCAATGATTTGGTAAGCCCATTCAATGCACCCTTAGAGGCGACATAGTTGCTTTGACCAGGATTTCCAGTTGACGCAACCACTGAAGAAATATTAACTATTCTTCCCCACTTGTTCTTTATCATTCCTCGAATGAACTTTCTAATTATAGCCATTGATGCATCAAGATTAATTGCAAAAACTTTGTCCCACACACTGTCAGACATCCTCATGAATAGGGAATCTTGAGTGATCCCTGCATTATTAATCACAACACTAATACCACCAAACTCCTCTATTATAGAATCACAAAAATTATTGACATTTTCTCTTTGGCTCAAATCAACAGTAAAAAACCTAATATTGTCTCTAGAGGGGAGCTCTTCTTGCAAACTAGATATTTTTTCGTCAGAAGATCCAAGAAGAAAAAGATTAGCCTTTGTTGAAGAGAACGCCTTAGAAAGGCTTGTTCCAATTCCACCAGATGCGCCGGTAATAAGAATGTTTATGTTATCAAAATTATTCATTTAAAATCTCCAAAGCTTCATCGATCTGCCGGGGTAGACCAATGGAAAAAATATTTGACTGAGGAATAGTTCTTTTTACAGTACCTGCCAACACCTTACCTGGACCTATTTCAAAAAATGTACAAATATCGAACCTGTCAACCATCTTGATTAAGCTCTCTCTCCATCTAACTGTTGCACAGATTTGCTGGACTAACCTGTCTACCAGCCCATCTGTAGAATTTAAAACATTCAAATCCACATTTTGAATTATCGGAACCGTAGGATTAGAAAGCCTCACTTTCTTTAACTCTGCTTCCATTGTCGAAGCGGCGGGCTTCATTAGAGGAGAATGAAAAGGAGCAGATACAGGTAAATCAATGATTCGCTTGGGTTTTTTTTGTTTCAAAAATTCAATAAACTTTTGCACCTCTTGCTTTTGGCCAGAGATAACTACTTGAGAAGGATCGTTATCATTTGCAACTTGGATCAACTCGTTATTACATTTACTCATAGATATTAAGTCATTTACAGTTTCACAAGTCATACCGATAACAGCAACCATTGACCCCAGACCCTCAGGAACTGCTCTTTGCATTGCAAGCCCCCTTTTTTTAAGGATTAGAGCTGTATCCCTCAAAGAAATGACACCAGATGCGCATAATGCACTATATTCACCAAGCGAGTGCCCCGCAAAAAGATCAATTGATTTAATCTCCAAGCCCATGGCAGACATAACTTTAAATGCCGCAATTGATACTGCCATAATTGCGGGTTGAGCATTCTTGGTAAGAGTAAGCTCTTTTATATCTCCCTGAAACATCAACGATGACAAATTTTCTCCAAGAGCATCGTCTACTTCAGAAAATACATCTCTAGCCGCTTCAAACTGATTTGCCAGCTCTTGACCCATACCTACAAACTGGGAACCTTGGCCTGGAAACAAAAAAGCTTTTTTCATATTACTTTACTTTCGATCGGCATTTTAAGTTGAACTTCTGGCTAATATTTACACCAAAAAAATCATTTAAACAATGCAACTGTGCACTTGCTTTTTTAATTTTGCTGTATATAACGATTTTTATTAATAATTTTTTAGGACGTTGAATGCCCAACTACGAACATGTATTTATCTGCAGGCAAGACTTGACCTCTGCACAGGCAGAAACTGTAGCAGAAGAATTTAAAGGTACCCTTATCGATAATGGAGGAAAAGTTTTCGGAACCGAATATTGGGGATTGAGATCGATAGCGTATAGGATGAACAAAAATAGAAAGGGTCATTACTTTATGTTTAAATCAGAAAGTAATTCAAAAGCAGTAGCTGAGATGGAACGATTAATGAATATTCACGAAGATATAATGAGATTTTTAACAATTAAAGTAAAAGAGCACGCTGACGGAGACTCGATTATGATGAATAACAAGTCCAAAGACGATGAGGAAAGGGTATAATTGAGTATGGAAAGAAGACAAAATGACCGAAGAGGTTCATCGAATAATAACAATAAACACTATTTCAGACGCCAGAAGACCTGTCCGTTCTCTGAAAAAGGAGCACCACCTATAGACTATAAGGATGTAAGGACACTTCAAAAATTTATATCTGAGAGGGGAAAAATGATACCTTCTAGAATTACCGCGGTTTCAACAAAAAAACAACGAGAGTTAGCTGTAGCGATTAAGCGAGCTAGGTTTCTTGGCTTATTACCTTATGCTGTAAAATAGAGTTTGATAATGGAAATTATATTATTACAAAAGATTAGCAAGTTAGGGAATATGGGTGATACCGTGCGAGTTAAGCAGGGATTTGGTAGAAACTTTCTCATACCGACCGGCAAGGCTTTGAGGGCAACAAAAGAAAACAGAGCATTCTTTGAAGAAACAAAAGCAAAACTGCTAGAAGAAAATAAAGAAGCAATCGAAAAAGCAGAAAAATTACGGACGGAAGTAGAGAGCCTAAAGCTAGCGGTTGTAAGATCAGCTTCTGACACTGGTATACTTTATGGATCGGTCACAACAAGGGATATATCCAATCTCATTAGTGCTGAGGGCGTTACGGTTAGCAGAAAAGACATTGCTCTGGACCAACCTATAAAAGAATTAGGGATATACGATGTAAATATTATTTTTCACCCTGAAGTCGAAAGCAAAATCAAGTTGAGGGTCGTTAGAAGCTTAGGCGATAACACATTTGAGACTGAAGAAAATAGCATCACAAGTAAAAACTCTGATGAAATTAACGAAAGTCTTCTTGAAGACGGCGTTTCATTTAAAACAGAGGAAGTTAATTCAGAAGAAGAGGCGCCACAGACCCTTCCAGAAAATGAATTAACGGAGCAGAGGGATGGTGAGTAAGGCCCCGTTACTAAGCGTATTATCACAAAAGTAAAAGCCTAAAAAATTACAGTCTTTGGCCACAATTAACATGATGAAGAAAATTTCAATTAGTGTATAATGTCAGTGGTAGGTTCATGGATAACGTCAAATTTGATCAATCAGTAGATGAAGAAAAATCTTCAACTTTCAATATCGAAGCAGAGCAAGCTCTTCTAGGCTTGTTATTAGTAAATAATGAGGTTTTAGGAGAAATTGAGACGGTAATTGGCGAAGACCATTTTTACGATGGTTTGAACAGAAAAATATTCAGCCATATTGCATCAAGAACGAAAAAAGGGCTAGTTGTTTCCCCCATAACTCTTAAACCATATTTAGACTCAGATGAAGATTTTAAGAATATTGACGTGCCCTCATTACTTACTGAGTTGTCGGCTATGGCTATCAGTGCATATGCTGCGAAAGATTACGCAAATGCTTTATTTGATCTGGCAGTTAGGAGGAAATTGGTTGATATCGGCAACGAAATAATCGTCGATGCAAGGAAAATAACCGAAGACACCGGGCCAACCCAACTCATAATAAAGGCTGAGCAATCTCTTTATGATGTAGCATCAACTGGCACTCAATCAAAAACTTTTGAACCTCTTGTAAAGGCAGCAACTGAGGCGATTGAGTTAGCCAATAGAGCTTTTGAGTCAGATATACAAGGTGTGTCAGGAATACCTTCTGGATTTATTGACATTGATAAAAAATTAGGTGGATTACAGAATTCCGATTTGATAATTCTTGCAGGCCGTCCTTCTATGGGTAAAACTGCTTTAGCAACAAATATTGCCTATAATGCTTCGATAGCAAACTATAAGAAATATGGCACAGCCTCTAGCGTTGGGTTCTTTTCGCTTGAAATGTCTTCAGCACAGCTCGCCACAAGAATACTTTCGGATGTAAGCAAGATTCCCTCAGAACAGATTAGAAGAGGTGAGTTGTCTGAAAATGAGTTCAATCAATTTGTAGATGCCGCTCGATCTCTTGATCAAAGTAAGTTTTTTATTGATGATACTCCTGCGCTTTTAATATCGAGTATTGCATCCAAGGCCAGAAGATTAAAGAGGACGCATGGCCTAGATTTTTTAATTATAGATTACCTTCAACTAATACGAGCTTCTTCAAACAAGGAAAATAGAGTTAATGAAATTGCCGAAATTACGCAAGGGCTCAAAGCAATTGCAAAAGAGTTAAATATACCTGTATTAGCCCTATCCCAACTTTCTCGTCAGGTTGAGAACCGAGAAGATAAAAGACCACAACTTGCTGATTTAAGAGAGAGTGGCTCTATTGAACAAGATGCAGATGTCGTTTTATTTATATTCAGGGAAGAATATTATAAAGAAAGAGAGAAACCAGGTGACCAAGATCTGGACGCCCTAATAAAGTGGCAAGAACAAATGGAACAAATTCATGGTAAAGCTGAGTTGATCATTGGAAAACAACGTCACGGGCCAGTTGGCACGGTTGATTTAGCATTTGATGGACGCTTTACAAGATTTGGTAATTTGGCAAAAAGCCATCAAGTCAAAGCTTGACCTTTAGGGTAATAATTGTCTCCTGAACTGCATATCAATCTTGCTAATTTACGGAGTAACGTCCGATTTTATAAAGAAATGATAAAAAGCAATGTAGAAATATCTGCTGTTGTGAAGTCAAATGCTTATGGGTTAGGCATAACTAAATTAGTTCCTGCGTTAGAAAAATATGGTATAAAAATTTTTTTTACAGCAACTCTCGCCGAAGCAATAAAAGTAAGAAAATGTTCACCACACTCTGAAATATTTACTTTAAATGGTTTTGATTTTCAGAATTCTGACCTTTACTTAGAATTTGATATAACTCCGGTAGTAAACAACCTGCTAGAAGCAAAAAAGTTTACTGAAATTTTTGATCAATCTCATAAAACGGCTCTTCAAATAAATACCGGGATGAACCGCCTAGGATTTAACGAGAAAACTCTTGTTGACCATTTCGATATAATAAACTCACTTCCTTTAACACTAATTTTGTCACATCTAGCTTGTGCTGATGATGTACCTAATAAAGAAAACAAAATGCAGAGAGATTTATTTTCAAGATTATGCAAAAATTTACCAAACACCCGAAAAAGTTTATCAGCAAGTCATGGAACTTTATTGGGAAGTGAGTATCACTTCGACATGGTAAGACCAGGAATTGGTCTATACGGGGGCCTTAAGACTAATGGGCTGAAGCAAGTTATTCAAATAAAAGTTCCAGTGCTACAAGACTTTGTTATCGATAAAGACATGCAAGTTGGATACAACTTTACCTATAAAGCCAAGAAAACTATGAAAGTAGCTACGCTTGCGATGGGCTATGCAGACGGATTGCCGAGAATACTTAGTAACAGAGGGAAATTATTTTCTGGCAATAAGTCATGCCCCATACTAGGAAGAGTTTCCATGGATCTCGTGACTGTAGATATTTCGAGTTTACCTGATACGCCTAACCATCTCACTGTTTTTTCACCTGAATATCATGTGGATAATTTTGCAAAAGACTGCCGAACAATAAGTCACGAAGTGCTGGTGAATTTAGGAGAAAGAATAAAGAGGATTTACTCTGAATAGGAAAAAGTATGAAAATTGTATTTTATGTTGCGTACATTGGTAAATTATTTCTAATCTTCTTAACAAAACTGGGTCGATTTACCAGGTTTACATGGAGAATTATATCGCAGGGATACCATGGTCCTTTCTATACCAAAATTTTTTTAAATCATTTAATAAACATTGGATTTTTGTCTTTACCAGTTGTCGGATTAACCACTATTTTCACGGGTGCCGCTTTAGCTCTTCAAATTTATTCTGGAGGAACACGGTTCAATGCTGAAAGTGTAGTTCCTTCTATAGTGGCTATTGGTATTTGTAGAGAGCTTGGGCCTGTATTGTGTGGTTTAATTATGGCAGGTCGCGTTGCCTCCTCAATATCTGCTGAAATAGGGACAATGAAAGTAACTGAACAAATAGATGCACTCTACACATTAAATGCAAACCCCTACAATTTCCTAATTATACCAAGGGTTTTAGCTTGTTTTATTTCCTTACCGCTACTAACCCTAATCGGTGATATCCTTGGTATTTTAGGTGGGTTCTTAGTGGGTGTCAGCACGCTTGATTTTAATCCTACAAATTACTTGTTAAATACGGTGAAGTTTCTAGAGATAGCAGACATTAATTCTGGTTTAATAAAGGCTGCCATCTTCGGCCTAATTATCGGTGTTTTAGGCACGTTTCACGGGCTTCACACTGAAGTTGGCGCTAAAGGTGTAGGGAAAGCGACAATTAACTCCGTAGTATGGTCATCAATCTCTGTGCTCGCCGCAAACTATATTTTAACAGAAGCATTATTTTACAAATGATTAAAAAAACAAAAATTGAAGTGAAAAACCTTAATAAGACGATAGGCGATAAACAGATATTAAGTAATATATCCTTTAAATTGAGACCGGAAGAGCATCTTGTCATTATAGGTAGTTCAGGCGCAGGAAAGTCCATGTTAATAAAATGCTTGTTAGGCCTAGAAGACTTAAGCTCTGGTTCCATATTTTTTGAGAATAATCTGGTTAGTGGAAATGAAGATAAGCGAAGGCTTTTAAACAAATTGGGAGTTTGTTTCCAGAGCAATGCTTTGTTCGATAGTTATAAGACTTGGGAAAATATTGCTTTTAAGACTTTATATAATGAAAGGTCACCAAATATTTCAAAGCTAAAGAAACTAGCGATAGAGAGGCTTGAAGAGGTTGGATTACCAAGAAATATTGCTGAACACTATCCGTCTGAGTTATCCGGCGGAATGCAAAAAAGAGTTGGTATAGCTAGATCAATATTCTCAGAACCAGATGTTTTAATTTTTGATGAGCCTACTACTGGGCTTGACCCAATAATGTCAAAAAAAATAATCTCCTTAATTGGAAAAATAATTGAAAACTCAAAAAAAACAGCAATTACTATCACTCATGATATTAACTTAGCTATGCTCCTTGCCTCCAAAATCATTCTATTAGATTCTGGTAAAATTGAATGGACCGGGAGCCCAACAAAGGCGTTATTATCCAAAAACAAATTGTTAAAAGTATTTTTAAATGGTTAATTTATTTCAAAGATTGTCAAACAAATTCCATAATGTAGGAAAGTGAGATTATGGAAACCTTTTCTTCTTTTGATGTAATTTCTGCTGGATTGATACTGTTTTCAGGGCTTTTTGCATATTTTAGGGGCCTTATAAAAGAAGTTTTATTGATCTTAAACTGGATCCTGGCAATCATAGTAAGTTATCTTATTTCACCTCTGATTTTTACAACGATCTCCGAAATAGATTTCATTATGAATATCTTAGGTGATAGCTGTGAATTGATGATGATACTCTCATTTATAGTGGGATTTACATTAGCACTCATCACTATATCCTTCATTACATACAGAATTTCATATTTCATAGAAACCTCAGTCTTCAGTGAGATAAATAAAATCTTTGGACTTCTTTTTGGATTTCTGAGAGGAGGTTTAATAATAATTATCTTTCTTATTATCTACAACCAATTACTTCAAGACATGGATTCATGGCGCTTTATAGGACTTTCAAAATCTAACGAAATAACTTTATTGGTACAAGACAATATACGAACACAGTATCCAAAAAATATTCCAGACTGGTTGATTAAAAATTATGATAACCTGCTAACAAGTTGTGTTAAAAAGTGACGAAAAATAAGCAAAATTCTCATGGACTTATTGGATTGAAAGTTCTTATAACTGGAGCAACCAGCGGTCTAGGATATAGCACGTCAATTGCTTTGGCCAAAGAGGGCGCTGAGATTATTGCTATTGGTAGAGATAAGAGACGGTTAGAAGATTTATCCGATACCATAGAGCAGACAATTGGGTCCGTAACTCTGGTTTGTTTAGATCTGGCAAATCAAGGAACAATCGAGGAGTTATCACAAAAAATATCAGAAAAATTTGGAAAACTTAATATCATCATTCATTGTGCTATGCCTTCCCTCCAAATGACACCCCTAAGTCAAGTGACCTTGAAAGAAATAGAGGTAAATTTACTTTCTCCGATAATGATTTGCTTTAGATTGATATCCTGTTTTCACAGCGTATTATGTAGAAATCCAAAGGGATTGTTTATCTATATCTCCGATGCTCGAATGAAAAAGTTTAATGGGCCCTACAATTCAGCAAAAAAAGCATGTGATCAGCTATTATTAGCGTATCAAAAAGAAAATAAGCGACTAGGGGTAAATGTTGTCATTCAATATCCAGAACCTATGGGAACCAAGTTAAGAAAGAAAATTTTTCCCGGTGAGAAAACTATTGCAGCTGATGTAGTTCATAAAGAAGCACAAAAGATAATAGAAAAGATCTTAATGCTTACTGGCCGTGAAAGGATTATCACCTGATTTAAATATTATTCTTATCGGGGTTCCAAGAAGTTCGAAATCCTCTCTGAAAGAGTTTTCAAGATACCGTTTGTAAGATTTTGAGACAATACCATTGTGTGAAGTGAATATTTTGATAGTTGGGGGTCTAGAATTTGATTGAACAATGTATTTTAACTTAATTCTTCTTTTTTCGCTGTTCGTTGGTGGTGCATGTTTCTCCAGTTTTTCTTTTAACCATGCGTTAAGATTAGAAGTAGACTGTTTAAAATTCCAATTTAAATAACTTTTCATTATATTTTCTCGAAGGTTATTAAGACCATCGCTTTTTATGGCTGAAATATAGGTAATATATGCTCCTTTAAACTGAGGCAGAGATTTTTGAATGCTGTTCTTAAGTTTTTGATCGACAACCTTTCTATCCAAAATTTTGTCACTTTTATTAACAGCAAAAACTATAGCTCTCCCTTCTCGCTCACACAGAGCTGCTAGTTTTTGGTCTTGAGCGTTAAATAATTCATCAGGTTCTAGAACTAATATTACAATCTGAGCAAACTTGATGGCTCTCAAAGTTTCTTTGACTGACTCTTTTTCTAAAAAATTATCAATTTTACGCTTTTTTCTAGCGCCTGCTGTATCGTAGATCTTAAATAAATCACTATCCCAGTTAAAAAAGACAAAGTTGCTATCTCTAGTTAATCCGGCTTCAGGACCAGTAACAAATCTTTTCTGATTTATAATTGAGTTTACAAGCGTAGACTTTCCTACATTTGGCCGACCAACTATCGCAATATTTATAGGTTTTTTCTCATTCTCTAAATCGTCCTCCTTAATAAAATTAAGCTCATTTTCTTGGCAAATCTCTAAAAGTGCGTTTATCACATTTTCAATTCCTATCTTATGTTCACTAGAAACATAAAAAATTTTGGCTAGCCCAAAAAAATTCTTATCTTCTTCTAAAATTTTCTGTTCGACTCTTTTTGTCTCAACCTTATTTACTACTACAACGGTTAACTTATTCAATTTTCTACATATTTGAAATATTTCCTTATCTTCAATGGTAACTCCCTCTCTGCCGTCTATAACAAACAAAATTATATCTAACTGTTTAATTAGATCGAGAGTGTGTCCGTTAATCATTTTATCTTGTGCTGTAATAAGCGATGATTTCAAACCTGCCGTATCTACTAACTGAATTTGGAAATTTCTTAAGTCTAATAACTCTTCCTTATAATCGCGTGTGACCCCTGCAAAATCGCCCACAATGGCCCTAGCGCGTCCCAGCAAACAATTGAAAAAAGTGGATTTCCCAACATTAGGACGACCAACTATACCTGCCCTTGCTAACAAGAATTTCTCCTTATCAATTAGTTAAGTATATTCAACTTACCATCTTCGGAGACGAACATAAGCTTTTTGTTTGCGACTACTGGAGGGGACGAAATTTTACTACCGATTTTCTCTCTATTCAGCAACGTTCCATCTTCTGCTGAAAACCAATAAGCATTTTTATCCGTACCAATAACTAGTAACTTATTTTGAAGTAACAAAGGGCCATGGTATTTAACCCAACTTTTACCAGGGAAACTTTGCAAGAATACTATTTTTCCATTCTTCGGATTAATTCTTCCTATCGAAGAATCGTTGGAAGAATAATAAGCCGCATTACCCGACACAATAAGACGGCCTGAACTCTGGATGTTATTTCGCCAAAGAACCCTTCCATTTGTCTTAGAAGCGAAGGTTTCTCCGAAGGCACCTACCGCAAATATAGTTGAACCAAAAACCGTGGGATCGCTCGCAAAATCACCTAAAGAAGCAGAAGCCGAACCAACATCAGAATTCTCTAAATTAACTTCCCATGATTGAATGCCATTCACTGCGTTGAGTGCTACTAAAGAGCCTCCACTGAACGGGAAAAGTACTTTATTCCCTGAGCTGGCAGGTGATACTGTTGCAAATACTTTTGTGTTTTTCTGAGGCCCCTTTTTTGTCCACCTTAGTTTCCCTTTAAGATCAAGAGATATTGCAATGTCATCTCCTGTCACTCCAAATATATATCCCTTATGAAATATCGGGGCTGATCTAAATGGTCTTTTGAAGTCGTATCTCCAAACTACTCTCCTTTTCGGTACGCTGATGAGTAAGAGCTCACCCAATGATGAAGTAACCGCGAGCTTATCTTTATAAATAGCTAGCCCCCCATATATATTATTTTTAGCACCAATTGCCTCAGGAAGAATACTTAGTTCCCACAGGAATTGCCCCTTATCATTGTAAACGACGATGTACCCATTGGGTGTCATTATAAAAATCTGATTATTTTTCACAATTGGCTCAGAATATGAACCTTTCGGACCCACTTTTGTTTTAAAATGAGAGCTAAATTTACCATCTGCGGAGAACGCTATATTACCTAAACTGTGGGTTGAACCACTACCTCCATGCGTCCAAGAGCTAATATTTCTTGGTTTACCAAGAGCCAACTTGTGGTTTTTTTTATTTGTTTCAAACAGCTTTTGTTCTGTTAAAACAGGCTGCCTAAGGCCCTCTAGCCTCTCATCATTTGAACAACTTTGAGAAAATAGAGCAGATACTACTAGCAATAGCTTAAGTAAAGCAATTCTAATATTTACAGGTTCAATTAAGCTCGTAAATACTTTCAACATCTTTTATCCTAGTTACCTGTTCGGGAGTTATTCCCTGGTCCGATAATATGAGATCCACTTGTGACTTTATATTTTCAAGGTCATTAATTTTGACGTATAAGTATAGCTTCTGCTCTAATGCCAATAACTTCAAGGGACTATCTGGAGCTGAAAGTTCATCAAGAATTTTTATCTTTTTTACATCACCGAGGCTTTTTGCTGGATCCATCAAATACAACTGAAACTTTGAATAATGGTTGAAAAACTTGTTTTCTCCGTATTTACTAATGATGTGATTGTAAGCAGCTGAAGCACTTTTCATGTCACCTTTTTCTTCAAAATATTTTGCTTCATTTAACTTAATTAACACAGACGTAAACTTGTTATCTATTTTTTCAGTAACAGTTTGGCCATTTTCTTTTAAACTTTCTATTGCGGAAATCAAAAATTCGCCATTTTTCTGTGCTCTTGATTTCTTATCAAACTTATAATACTCATACCCTCCAACTGCCCCAACTAATAGCACTATTAGTGCAAATAAAGGCCATTTGAACTTATTAAGCGCTTTGAATAATCTATCTCTTTTTACTTCTTCGCTTACTTCTTTAATAAAACTCTCTGATTCAACCATTTAAATATGTCCCGTTAATCTCTACCTTGGTATCTTTTCTGCTTGTCCCACATTTCTTTATATAGGCCATTCTCCCGCATTAACCTATCATGATTTCCTTCTTGTACCAGTTGACCATTATCTATCACTACAATATTGTCAGCACTTGATATGGAAGATAACCTATGAGATATAATAATTAAAGTCTTACTTCTTCTTTTTTTAAGTAGATTTTCAATAATTCTTTTTTCTGATTTTGGGTCCAATGAGCTAGTAGCTTCATCAAGAATATTTATTTCGCATTTTTTCAATAGCATTCTTGCGATAGCAACCCTTTGCTTTTCACCTCCCGATAATTTAAGACCTCTTTCACCAACTTTAGTTAACAATCCAATCGGTAACTTTGATACTAAATTTTCTAAGTCCGCTTTTTCAATAACATTATTCAACATATCTTTAGAGACATCGCTAGATCCATACGTAATATTGTATTCTAATGTATCATTAAAAAGAACTATATCCTGGGGAGTTACTGCCAACTGCGCCCTTAATGACTTTGTTTTAATCACAGTATTATCCTGTCCATCAATAAAAATATGCCCACCAGACGGCTTATAAAAACCAAAAATTAGTTTTCCTAGCGTAGACTTTCCACTGCCAGACGGACCTACGATGGCTGTTGTTTTACCAATAGGAATCGATAAGCTTATCTCCTTAACAATCTCTCTGATGCCATCATAAGAAAAAGAAACTTTATCAAAAATAATTCCTTTCTTGATAGAAGTGAGCTCATTTTTTGTAATTTCATCTTCCTCTACCCTTTCCTTAAATAAAATAAATAGATCTGACATATCAACTAAGGCCTGCCTTATTTCTCGATACACAGTACCTAAAAAATTTAATGGCAAAATTAATTGTAGCATAATTGCGTTCAACCCCACTAAGCCACCAACTGATAAATCACCATTCATAACTTGTTTTGTTGCAACAACTATTAGTGCTAGCAAACCCGACGTGACGATGAGTGCCTGTCCAAAATTAAGCATTGATAGCGACACTCCTGTTTTGATGGCAAAAAACTCATAGGATTTTAATGATTTCAGATATTTTTCTTTTTCATGATTTTCTGCAGAAAAGTATTTTACAGTTTCGTAGTTTAGAAGGCTATCTATAGTCTTCTGGCTTAGATCAGCATCCCACATGTTCATTCTTCTTCTTATTTTCACTCTCCAGTTTGTGACAACGATTGTGAAAAGGACATAAACAAATATAGTGGCTAAGATAATAAGTAAAAAAACTTCATCAAACTTGTATATCATTAAGATACAGACGAAAATAAACTCAAGGATAAGCGGCCCAATGGAAAAAAGGACAAATCTAAGAAGGAACTCTATGCCACGAACCCCTCGATCAATAACTTTATTCATTGAACCGGTCTGCCTCGACAAGTGGAAACTCAAGGGAAGACTATGCATATGTTGAAAAGCATGCATGCTGAGCTTTTTTAGTCCATTTTGGGCTACATTTACAAAAAGAAAGTCTCTAATTTGTACGAAAGCTATCGATGAGAACCTAGCAGCCCCATACCCTAAAGCTAAGGCCAACACTCCCCATATTACGAGATTGCCTTTTTGGGTATTATCTACTAACAAATTTAATTCATCTACCAAAGTCATTAGCAATAAAGGTGTCAAAACAGTAAATACTTTCGCTAACACAAGGCAAAAAAGTGATGTTATCACTCTAACTCTAAGAACTAGTTGATCTGGCCACAGGTAACGAAAAGTTGTTAAGAAAATAGCCTTGTAATCTTCTTTCTTTTCGGTAGCCATCGGTTCTTCATTTTCGTAAGAACTTATTCTCATCGCTATTTTTTTGGAGATTAATTTGGCAATGAAAAAATTTGACCTGGATAGATTAAGTCTGGGTCCCTAATAAGATGTGAATTTCTCTCAAATATTTCGACATATTGTATGCCCTTCCCATAATATTTTCTCGCGATCCTCCACAAACTATTTCCTGGTTGAACAGTAATGCTTCCTTCGCCCATTGCTTGTATAAGTGCCTCTTCTTCTCTTTTAAAAGGTAGCTCTATTCTACCCTCTACTATTCCGTTTTCATTTACTTCATCAAGTCTTAAAGTATATACACCAGCCTCGATATCTGAAAAAAAAGCTTTCCATGCCCCACTCTCGTTCACTTTTACCTCGCTTTCTAGTTTATTATTCAAATAAATTCGAACAGAATTAGATAATCTTGCGCGTCCAGCTAGCTCAGTTCTTGAATTTTCAGTGTAACTTATCGTATCCAAAGTAATGCTGTCTACCGAACTTATCTGAATTGGCACGAGCACCTTGAGGGCCTTGCCATCATCTTTCACGATTAGTGGGGTTTTTTCTGCTGTATCTACTTCTTTTTCATTATTTTTTTCTACTTGAGGTAAAACAAAAAACAAATCAGCTGAGTCGACTATTTTTTCTTGTCCATTATCTCTTATAACTCCTCTGATCTTAACGGATTGAACTAATCCTGTACTTTGAACTTTCCCGAAAACAACAAAGCTACCATCCTCTGCCGTCTTATCGGCTCCAATGATCTTTCTATTGTCAGCTAAAATTTCTATTTTTGCCTTTTTTGAAACTTTACCCGCAGATATTATGTTTCCTAACTCGTCTACCCTAAAAACATCGACTGACAGGCTTTCTTTTTCTTGCAAAATTATTTTATCTTCTTGTTTAATTTCTTCCTTATTTTCTTTATTCTGGATAGCCTCATCGGTTTTCTCTATAGACACAGTCTTCTCCGAAACCTTCTCTTCTTCAGCAATAACTTGCTTTTGTGGAGAGATCTCAGAAACCTTCTCTTCTTCAGCAATAACTTGCTTTTGTGGAGAGATCTCAGAAACCTTCTCTTGCTGATTACTAAAAAAAAGATAAGTAGGGGTGACTATTGCCACTGCCAAAACAGCAAGCAATCCATATGTACCTGTATACTTCAATACAAAATTAATCATTGGATCTCCCAACGCTTAGGTTAAACTGGATTACGATGAAAAACTACTAAAAAAAATTGGGAGTATTGCCTTATTAAAAATATAAAAATAAGAAATCAGAAAAAAGCTCTTTGCGTGTTCTGCGGTTCTAAAAATGGAAATAGCTCTATTTATAAAGAATTTGCAGAGGAGTTAGGCGCACAACTTGCAAAAAATAAAATTAAATTGGTTTATGGAGGTGGATCGCTTGGGCTTATGGGAAAGCTCTCTAAAAGTGTCCATAAAAATAATGGAGATGTACTCGGAATAATTCCAAAACATCTGTTAGAAGTGGAGGGCATAAATAATAATTATGGAGAGATAATAATTACTGATGATATGCACACAAGAAAAAAAACAATGTATGATAATTCAGATGCGTTTTTATGCCTACCTGGGGGTATTGGTACGCTTGAAGAAATATCAGAAGCAATAACTTGGTTTCAACTAGGTATTAGCAGGAAACCAATTTATTTCTTAAACATTAATGGTTATTGGAACAATTTCAAAGTGCTTTTAGAGCAATTTGTTGCTCTAGAATTTGCAAATAAAGATCTTCTAAATTACTTTAATTTTTTTGAGAGCGTTGAGACGCTCCTACCAGTTTTATTGAATTCTTTCAATATTGATTCAAATGAATAAATAAACAGCGCTACCCAAATAAGAGAAAAAGCTAGCGCGTGACCCACTTCAAATGCTTCCTTAAAATAAAATATCGCGATCAAAAATTGTATTGTTGGATTTAAGTACTGAATTAAACCGACTGTGGCATAAGAAAAAACTTTGGTCCCCGTCGAAAATAACACAAGAGGTACCGCAGTAATAAGCCCAGAAAAAACAAGTAAAATTATGGTACTTTCAGAAACCAAGACATCGCTTTTGATAATTGGTTCGGAAAGAAAGAACAGCATCAATATTGCAAGAGGTGTTATCAATATTGTTTCATAGGTGACAGATGAAATAGGATCTAATTTCATATTGCTTTTTATCAAGCCATAAAAACCAAAACTAAATGCAAGTATCAGCGCCAAGCTAGGCACTTCTCCATTCATGTAAACCAGCAAAATTACAGAAATAATTACCAGAGAAATTGAGAAAATTTGTATATAGGTAAATTTTTCACTGTTAAAAACAATTCCGAGGAAAACTGCAACCAAAGGAAATATATAATAACCCAGAGATGCTTGAAGTGCGTTACCTGAATTAACTGCATAGATAAACCCGTACCAATTTACAGCAATTAATATCCCAGACAAAAAAAGTAGCCATAACTCTCTGATACCTTTTCGCAACATTTCTCGACCGAAGCCCGAAAAAAAGTAAATATACAGAAGCAAGAATATGGCAGACCAAAAAGATCGGTGTGCCACTATTTCTATTGAGGATACAGAAGAAAGCATCGCATAAAAAATTGGGGACAGCCCCCATGTGACTGTCCCTAAAATTACGTAAGATAAATACTTAAGATGCAATATAAAATGAGATTTGCTGCGTAGTCAATTACATTCTCGAAGCTACATTTTCCCAATTAACTAGCTTATCCAGGAAGTTTTCTAAATAAACAGGCCGCTTATTTCTGAAGTCAATATAATAGGAGTGCTCCCATACATCACATCCTAAAAGAGCCGTTTCATCGTGACACAAAGGGTTGACACCATTTTCCGTCTTTGAGATCTTTAGACCGCCTTCACTAGATCTGACAAGCCAGACCCAGCCTGACCCAAACTGTCCAACACCAGCAGCACAAAAATCGCCTTTGAACTTTTCAAAAGAACCAAAGCTCTCATCGATAGCAGACGCTAACTCACTGGGTAATCCCATCTGATCCGGGCTCATCATTTCCCAAAATTGCATATGGTTCCAGTGCTGTGACGCATTATTAAAAATTCCAGACTGAGCAACAGCAGATGCATCATATGATTTTTTAATGATTTCTTCTAGCGTCATATTTTCAAATTCGGTTCCTGAGATAAGCTTATTACCGTTATCAACATAGGCTTTGTGGTGTAAATCATGGTGAAACTCGAGGGTCTCTCTACTCATACCCACTCCCTCAAGAGCATCATGGCTGTAAGGCAGGTCATTAAGTTCAAATGCCATTTTTATATCTCCTTTAAATTATATTCTTTTAATTAGCACAAATTGTTCGTTTAGCAATAGTTCAATGCACTAAAATTGAGTGCCTGCTTTTGAATCTTTTTCATCCCAATTTCTTTTAACATTAAGTAACAACAGTATTTTAGCGGCAACAAATATCGACGAATAAGTCCCCACTAATACACCCCAGATCATGGCAAACGTAAACCCTCTAATGACATCTCCACCCAGAAAATACAGCGCAAAAAGAGCCAATAAAGTTGTTACTGAAGTCATGATCGTCCTACTAAAAGTATTATTTATAGACATATTCAAGACTTTCAGCAACGGCAAAGACTTAAAGTTTCTTAGATTTTCTCTAACTCTATCAAACACAACTACTGTGTCGTTAAGTGAGTACCCAATTATTGTGAGAAGCGCTGCTATTATTGAAAGATTAAACTCGTATCTCAATACTGAAAAAATTCCTATGGTCAATATTACGTCATGAATAAGTGCAAGTACCGCTCCAAGAGCAAATTGCCACTCAAAACGTAACCATATGTATATTAAAACAGATACAACTGCAAAAAACACAGCTAGCATACCATTTCTTACAAGCTCAGATGAGACTTTTGAACCGACAGATTCTATTTGTAAGAACTTTATATTTGTCGCAATATTTTGTAATAAGCTCTTAACGCTAGTTTCGACGTTAACACCTTCTGTTTTTTCAACTTTAATGATAAATATACTATCGCTATTCGCTATAGCTCCTGCGCTTAATGTTTCTAGTGGATTTGTTGCTCGGGATATAGAGATGTCGCCTAATTGTGAAGTACTTAGGGTGTCTCGGATATCAGAAACCTCGATTGGTTCTGAGGTTGATACCATAAACATAGTTCCACCACGAAAATCTATTCCGTAATTAAGCCCCAAAACAGAAAATAAAATTATGGATATACCGATGGCAGCCAGAGATATATATGACAGTAAGTCAGAAAATCTAAAAAACTGGAATTCTTTTGATTGATTAAATAATCCTCTCAGTAACATTTATACCCTCAAAAATTTCGGTTTATAAAATAACATGTACAAATCGATGAAAAGCCTCGTTATTAACAAAGCAGTGAATACGGAAGTGATTATTCCTAAACCTAATGTAACTGAGAATCCTTTTATCGGACCAGAGCCAAAGAAAAAAAGAATTACGGCAGCAATCATGGTAGTTACATTCGCATCAACTATAGAAGACAGCGCTTTTTCGTATCCAGTTTTTATTGAATTATAAACGGAGCTGTTTCTCTTAATCTCCTCTTTTATACGTTCAAAAACAAGTACGTTAGCGTCCACTGCCATACCAATTGTTAAAACTATCCCAGCTATTCCTGGTAAAGTTAAGGTGGCACCAAGAATTGAAAGTAGCGCCATAACCAAGATAATATTCAGGATAAGAGCAATATTTGCAAAAATGCCAAATAGGCCGTAGCTTAACCACATAAAAACTAGCACTAGAACGCCACCAACTACAGCAGCAAGTTTTCCAGCATTAATGCTATCTCGCCCCAGCTCTGGCCCAATAGTTCTTAATTCCAAAACTTCGATTTCTGCTGGAAGAGCGCCACTTCTTAACAGAATTGCCAGCCTATTACTCTCTTCTACCGAGAAATTGCCGGTTATGATACCTGAACCCCCAGGTATGTGACTGCGAATTGTAGGTGCTGAGATAACAACGTCATCTAAAACAATTGCAAATGGTGACCCTATATTCTCTTTAGTATAGTTTCCAAATTTAAGTGCAGCAGAAGGGTTGAAATTAAATGAAACTGCTGGCAAACCATTTTCATCAAAAGAAGGCTGGGCGTTTGTTAGATTTTCTCCCGAAACAACAGGACGTTTCTTAAGCAGAAAAAACAACTCTTTGTCTTGCTCAGAACCAACTACAGTTTCATCTAACTTTGTAGGAAAATTTGAGTTGGTATCCATCGCCACAACCTCGTTGAATGTAAGCTTCGCTGTTTTTCCAAGAAGAGCTATCAACTCCTCACTTGAACCCAAACCAGGGACTTGCACCAGTACTCTTTTTCTACCTTGCCTCTGAATAGTTGGTTCTCTTGTACCGGTTTCATCAACCCTTCTTCTAATAATTTCCAGCGATTGATCAATAACTTGCTTTTCTAAAGCTTTTTTCTGCTCTTCTGAAAATGAAATTGTTACAACATTGTCAGTTGAACTAATTTCCAGCACATCCCGGGTTACAGACCCTGACCAGCGCGACGAAAATAATTCTGACGACGAATTAAATTTTTCAATCTCTATTATTGCTAAATTTACGCTTTCTGGGTTTCCAATTTGGATTTGCAGTTTGTCACCTGATATATCAACTCTTCGTATTGCTCCCAACTCTTTTCTTTTTTTAATTAAAGAGCTCCTTATATCCGTCCAAAGGAAGTCGAATTTATCTCTTATTACGTCATCCGTTTTTACCTCGAGAAGCATATAGACACCACCTCTCAGGTCTAAACCTAACTTAACAAGAGTTGAAGGCATAAAATCCGGCCAAGAAGATGAGCTTGTGGGATCATTTAACTTTTTATCAACAGTAGCGTAAAAAAAGTTAGGTGATGCAAACAAAAATGCAACGAGGCAGATTAGTGTGATTAAAAATATCCTAAAAAAGTTGAGTGTAGGCATTTATTTTTTTGCGGGTTCAGTTTTACTCAACACATTGACTATTGTGGATCTAATGATAGAGACCTTCACATCTTTTGCTAACTCTACCTCAATTTCTTCACCTTCTTTAACTTTTGTTATTTTACCAAGAATACCTCCCTGGGTTAAAACCTGATCACCTCTTCGAAGATTGTCCACCATGTTTTTATGTTCCTTTATCTTTTTCTGCTGAGGCCTAATCAACAAAAAGTACATGATCACAAATATCAGTATAATTGGAATAAAACTTTCTAGTCCGTTCATAATTTCTCTCCTGCTATTTTTTTACTTTCTAAAGGTTAATAACAAATAATCAATGGCAAATTGTTTTCACTAAGCTGTTCATAATGACAGTAAACAAGTTGGTCATTTACTATAATTGAAATAGTTCGATATCTATCAAGCTCTTTCTGTTTGATCACCTCGTTAGCTTTTATTATTTTCTCTTTAATCACTCTTTTCAAAAGACCAGTGTAAGTTTGCTCATCTGCATAAGAAGCACATACATACAAAATAAACCCCACAGTTGCGCAAATGAATTTAACCATTAACATTATTTATTACACGTTGAACTATAAAACAACTGGTCTTTATTTATATTCTGCCAAAGTAACAGATTTCTTGGATTGGACTCCCTACTAATATTAAGCAAAATTCCAGACGGTGAAGAGAACAAATAAAAAGAAGGGTGAGAATAAATTAATTCAAAGAATTTGGTTTCTAGATCGCCTCCCAAGATTGATAAGGATGAGTTATTAATCTTTATAGAGAAATTATTCTGCAAAGTCTTTTTCCCATTGATCTCTTTCCAAGGCGCGCAATAAAAGATGAATTCTGATGAATACGAATTTGCAGGTCGTAACACAAAAATAGTTAACAGAAAAAGTGCTAATACTTTTTTTGACGTCATGGCGTGAGCATTGTTAAGAATATTGTTTTAATTTTAATCACTAGCAATTGATTGAATATTAATATAGGTCTTGTAAAACTACCAGTATTAAGATAGGAAATGCTACTTTGGTAAAAAGTTCAACTAACAAATCGATTATTGATATTATAAAATCTCATAATGGACCTTGTCTCTTGAACGAAGATGGGTTGGAGATAAAGTATGAAGCTCTTGGAGAAAATATCGAGCTAATTGGTGCCCAACTTTCGTCGATAGATCTGAAAAAAAATAAAATTTGTGCACTGGTACTGCCTAATGGAATCGATATGGCTATGAGTTTTCTGGCTCTAGCTAATTTTGTAACGGTTTCACCACTCAATCCAAACTACACTAAACAAGAGTTCTTATTTTTTTTACAAGATTTGGATTGTGAGTTTATTATTGCAGATAAGAATGCTTCAAATGCTCTTATAGAGGCCGCAGAAAAATTAGGTATCAGGTTATTTTACCTGAATAGTGATGCCCCCAAAAATGGCCTTTCAATAAAATCATTACCAACTTCTTCTGAATGTTTACTCGATCAGAATAAAGATGAAGACTTCTGTTTGATATTGCATACTTCAGGAACAACATCTAGACCTAAACAGGTTCAGCTCTCTTGTACTAATGTTATATCTTCTGCATTAAATATCGCTCACGTGTTGAAGCTAAAGAAAGCGGATAAAGGCTTGAATATAATGCCCCTATTTCATATCCATGGCTTGATTGCTTCCTTACTATCCTCAGTTGTTACAGGCTCAAGCCTTGTTTGCACCAGCGGGTTCAACGCGCTTAACTTTTATGCGAATATAAATACGTTTAAACCAACATGGATAACAGCGGTACCAACCATGTACCAAGCGATCTTATCTCGAGCTTCAAGAAATAAAGAAATAATTAAGGCTGCAAATTTAAGATTACTACGGTCATCGTCAGCCGCAATGCCAGTGGCAACAATTGAATCTTTGGAGCATGTTTTCCAGTGCCCAGTTATTGAAGCTTATGGAATGACAGAGGCTTCTCATCAGATGGCTTCAAATTTTTTAGACAGCATCAGAAAACCTGGTTCAGTAGGCAAACCTGCAGGCCCTGAGATCGCACTGTTCAAAAATAATAAACTTATAACTACAAAGAACACAGTTGGCGAAATAGTGATTAAGGGTGCAAATGTGACAAAGGGATATAAGAATAATGCAAAAGCAAATGAAGAGAATTTCTTCGATGGGTGGTTTAAAACTGGCGATCTTGGAAAGTTTGATGATGACGGGTTTTTATTTATTTCTGGTCGGATTAAGGAAATTATTAACAAAGGAGGCGAAAAAATATCGCCTCAAGAGATTGATGAAGCGCTAATGAAGCATGAGGCTGTTTTTCAAGCTGTATGCTTTTCAATCAAACATGAAAAATTAGGTGAAGATATAGCAGCTGCAGTAGTTTTAAAGGAAGGTAAAACCGTTGATGAAAAAGAGTTAAGGACATACCTTTCTAAATCAATAACAACATTTAAAATTCCAAGAAAGATATTAATTCTTAGTGAGATACCAAAAGGCAACACTGGAAAGATACAGAGAATTGGTCTTGCAAAAAAACTAGGCCTTGAAACATGAAGATCTGTATTTTTGGAGGCGGATCAATTGGAGGTCTTTTAGCAGTCCATTTAAAAAATATCGGAATAGACGTAAGCGTGGTCGCAAGAGGCCTACATTTAGAGTCGATGAAAAAAAAAGGTATCACCCTCATTAATCCAGTAGGGAAAGAAGAAACTGTGGTTGTTAATTGTACTGATGACCCTAACTCACTAGGAGCACAAGACTACCTATTCCTTACAATAAAATCTCCTGCACTCTTGCCTAGTCTCAAAAACATAAAACCTCTTATTGGAGAAAATACAACAATAATTACTTGCATGAATGGCATTCCTCACTGGTATTTTCATAAGTTGAGCAATCAGTACGCTGACTATAAAATAAAGTGCTTAGACCCCGACTTACTAATAGATAAAATTATACCACCAAATAAAATTGTAGGATCGGTTGTCTACCCTGCTTGTGAGATAGTAGAGCCTGGAAAAATTAAACACATTAATGGAAATAGATTTAGTCTCGGCGAACCAGATGGTAGTGAAAGCGATCGATTAAAGTTTATATCCGAAACATTGAAGAAAGCAGGGTTCAGAGCACCGCTGCAAAAAAACATTCGTGACGAAATTTGGTTAAAGCTAATAGGAAATCTCAGCTTCAATCCGATATCTGCTTTAACTGGAGCCACTTTGGAGCAAATATGCAACGATATAGGAACTGAAGCAATTGTAAGAGAAATGATGATTGAAGCTAAAATAATTGCGGAAAAGTTAGAAGCTAAAATAAATATGTCTATTGAAAAGAGAATAGATGGCGCCAGAAAAGTAGGCGCTCATAAGACCTCTATGCTTCAAGATATAGAAGCAGGCAAACCAATAGAAATAAATTCAATAATCATAGCAGTAAAAGAGTTAGGAGAGTTAACAAACTCCCCTACTCCCTACATCACTACAATACTTAACCTAACACTACAGAAAGCTAAACTTATTGGCTGTCTCTAGCCAATAAGTTTAGCTTTACTTCTATACGGGTTCTGCTATCGAATAAACAGTTTCAAATTAGAACTTTTGTAAATGAGTAAGGCAGCACCAACAAATATTACTTTATCAGCTATAGCTGGAATATATATATTAGCACAAGTAATTATAGTTCCAGCTCTACCAGACTTAGGAATTATTTTTTTAAGTGATTATAGAACTATTCAACTCAGTGTATCTGCTTTTTCAATAGGAGCGGCAATAGTCAATTTAATTGCTGGCCCACTATCGGACAGATTTGGAAGGCGTCCAATAGCCATCGGTTTTTTTATTATATTTATCCTATCCTCCTTAGGATCTTATTTTTCAGAGAATATATATATTTTTCTTCTTTTTAGGTTTTTTCAAGCCTCTTCTGCTGCAGGAATGGTGCTTGCCAGAGTTATTGTAGGGGATATTTATTCAGGTAGTAAAGCGACCGTTATGTTTGGATATATTTCAACCATAATGGCTATAGGTCCCCTAATAGGGCCTTTATTAGGGGGATTAATTTCAGATTATCTTGGATCAATGCAAATCTTTAATTTTCTTACGATTCTAGGTTTGCTGCTTTTTGGTCTTATACTCTACGATCTCGATGAGACAAACCTCAACAGATCTCCAAACATGTTAAGTCAAATTAAATCCTATCCGTTACTACTTTTATCAATGAACTTTTGGCCCCCAACTTTGGTGTCAGCATTTAGTTTCTCAATATTTGGAATATTTTTTGTGGGAGCTCCATTTGTTGCAGTGAACGTATATGGTCTATCTCCATCACAAATTGGATTGCTCTTGGCTTTTATTCCTTTGGGATTTGTACCTGGAAACATTATTGTTGGAAAAATTGTTGATCGATTTTCTACCAAGCTCCTTTTAATTCTTGGATCAATGTTGCTTATTAGTGGACCCTTAATAGCACTTTTAACTTCTAATCTATACACCCATCCTCTGGCTTTTTTCTTGCCTATGTTAATAATGGGCTTTGGAACGGGTATTATATGGCCTGTCGCTAATACGGCCATTATTCAAGCCGTACCCAGCTTGGCAGGAAGTGCTTCTGGTATTAGTTCAGCATTAATGGTTATCACTTCAGCACTCTCAAGTGGCTTTTTAGGGTGGAATATCGAAAATATCGATCCTATCATGGGATTAGTGGGCACGCTTATTATGGCAGGAATTGCGACGATTTTATCAGCACTTTTCATAAAAAGTGAGCGACAACACAATTAGTCTCCGCTCAAAGTTTTTTCAAGCTCTCGGGGCATGTATTTTTCATCATGTTTAGCTAAAACTTGAGACGCGACGAACACATTATCTCTAAATTGGCCTCTGACTATAACTCCTCGTCCTTCTGCAAAAAGGTCAGGCAATACGCCAACAAATTTAACCTCAACTTCGTTATCGCCATCCGTTATTACAAATGAGTTATCGACACCTGTACTCTCTACACTGCCTTTCATCACGAGACCTCCAACACGTAACTTGATAGAAGCGTCCTTTACTTCTAGTAGCTGGGTGGGTGATTTATAAAATTCGATACCCGACCTAAAAGCAAACAGCAATATCACAGTTGTAACTAATAAGACAAACATCCCACACGAAATAAATATTATCCGCATTCTTTTTTTATTAGGATTACTCATTTCACGGGAAAATTGGGCTTTCCAATAAGCCAGACGTCTCATCAAAGTCAAACATTATATTAGCATTCTGAATGGCCTGACCCGCCGAACCCTTAATCAAATTATCCAAAACTGAAATCACAACACTTCTATTTTTATTATGATCGGAAACGACACCAATATGACAAAAGTTTGAGCCTCTTACATGTTGCGTGGCTGGAACTTCTTCTATAGGTAATATTATTATAAAGGGTGAGTCTTCATAAAAGATTTCCAATGTTTTATGCACTAGAGAAGCTGGAAAAGATAGAGGTATAGATACTATAACTCCTCTATTTTGTGGCAATAAATGTGGAATAAATGTTATATCAATTTTCTTATTTGAAGCTTTTTTAAACTCTTGCTCCAATTCAGCTATATGCCTATGTTTACCAACATTATATGGCTTCACACCTTCAGACACTTCTGCATGTATAATGTTTTGCTTGGCATCTCGTCCTGCACCTGAAACGCCTGCGCCTAAATTTATAGTTAAATTATCATTAGTTATAACTCCTTCTTTTAGGAGCGGGAGAATAGGGTAAAGCGTGGCTGCCGAGTTGCACCCAGTACAGGCAATTAAAGACCCTTTCTTTATTTTTTTCTGATAAATTTCAGTTAATCCATAAACTGCCTTTTCTTGTAAAGAGTGTGCTATGTGTTTTTGTCCATACCATCTTTCATATTCTTCAATGCTTTCCAGCCGAAAATCTGCAGACAGATCAATAATTTTCATTCCATCAGGAATTTTAATAATGATCTCTTGGCTTGTTGCATGGGGCAGAGCACAAAAAATTAGCTCTATACCATCAAAATTCATTTCCTCAAATGTTATAAAATCTGGTAAATTTAAGTGCCTAAGGTGGGGGAATATATCTTCAACTTTTTTACCGGCATTTCTATTAGCGACAACTTGAACTAGCCTGAAATGGGGGTGCTTCGCAATGAGACGCATAAGCTCCGCACCGGTATAACCACTACCACCAATAATGGAAACTGATACAGGGTTTTTAGCACTATCCGTCATAGCATCAAATTATCCTAAAAACAAACCGTTTTCAAATGTTTGGTTGGGATCATTTGACAAAGAATATGACTGAAACCTTAAATATTCCATCATGCCATCGAGGTCTTTAGAATATTTTTTTAAATAATTTGAACTTATTTTTTTTCCTATGCAAACATCAACTCTTCTATCAACTTTCATACCAAATTCTCGAATTAATAATGCCATTCTTAGGTTATAACTCATATGACTTGCGATCTGAAACAATCTACTATTATTGCCACCAAAAAAAATTGGCACTACAGTAGCATCAGATTTCAAAATGAGTTTTGACGTAAATCTTTTCCAAAAAGGATCAAGAGGACGACTAAAAAGCTTTGCTGAAGTTGCGACCGTGCCACCAGGGAAGATACCAACTATTCCACCTGCTTTTAAAAAATGGATTGCTTCATTTCTTGTTTTAAGATTCTGGAGATTACCCTCTCTATTTTCTTCGAAACTTATAGGAAGAACTACCTCATCAAGATCTTTTGCTTTTCTAAAAACTCTATTTGCAATTATTTTGAACTCTTTCCTCGCCTTAGATAAAATGTATCCCATCAATAATCCGTCCAAAATACCAAAGGGATGGTTAGAGACGATTACAACTGGCCCTTCCTTCGGAATGTCATCTAAACAACCCTCTACGAGATTCATTTCTATGTTGTATCTCTCAACTATAACTTCCCAAAAGTTACGGCCACTTGCGACTTCTTTATCATAATCCTTAGCTCTTCTTATTAAACCTAATCTTCCTGTAAAATTTTCTATAGACCGTATAAGAAGTTGGCCCATGAACCCATTAGCGGAACTGGCGTAGGATATATCTCGAGCTACATCGTTTTTCATAGATAAACCAATAATTCTATTTTCTAATTTGTAAATAAATATTGAGTCAATTTTTACATTAAATCTAAATTTTATTTTTCATAAAAATTAAATTACAATGGGTCAACGAAATTTATTTGAGGGACGTAATCATGCAACTAAAAGATAAAACGGCAATTATAACCGGTGGAGGCTCAGGATTTGGAGCTTCGATGGCTGAATTATTTGCAAAAAATGGAGCAAAAGTAATTGTTGCGGATATAAATCTCGACAATGCTAAAAAAGTAGCAACACAAATGGGGGGATTTCCTGTAAAAGTAGATGTTGGAAACTCAGCAAGCGTTGAGCAAATGAGAATGGCTATCTTTAAAGAATATCAAAAGGTCGATATCCTTGTTAATAATGCTGGAACCACCCATCTGCCTGCACCAATGGAGACTATAGAAGAAGATGAATTCGATAGGGTCTTTAATGTAAACTGTAAATCAGTATACCTAACAGCTAAGCAATTCGTACCGCACTTTAAAGAAAATAACAGTGGTGTGATACTAAATATCGCCAGTACTGCAGGTGTCTCTCCCAGGCCAAACCTAAATTGGTACAACTCATCAAAAGGCTGGATGATCCTAGCATCGAAAACCATGGCCGTTGAACTCGCCCCATTTGGAATAAGGGTTAATGTTGTCAACCCAGTTGCCGGAGAAACCCCACTTCTTAAATCTTTTTTAGGAGAAGATACTCCAGAGATGAGAGGGAAATTTCTTTCTACTATACCTCTTGGAAGATTTTCTTTACCGGAAGATATTGCTTCTGCAGCCCTTTTCCTTTGTTCAGACTCCGCTAGTATGATTACCGGTGCAAATTTAGAAGTTGATGGTGGGAGAACAATATAAATAGTTCCAAATGACAAAACTTTTTAACGGCCCCAAGAATTCGATTACAGATATCGATGGTTTCCTAATTGGGAACGCCCAGGACGATCACATAAAGTCTGGCGTAACTGTTTTAACACGATCAACTTCATTTAGAGCAAGCGTCAGCATTCTGGGAGGTGCACCAGGCACAAAAGAGACAGACTTACTATCACCAGATAAAATTGTTGAAAATATTGATGGGATTGTCCTTGCTGGAGGATCTGCATTTGGTTTAGATGCTGCTGGTGGCGTTATGGATTGCCTCAGAGGTCAAAAGCGCGGTTTTGATACAGGAGGAGGTATTAAAGTTCCCATAGTACCAAGTGCAATCCTTTTTGATCTTAAAAATGGAGGTTTTAAAGAATGGGACATAAATCCTTATCGTGAACTTGGTAGGAATGCTTTTTTAAAAGTTTCCGATGATTTTGAAATCGGTTCTGTAGGTGCGGGCTGTGGCGCAACCACAAGTATTGTCAAAGGCGGCTTAGGAACAAGTTCAGTATTTTATGGCGATAGAATTAAAGTGGGTGGAATTGTTGCAGTTAATTCGGTTGGTTCACCTTGCTTTCCTGAGACAAACATTCTTTTTTCCGACTTCTATGGTGGTAAAAATGCAGTCAATGAAAGGCCTGCAATCAAATCTCAAATTAACCCTACTAAACTTCTAACAGGGGAAGCAACGACATTAGGAATAGTTTGCACGAATCTAGACTTTAATAAAAATGACCTTCACCGAATAGCAACGTCTGCTCATTCTGGAATAGCAAGAGCAATCGAGCCTAGTCACACCCCCTTTGATGGGGATATTATTTTTTCTGCTACATCAGGAACAAAATCTATAGATAGAAAGGACAGGGATCTTATGCTAGTGTGTCAACTTAGCGCTTTGTGTATAACTCGGGCGGTGGGTAATGCAATAAAAGCAGCAAGACGAAAAGACGGGGACCAACTAGATTGTTGGGTTGACCTCAAATCCTAGATTTATAAAAGTCGTTTGAAAAACAATGAGAAGTAAAGAACTTTATTTTATTTTAGCTTGTGTCTTGACAATAACTCTGGGTGGATTTTTTCTACTTCCTAAAGTTGTTAAAGAGTTCCAAGACGAGGAAGTTATTAGAGTAAGAATTACTTTGGAAAACAGATGTACAATAACTGATGAAGCATTTGTTGTGCTAGATGAAAGCACCAAAATTAAAACACCTTTTTATGGAAAAGTAGCCGTTTTACGTACCGAAAGGAATGCCCCTTTAAGGCTGTGGATGTCTCCAAATTTTCCTCAATTCAGGTACGACGGAGAAATACAAAGAGCTAAAGAGGAAATGGTTATGATTTCAGACTGCAACCGTAACCCAAGAATGGATAGTATTATGAAATCAATGCGAGAGGCATTCTCATCTTCGGATAGCGAAAAAGAAGAATGAACTTAGTAAGCTAGCAAATTTTGTATAATACATCCTTAAAATTTGAAATTGTTCTATCAGGGTTTTTAAGTTTGTCTAAACCGAAGAGGCCGAGTCTAAAAGTTTTAAAATCACTTCCTTCGCCGCATTCTAGTGGCACTCCAGCAGCTATTTGCATGCCATTTTCTGCAAATATTTTTCCATTTTGAAATGCATCATCTTCTGTATAACTGACAATCACACTCGTTGCTTTAAATCCATCGGCTGCAACGCTTTTAAATCCTTTGTCTTCCAAAAGAGCTCTAATAGAGTTGCCAATATAATTTTGTTGGTCTCTAGCGTTTTCAAAACCAAATTCTTCTGTCTCCTTAACCGTCTTCTCAAATTTTACAAGTGAGTCAGTTGGCATTGTGGCGTGATAAGCGTGTCCATTGCTTTCATATGCATTCATGATCCCAAACCATTTCTTTAAATCACAACTAAAGCTAGAGCTTTCGGTTTTCTCCATTACCGCGATAGCATTCTTGCTAAGCAATACAACTCCAGCACAAGGTGATGAAGACCACCCCTTTTGGGGTGCCGTTAGCAAGACATCAACACCGGTACTTTTCATGTCGACCCATGCGGAACCTGAAGCTACACAGTCTAAGACAAAAATACCGCCGTGGGCATGCACCGCATTGGAAATACCTTTAAGATAATCGTCTGGCAACATGATACCTGCCGAAGTTTCTACATGAGGGGCAAACACAACCGCTGGTTTACTTTCCTTGATTTTGTTTATTATGTCTTCAAGAGCCATCGGTTTAAATGGTGCCTGAAAGTTTTCAAACGTGGGTGAAGCACTTAGCACCGTTACATCAGAAGTAATATTGCCTTTTGAAAAAATTTGACTCCAACGGAAACTGAACCATCCATTTCTTATTACAAGCACATTTTGGTTATTAGCAAACTGTCTGGCGATCGCCTCCATACCAAAAGTACCTCCCCCAGGAATTAATGCGAGTCCCTCAGCTCCATAAACTTTCTTAAGGTTTGTAGAGAGACTTTTCATCACCGACTGAAAATTTTGGGACATGTGATTTAGAGATCTATCTGTGAATACCACCGAGTACTCAAACAAACCATCTGGGTCAATATTCTGTAAAAGCGCCATGTTTCAACAAACTCCTATCAATATAGATAAATATATATCAGAAAATTTTAATCTCTAGCAAATAAGAAATTTATTTAGTTTATTTTCTTTATTAAGCCTACCAAAACCTTTTTTGTTTTGATTATCGAAAAGTATCCAGTTTATTTAAAATTTCTAATTATAATTAAGCTCTGTTTTAAATATCAGCTATATTGATTATAGTGATTTAAAACCGTTAAAGAAAAAAACCTTTAGCGATAGTATGGTTAAATCGGTTGAAAAGTTTTAAAACTCATGGTGGTTGTGAACCCTTCAGTAGAAGCCCAATCGCCAAATTTGAAACTTTCAAAAATCACTCCGGAGGTGAATGTGTTTGAACAGATTAACATGACCTCAATATTTTCATAACCAATTGAAATTGCGTCAAAAACCCCTTTCCACCAATCAGGACTTCTTACAGTAATATGCGCATTTTCTCCATTTGGAAGTAAAGCCGCGGCTTTATAGCACGCTACATTAACAACAAGCAATTTTTTTGAAAGGGCAAACAACTCGTCTATCACTTTTGGGATGTCCTGTATAAAGATATGTTCAAGTACATCCATGCATACTACACAGTCGGCTTTCTTTTTTTCCATTAACCCTCTTGCAGGTTCAAATTTATACACCCGCTGTAATTGAAAAAAATCTTTAGCCGACAGATTTGTTTTAGGGTCAAAGTTTGGAGCATCCCAATCTGAGCCTCCTCCTCCATAATCTAAAACTGTCTTTATTTTTTCACTAGATATTTGGTTTTGACACAAATTCCTAAACTTTCTAAGTTGAAAATCATTATAGACATTTTCTTTTCTTGTACCGTCTGTTCTGTCGATACCATTGACTGCCATTTCTTCATATAATTTTATTAAGTCATTTCCCTTTTTTGATAGTTTTATATCGTTCATAAAATATCCCAACTAAAAATAAAGTTTATTCAATACTTCACCACGCGTATTAATAGTGTATAACGATCATAATTTAAATCATATAATAGCCCTTTTTAGAACCTCTATTTTGTATCGTTTTTTTTAACTGAAAATATCTTTTTATAAAATGCTTAGTTTATTTCACAGTTTCTCTATAAAAGTCTATCGCATCCTCAAGCCTATCGTCACCCCAAAAAATTTCATTTCCTAGACTGAACGAAGGGGCGCCAAAAATCCCTTTATTTAGAGCTTTATCAGTATTATAGTTATATTCCTTATCAATTGCTTGTTCCTTAGATTTTTCAATGGTTTCATAAAAATTTTTGCTCAGGTTTTGTAACGTATCTTTCAAATTCTGTTCAGAGCCAGCTTCTTTACCCTCTAAAAACCATATCTTATATGCTTCTCTTAAATATTCTAAATACCAACCCTCGTTATTGGCCACCAAACCGACTTTGTTTGCTAGATCAAAGTTTTGTAGTGGATATGGAACAGGGGTTTTAGGTACAGGTAATCCATACTTGTACGCGCGTCTTTCAATATCCCTCCACATATATTTAGTTTTTTCCTGTTTTTCCGGAGGAAAAGGAATATTATCTTGGGTCCTCATAATTGATCTTATGCTAAAAGGCTTAATAGTAAGTGCTAAGTTCTCACTTTTCTTAATCTCTTCTAACCTTAACGCCGTAAGATAAGTATATGTGCTTCCAATAGAGAGCCAAGCAATTATTGTTTTTGAACTATTTTTCATTTTCTCCCTTACTCAAGGTCTCTCCATCTTCAACAAACCTTCTATTTTCAGTTTCTCTCCAGATTTTTCCATCTCTTAAAAACATACTTACTGTTTTTATTACTCGCTTTCCATCTCTATAACTCCCTAGTTCCTTCCAAAGTATTATATCTTGATCCTCGTGAATGAATTTATAATCTTCAATACGATACTCATCTTTTTCAAATTCCTGTTCCCACTCCTCGATAACCTCTTCTCCTACTGCCATCCTTTTTTCAGTGACAAACATATAATCTTCATGTGCATTTTCAGTTCCGATTTTTATTGCGGTTTCTCTTGATGTATTGATACTTTCAATAACCTGTTTTACCAATTCCTATGTCATCACCATAGTTGAAACCCCCAATAATGCGGTACAGAGTACGTTTTCAAATCCGTCTTAATTTAATGTTGTGCTTTAAAGATACAACAATTGAACTTTATGCTAAAATGAAATTGTTATTTAGCAAGATTAATAAAGGAAAAGAGAATGGCTGATATAAATACAAAACTAGGTCGTGTTTATTATGTCCTACAAATGAACATAAAATGTGACGCTGATGAAGCAACCAAGTGGATAAAAAATCGGTCAGTAAAATACACAAAAGATTTGCAGGAAGAGAAAACACTAAGTTTTGAGTGGTTTGTATCACCAGATGGAAAAGAAGCAACCTTAATTGAATCATTTACAGATAGTGATGGAGCAAAACAAAGAGCAGAAAATCTACTCGCTAGTCCAATTGCCCAAGAGTGGAGTGAGAGATTTGAGCCCACTAATTGGATTGTGGGCGGAAGCGTAAAGCAAGATTTAATTGATTTACTCGCCCCGATGGGAGCAAAGTTCCATAAATATATGGACGGGTTTAACAAATTATAATGAATCTTTTGTATACTGATATTTGAATGCTTTTGTATTGTTGAATACAAATTTCTCTTGCAACTTGAAACCTAGTTTCTCAAGAATTCTAATAGAACCAGAATTCTCCTCTGCAGTTAGTCCAACTACCTTCTCTAACCCTAATTCTGAAAAACCATAATTTAGCACGACTTTTGCAGCTTCAAATCCAAACCCTTTGCCCCAACTAATCTTCGAATAGCGGTAACCAAAATCAATCCCATAATTTTCCTTTAAAAAGCCACACATACCAATAAGGTTTCCTGTTTTTTTTAATCGAACTGCATATCTCCCGTAGCCAATTCTCTGATACTGTCGAATATTCATTTCTACATATTTCTTTGCTTCTTTAAAGGAAAGTACTTTTCCATCAACAAAGCGCCTGACATTTACATCACTCTCTATTTTAGCCCAGTCAGAAATATCACTGGATTTAAAGCATTCGATTATTAGACGATTTGTTTCCAGAAGCATAAAAGTTATATCCTAAAAAAAGATTACTGAGGTATAGCTTTTTTGTCTGTCTGTAAAGATAAACTGCCTCGAACCTGGCTTGAGAAAAAGCACTTAAAAGCGACTAAGTGCTTGTTTTATAACGATTTTGTTAAAAACCTTAGCGTGAAAAAATCAGCGCTTGGAAAATTGAAACAACTGTAACATACTGATTCAATTTATCTTTTAAGAACACTTTAAAAACGTGCATCAAACGTGCACCATGTTATTTTATCGTTTCTATAAGAGATTTCATTTTCTCTAAATCCATCTTAGGTGTACTTATTTCAATAGCCATTGTTATCATAAAATCGTCTGCCCCAGCTTGTGACAATGTTTCAATAATTGCATTCTCACTTTCGGCAAACCAGTGACAGAAAAAGAAATCTGCTTTACCAATAAATAGCTGGTACAATTTAGCATCATCTCTTTTGGGAACATTTTCAAACCACTCAACATTTCTTTTTCTATGTTTAACAAATTTCATATATTCTTTTTTTGCTTTGTCGGAATTGAACGTATGTGTGGCAATAAAGTGCTTTAGTTTTATTTTAGCTGTATTCATCGTCAATAGTTTCCTAATGTTTCTTCATCTTCAATAAATCTTCTATTTTCAGTTTCTCTCCAGATTTTACCATCTCTTAAAAACATGCTTACTGTTTTTATTACTCGCTTACCATCTCCATAACTCCCAAGTTCTTTCCAAAGAATTATATCTTGATCTTCATGGATGAGTTTATAATCTTCAATTCGATACTTATCCCTCTCAAATTCCTGTTCCCACTCCTCAATAACCTCTTCTCCTACTGCCATTCTTGTTTCAGTAACAAACATATAGTCTTCATGTGCATTTTCAGTTCCGATTTTTATTGCGGTTTCTCTTGAGGTATTGATAGATTCAATAACTTGTTTTACTAACTCCCATGTCATTGCCATTTTATAAAGCTCTTTTTTTTGTAATTAGTGTTGAAATATTACTAGCCACTTCACTCAATATATCCCCTGTTGTAATTCGATGGATAAGTCTTTCTAACCCACTCACAAATTTTTGGATGATTGTCTACATTTTTGAAGAGTTTCGTTATTTTTGGATAATTCACAAAATACGGCTGAGGTATTCCTGCAACCAAGTCTGAGGCAAGCCAACCAATACCTCTCCATATAGCAATATCCGCAATAGTCATTTCTTTTCCCACTATCCAAGTTTGATTTGCAGAAATATTATCCTCTAACATATCCAGTTTTCTTTTTAATTCTCCTTCAGCTAATATCCTACGATGCTGAATTTTTTCATCTTCTGTTAACGGACTGTTTGATGGTATGTAAACCAAGTTAGTTAAATCAGTAACGAAATCGATGAATTGATCAATTAAAGCACAGCTAATACTATCCTCTGATGGGTATAAACCAGATAATTTTCCGCAAAATCTTGCTATTGCTCCAGTCTGAGCAATCGGCACACCATCTACAACTAGGCACGGTATTTGATGAAAAGGCAGCTTTGTACCATCTTTTAAAAAGCCGGTTTCTTTAGCAGAACGAAACTCCTCGAGAGTAATTCGTTTGTCATTAAAACTGATACCACCAATAAACAAGGGTATTCTTGCTAACTCAATTCTCCAAAAAGGATTATCCAAATATATCAGAGTTATGTTCATTTCATACTTCAACGTTAGTCCTAAATACGAACCTAAACAACTTTACCTTAAATTCATTAAGTGACAAACTTAAATAAAAAAGGAATGAGTAATGCTGTCGAAATTTAGAAAAGGAGGCTCGATATGGGTAGAAGATTTAGAAATGCAATGGTTAACTTTAAGTCTGAAGAAGATTTAGAAATTTATCTAAAAAAGTTCACAGAAGAAATTCCTAAGCTTATGCCAGAAATCAGACAAATGACTATTTGTAGAGCATCAAAAGACTCTCTTTTACACTTCGTTACTTATAACTCTGAAGAGGAACAGAATTTAGCTACTGAAAGATTTATGAAGTGGCGCGAGTCCATCTCAGAAGAATTTCAAGATGCTATGGCTTTAGAAGGAGATATCCTTGTTGAATGGGAAAATTAAATTCAAGTGAAACGAACTCTGGTTATAAGAGGTTACTAAAATGGGTGATAAATTTGAGAAATTAAAATCTGACTTAAAAACACAAGATGCGTCAGTCGTGGAGAATACTTTTCATCAAGATTATCTATATTTGAAAGATAATACATTGGTAAACAGAGAAGAACACGTTGAATTCATGAAAACACAATTTGGTAAGAAGATAAGTGTCATCAACCCTGAGTTTTTATATGAGGATAAAGATATGATGACATATAGTTACAACATAAATGTACGTGGAAAAAACTATAGAGTTGTACAAGTACAGATGTGGAAAGACGGCAAAATTTGGAGAGAAATGAGTAATGCTGTTGAAAGTTAAAAAGGGCTAATATTCACCTGAGTTTTTCCAAATAAGAATGCATTACTTTGACGTTTACTCGTGGAGCATCAATTTGAGTTGCCATCGTCGCAAAAAATTGATCACCACCATTAGAAGAAAGTCTGTCAATTATAGTTTGTTCATCTACCGCAAACCAATGACAGAAAAAGAAATCTCCACGTCCATAAAACATTTGGTAAAGCAATGCATAATCTGACACCTCAAAGTTGTCATTAAAATCTCCCTCAACTAGTGCTCTATCTTTTAAAAGTTTAAAGAAGCTTTGTTTTAATTCGATACTTTCATTTCCGAACCAATCTGAATTCTTTTTTCGATGACTATTCACTTCTCGAAACTCTTTTCTTACCTTTGCAGAATGAAACGTGTGTGTTGCGATATAGTGCTTAAGCTTTGGTTTTTTTTCACTCATGTTCAACTACTCCTGAATATGTGAATGAATTTTTAACATACAACATTTGAACTTTTTGATAAAATAAAAGTCAATGATTAAGGCTATTTGGAAGTGATTGAGGGCGCAATATGACTTATTTCGATAAAATGGTAAAAGATATAGTTAGTAAAGATTTAGATGCAATTGATGATTGGTTGCACCCAGATTTTTTATTTGTTGCTGATTTTGAAATGCTAACAAGGGACGATTGGCTTAAAGCGACTAAAAAAGAGTTTGATGATGATACAGTCATTTTACATGATAATGCCAGATGTCTATTAGAGAATGAGCACGTTGTGGTTTTCGAACAAAAAATTGTTCGTGATGGAAAACTAGTTTTATCAATAAATACTACACACTTTAGAGATAGAAAACCATGGAGAGCTATCATTAATAGAATTCCTATCGAAGAATAAGCAAAAAAGGGAAAGTTAAAATGACACCTACTAACGTTGTATCTTTGAATTTCAAAACAAAAGAGGCTATGCAAGAATTCTTTGTGGCTTGCAATGTACTTGTCACATTCTGTTTTGGACTTAAAGTTAAAAATATCTGTTCTTGTAATGCTCAATTTATTTTTCGCTTTCTCTAAGACAATCTATAACATCCCCAAGTCTATAACCACCCCATACTCCTGCAAATAGCTAAGTCAGCGATACATATATTAGCACCAGCTGCTCAACAACCTGAAACAAGTGAAATATTTTTTGAGTTTTCTTTTGTAAAAATTATGCAGATTTTTTACTCAGAAAACTTGCAAAAGCATCTTTAGCTTCATCTGAATTTAAGAGCTTCCATAGCATATCACCTTCCTCTTTCATTCTCTCTTTCATTCCCTCTTTGATTTCAGACTTGAGAAATTTTTTTGATATCCTTAATGAATTTGGGGGTAAAGAGATCAGTTTATCACAAGTTGACTTCACTGCGTCTGATAATTCTGCTGCTTTGAAAATTCTAGTAACAATGCCCATATCTAAGGCATCCACTGCGTTAAAGTTGTCTCCTAGTAAAAGTTTTTCAGCTGCCTGAAGATAGCCTGAAATTCTTGGTAGAATAAGAGTTGAAGCAGCCTCTGGGCATAATCCCAATTTCACAAAAGGCAGGCTAAATTTTGTTTCCCTTTCAGCATATACAAAATCACAATGTAGTAAACATGTCACCCCTACTCCGACTGCTAGCCCAGATACTTCGGCTACAATGGGCTTTGGAAAAGAACTAATTTCATACAAAAACCCCATAACTTCTGTCTCATCGCTAACTGTATTGGGATTTGCGTTTGCGAAAGAAGTTATATCGTTACCTGCAGAAAATATACCCCCCTCACCACATAAATGAACTACTTTTATGTCCTCTCTTTTCCGTGCTTCCTTAAAAGCATCATCCATAGTTTTATACATATGTGCCGTTAAAGAGTTTTTCTTATCCGGACGATTTATTGAAACTTTTGCTACTCCAGCATCAAAGGAAACTAAAATATTTTCCATAGATAACGCTCCTTATAAGATAAATAGGTTGAGTGAATATACACCAGATATTCGAAGAGTTCAATTCATGTACTTATAAATACAAAGTAAGTCATGAGTCAGCACTATCACTTTAGTAGCATTACTTATAAAACAAGGAAGAAGAATGGAGCAAAATAGAGCTAGAGAACGAAAAGAAACTTAAAAATTGAACATATGTTTTTTCAAACCATGTCTATCTCATGATACGTACATTAGTTAAACTAAAGCTTTTAAAACTGACAATTTTTGGTGCTTTTGGAGCCGGCGTCGTAGCGAAGCTAATAGCAAAAGAGATGCGTAAAAAGAAAGAAACAGAAGATATAGACGAGTAGTAAATTTGTTCTCATGTTTCCCAATTTAATACTCTGACGTAATTTTTTATTAAGTTTATTTTTAAATTTTTATATCAGTACACAAGTAAACAAGCATGCGATCAGTTATTGTCTAACACTTAACTCTAAAAATAGATTGTTAGATTTATTCATTGAAATTTGTTTCTTGTAAATGAATACCTAAGGGTTTTTGTATTGTTGAATAAAAATTTCTCTTCAAACTTGAAACCTAATTTTTCAAGAATTCGGATAGAGCCGTAATTCTGCTGCGCTGTAAGTCCAACCACTTTCTCTAATCCTAATTCTGAAAAGCCATATTCAAGCACTTCTTTTGCCGCTTCGAACCCCAAGCCTTTACCCCAGCTATCTTTTGAGTAACGATAACCAAAATCAATTCCATAAGGTTCATTTAGAAAGCCACACATACCAATAAGTTTTCTGTTTTCTTTTAATCGAACTGCATATCTACCATATTCATGTGTTTGATATTGTCGGATATTTAATTCAACATATTCACCAGCCTCTTTTAAAGATAGTACTTTTCCATCAACAAAGCGTCTGACGTCAGCATCACTCTCTATTTCAGCCCAATCAGAAATATCATTGGTATTAAAGTATTCGATTATCAAATGATTTGTCTCGAGTAACATAAACAAAAAATCCTACTAACTTGCCTGTAGTATAGCTTTTTTGTGAATCTGAAACGACTCTGTGACTCTTTTGTGACTCATCGTAACAAATGCCTTCAGTAAAATAAAGCGATTATCGAAAATGTGACTCAAATGTTACTCACAAAAAAAAGCACTTAAAGACGACTAAGAGCTTGTTTTATAACGATTTTATTAAAAACTGTAGCTTGAAAAAATCAGCGCTTTGTTGATGGAAAAGTACTATCTATAAAAG